>Ga0335078_10013395_pt1 | contig 12152 bp, 10 predicted proteins | sample Lox_Sample_32_FD_206711 | JGI IMG/M metagenome (GOLD analysis project Ga0335078, IMG submission 206711) | Soil microbial communities from Loxahatchee National Wildlife Refuge, Florida, United States - Lox_Sample_3.2 | ecosystem: Environmental > Terrestrial > Soil > Wetlands | place: USA... | reverse complement strand
CTCAAAAGGCAGATCCAGAGACTTGAGTCCGTTATCTGCTGGCGAACCCCGTCGGACTCCGGGCTGTTCCAACGATGGTCCCGTCACCGGCGCAACCAGCGGTCTAGCCACGTTTTCTGTGCCGGCTGGTACCAGCCTTCGAGCATCCAGATGTTGTAGGGCCATTTCGCGATGGACGTGAGAAAGCGCTTGCCGTCGGGATGGAGGCTGAATCCCGAGATGCTGCCAGTGGACACAGGTAGATCCACCGGCGCAAGCATCTTGTCCGCGCCGGTCTTCACATCAATCGAGTAAAGCTGCCACTGCGCGCCCTCGCCCGTGGTGTTATGGACGATGCCGTAAATGTGGGCGCCGTCCTTGGAAAACGCAAAAGCCAATAGACTACGAGCGGTCAGTTTGCGGACTGTGTTGCCATCCGGCGAAATCATGGATATGCCTTCCGCCGATGGGTACGCGATCCAGTCTCCCGTGGGGGACCATTGAATCCTGGAGTAGTCATCCGCCGCTGGAACGGCTTTTGCCAGAACCAAAGGAGTCGCGCCCGCAACCGGTTTCATCTTCGCCATTTGCTGTTTGCCGCCTTCGCGGCGCACGAAAGCGACCCATTGGCCGTCAGGGGACCAGGCGTGGGCGCTCTGGAGAACGCTGCCCGCAAGCGGTGTCCAGGGCCCGCCGGATGCGTTCGCAATCGTCAACTGCAATTGCTCCACTGGGCCCTGCACGAACAAGAACCGCGTGCCGTCCGGAGCCCATCGCGGCGCGAGAGCATAGCTATTGATACCCGGCGGAGCGTCGGCGACGCGGCGTGAAAATCCCTCCGCTGCGGACCGGTCCTCGATGCCTCCAACGGCGCCGGTACTGAACGTGGAAAACAGGTAGTGAGTGCCGGATGGCGCCCAATCCGGTTCCCAGGAAACCCCGCCTCCGCCCACTACGGTGTGGACGCGTCCCTCCGGCAGGGAAATCTCCAGAACGTCCCATTCCGCTGCGCCTCCGCTGTAGGCAATCTTTTTGCGGTCGGGAGAAACCGACGGATAGAGAAGCAAACCGGTGCCGCGATAAATCACCCGGCTGCTCCCGTCAGTGGAATCGATCAGAGATATCGTGTTATTGAAGTTGCCGCGGCTGGCGAGGAGGTGACGGCTGTCGGGGAACCAACTCACACCAGACTCGGCCGCACCGAGGTTTCGCGGCGTGCCGGAAGGATAAGGCAGAATCCAAAGCTCCTTATCGGCGACTACAGCGAGCCTGGTAGCATCCGGAGAGAACGCAATCGAGGTGACGTTGCCGTGCGGGGCCAGTACAAGTTCCCTCGGCGTGCCGCCTTGGAGCGGTCCGGCCCACGTTTTACCATCGCGATTGAACACCAGCGTTTTCCCATCCGGATGGATCGTCGCTGCTGAGGTCTTCTCCATCACCAACTCGGGCGTGCCTCCGGATGCATCGACCGCCCACAGACCGCGATGGGAAATGTAGTAGATGGTCGCGCCGTCCGGAGACCAGAATGGATTGGTGCAGCTATCGGCTGCATGCGTGAGTTGCGCCGTGGCCGGTGCGCCCAGAGCTTTGTTGAAGACCTGGTAGATGCCATCGATGTCCGCCGTGTAAGCGATGGTCTTCCCATCTGGCGACCATACCGGGAATCTTTCCGTGGCTTCGTCGCGTGAAATGGGCGTGAATTTGTACGCGGACAAATCGGCCGGTGCCGGACGGATCAGCAGCGCCGCCAGTACGAGGCCCACCGCCAGCCCCGCCGCGAGGAGACCCATTCCCGGCAGCCAGCGCCGCTGCCTCTCGTCCGAAACCGCTGGAATCGCGGTCGCCGATACCGTTTCCGAAAGCCCGTCGCGCAACTGGCGAAGCTCGCGATACAGGTCGCGGGTCGAATCGTAGCGTTCGGCCGGCTCCTTGGCGAGCAACCGCCCGACGATCCATCGCAGAGGCGCTGCCACGTTGCCGGCAAGCGGTTCGGCGTCTTCGCGGATGATGGCCGTCATGGTCTCGGCCGCGGTGCCGCGCTGAAACGCGCGTTTGCCCGAGGCCAGTTCGTACAGAACCAGACCGAGCGAGAACTGATCGGATTGCGCGGTGAGATTCGTCTGCCCGCGAGCCTGCTCCGGGCTCATATAGGCGATGGTGCCGACGGTCGTGCCCGGGTCGGTAACGGCCTGCTCGATGGTGCGGGTGGGGTCGTCGGGAGCGATTCTTTCAGTTGCGGCTTTGGCCAGACCAAAATCGAGAATCTTGATGCGGCCATCGCGCGTGATCAGAATGTTGTCCGGTTTCAGGTCGCGATGAACGATACCGGCTGCGTGGGCGGCGGCCAGGCCCTCGCTCATCTGTACCGCGATGTCGAGCAGTCTGCGCGGAGTGTCGACCGGCCTGACAGGCGCGCCTTCGACGAACTCCATCACCAGGTAGTCGGGACCGACGTCGTAAAGCTGGCAGATGTTCGGGTGATTCAGGGCCGCCACAGCGCGGGCTTCCCGGTTGAATCGATCGGAGAATTCTTCGCTGGAAACCTTGATGGCGACCGTGCGATCGAGGCGGGTGTCGCGCGCCTTCCAGACTTCGCCCATGCCACCCGCACCAATGCGCGAAAGGATCTCATACGGGCCGAGTGTTTCGCCAGGCTTTAGTTCCATAGGGACCGGAGCGGTGACGTTTGATTTTACATTAAGGAAGCCGCCTCCTGTTGGTGTAAGGCCGTATCCATCCAGCCAGAAGATGCGAGCTTTTCCGGATCTTGCAGGATAGTGCCTGTGTTAGGCGCCACTCGGAAACTGCCAGATCGCGGCGCGACCGGCCAGACGTCGCGTTGCGGAGTTGGCGGCCCATAACTTCGCCAAAATGGATTCCTGGCGATAGCAGCCCATACCACCAACAATGGGCCACGGGGTCAAGATACGGCGTTCGGGGAGGCAGGCGTCTGGTTCAGCGCTGACGCTTCATCTTAGCGCTTATGGGCCAAGGCCCTGCCCCACAGCTTCAGGCCCGGCTCCTATGCAGCCGGCGGATGATTAGCCAAAGGCCCGCCATAGTCACCAGGATGGCCACCAGCGAGACGGCCAGGCCGGCGCGCCTGACGTTTCTTTCTTTCATCGCCGCCTGCCCGGCCCGGTAGTCCTCTGTGGCGATCGCCAGGCCTTGCTGAATCGGCGTGTTCACCTCCGCGACGGCAAAGGCGTGCACGTTGGCACGGGCTTTTACCAGGCTCTGGCGCGCGTCCGTCTGCCGCAGGATGGCCTCTGAAACCTCCATTCCGGAACTGCGCGCCTTCTCGAGAAGGTCATTGGCGGCCACGATCCGGTTCTGGAGATCCTGGATCAGACCGGCCATGCGCGCGGCGGTCTGGCCCCCAGCCGAGTCGGTCTCATGACATTGGCGGCACACCGCGTTCTGACCTCCCAACATCTGATCCGATGTCTTAAGGATGGCGTGGTTGCTATGACAAACGACACAGGCGCCCGTGGACATCGCCGAGAACACCGGGGCGTGCGGGCTCTTGTCGAAAAGCTGCTCCTCAAAGACGTGGCACGTTCCGCAAACCGCGGCGACGGACGCAACCGCGGGCGGCTTGGCCCCGTGGTTGCCGTGGCAGGTGGCGCAGGTCGGCGCGGAGAGATCGCCGCGCTTCGACAGCTCCGCCCAGTGTACGCTCTTCAGATAATTGGCGTACTGGTCGGTGGGAATCTTGTAAGGAGCCATGTGGGCGGCGTTGGCATGGCAGTGCGCGCAGGTAGCCGGAAGGTTCAGCGGGTACACCGGCGACAGCGGGTCGCGTACCGCGCGAATATCATGCACGCCGTGGCAATCCGTGCAAGCGGCTACCGCGGTGTCGCCCTTAGCCAGCCGCTGCCCGTGAACGCTCGTCTGGTACTCAGCATACTGGTCCACGCGCTCGGAAGGGTTGTACTTGCGCATGATGTTCGGATCGCTGTGGCAACGCGCACAGAGTTTGGGGATCGCGGTGCGGGGGGGGACCCCAATGAATCCGTGCGCCTTGCTCATGGCGGCTTGCGGGTCGTCCGCGTTGGGGTCGCCGCCGTGACAATCCGCGCAGGTAAATCCGTGCTGAAGGTGCACGCTTTTCCGGAAGGCGAGGGCGGGCGCCTGGAAATCGCCCTCCAGTTGGGAGTGGCACTCCAGGCAGGAGTCTTTGGCCGGCAACGGAAGCGCCGCAAGCAGAAGCAAGAAGGTGTACTTCATCGCAGATACCCGAGCAGGGAAAACGTGGAGAGATACGCCAGAAACGCCACGGCGGCGCCGGTCACCAGCTTGGAGCGCACGGTTCCGTCAGGACGGGCCCCCCAGAACGGCAAGGCCGCCCACCAGACCGCCAGCAGGCCGAATCCCAACAACCCGGCGGTTTCGCCCTCGATGCCCAGGACGTGGCCGGGGATCAGTTTCAGCGTGTAAAACGGCGCCAGGAAGTACCACTCGGGCCGGATCCCCGCCGGGGCCGAGGCAAACGCGTTGGCCTTGTCGCCCAACTCCCAGGGGAACACCGCCGCCAGCACTCCCAACAGGCCGAGGGTTCCGTACCAGACCATCAGCTCATGCAAAAAGAAATCCGGGAAGAACGGCATCTCCGCCGGCTTGGCGGCATCCGCGCGGGCGCGCTTCTTCACCCAGGGAGGCGTGCTGATGCCGAACTTCTGGATCAGGCCCAGGTGAAAGAGCAGGAATAGCGAAGTGAGCGCGGGAAGGACGGCGACGTGAAATCCGAAGAAGCGCGTCAGAGTGGCCCCCCCCACCGCATCGCCGCCGCGCACATAGCGGCCCAACGTGGTGCCGATCCACGGAACAAAGGTGACCATGTCCGTCCCGACTTTGGTGGCAAAAAACGAGATCGTGTTCCACGGCAGCAAGTAGCCGCTGAATCCGAAGGCCAGCGCCAGCGCCAGCAGCACCACACCACTCAGCCACACCAGTTCCCGCGGCTTTCGATATGCGTGCAGAAACGCCACGCTGAACATGTGAACGAACGCCGACAGAATCATCAGGTTCGCCGACCAACTGTGGATAGAGCGGATGAGCCAGCCGAAGGCGACCCTGGTCATGATGAACTGTACGCTCTCGTAAGCCTCGGCGGGCGTCGGACGGTAGTACACCAGCAGCAGAATGCCGGTGATCACCTGGATGACAAACAGGAACAGGGTGATGCCGCCGAAAGCGTACCAGATGGTTCCGGAGTGGACCGGAACGGTTTTGTGCGCGATAAACTCGCGGACGGAATCCCAGGCCAGCCGGTCCTGAAACCATGCCGCGACTGCTTTACCGCGATCCCGGGGCTCGATAGGGTGCATGGGCGTCGTTTCCTCGCCTCAAGTGCGTGAGATGACCACCTGGTCATCGCGCAGATGAACCGTATACTCCGTCAACGGGGCCGGCGGCGGTCCCGAAATCACCTTGCCGTTGAGATCGTATTGGCCATTGTGACAGGCGCACCAGATGATTCTGCGGGCGCTATCGTACTGCACGATGCAGCCCAGATGGGTGCAGACCGCGGAGAAAGCGCGCCACTCCGCCTGGGCCACGCGGATCAGCAAGACCGGCTGCGTGCCAAATTTGATGATCTTGCCGCTGTTCGGCGCGAGGTCCTGTACCTTGCCGTCGGTCACCTCGTTCACCGATGCTTCCGCCACGGCCGGAGGATTTAAGAACCGGACGACCGGGTATAGAAACGAGATCAGCGAACCGATGAAACCGCCGCCAAAGATCCAGAAGATGAAGTTGCGGCGTGGTTCTGGCATATCCACTCCCTCCTGTTCTCCGTTATTGTGCCTGACAGTACCACTGAGATCAGGAAGATTGTAGCTCGCGTCAACGAATCGCTCAATGGGTAGTTGTATAACGGTGGAATGGCTTTCGACTTCACCGGCAGAATCGCCGTCGTTACAGGCGGCGCCAACGGCATAGGAACTGCGGCCGCCCGCGTGTTGGCGCAGGGTGGCGCGCGCGTCTCCATCTTCGACCTGGAGAGCGAGGATCCGGCCGCGGCCGCCGCGCAATTCGGCGCTCGCGGCTACACTGTGGATGTCACCGAGCGCGCCTCGCTCGAGCGCGCGCTTGATCAGACAGGCGCACCCGATATTGTGGTGGCCAACGCGGGTATCGGCAGCGAGACCCCGTTTAGCGCGACGACCCGGCAGCAGTGGGATCAGACCCTCGCGGTAAACCTTACCGGCGTTTTCAACACGCTGCAGGCGGCCGCCCGCCTCATGACTCCGCGCCGCCGCGGGGCGATGGTCATTACGGCTTCCACAAACTCTTACGATGGCGAAGCCCAGCTCACGGCCTACAACGCCAGCAAAGCAGGGCTGCTCGGGATCCTCCATACTCTTTCGAACGAACTGGGGCCCTATGGGATCCGCGTGAATGCCGTGTGCCCCGGACTCATCCGGACCCGCCTCACCAGCCGCCATTTTTCGAGTCCTGAGGTGCTGAAGGACTATTTCCGCCACATTCCGCTGGGGCGGGGAGGCGAGCCGGAAGAAGTTGCCAATGCCATCGCCTTCCTGGCGTCGGATCTGGCAGCGTACATCACGGGCGCTTCGTTGTTCGTGGACGGCGGCCAGATGGCTGCGAAGTTTGGCACCTGGGATGAGGGACGCGCGGAATTCTCGGCCGGCCGGTGGCGATTACGCGATTGACCGGTCTCCGATTGGCGCTACACTTGGGCATGGATATCTTCCACCTGGACGAAATCGAGCGCCGCCGCGCAACGCTGGACTGGTCTTACCTGGAGTTCTTGCGGGTCCCGGCTCTGACTGTCGGTGTCTACAAGTTGCGCGTGGGTGAAGAAGACAAGCAACAGCCTCACCGGGAGGATGAAGTCTATTATGTTGCCGCCGGACGTGCCTCCATTCGGATAGGCGATGAAGTTCAGGCGGTTCGCGGCGGCACCGTGGTTTATGTGCCCGCGATGGCCGGCCATCGCTTCCAGGACATTGCCGAGGACCTGACTCTGATTGTGTTCTTCGCACCCGCCGAGGGAACTGCCACCAGTAAGCCCGATAGTTAACTCCAGTTGTAAGTCCGAAGACAACGTTTCACTTATGGCGGCAACGTTATCGTTAGACACTGACTGCATACTGACTGTCTCCGCGCTCGTTTTGTTAGATTAGTTGAGAGATGGATGTCTTTGTTGCACGCCAACCGATTTTCGATCGGCAAAGACAAATCTACGCCTATCGGCTGCTCTATCGCTCCCACGAATACCAAAGCGCCTTCGGCAGCACCGACGGTGTTACCGCCAACACGCAGGTGATTGGCGACACGCTTCTGACCATCGGCATCGACAACCTGCTGTGCAGCAAAAGAGCTTTCATCAACTTCGATCGCAGCCTTTTGCTGGGTGGTTTGCCCGCGGTCTTCCCGCCCGATGTACTGGTGATCGAGATGCTCCGATCGGTGGAGGCGGATCCCGAGGTCCTGGCGGCGTGCCGGCGCCTCTCGGATCAAGGCTATGCCTTCGCGCTGGACGATTATATTCCCGACCCACGGCGCGAACCGCTCGCCCGCATGGCGAAGCTATTGAAGGTGGACCTGCTGGCCACTCCACGAGCCGATCAGGAGCGCCTGTTGCGGACCTATCGGCCCCTGGGCATCGCCATGCTCGCCGAAAAGGTCGAGACTCAGGAAGAATTCGAGTGGGCTCACCGCGCCGGCTACGATTATTTCCAAGGTTACTTCTTCGCGCGTCCCGCGACCGTTCGGGGACGGCGCATACCGTCCGCGAAATTCACCTGTCTCCTGTTGCTCGCAGAGATTCAGAAAACCGAGCTGGACTTCGAGCGGCTGCAGGAGATCGTCTCCCGTGACGTCTGGCTCGCTTACAGTCTTCTGCTTTATGTGAATTCAGCTCTCTTCGCGCACACTGCCGAGATCCATTCGATCCGCCACGCTATGGCGATACTCGGGGAAGAAGGCCTCCGGCACTGGGCCGTCCTGGCCGCGCTGCCCGTAATGGCGAAGGGTAAGCCAGGCGAGTTGGTGACCCTGTCTCTGTTGCGCGCGCGCTTCTGCGAACGCCTGCTGGACTCTTTGCGCGTCGCGCCGCCCAATCTCGGGTTCCTGATGGGCCTCTTCTCCCTGTTGGATGCGCTCACAGATCTGCCAATCCAGGAGGCCCTCGCCCGAGTGCATGCGGCCCCAGCCATTACGGGCGCCTTGACCGGCACGGCCGAGCCCGATGATCCGTACCGGAGCGTTTTCGAGTTGGTGCGCCGATATGAGGCCGGCGACTGGGGCGCGGTAACGGCGCTGGCGGCCACGTTAGGCTTCGAAAGCTCCCAGATCGCCGACAGCTATGCGGAATCCACGTTTTGGGCGCAACAGGCCCTGCACGCCACATTTCGAAAGATGAACACGCGGCGGCATGTACGCTACGCAGCCAGCGGAGAGCTGCGTATCTTGTGGGAAGATCACCCCGGTGGCGAAGCCGTCATTCCGGCCAGCCTCATGAATGTTTCGGTGGAAGGTCTGCAGTTGCTGATATCCGATAAGATACCGATCCTGTCTTACATCCGATGTAATGAGCCGAAACTGGGGATCTGTACGAGGGGCCGCGTACGCTACTGCAATTACTCCAAGGGGAAGTATCTCATCGGCGTGGAGTGCCGCGCGGGCACCGGGTGGCGAGGGCCCTCGGACCTCTCTTAGTGCGGTCCCGCTGCGGCCCTTGCAAACCCGTGGCGCCGGTAATTCGTTCCGTAATAACCGTAGTAGCGATAACTGCCGCGCATGTTACGGGTGACCGAGTTGAGCACCACGCCGAGTACGTTGGCGTGCACATGCTGCAAGGTGCCGAGAGCGGACGACACCGCGGCGCGGCTGGTCGCGCCGGCTTTGGCCACCATCACCACACCGTCCACCGCGGCGGCCAACTGCAAGGGCTCGGGGAAGCCCAGGACAGGCGGCGAGTCCACCACGATCAGGTCGTACTCACGGGCTTCGCTCAAGATCCGCGGCAGGCTGCGCCCGATCAGGTCCGCCGCCCGGCGGCTGGAGGTCCCGGCCGACAGGATGTCCAAATCGCCCAATTCCGGCAGCTTGACCAGCTTTTGCCGCCATTGCATGCCGTTCTGCAGCGCGGCCGCCAACCCCGATTCCGGCCGCATGCCCAGTACGGTGTGCACCTCCGAGCCGCGCAGGTCGCAGTCGATCAGCAAAGTCTTGTTCTTCTGCTGCGCGTGGGCGATGGCCAGGTGCACCGCCGTGGTGGTCTTGCCTTCGGCCGGTGTGGCGCTGGTGATCATGAGGGACCGCACGCGGCGGTCGAACGACCCGAGCAGGATCGAATTCCGCAAGATGCGCACGGCGTCCTCAAAACCACTGACCGCGGGGTCTTGCTGCGCCGTCATTAACTCGCCTGAAGGCGCGGTGATCAGCGGGTGCCGCAGCCTCTGCGCCCGCGGCAGGCTGCCGATGACGTCGGTCTGAAACAGCGCGCGCACCTGCTGCGGATCGCGCACCGAGCCATCCAGCGAATCGGCGGCAAAGGCGCAGCTTACCGCCAGCAACGTCGCGAACAGAAAGGCCAACGCCGCGTTGAGCTTCGTGTTCGGAAACACCGGCTTGCCGGCCGGGCGGGCCAGGTCGGCGATCCGAACGGAGCTGTTCTGGAATCCCGCATTGATGCCGGCCTCCTGGATCTTGCGTACCAGTTCCGCGTACAGCGACTTGTCGGCGTCGGCCTCCCGCTTCCGCGACTGGTATTCGAAGCTGCTCGCGTTCAGGCGGTCGAACTCCGCCTTGGTATCCATCAGGGCCTTCTGCAGCAAGGCTTCCCGGTTGGCCGCCTCGCGGTATTCGACTTCCACCCGCTGGGCGGCGTTCTTGCGGCTCTGCTGCAACTCCGCCTCAATCTGGGCCACCTGCGCGACCGCTTTCCGGTACACGGGATGGTTCGGCCCGTAATGCGTCCGCACGTCCGCGAACTTCTCGCGGGCCTCGTCGAGCCTGGCGGAAATCGCCTTGAGATTCTCACCCTGTGTGGAGGCTTGTGCGGCTTCGAGCGACCCGCCTTCGACCGCCCGCCACGCGGACTCTTTCTGCATGCGGTCGCTCTGCGCGTTGGTGTAATCCGTGTTGAGCTGCAGCAGACGGGCGGAGAGAATGCTGGTTTTTTGTTCCGGGTCAATGACGTTCAACTCGCGTTCGAAGCGCGCCACGGCCGCCGACGAGCGCTCCATCCTGGCCTTCAGCTCCGCAAGCTGCTTCTGCATGAAGTCCGCCATCGCCGCCGAGGAACGAATGCGGATCTCGTAAGTATGCTGCACGTAGGAGTGCGCCACCGCGTTGGCGACATCGGCTGCCTGATGCGGGATCGGTGAGCGAAAGCGGATCAGCAGCAGGTAGGTATTGGGCGGGCGCGTCACCGTGAGGTTCCGCAGAATTCCGGCGCCCGGCAGATGATATTGCTCCGCCACGGGCCGCAACACCGAATCCGACTGGATCAGCTTCACCTGCGTGGCCAGAAACTGATCGAGGTCGTTGAGCGATGCGGGTCCGGTGTCCTGGCCGATGATGGCCGAGGGTATCTGGCGGTCAATCTCCACGGTGACGGTTGATTGGTAAATCGGCGTGAGCCGCGCGGACACAAGGAAGGCGGCGGCCACACTGGCGGCGACAAAGGCCAGAATCTTCCACTGGTGGCGGCGCAGGATCCAAAGGTAATGCGCCAGCGGAAAGGCCGGCTCGGGCGGCTCGATATCGTAGCCGTACCACTCGGGATCCACCGCCTGGTGGGCGGGTGGAAGCGCTTTCGGGCCGCTGTCAGCGTACACCGGCATAAATCAGCGCCGTCGTGGCACCCGCGCCATACATCGTGATCTTCTCCAGAAGTCCCAAGGTCACGCGGCGGCCCTTGTTATCCGGCACGTACAGGATGTCATCGGCCAGCAGTGGCACATCCCCCGCTCTGCGCCGCATGATCCTGGCCAGCGGGATAGCAATCTCGTTTCTGCTGCCGCGGGCTTCCTGGCGGTAGATGTATGCCTGCTTGGAGGCGTAGGGCGCCAAGCCTCCGGAAAGCGCCAGCATCTTCAGCACGGTCGACTCCGCGCCGCCCTCCACCGGGAAGGCTCCCGGCTTCCGCACGTTGCCGATCACATACACCCTCCCGACTCCGGGCACACGGATCTCTTCACCGCCGGTGAGCGTTATGTTCAGCGCTGGATCGGCGCTATCGATCAGGCCTTTTACCGGGATGCGTTCGACCGGCGCCGTCACGCCGCCGTCCGCGTTTGCCCGGCGGCTGACCAGGATTTCGGGGCCGGCGTCCTCCGCAAGGCCGCCCGCACGGGTGATGGCTTCCATTAATTTGACCGGTCCGGCCGCCTGGAATGTGATGGGGCGCCGCACCGCGCCGGCGACGGAGATGGGCCGGCTCTGGTATTCGGCGATAGTAACGGTGACGATCGGATCCACGATGAGTTGCTCGGCCACCAGCGCCGAGGCGATGGCTGTTTCCAGCTCGACGGGCATCCGACCCGCAGCCTTGATGCGCTGCTTGAGCATGGGCAGACGAATGTAGCCGTCCGCGCTCACGCGCACGGTGCGCGTCAGTTCCGGCGAATCGTAGACCGAAACCGCGATCAGGTCATTCGGCCCGATGCGCTGTGCCGGCAAATTGGCGTCCGGGCCGCCCGGACGGACCTGCGCGCACAAACCCGCGCACAATAGCGCTATGCCCGTCAGGCGGTCTATGCGGGACATGCGAACAATCTCCTTTATTCTGGAGTAGAGTTGCCGGAGCGATAATCTCACCCCAAGTGCGCACAGACGCGTGCATCTGCGGCAACTTCAACTCTATTTGAAAAGGAAACTCAAGCCCCGTGCTTGCGATCAAACTCCGCCAGCGTCATTTCCCCGCGCCGGATGGCTGCGATGCTCTGCTCGATGGTTTCCAATTCGCCGGGTGAGAGAGGTTCTTCGGAATCGAGAAGCGATTCCAAATAGCGCTCGGCGGCATGCAGATCGCGATCGGGCAACACGTTCCTAACCGTCATGGCGACCTCCTGTTTTCAGTAGAGCACGTTACGGGTTTACCGGCGCCGGGGCGCCTCTGCCCGGACGTCCCGTTACAATGAGCGTTTGCTGACACTGCCCTCCATCCTGTTCGGCGCATTGTTCACCCTGGCTCT
>Ga0335078_10013394_pt1 | contig 12152 bp, 14 predicted proteins | sample Lox_Sample_32_FD_206711 | JGI IMG/M metagenome (GOLD analysis project Ga0335078, IMG submission 206711) | Soil microbial communities from Loxahatchee National Wildlife Refuge, Florida, United States - Lox_Sample_3.2 | ecosystem: Environmental > Terrestrial > Soil > Wetlands | place: USA... | reverse complement strand
GGAGAACGCAGATGCCCGCCACGACCATGCCGACCCGAGCCGAGCTGAGCGAGATGATGAAGACCGTCGCCGGCGTCGAGATCGACCCCGGGGAACTGCAGCAGGAACCTCAGGTGACGTTCGAAGAGCTGGGCGTCGACTCGCTCGGCCTGCTCGGCGTCCTCGCCGCGATCGAGCGCCAGTACGGGATCGAGATCCACGCCGACATCGATGACTGCCGTACCCTCGCTGACCTCGAAGCCATCATTCGGCAGGCAGCAGGCCCGGGCGGCCGCCGCTCATGACCAGGTCCTCAGGCGGCGTATCGGCCGCTCATACCGAGAGCTCGATAATGATCAACGCACCCATGGATCTCGTCTGGGACATGACCAACGACGTCGGGTCGTGGCCGCACCTGTTCAGCGAGTACGCGGCGGCGGAGATCATCGCGCGGGACGGGAACACGGTGCGGTTCCGGCTGACGATGCACCCCGACGACAACGGCAAGGTGTGGAGCTGGGTCTCCGAGCGCGTCATGGACCCGCAGGCGCGGGCCGTGCACGCGTACCGGGTCGAGACCGGCCCGTTCGAGTTCATGGACATCAACTGGACCTATCGTGAGACCCGTGGCGGCGTCGAGATGCGCTGGGTCCAGGACTTCCACATGAAGCCGGGCGCCCCCGTGGACGACGCCACGATGGCCGAGATGATCACCAGGAACTCGGCGGTGCAGATGGAGCGGATCAAGAACATCGTCGAAGACGCCGTGCGGGCGACGGTCGCGTGATGGCCGGTGGCGCGTCACCGGGCGTGCCCGCTGCAGCCGGGTACCCAAGCGAGGAGGAGGTCGCGGCTCTCATCGTGGTCCTGCTCACGAGGCGGCGGCGCGCGGGCCCGCACCGGGCCCCCGCCTGCCCCGCGTGGCGGCCTCCGGCCTACGCGTCCTCACGCTCATGGCGGCGCCCGCGCGGCGGCTGGGGCAGCGCAGGTCAGTAGCCCCGTACGCGAGTCGCTCAGCGCCGGGCGCGGCCTGTTGCGCCAGGATGCTATAAAGCCGTGTTCCATGGCCTGCGCCACATCATCGGGAGCAGAAACGGCGGCCGCGAGAAAGACCTCGCGTCATGGAGCCGGGAGGGGGGACGCAGCTATGTCTGGATCGGGCCGGGCGATCTTCGTCGGCACCGGGACCGGGGACGGGACGACCGCGATCGCGCTGTGCGGTGCGGGCGTCAAGACGGGGGTGTACGAACGCCACGAGGAGCCGGGCCGGCTGCTGACCGGCGGGGAGATTCGCGTGCTGGCGCAACGGAGTGCTGGCCGTGCGCCGGATCGCGCGCACGCGCGCGGCGCTCGACACCGTCCTGTTCTTCAACCTGCGGTGCGAGGACATGCGGTTCCTGAACGGCCGGCTGGACGGGCGCGGAATTTAGTGGGACGCGGGCGCCCCCGGGCGGCCGCGCCGCTCGTTTCTGTGCGGGCCGCGCAGCGCGTCCATCCGCACAGCGTCGTCTCCTTCGCATTCCGCCCGGGTTGCCGGGCGGCTGGCAACTACTCAGCCAGCGCTCGTCGCGGACGAGCCGGCTGCGGACGCTGCTTTCCGGGCCAGGTTTCGCCGCAGCGGTCGGCAGTGCCTACTTTGCCCGGTCATAAGGGAGGGCGCCGATGCGCAAGGTCCTGATCGCCAACCGCGGCGAGATCGCTGTCCGGGTAGCCAGGGCGTGCCGCGACGCGGGTCTGGAGAGCGTCGCGGTCTACGCAGACCCAGACCGCGACGCCCCGCACGTCAGGCTCGCGGGCGAGGCGTATGCCCTCGGCGGGGCGGCGCCCGCTCAGACGTACCTCGACATCGCGAAGCTGCTCGAGGTCGCGGCGCGATCCGGTGCCGACGCCGTTCACCCCGGCTATGGGTTCCTTTCCGAGAATGCGGAGTTCGCCGAGGCGGTTACCGGGGCCGGGATCACCTGGATCGGGCCGCCGGCGCAGGCCATCCGCCAGCTTGGTGACAAGATCGCGGCACGTGAGGTTGCCCGGCGCGTGGGCGCGCCCCTGGTCCCCGGGCGCCCCGTGGCCGATGCCGGCGACGTGGCCGCCTTCGCGAGTGAGCACGGCCTTCCGGTCGCGATCAAGGCGGCGTACGGGGGCGGCGGGCGCGGCCTGAAGGTGGCCCGGACATCAGCGGAGATCGCCGAGCAGTACGACTCGGCCACGAGGGAGGCGGTCACGGCCTTCGGTCGCGGCGAGTGCTTCGTCGAGCGGTACCTCGACCGGCCGCGTCACGTCGAGACGCAGTGCCTCGCCGACTCCCGCGGCCACGTGGTGGTCGTCTCGACCAGGGACTGCACGCTGCAGCGCCGTCATCAGAAGCTGGTCGAGGAGGCGCCGGCGCCCTTTCTCACGGCAGACCAGGTCGCGCGCCTGTACGAGGCGTCCAAGGCGATCATGCAGGCGGCGGCGTATGTGGGGGCCGGGACATGCGAGTTCCTCGTCGGCCCGGACGGCGTCGTCAGCTTCCTGGAGGTGAATACGCGCCTGCAGGTGGAGCACCCGGTGAGCGAGGAGATCACCGGCCTGGACCTCGTCCGAGAGCAGTTCAGGCTCGCTGAAGGCGCGGAACTCGGATACGACGACCCGCCGACTCACGGCCACGCCATCGAGTTCCGGATCAACGCCGAGGACCCGGGCCGCGAGTTTCTGCCCGGGCCCGGGGCGCTGACAACCTGGCAGGTGCCGGGGGGACCCGGAGTCCGGGTCGACTCGGGTGTCACCGCGGGGGCCGTCATCGGGCGGGAGTTCGACTCTATGCTCGCCAAGCTGATCGTGACCGGCAGGGACCGCAGCGAGGCTCTGGAGCGCGCCCGGCGCGCACTGGCCGAGTTCGAGGTCGAGGGCGTGGCCACCGTGCTGCCGTTTCACCGGTTGGTGGTGGACGATCCCGCTTTCGCGCCGCCGGGCCCGGGAACGCCCTTCACCGTGCACACGCGGTGGATCGAGACCGATTTCCCCGGCTGTGCGCCGCAGCCGGAACCAGCCGAGCCGCCCGGCCGCCCATCGCAGGAGCGGGTGACGGTGGAGGTCAACGGGCGGCGGCTGGAGGTCGTAGTTCCAGCCCACGCAGGGCCGGACATAGCCGCGCGGCGGATGCTCGGGCGCAAGGCGGCGCGCCCGCAGTTGCTTCCCAGTGCATCATCTGGCAACGAAGTCGTCTGCCCCATGCAGGGCAGCGTGGTCAAGGTGGCGGCGCCGGGGGATCGCGTCGACCTGGGCGATCCCGTGGCGGTGATCGAGGCGATGAAGATGGAGCAGCCGGTGGCCGCGCACCGCGCCGGCGTGGTCACCGATCTCGCCGTCGCCGTCGGCGACGCCGTGTCCGCTGGTCAGGTCATCTGCCAGATCATGGATTAGCCGCGTGGCACGGGACTCAATCCCTCATGGTGTCACTCTCAGTAATTGTCCTGCTGCTAATGGTAGTCGCATGACCGGAGGTGGGTACATAGGCCGGTGAGTGTGGTGGAGGTGGAGATGAACGCGGCGCCGCGCGAGATCGGGCTGGCCGAACGGGCGCGCCTGGCCGACGGGTTCGCCGAGGCGACCAGGAGCGGCGCGGACACAGGTCGTCCGACGATCGAAGGGGGTGGCGCGTCGCCATGGTCTCCCGGGCCATCGGCCGCAGTAGCGCCCCGGGCGCGCGGGAGTGATTCGCATGAGTGCTGAGGACGGACAGGACGCCTCCGCCGGTTATCGCGTCCTGTTCATGCTCAAGCTCTCACCCGGCGCGGGCGAAGCGTTCCTAAGAGAATACGAGGCGGTCAGGTGGCAGGTCGCCCAGGTTCCCGGTCACATGTCCGATCAGGTGTGCAGGTCGGCGGATGACGCGGACGAGTGGCTGATCACCAGCGAGTGGCGGTCGGCGGAGGACTTCCTGGCCTGGGAAAGCACGCCAGGTCATCGCGAGGCGGCGACGCCGATGATGAGCCATGTACGGGCACGGCAGTCGCTGCGCTACACGGTACTGCGCGAGACCCGCACCGCCCCGGCCGCCGCGGGAGATGCCCGTTGAGCGGGGGCATGTGCTTGCCGCCGACAGCGGGATCGGCGGCTTCGCCACGGCTATCGGCCGGCGCCGTCCCTGCCGCCGGGTCGCCGTCCTCGAGGCCGCCTCCGACGGTGGCCATCGGGGTGCCTGCCTCGGGGTTCAGTCCAGCGCCGTGATGGCGTTGCGCGCACTCGGCATCGCCGATGCGGATCAGGAAACTCGCGATGAAGGCAACGGCTGGAAGCGGGCGGCTTGGGCCCGGGCTCGGCTCGGTGAGGTCGAACAGGTTCGCGGCATCCAGTACTAGCGGCATCCAGTACTAATCGTCAGACAAGGAGATACCTCATGGAACGATACGCACTGACGTTCGCGGTGCGCCCAGGCGCGGAGCCCGAAGTTCAGCAGGTCCTCTCGGACTACCCGAGACCCCAGACGGAGATCGGCGACGGCGCCCGGCTTCTCGGCACCACGGTGTTCCTGTGGGGTGCCCGGGTGATCCGGATGATGGACGTGGAGGGGCCGCTCCCGCTCGTGATGCGGCACCTCGCGGCCCAGCCGGCCATCCGTGCCACCGAGGAGGCGCTCAACCCGCTGCTCGCGGAGCCTAGGGACCTGAGCGACCCGGGTGCCGCCGCCGCTTTCTTCCAGCGCGCGATGATGCGCCAAATCGTGCACTGGACCACCGATCCGGGCCTGTTGGCGCCACCCGCGGGCGCTGTGACACGCAGGATGGCGCTGGCCTACCCGCTGCGGCCGGGCACGGGCGACGCAGCGGCCAAGCTGCTGTCCGGCGGCCGCCCGCCGACGGCACGCGCCGGGGAGCGAACAGTGCTGGCCAGTACAACCGTCTTCCAGAAGGACGACCTGCTCATCACGGCCGTCGAGTATGTCGGGGAGGCCGAGGACGCCAGCCTCGCCAAGGCGATCGCGGGCACCGCCGTGACGGACGGGCTGACCGAGCTGTTTGAACCGGGATGGGATCTGCGCACCGAGCGCGGTCTCCTGCAGTTCTTCGCGGAGCGGCAGCTCAGGCTGGTCACCGACCGGCGTGCTGCGGAGCTGACCGAGGCATAAGCAGACCCGCATCCCCGGCTGAGCAGGCCGGCCAACGGTGGCCCGCGAGGCGCGATGGTCGCGGGCGGAGGTCAGGACGCGGTGATCTCGCTGCAGCAAAGCGACCCGATCATTCCTTGACACTGCCACCGGCTGCAAGGCACGAGCCGACCCCGCCTGCGCTGCTGAACAGCAGGGTCGGCTCGGTGAGGATGTCACGCACCGTCTCGCTCTTGTAGATCTCGTCAACGCTGCCGAACCGGGCCCGGGCGTAGTCGGGTCCGAGTGCCGCTGCGGCCTGGCGGACCGAGGTTTCATCGGGGCCTTCGATCTCGACGAAGGTGGGCAGGTCAGGCCAGGAGTCGAAGTCGAAGACGACCTCTCCCAGCCGCCACTCCTCGCGGTAGTTCGCCTGGTAGGCCTACGAGACGACGGTCTTCTTCATCCGCAACCAGGGCTTCGTCGAGGCGACCGCAGCCAGGCGGATCAGCTTCGAGGACTCGCTGGTCTTCGAGCAGATCCACGAGCAGGCCTACCGCGACCTCGGGTTCCAGCTGGTCGAGGTGCCCGCAGGCCCGCTGACTGACCGCGTCGCACTGGTCCGGCAGACCGTCGAGCAACTGAGACGGTAACCATGCTCAACGCCCTTACTATGCCGCGATGAGCGGGTGTGACGGCGCATCGCCTGGTGAGCGGCTGTGGCTGTGAGACCGACGGTGTGCATTGGCGGGACCGGCGGGTCCATCGGCCCGCGCCGCGATCGCCGGGGCGAAGGGGCTGGCCGGGCGTTGCTGCAGCCCGCAGGCGCGTCTCTTGCCAGGGGAAATACTCGCTGCGGCCAGCGTGTTGCAGCGTGGGTTCCCGGGCCGCCGCGGCGAAGGTGTCCGCGCCGCTGCGGCACGTGCAGGGATGCGCATCGTGCAAGCGGGCCGTTGTCGTAAGGCAGCGCCTTCGGCCGTGGATGGACCGTGGAGAAAGATGCCCAGGAAAGTTCAGCCGTACGGCTCTGGCGATGAGACCGAGGCTGCCGCGCTGGCCCGGTCCCGGCCGAACCCTGCACCGGGGTATGTGAACGAGCTGGCCGCCACGATGACGATCGGAGAGGTCGCCACGCAGGCGGTGGAGGCTGTCCGGGCGCTGAACCAGCTGATGGCCGATGCCCGGGAACTGGCCGGTCCGGGCGAGGCCCGCGAGGTCGTCGGCCGGCTGGCGCTGATGGGCCACCACCTGCCCCCGCTGTGCGAGCTGCTCGCCCGGTTCCTGGTCGCGCAGCGTGAGGACGGCCAGATCCCATGCGGCACTGGCGGCGACCCCGACGGCGTGCTGGTCGAGGTGTCCGAGGCACTGTCGGCGGCCGGGCGGGCCGCGGACATGATGGCGGCAGCACTGGCCGAGGCTGGCGCCAAGGCGGCCGGCCTGGACCTGCCGCCCCGGTAGCGGCCACGGGCAGCGTGGCGAGGCAGAGCCCGGGCGTGGCCGGCACATGCCAGCAGGTCGCAGGTGCCGGGGCACCGGCTCTGCATCGCTGGCCACAGCCGCGTGAGCGCCGCAAGGGTCCTGCGCGGCCTGCCGGGCTTGCTCAGTGGAGCGAGACAGGTCGAAGCTCTCCGTCACCACCGGGCGCTGTCTTCTGCTGGGAGTGTCGACGCTGTCGGAGCGGTTGCACTGTCGCAAAGGCCTGCGGTGGCCGTGGCTGCTGCCCCCATAGTGGGGTGTGATCGTGGCAGCGGTAGCGGTGGCAGTGCTGGCCATCCTGCTGGCTGCCGACCGGGTCGCGGTGATCTTTGCGGAGGATCGGGTGGCGGCGCGGATCGGGGACCGGGGCTTTGCCGCTAAGCCGCGCGTGAGCATCGCGGGCTTCCCGTTCCTGACCCAGGTGGCGGCCGGGCGCCTGACCAAGGTGGTGATCAGCGCAGCCGGGCGGAGACGAGGGCCGGTGGAGGTCAGGCGCCTCGACGTCACCGCGTACGGGGTACGGGTGAACTTCCGTTGCAACGCCGGCACCGCCGCCCGGCTGTCCGGCACCGCGCTGGTCGGTTTCGCAGGCCTGGCCGGGATGGGCGGCACGCCAGCGCTCACTATCGCCGCCGACGGCTCTGACCGGGTGAAGATCACCGTCGGCGTGGGCCCGGCCAGCGGGACGGCCACCGCGCGGGTGACCCGGGCCGGGTCCGGCGGCATCCGCATTGCGGTGATCTCCGCTGGCGGCATTCCGGTGGCGGTGCTCGGCTCGCTGCGTGACATCACCATGCCGATGCCTGCGCTGCCGCTGGGGATGACGATTCAGGGTGTCAGCGTCACCGGCGAGGGTGTGCTGGTGCACCTGGGTGCCCAGGACGTGAGGTTCGGCGGCTGACGGTCGCCCGGCCGGCGGTCCGGCGCAGGATTCAACGGCCGGCCAATACCCAGGCTTGCATGGTGCATCGTCAAGGCGGGGAGGCCGGATTGTTCGAGATCCACCGGCGCAGCATGTCGCGGCCGTAGCTGATCCACGTCAGGGCCTGTGCCTGCGGGTTGAGAAGAGAGCCTTGCCCCGGGCGACCGGTCTGGCCCGGCCGTCGCCCGGTTCACGCAGGCAGGCGAGACTGCCCGCCGCCGATGCGGGAAAAGCGTAGGGGTAGGCCGCTGGCCTGGCTGATGGGTGGTTGGGAGATGGCCGACCGCACGAGCACCGCCCGGGCACCGAGATCACGTTCGGCACCGCGGGTTGTGTCCCAGAGGAACAGGACCAATGTAGCCCTGCCCTTGTCTTTCTCCCGGCTGTCGTGCAGCCACGCCCCGATCTAAAATGTCTTCCGGTCAGTGTGACTCCCTGGGGTCCGGGCCGTTGGGAGGACGACAGATGGCACGCGCAGGTGAAACACCAGGATCCATGCGGCCGATTGAGGTGGTCCCCCCTGCATCTGCCTTGGATCCGACGTGGGACCGGCTGGAGGATCAGATCAGCTGGTATGACCGTAAGAGCGGTGAGAACCAGCGCTGGTACAAATGGCTGAAGGTGCTGGAGATTGCGGTCGCTGCGGCGCTGCCGGTGGTGGCTGCGGTGCACAGTCCGGTGTGGGTGACCGGCGGCCTGGCCGCGGTGATCGTTGTCCTGGAAGGGGTCCAGCATGTTTACCAGTTCCAGGAGCATTGGATCACCTACCGTTCCACCGCCGAAGCGCTCAAGCATGAGCATTACCTTTACCTGGCCCAGGCGGGACCGTACGCCGACGACGACCGGCACCGGCAGCTTGCTGAACGGCTTGAAGGCCTGATCTCCCAAGAACATGCCAAGTGGACGGCCAGCCACAAGGACCCGGCTACTCCATCGCAGGGTCGCTGATTACTCCCCACCGTCAGAGTCGTTTCGGTCCCTGGGCCAAGGGGACAAGCGGGCCGCCGCGGAGTCGCGCGCGGAGGGACTCGAACCACAGGATCGTCCATTCGTGTCGGCGCTCTGGACTGATATTCCAGGGTTGTCCGCGCGTGACAGACGTCGTCTAGCGGCTCGGCAACAGTGTTGGCAACAGTCCTCCGCCAGTCAGCCTCCTTCTTCGAGGCTCCTCGTTTGTCGGGGAAGGGCATAGATTCCTGTGCTGACCCGCGTTACGCTTCCCTGCATCACGCTGGTGGGGAGGCGTCGTGATGGCCGGGCCAGGGGATGAGGTAGCAGTCGCAGAAAGCCGGAGCCGTGGCGGACTCCGCGCGTCTGACGCCGATCGCGAGCAGGTGATCGCTGCTCTCAAGGCCGCATTCGTGCAAGGTCGGCTGACCAAGGATGAACTCGGCGCGCGGGTGGATCGGGTATACGCGTCACAGACGTACGCGGAACTGGCCGAGGTTATCGCCGACATCCCCACCGCGCTCACCGCAGCCCGATCCGCGCGCGCCCCGTGGCGGGCGACAAAGATAGCCTGGTGGTTCGAATACGCGGTGTTCCTGCCGGGCATCGTGGCCGTTCTTCTCCTCCCCGGCGGCCCCCGCACCACCGTATGGACTTTGATCATCTTGGCCGCGGTCGTCTATCTGGTTTTCTGGATTCTCGGCGGGTTCATGATGGTCGCCTCACGGCGGGCGAAGCCCTCCGCCGGGCAGCCATTGCCGCCGCTGTCGTGGTACGACCGCGAACAGGTGATCCGCACCCTCAGGGCCGCGCTGGCGCAAGGCCGGCTGACCGAGGATGGACACGACGCGCGGGCCGCCCAGGCGTCCGCCGCGCGGTCCCGCGCCGAGCTAGCCGCGCTAACCGCCGACCTCCCCGCCGATCTGACCGCCCGGCTGCCGAAGGCCAGCTACGGCCTGACGGGCGTCTGCGTGGTCATTGCCGCAGCCAGCGTGGCGGCGGCCATAGTGCTGTGGCAACCTGACAACTACCCGGCGTTCGCGCTGGCCCTTTTCACTGGTGCCACCCTGATCCTGGCCCCGCCCATAACCGTGGGCGTGATGATCGACGTACGGCATCAGAAGCGGTTTGGCGGGCAGCTACGGCTGGGGCCAGCCCCCGGCGCTGGCGGGTGATCGTGTACGCCAGGCTGATCCTGGCACCAGCCCGTAGTTGACCTATGCCTGGTCCAGCCAGCAGCCGTACGCGAGCGTCTCAGGACCTGTCGCCACGCTGGCGCTGTGGGAAGACGCACGCCATAAGAGCGACGATCACCGGGCCCGGAAGTCGGCGGCGTCGGGGACGACGGGCTCCATCCCACGCATATCCCATGATCCGGGTCGGCAACGTGATCCCGCCAACCCGCCCGATTCTGATGAGCGTGCGCTCTCACCGGGCAAGGCTCAGCTCAGTTCGGCGATCCCTTTCCAGATGAGAACCACAGCGAAGAGCACCTCGATAGTGATAGTGATCGGCCGGGAGTGGCCGACGACGAATGTATTGAGGCGGCCCAGCAGCGCGCTGGCCCGGCGGCCCAGCATGACCACGAGCGTGACGGGAATCAGGACCGGCAACAGGGTGATCACTAGGAGAACGAGCCAGGCCGCTCCCTTTCCAGCCAGACTCACCGACGACCGGGAGATTTCGTGGAGGGCCGGCAGAAATAACAGCAGAGTGGAGAAGTTGACTAACATGCCCAGGCCACCGACGCCCACGAACAAGATCGTGGGAGCGTCAGCAAGGCGTCTTTGGGTCCGGTCATGGTGTGACTCGGCTGCGGTCTTGCGCGGGTGGAGGGCCCGGGCGGCGAGCAGCGCCAGCAGCACCCCGGCGGCCAGGTCGACGGTGGCATCGGCCGGCGAGCGGTGATGGCGGCCCGCGTGCAGGTTCTGCAGGAGCGTCAGGCCCAGCACACTAAAGGCGATCAAGGTCGCCGCCGCGCCGCCGGCCAGCGCCCACGCCCGGGCGACGGGATGGCGCCGGCCTGAGAGGACCAGTACCTCGAGAGCGAAGAGCGTCGGGCTGATGGCGGCCCCCAGGCCCAGGGGCACCACAATGGCCAGCAGGGAGCCCATAGGTGCCAGCCTATTGGTTCCTCTGCCGGCGATTCCGGGAATGCCGCGCACCTGTAAACGTTACTTGAGGCCGATCTTTCTCAAGTAAACGCAGAAAAATGACCGGACTGGTCGCTAGGACGCAACACGCTAAGCTTTAGCGCTGCCACCGCAGAACGTCCGATAACGGCTTAACGCGGTCTTGTTTCACCGGGTCGGCGGCAGCCAGGACGCCGACGAGCCGGTGCTGGTGCTGGACGGCAGCGGGCAATGGCCGGAGATCGCCATCAGCGGGGATGGCAGGTACCTGATCGTGTCGCTGTCGCGTGGCCTCGGCTCGGGAGACGAGCTGCGGGTACTCGAGCTGGGCGGGCCGGAGCGTGGCTGGCGGCTGCTGATACCGGAAGGGCAGCATCGTTACGCCGTGGCCGGGGTCAAAGACGGCACCTTCTACCTGCTGACTGACGACGCGGCGGACCGTTGCCGGATCGTCGCGGTGGACGTCGCGGACCCAGGGCGCGACAGCTGGCGGGATGTGATAGCAGAAGCTGAGGACACGCTGATGGAAGCTCACTTCTTCGGAGGCCGCCTGGTCTGTCACTACCTGCGGCACGCATGCTCTCTCCTGCGCGCGTACCGGCTGGACGGCACGCCTGAGCATGTGCGCAGTGGCTGGCCAGGTCGGGCTGGTCGAGTGCCGAGCGGATCGCGATCAGCGGCGGGTCCAGCGGCGGCCTGCTGGTCGGGGCGTGCCTGACCCAGCATCCCGAACAGTTCGGCGCCGCGGTTGCCAGCGTCGGCGTCTTCGACATGCTCAGGTTCCACCACTTCACCGACGGCTGGACCTGGAAAACCGAGTACGGCGACCCAGACGACCCAGAGCAATTCACCTGGCTGCGCGCCTACTCGCCCCTGCACAACGCTCGTCCCGCCAGCTACCCGGCGACACTGCTGACCACCGGGCAGCACGACAACATTGTCGTCCCCGGCCATTCGCTGAAGTTCGCCGCAACACTGCAGGCGGCCCAGACCGGCACCGCCCCCATCCTGCTACGCGTCGACACTGCAGCAGGCCACGGTCACGGCACACCCGTCGGCAAGGCGATCGCCGAGACCGCCGACTGCCTGGCATTCATCGACGCGGCGCTGCCCGGAGGTGCTTAAAGCCGTTCAGAGAGCTACCACTCACGACGTCCGCCAGCCCGCCAAGACGGCTCGAGCGCCCACCAGCTGCGTTCGCCGGTCCAGCCGCGCCAGCCTGGAACGAGATCGGCGAAGAAACCGGCGGTACTGGTGCGGCCGGTGGCGGTTGTAGTGGTCGGCGTACCTTCGCAGCGCCCTCCGCAGGTGCTCTTCGTTGTAGATCAGCATCCGGTCGGTGCACTCGGACCGTACGGTGCGCACCCACCGCCCGGCATGGCAGTTGGCCCGGGGCGTCCGAGGCGGAGTCTTCACGATCTGCACGCCCTCGCCGGCGAAAACATCGTCGAACACGCGGGTGAACTTGGCGTCGCGGTCCCGGATGAGGAACCGGAAGGAGCCGATCCGGTCCGCGAGGTCCATGAGCAGGTTGCGGGCCTGCTGGGCGGTCCACGGCCCGTCCGGGTTAGCCGTCACCCCGAGGATGTGCACGCGCCGGGTCGCCACCTCCATGACGAACAACACGTAC
>Ga0335078_10013393_pt1 | contig 12153 bp, 15 predicted proteins | sample Lox_Sample_32_FD_206711 | JGI IMG/M metagenome (GOLD analysis project Ga0335078, IMG submission 206711) | Soil microbial communities from Loxahatchee National Wildlife Refuge, Florida, United States - Lox_Sample_3.2 | ecosystem: Environmental > Terrestrial > Soil > Wetlands | place: USA... | reverse complement strand
GTCCATCGAGATGACAGGTTTCTTTTCTCTCTTTGAAAGGTGCAGCCCTTCGAACCAGGAGTCGGACAGCGTGCACACGTCTCCTGTCACGAATATGCCGCGATGAGGAAGACACCGGTATATGTGCCGATAGACGTTCAAGATGCTTTGGCGCGACAGATTGTGGAAAGATGTGAACGACACAGCCGCCTGGAAAGGGCCGGCTCGCTCAACGGTCTCGGCGTCCCTGATATCTCCCTGGAGCAGAGAGAGCCGTCCTTTGTATTGCTCGAGATGGTTTTTGCAGATCATGAGGAGAAAGGGACTGGGGTCTACGCCGGTGATCTTCGTGTTCGGCAAGGATTTCAGCAAGAACTCGCACAGACCGCCAGCCCCACAGAGCAGGTCTATGACTGCGGGACGATCGACGTCGATTGTCTCCACGACGCGGGATATGATCGAGGCTTGGTCTTCACGCCAGTAGTTGTGAGTGGAATGCATCTCCACCCACTCCCTGAACAGCTGATGAGAATCGACGAGTTGCTCGTTTCTTTCTATCCACTTTTCGATTTTCACTGGCCAATTATAGACCAGCTTGGTCAGCGGTCAAGCACCATGGGATTGTGCCCGCTACGGTATCCCCGGGCTGACGTTCCAGACAGGCTCGCCGATCGCGTGGCTTCTCTTTCTGACCTTGAACGGATGTTTCGCTACGACCTTGACCATATGCAGCGATGAATCCCCGATGTCAAAAAGATATTCGAACGTTTGACCCACCAAAAGGTGCAGCGAATCGAGCGTGGCTGTAGCGGCGTCTGTGGGCTCGTCGTCGGAGTGTTGGTCGGGTCCCCCCATCATTTCCGCGGACATGTACTCCTTGGGGTGGAGGCCAGAGGTGTCTTCGCCCAACTCGGCCCTGGGAAAATAGAACGAGTAGGTGCCCTCGTCGTGGCGGTTCAGCGCATAGCACATGGCTTTGTGCAAATCACAGAGCGTATGATCCCCTCGCAAGAGGATGGTCGTCGGGGCTTTGCTTCCTCCCGGCTGGGTCAGCCGGAACACGTAATGGACGTCGGACTGTTCTCGCGCCACAACGGAAAGGTAATTTCAAAACCTGCCGCGGTCCACAAGCCAGGATGCCAGAAAGCCATTCATTCCACGCCTGATCCCGCGGCGCTGCCAGACGCTCGCATGACGGCGATACCCCGGACTTGTTCAACCTGGCCCGCTCAGCCCATGGGGAGAGTATAGAGGCTTCCATTTACCCAATAGCAGGGGACCGGAGTCGAGCTTGAGGTTCCAACTCCTCCGGCTGTGTAGAGGTTCCCGCTGGTATCCACGGCTGTCCGGTAGTTCCAGAAATATGAGTTCCCGCCCAACGGAAGCTTGTTCGCTGTTCCGTTGAACCAATAGGCAGGCGTTGCGGAGGAGCTTGATATTCCTTCTATCCCCCCGATGTAAATATTGGTCCCTGCGAAGGAGACTGTTGCGGCGTAAGCCCATGTGTCGCCTGGGCTCATCGTCAGAGGCGAGTCTGCTCCGGCGATCCACACCTGCGGCGTCATGGCTGAGCTCGAAGTGCCACTTCCCCCGGCGATGCACACCGTGCTTCCCGATGAATACACACCTACGCCCCTTGCGAAACCATAGGTGTTCGTTCCCATCGACAAAGCATTCTCTGAAGTTGTTGCTCCAACTTTCCAATAGTAGGGCGATTCCGCGGCGCTCGAAGTGCCTTCGGCTCCTGCGATATAAATGTTCGTCGCACCGTCCCAGATGACACCATTTGTCCAGCCATACGAGTTGCTCACGGGCAGGGCAATCGCAATTGCCGCGGTCGAAACCGCTTTCGCCCAGTAGTATGGCAAGTACGAAGTGCTGTTAGGCCCCAAAGCCCCCGTGACGTACAGGGTTCCAGACCCGTCCACGACAGCGGGAGACTCCTTTCACGCGAAACGATGGCGAAGGGCGTCGAAGCAAAAGGACCAAAAACGACGAAATCTTTACTTTTTCAAATTTATCTTACCGAAAGGACGTTTTCAAAGTTGGCGCATGGCCCCACGCGACGATGAGGATGGCAATATTCCTCAGCGTTTTTCGTCACCTAGAGTGGATGGGAGAGTCTAGGCATGAAGAACAACAGGAAGGAACTTTCCAGAGTGACTTTCAGCAGAGAAGCAGTCGAATACGACGATTCACCGAGGTATTCTCCTTTGCGGGCAAGCTACCCCGCAATCGTCGCAGAAATCCTGCGGTATCCTTTTCGATCGATACTGGATGTCGGGTGCGGGACGGGAACTCTCCTCTCGATGATTCATGAGCAGCAACGGGAGGCCCGCCTCTGTGGTGTTGACCTTTCCGAGCAAATGATCGAGATGGCAAAGGCCAAGTTGCCGGCGGGCGCAGATCTCAGAGTATCGGATTCTGAGAAGCTCCCGTTCCGGGCAGGATCATTCGACGTGCTGATGTGTACCTTTTCCTTCCATCACCACCCGGACCCGACAACCGTTCTGTCAGAGATGCGGAGAGTTCTCACGCCGAGCGGGAGGCTCGTCATGGCCGACCCGCTGATCCCAGCCCCGCTCCGGCAGGTCATGAATCTTCTGGTGCCCCTGAGCAAAGACGGCACCGTTCGGTTCTACTCCAGGAGAGAAATGTACGCGCTTGCCCAGTCGGTTGGGCTGCGTGTCTCGCGGTGGTTGAAGCTGAACTGGCACAGCTACTTGTTGGTCGCGGAGAGTCAGTAGCCGGTACGAGCGTGTTCGTATGGACGAGCGTCACCGCCGCTTGGTACTCTCGTCAACAATGAACAACCCAAGGAACGTGGCAATTCTGGTTTTCGACGACGTGGAAGTCCTGGATTTCGCCGGACCCTACGAGGTATTCAACGTGGCGAGTCAGGCCTCAAGTCCTCCTCCGTTTTACGTCTATGCTGTTGGCATCAACGATCAGCCAGTCCAGGCCAGAGGTCGTTTTGTCGTGACCCCGCGGTACTCGATTGAGAGCTGCCCGCAGCCGGACGTGCTCGTTGTTCCCGGGGGATTCGGAACCAGACCGCTTCTGAAGCATGAGAGGCTGATTTCGTGGATGGAAGAACAGTCGGGGAAAGTCGAATGGCTGCTCTCGGTCTGCACCGGCGCACTGCTTCTGGCAAAGGCTGGTTTGCTCAAGAATTGCCCTGCAACAACTCACCATACGGCCTTTGACCATCTGATGCATCTCTCACCGACGACAACGGTGGTGAAGGACCAGAGGTATGTGCAATCGTCAGCGAAGATACTGACGTCCGGCGGGATATCGGCCGGGATCGACTTGGCATTGCACATGGTCGAGAAGCTTGCAGGCTCCGGAGTGCATGCGGCAGTCGTGGAAGAGATGGAATACGACTGGGGAGGCGGGGCAAAGCCCTAAATGTGGGTGCCAGACCGGGGACATCCGGTGTTCAAAAGAGAGAGACGGGAAAGCTGCTCCGCTCCCTGGTGGGTAGCTGCAGTCACGACTCGGAGGTGAAACGTGGACGCACTCGTAGTATTTGATTCGGTTGCTGGGAACACGGAAAAGATCGCTCAAGCCATAGCCGCCGGGATCGGGGCTGGCACAAAAGCAGTCCGCCCCAACTCCCCTGATGCAAAGCACTGTGAGAGGCTGTCACTCCTTGTCGTTGGGTCTCCAACCTATGGCGGTCGGCCGACAGAGACGATGCAGAAGTATCTGGACACCCTGTCCTCCCTTCCCAAGGCTCTGAAGATTGCGGCCTTTGACACACGATTGAAGATGAAGTTTGCCAGACTCTTTGGTTTCGCAGCGGACAAGATGGAAGTCTTCTTCAGGGAAAAAGGAATTGGAACAAAGGGAAGGCCGGAAGGATTCATCGTAAAGGGAAGAAATGGTCCTCTGGCAGAGGGAGAGCTGGAGAGAGCCAACGCGTGGGGCAAGAGTCTTCGCCTGGAATGAGTTTTGGAAGGGCGTAGCCCAATCGCGGGCAGGGACGGATATCCAGCTTCTCGAAGTCATCCATCGTCGCCATAGCGATGCCAACAGTAGATTTTTTTGGCGCTGGTTGTACAGTCGTGGCGCACGTCGCTGAAGCCGACCGTGGGATCGCCTGGTTCATGAATCCCCATCAGGCGCCTGTTCGGCAATTCCATCAGCACCACCGGTGGAGCGGAAAGCTTCATCTATCTGTCCAATAGCCTGCCGTATCTCGTCTTCTCTTTCCGCGCTCAAGGCGCTGGGTTTGAACAAGAGCACGTTTCTCAACGCCAGGTGAACCTCATTGAGGAACTCCGATGGGTGCCCGGAAATGAAACGATTCGCATGCGATAGCTGATCGGCGAGATCTACTTCCTGTATTGAGCGGAGAAACGCCAACAATTCTTCTGTGAATGCAAAGAGGTCACGATTGTTCCTAAAGCGCATCATATGCCGACGCCGTTGCCAGCACTCACGGGCAGCCAGGCTGCCGCAGGCAGCGCCCCAACGCATCGACAGCTTCTTCTATTGCCTGAGTCACCTCGGCGCAGACCGATCCGTCGAGCTCCAGGGACCTGGGTTGGATCCCCATGATAAGGACGGAACAGCCGACTTCTTTCTGAAGGTAGTCAGTCAGCACATTCAGAGGCAGAGAGTGAGTGCTGAAAGACACTCCGCTGATCTCATCAGGGAGGATGAGGCGGATGGTCCCGGGTTTCTCACCCATATCGGCGGCATCCACCACAACGAGATGCGAAGGGGAGAGCTGCCTGATCTCGCCGGTGAAGTTTTCTGGAGCAGCACCGCCCGCGATGGCCGTGACTCCGGGAAGGCCGAGCGATCGAATGCGCTCGGCAACCAGGATTCCCGCGGCATCGTCAGCCCGGATCTCCGAGCCGACACCGAGAATGACAACCCGACGGCCAGCCGTCGAGCCCTCAAGGGCTCTCGTCAGGGCAGGCGCCAGCTGCGGGTTGTGCATGGAAGGTGACTTTCAACGTGCTGCGGTCGGTCTGTGCGAGCTCGAAGTCGGTCGATATCTCGATGACTTTGCGCGGGCATGTTTCGGCGCACTGGGCGCAGTAGACGCACTTCCCAAGATCAATCGACGCTTCGAACTTGCGGTCTCCGACCTTTGTGATCGTGATTGCCTGGGACGGACAGTCGCGGATGCACAGCCTGCAGCCCGTGCATTTCGAAGAGTCGAACTTGGGCTGGCCCCGGAAATGGTCGGGCATCTTGAACTGGGCAAACGGATACCTGATCGTTGCCGGTTTCTTGAAAAGCGAAGAAAGGACCGAGAGGAGCATGGCCCCGGGCCGCCTCTGTTGTCTGTGGTTCATGGCTATATCAGCTCCTTCAAGACAAGGTCGATCAGGACCTGAAGAAAAGCAATAGGGGCGACAACTTTCCAGCAGAAGTCGATCATCTGATCAAGGCGCAACCGCGCGAACACGGTCCGCAGGATGGCAAGGATCGTCAGGATTGCGAGTATCTTCGCGAGGTACACGATGAACGCCAGCCAGGGCGCCAGCTCGAATCCGAACGGGAGGAATACGGCGGCGACCAGGGACGCAGACACGATGGCTTCCGTGTCAATTGCCAGCCGGAAGAAGGCGAGGAACCTCCCGGAGTACTCGGTGAATGTGCCGGCAACGATCTCCGTCTCGGCCTCGGGGATATCGAAAGGCACCTTCTCCAGCTTCCCGAGGAGCGTGATCATGGCCACCGCGAAACCGATGAGATTGAAGAGCCATCTGCCGGGATGGGCCGCGTAGTACTGCACGATCCCCGAGATCGACCACGTGTTGGCGAGAAGGGCAGGGGAGAGCACGGCGATCAGCAACGGGATCTCGTAGGCAAACAGCTGCGTAATGGACCTGACCGCTCCAAGGGTGGAAAACACCGAGCGCGAGTACCAGCCCCCCAGAAAGAACGTCAGGGTCGGGATGAGGAGAAGGTACAGGACCACGACGAGGTCCCCTTCAAACGGGAGCAGAGGCCGCACATTCCACAACGGGATGTAAAACGAAGCGGCGATAACGGCCCCGAGAGCGAAGACCGGCGCGAGCCGGAACATGCGGGCGTCCGCCTCTTCGGGAATGACGGTTTCTTTGCCCAGCAGCTTGAAGAAGTCAGCCACGGGTTGGAACCACGGGGGGCCAACCCTGTTTTGCAGTCGGGCGTACAGCTTCCTATCCACGAACTGTCCGGCCAGGCCAAGAAGGATCAGGAAAAGGAACCCGGGGAAGATCAGCATCTGGAAAAGAGCCTCGACGGCCATCATGCGGCTGAACCTCCCCGGAGAGTGATCTTTGAAGGGTCGATTCCTTTCTTTCTGTAGAAGTCCACTCCGTAGCGGGAGACTTCCTCCCAGCTCATGGTCTGGCGCTCCTGCCTGTCCCGGTCCCTGATGCCGATCATCCGATCCGTGCAGGAAAAGCAGGGATCGATTGCCGCGATCACGATGGGAAGGTCGGCAAGGTAGCCGTCTTCGAGCATTTTGGCCACCGCCTGCGTATTGGCGAGCGTTGGCGCCCTGACCTTCACGCGCTCGGGTTTCTCGGTTCCATTTCCGCGCACATAGTGCACGTCCTCTCCGCGGGGCGCTTCATAGCGGCTCAGCGCTTCTCCTTCGGGAATCCTGCGGGGAGCCTTCACGAGGATCGGACCTTCAGGCATGTTCTTCACGAGCTGGCGGATGATGGAGTAGGTCTCCATGAGCTCGCCCAGCCGGACCACTGTCCTGCCGTACACATCGCAGTGATCGTCCGTGATGACCTTGAACGACACTTCCCCGTATGCCGCATAGGGATCGTCGCGCCGGGTGTCCCGATCCACGCCCGACGCCCGGGCTGTCGGGCCAACAGCCCCGAGCCGCACGGCCTCCTCTTTTGACAGCCTGCCGACGCCGGCAAGCCGCTGTCGCAGGGTTTCCTCGGTCTGGGCAATCTCGATGTAGTACTTCGTCCGCTCCTCGAGGGAGTCGACCACCTTGAGGATCCCCGGTAGTTGCTCCGCGGTGATGTCACGGCGCACGCCTCCGAGAGTGTTCAAGCCGTAGTTGACTCGGTTGCCCGTGAGCTGCGCCAGGAGGATCATGACTTGTTCCCGGTCCCGCCATGTGTACATGAGCAGCGTGTCGAACCCGATTTCATGGCCTGCCACGCCGAGCCACAGCATGTGGCTGTGGATCCTCTCCAGCTCCGCCACAAGCGTCCTGATGTATTGGGCGCGCCGCGGAATCTCCAGCCCAGCGATCTCCTCCACCGCCTGAACAAACGCCGTAGAATGTGAGTATGAGCAGATCCCACAAATGCGCTCCACCAGATACAGGTCCTGCGTGTACGAGCGCTGCTCGCAGCCCTTCTCAATGCCGCGGTGGTTGTAGCCGAAGCGCATGCGAACGGCGTCGATCTTTTCTCCGCGCAGATCGACCATGAAGCTCTCCGGCTCTTTCAGCGCCGGATGCTGCGGCCCGATGGGAATCTGGACGATATGCTCGTTATCACTCACGGGAAGCTCCTTGCTCTGGTGCAGGCGCTGCTGGGGCGGCCGTCGACGGGGCCGCCTGGGCGGCTCCCGCTCGCGCCTTCGCCTTCCAGTCCTTCAGCAGTGGATGCTCATCGGTTGGCCAGTCATCGGGCAGAGGGTAGCGGGGCCCCGCGGACAATCCGTCCACTCGGGCTCCCAGCAGATCCTCAAGCTCGCGCTCGTAGATCGCGGCTCCCGGAAACAACTCTGTTACAGTACGGATGGCTTGGCCTTTCGGGCAGTGGGTCTTCACGTTTGCCATGGCCCCGTTGTCCCGTGCCAGGTGATAGATGAACCCAAGCTCAGCTCCAAGGTCCAGGCCGGTGATCGTGCACAAATTGGAGAAGCCAAGAGTTTTCACCAGATGCTCAAAGACACTGGCAAACCCTTCCTGCGTCACGTCGATCCACAAACGCCTCTCCCGCTGGACGCGCACCGCGCCTGCCAGGGATGGGAATCGTGTCTCAAGCTCCGCCTTCACGGTCTCGGTCTCGCTCATTTCTGCTCCTCGAGCTTTTTTATCAGCTTCGCAAATCCGTCGATGATGGCCTGCGGGCTCGCCGGACAGCCAGGGATGTACGCCGTGACAGGGATGGCCTTGTCGATGCCACCCTCGACGTTGTAGAGGCCATCGAAGACTCCGCCGCTTGTTGCGCAGCTCCCGACCGCAACCACGATCTTCGGCTCCGGCACCTGCTCGTAGATGCGAATCAGCCGGGAGCGGATCTGCTTGGTAACCGGACCCGAGCAGGCGAGGATATCGCAGTGCCGGGGTGTCCCCTTCAGCTGAACGCCGAGGCGCTCCAGGTCGAAGCGCGGCGTCAAAGCCGCGATGATCTCAATATCGCACGCGTTGCAGGCCCCCGTGTTGAAGTGAAGGATCCAGGGCGACTTGCGCTGCGCCCACCGCACGATTCTGTGGAAAACGCTCATGGTGAGTCGTTACCTCCGAAACAGCATGACAAGCCCGAGCAGTGCGCCCAGGACATAGATTGCAGCGATGGAGAAACTCTCCAGGGTCCGGGCCGGCGAGGTGGCCACGATCAGGGTAACCACGTGCATGATCGTGAAGAAGAACGCGAACGGGAAGAACTGGCCGTAATCGGGCTGGAACCTGTGCTTCTGGACGTCCTCTCCGCCCGCATACGGTTTGTCGAGTGCGCCCCGGGGTCCCTTCCGTTTCAACGAGAGCGTCCCGGATGCAGTGGAAAGCGCCCACACGACAATAAGGATGATTGTGAAAGCCACCGGGGGAACGAGGAGGAGCATGGACATCGCTTATCCCTTCAAATTGCGCGTATGGCGGATGTTCAACGAGTTGTGAGCTCGGAAGAAACCCAGAATGACACCGGCGGCGATCACGACGACCACGACCTCGATGACGATGACGGTGATCACCATGGCCTGCGCAAGCGCCATGCGGTGTCCGAGGTACCCTGCCACGATCAGGAAGAACGTCACGGATTTCATCAGGATCTCCAACCCGATCAGCATCCGCAGAAGGTTGTACGTTGCAAGCATACACCATACGCCGTCCACAAGGAGAAGGGTGAAGAACGTGAAGTACAGCCAGAAGGACTGGGGAATCTCAATTGTCATCTTTGCCTTCTCTCTTGAATAATACCAGCACGCCAATGACGCCGGCCAGGAGGATGAGGATCTGGCCGAACAGGTCAAGCTGCCGCAGGTTCCACAGGACCACCCGCACATCCTCTTCGGCGCCGGCCGCAGGAAGGGCCACCTGGATCGGCGCTCGAACGAATGTCAGCGCGACCCCGGCGGCGATCAGCACTAGGGGAAGCGGCCAGAACCGGGTGAGTCGGCTCATCCTTCGAACCACGTAGTCTTTGAAGGGCTTGCGCTGCGTGAGGCTGATCACGCTGACGAAAACCACGGAAATCAGTCCTGCGCACACGGAAAGCTCCAGGACCGCTGCGATGGTCGCCCCAAGCGCGTACATGACAACCGCGAGCATGGCGCTTGCCAGCGCAAGGGCAATGGTAGCGCGCAGAAGAAGCGTTGTCATGGATGCCCAGAGCGCCGCGAGCACAAGCAGCACGAGGAGAATCGTCATGAGAGTCATCGACTGCCTCCCAGGAGCAACGAGAGCACGAGAGGAAACACGAGCCCGACGGCCACGGTGATCAGCGACAGCGCAAGCGCCGGCGTCAGGAGCCTCCCGCGAACCTCGCGCACGTTGGCCCATTCTGCGAGCGGGACGCCGAAGAATACACGTCTCTGCAAGGACAGGAAGTAACCCAGAGTAACGAGGCTGGTGAGGATGGCAATGGCAGCGAAAACGTATTGCCCGACTTGCCAGAGCGCAATCACGATGAGCAGCTTGCTCCAGAATCCGGCAAGCGGCGGCAATCCGGCAATCGACAGAGAGGCAACGGCTGAGGTGCCCGCTGTGACAGGCATGCGCGACCCCAGGCCCCCCATTCGATCCATCGAGATTGTTCCAAGCTGCTCCTCGATGGCCTGGGCGTTTGCAAACAGCTGGCTCTTCGAGACGGCGTGATTGAAGAAGTGCAAGGCGGCCGCAACGATCCCGAGCTGCGGCGATCCTCCCAGAGCCAGGACGATGTAGCCGATCTGGCTCACGCTGGAATACGCGAGCATCCGCTTCATGTCGGATTGGGTGAGCGCCAGGAAGGCTCCGATCACGAGCGTCACGGCGCCGACCACGAGGAATATCCACCGGGTCGGCAACGCATCGACGAACACTGATTGGGACAGTCTCATCAGGGCGAAGACCCCTGAGGCCTTCGTCACGATCCCTGCCATGAAGATTGACGATGGGGCAGGTGCGGCGCTGTACGCGTCAGCAAGCCATCCGTGGAACGGCACGAGGCCGCCTTTGATGAAGAGCCCACAGAGGAACAGCGCCGTCGCAATCCACGGAATGGGCCCGGGGGATGCAAGGGCGTGGGTGATTGCCGAGAGCGAAACACCCCCTTCGACCAGAATGAACAACGCGATGGAGGCAAGCATCAGAACGCTTGCCACTGCTGAGAGAATGACGTACTTCCAGGCGCCTTCGTATGCCTCAACACCGTGTCGAAGCACGACGAGGATGAACGTTGCAATGGCCGTCACCTCGATGAACACGTACAACGAGAAAAGGTCGCGAACCATCGAGATCCCGTTGATCCCGATCAGCGCGACAAGGACGAGGTTCGCGAACAGGAATCGCTCGCGTGGGGTTTTCAGCCCGGGGCCTGCGGCGAAGATCGAGGCCATTCCGGCAAGTCCCGCGCTCACAAGCAAAAGGACGCTGAGGTTGTCCATTGATACGTGGAGGCCGATGGCAGTGTCCACGGGATTCAGCGCTGACCAGTCGGCAAGACCCAGCGGCGGAAGCGCCACGGCGACAGTCTGAAGGGCGAGCACGCCCAAAGCAATGCCCGTGGCGGCCGGACGCGCGCTGCGGGGAAGGAGGTTCGCGAGGATAAGAGCTGCAAAAGGAACCAGGAGGAGAAGATGACTCATTTTCCGCCTCCCAGCATTGCAATCGCGAAGAGGACAACAGCGGCGGCTCCGGCCAGAGACCAGAGCACGTATCGGTTGACGTTGCCGTTGTGGAAGAACCTCGTGATCCGCGAGATTCCCTGAGCGGCCCCGACCGCGACGGTCTCGTAGACCCAGTCAAATGCTCTGTCCACGCCCCAGAGTGCCGCGGCCACGCCCTTGATGACCCATCGGCCGAGGAAGTAGGGATCGATCTGGCCTTTTTCCGCGACCGAGTAGATCGAGGCGAGCACAGGAGCGTGGTGGATGTGATCCACAGCGCCAAGACCACGGCCCGTCCTTCGCACGCCAAACATGTGATTGAGGACCGCCACTGTCAGAGCAACCAGTGTCAGCCCGATGAGCGTCGCGCTTGCGGGAAAGCCTGCAAAGCTGGCGCCGCCAGTAACCTTCTGTCCAACGGCAGGCTGAACCAGAGAGCCAAGGGGAAGTTGGTTTGCCACTCCAAAGAGCACACAGAGCCCTGCCAGCACGATCATGGGAACAAGCATGGGCCACGGCGCCTCTTTGGCGTTTCGGGTCTGCTCGGAGGGTTTCCCGAAGAACGCGGCATGACCGAGCTTGAGGAACGATGCGGCGGTGAGCACCGACCCAAGGAGCGCGGCAGCGTAGTAGATCCAGCCCCGCTCCAGTGCACCGTCGTAGACCAGCTCCTTGGAGAAGAACCCGTTGAAAGGCGGGACACCGGAAATGGAAGCAGCCGCCACAATGAACGTGACCGCAGTCACAGGCATCCGACGCGCCAGACCGCCGAGCTTGTCGAGGTCCGTGGTTCCTACCTGCTTTTCGACCGCGCCGCCCGTGAGGAACAGGCAGGACTTGTACATCGCGTGGTTCACCATGTGGAACAGCCCACCGACGATGCCGGCCGGTACAGCCGTCCCGATGCCGAGAACCATGTAGCCAACCTGGCTGATGGCGTGGTAGGACAACAAACGCTTGTAGTCCTTCTGGATGAGCGCCATCATGACAGCAAACAGGATCGTTATCGCGCCGACGATCATGAGGACTGTGCTGACCCAGGTCCCCGGGGCCAACTGGAAAAGGTCGAGAGAGATGCGGGCCAGGAAGTAGATGCCCAGAAGCTTGTCGATGCTTGCGGGAAGGATCGCCATGAATGGCAACGGGGCGTCGACG
>Ga0335078_10013392_pt1 | contig 12154 bp, 8 predicted proteins | sample Lox_Sample_32_FD_206711 | JGI IMG/M metagenome (GOLD analysis project Ga0335078, IMG submission 206711) | Soil microbial communities from Loxahatchee National Wildlife Refuge, Florida, United States - Lox_Sample_3.2 | ecosystem: Environmental > Terrestrial > Soil > Wetlands | place: USA: Florida... | reverse complement strand
GTCTCGAGCCGCGCCTGTTCCGCGAGGAGCTCCCGTGAACGGGGTCCGGGCGGCGGAACCACGATGTGAGGCGCGTCGGGAAAGCTGAGCCAGTCGCTCTTGGACGTCATGGAGAACCTCGTCGGCCCGAAGGCTTCGGTCCCCATATCAAGACTGGCCGATGACCCTATGCAGGAACTCCGTTCCTCCATCGGGGGTCCCGAATGGCGCAACCGACTCCGAAGGTCGACACGCACCTGCACCTTACGCGATGGTGGCCGGAGATCAAGGCGACCGGGTACCGTCGCGACCTCGACTTCTCGCTGCGAGGGCTCCTTCGCGAGATGGACGGCGCGGGACTCGACTATGGCGTCCTGATCCAGAGCAACGACGCGCCGAACACTCGGGACGGGCTCGCGGAAGCCCGGCAGCACGTCGCGAAGAGCCGGGGCCGCCTACGGCTCGTCTCGACCGTCGACCCGACCGAGACCGACCCCTCGGTCGACGAGATGATCGGACTCTGGGAAGAGGTTCCCGAGCTCAGCGGGATCAAGCTGTATCCGGGATACCACCCGTTCTATCCACACGACCGCCGCCTCGACCCGGTGTACGAGTACGCCCGACGACGGAAGGTCCCGATCCTGATTCACACGGGTGACACGATGGACACCCATGGTCAGATCAAGTTCAGCCGCCCTCTCGAGATCGATGAGGTAGCGGTCCGCTTCCGGGACGTGACGATCGTGCTCTGCCACTTCGGGAACCCGTGGATCGACGAGGCGGCCGAGGTGGTCTACAAGAACCCGAACACCTACGCGGACACCTCCGGGTTGCTGGCCCATCCGTCCTACCCCCTGTTCCGGCAGATGGTCGACCTCTGCCGTAAGCGGGTCCAGGAGGCGATCCTCATGGTCGGCTCCACGAGCCGGGTCCTCTACGGCTCCGACTGGCCGCTCCAGGGGCTCCCGGTCTCGATGTCGCTCGTAGAGTCCCTCGAACTTCCCGAGGCCGACCGGGCCGCGATCCTGGGCGGTAACGCCGTCCGCCTGTTCGGTCTCCCCCGGTCACGGCGGTCCCGGGCGGGGTCCTCTTAAACCGAAGGACGCTCGACCTTTCGACCGGCGGGGCCGACACGTCGGGGAGCAACCGATGGAGGGTGACGAGATCCGGAAAGTGGTCCGCGAGACGAACTACGTCACGTGGCGACGTCAGGGAGGGTGGGAGCCGCTCGTCATCACCCGTGCGAAGGGCTCCTCCTTCTGGGACTCGGCGGGCAAGGAGTACCTTGACTTCTCCTCCCAGCTGATCGCGACCAATCTTGGCCACGGCAACGAGCGCGTCGCGGAGGCGATCGCGTCCCAGGCGAGGGAGCTCGCCTACGCCGCCCCGAGCTTCGCGACCGAGGCCCGGGCCCGCGTGAGCCTCGCGCTCCTCGAAGTGCTCCCGAAGGGCCTGAACCGGTTCTTCTTCTCGACGTCCGGCACCGAGGCGAACGAGGCAGCGCTGAAGATCGCCCGGGCGGTCACCGGGCGCACGAAAGTGCTCTCACGGTACCGCTCGTATCACGGTTCGACCGCCGCGTCGATCTCCGTGACGGGCGAGTTCCGTCGGCGGTCGATCGAGCCCCTGCAGAAGGTCCCGGGCACGGTGTTCGCGCCCGACTGCTACTGCTATCGATGCCCGTTCGGCCTCACGTACCCGGACTGCGGGGTCGCGTGCGCGGAGTACGTCGACTACCAGCTCTCCCGCGAGGGGGACGTGGCGGCGATGATCATCGAGCCCGTGGTCGGCACGAACGGGGTCATCGTCCCGGTGCCCGAGTACCTTCCGCGGGTCCGCGCGATCACGAAGAAGCATAACGTCCTCCTGATCGCGGACGAGGTGATGAGCGGCTGGGGACGCGTGGGGGAGTGGTTCGCGGTGAACCACTGGAACGTGACGCCCGACCTGCTGACGACCGCGAAAGGGATCACCGGCGCGCAGATCCCGCTCGGCCTCACCGCCTCCACTTCGGAGGTCCACGACGCGTTCCGCGAGAGCTACTTCCCCCACGGGCACACGTACGAGGCGCATCCGCTGACCCTGGGCCCGGCGGTCGCCGCGATCGATGAGTATCGGCGCCTGAACCTTCTCGAGAAGTCCCGAAAGGACGGAGAGTACCTCCTCGCCCGGCTTCGGGAGATCCAGGAGCGCCACCCGTCCGTCGGCGAGGTCCGTGGGCTCGGACTCTTCGCCGCCGTCGAGCTCGTCAAGAACCGCACGACCAAGGAGCCGTTCAACACGGAGGACGAGAAGATGGCGGGAAAGCCCCTCGTCATCGAGCAGGTCACGGGCGCGATGATGAAGGAAGGGGTGTTCTGCATCGGTTGGGTCTCCCACCTCGTGGTGGCCCCGCCGTTGATCGTCACGCGCGAGGAGCTCGACCGCGGGCTCGCCGCCCTCGACCGAGCGCTCGCGATCACCGATGCGAAGGTGACGCCCTAGACCGAGGGTCGCCCCGGGCGGCGGCCGTCAGAACCAGCGGGTCGTGACGACCTTCTTGCGGGTGTAGAACTCGATCCCGTCCCGGCCGGTGGCATGGAGGTCGCCGAAGAACGACCCCTTCCAGCCCGCGAACGGGAACGGCGCGACCGGCGCCGGCACGCCGATGTTGATCCCGAGCATCCCCGCCTCGATGCGGTGCGTGAACTCCCGCGCCGCGGCTCCGCTCGACGTGAAGATGGAGGAGGCGTTCCCGAAGCGAGAGCGGTTGGCGACATCGAGGCCCTCGGCCAGCGACTTCACTCGGATCACGAGGAGCACCGGCCCGAAGATCTCCTCCTGCGCGATCGGCCAGTCGGGCTGGATGTGGTCGAGAAGAACGGCCGGTGCGAAGAACCCCTTCGAGTTCTCCGGGACCTTCGACCGGGCCACTTCCTTCGCGCCAGCGGCAGTTCCATCCGCGACCCACTTGAGGATCCGCTCCCGGTTGTCGGGTCGGATGACCGGCCCCATCTCGGTCTTCGGGTCGCTCGCCGGACCGACGACCAGGCTTCGGGTCGCCTCGGCCAGGGCGTCCACGATCCGGTCCCCGCCGGGCTCGACCGCCACCACCACGGAGCCGGCGAGGCACCGCTCGCCGGCCATCCCGTAGCCGCTCGAGATGATCGCCGAGACGGTCCGCTTCAGGTCGGCGTCCGGCATCACGATCATGAAGTTCTTGGCGCCCGCGAGCGCCTGGACGCGCTTCCCGTGCGCGGCGGCGGTCGTGTAGATGTGCTTCGCCGTCGGGGCCGAACCGACGAACGAGACGGCGTCGATCCCCGGGTGCGTCAGGATCGAGTTGACCGCGTCCACGTCGCCGTGCACGAGGTTGAACACGCCCGCGGGGAAGCCGGCCTTCTCAAAGAGCGCCGGAAGGAGCGACGGCGAGAGCGGGTCCCGCTCGGAGGGCTTGAGGATGAACGCGTTCCCGCAGACGATGGCGAACGGCGCCATCCACATCGGGATCATGACCGGGAAGTTGAACGGGGTGATCCCCGCGACGACCCCGACCGGCTGGCGGAGGAGCGTCGTGTCGATCCCCGGTGCGACGTCCTCCGAGAAGTACCCCTGCATTGTCGACGGAGCGGACGCGGCGGCGTCGGCCGCCTCGATGGCGCGGAACACCGAACCGCGCGCCTCCTCCATCGTCTTGCCCTGCTCCCGCGTGATCGAGCGAGCAAGCGCCTCAGAATGTTCGTTGAGCAGATGCCGGAACGCGAGCAGGGTTCGTGCCCGGTCGGAGACGGAGACCTCGCGCCACACGAGGAACGCCTTGCGCGCGGCGCGGACGGCGAAATCGATGTCCTCGGCGTTCGACCGGGGCACCTTCGCGATGACCGACCCGTCCGACGGGTCGTAGACATCGAGCCGTCCGGTCGACTTGGGTCGGACCCAGGCTCCTCCAACGTAGTTCTGGAGGTCCGTAACCTCGGACATGGTCTCTGACCCGCTCGAACCGAAGGGGGTTTTGACCATGGCGGCGCCCCCCGCCGTCACGTCTCGCGGAGGGGTTTCGCGGAGGGTATTTGTAGCCTCCCCGAGTCGAACCTGTCGCCGGGGCCCCCCGGGGGTCCCCGCGAGGAGTTGTCGCATGGTGGACCCACGCTTCGAATCCGTCTACGCCGAATACGAGCGACGGACCCCCCGGTCTCGGGCGCTCTGGGAGCAAGCGCGCAAGTGGAGCCCCCTCGGAGTCCACTCGAACTACCGTTTCCTCGACCCGTACCCGTTCTACGTGAGCCGTGCGAAAGGGGTCCACCTCTGGGACGCCGACGGGAACGACTACCTCGACTTCAACATGGGATTCGGCTCGCTCCAGAGCGGTCACGCTCACCCGAAGCTCGTCGAGGCGCTCAGCCGACAGCTCGAGAACGGCAGCATCTACGGCTACGAATGGGACCGCACCCCGGAGGTCTCCGAGCGGATCTGCCGACGCTACGGCATGGCCCAGGTCCGGTTCAGCACGACCGGCCTCGAGGCGACGCACCACGCGACCCGCTTCGCCCGCGCGTACACGAAGAAGCGGTACATCCTGAAGTTCGAGGGGTCGTACCACGGCTCGCACGATACGCTCCTGGTCGGTGTCAAGCCCCGGCTCCAGGTCGCCGGACCGAAGGACCATCCGAAGTCCGCTCCCGCCTCCCCCGGTATCCTTACCGAGGTCTCCGAGCGGACGCTGGTCGCCCCGTTCAACGACCTCGAGGCGACGCGGAAGATCGCCCTCGAGCACAAGGACGACCTCGCGGCGATCATCGCCGAACCGATCCCGATGAACATGGGGTTCATCCTCCCGGACAAGGAGTTCTTCCCGGGTCTACGCGAGCTGTGCCATCAGCTCGGCTCGCTCCTCATCTTCGACGAGATCAAGACCGGGGCCAAGTACCCGCACGGCGCCGGCGACCGGGTCGGGGCGAAGCCGGACATCATCACTCTCGGGAAGTCGATCGCTTGCGGTGTTCCGCTCTCCGCGATCGCGGCGGGGCCGGGAATCCTCGACGAGGTCGGACCTCGAAAGGTCGCCCACGCCGGGACGTATAACTCGAACCCGCTGTCGATGGCCGCGTGCATCGCCTGCCTCGATCACATCCTGACCGACGAGGCCCTCGAGCGGTCGACCCGCCTCAACATGCGGCTGGCGAAGGGCTACGGGGAGGTGTTCAAGGACGCCGGGGTCACCGCGTTCGTCTCGGCCGACGGCGTGTCGGGCACCGTCTTCTTCTCCGACCACCCCGTGCGTAACTGGCGGGACTTCCTGAACGTCGACGGCGACCGTTCGATGCTCTACTACTACCTCTCGCTCAACCACAACCTCATCGCGAGCGGCACCGGGCCGGACGAGCAGTGGACGATCTCCGTCCAGCACACGGAGAAGGATGTCGACCGGCACCTCGAGATCCTGGGCTCGGTCGCGAAGCAGCTCGCGGGCGCGCCCCAGGTCGGAGAGATCGAAGAGTCCGTGTAGAGCCCATCGTACGGGGCGATGTGTCACCGACGGGAGGGTCCGGTCGGGGCCGCTAGGCCGAGGTCCCGTCGGTCATCACGGCGATGTCGATTGCCTGCTCCGCGATCTCCGCCGCGTAACCGGCGGCACGTCCCAAACTGTTCACCACTTCCCCGAGGACGAGAAGCCCCTCGCCCCTTCGCGTGGCCATGCGGTGGGAGAGCGCGTCGAGCAACGTCTGATGGGCGCGGCGCGCGTCGATCGCCTCGTTCGCCATCGCGATGTTCTTCGTGACGAGGGCATTGAAGGCACTGTCGAGAATGGCGATGACCGAACCGCGGGCCTGCTCGAGTTCCTTCGCGAGCGTCGGCTCAACGGTCTTTCCCTCGGCGAGCGCCGGGAACGCTCGCGCAATTCGCTCGGCGTGCTCGCCGATCCCTTCGAGCAGCTTCGCGATGAGAAGGTAACCGGTGACGGGATAGGCGGAACCGTTGGGGACCAACTGTTGTGGGTGGAACTGGACAAGGTGGTACTGCTTCGCCACCATCCAGTAGAGTCGGTCCACGTCCTGTCCGCGGAGGTCGACGTCCCGTGCGAGCGCCAAGTCCGAGCGCGCCAACGAGTTCACTGCGTCCTCGAGCATGGCGCGGACGGTGAGCTGCATCCGACGCAGGCACTTGTCCACGCTCAGGTCCGATGGGTCCGAGAGGTCCTGGATGACGATGGAGTTCCGGTTCTCCTCGATCACCTCCGGCCCGATGACCAGGTGACAGAACTCTCGCACGACCTGACGGGTGAACGACGCGTCGCCGGGGAGAAACCGGACCTCGATGAGCCCGAAACCGGAGACGTAGGCCCCGAGGAGCTTCCGAAGAAGATGGTCGCGGCTTCCGTCGTTGGAATCCTCGAAGACCTTCCTTCGCATCTCGGGAACGTCGAAGGCCCGGGCGCGTACGGAGACGGACCCGTCCGTCTCGGTTTCCAAGAACACGGTGTCTCCGGCTTTGAGGCCCGCGGTCTGCACCCATCGCTTGGGAAGGGAGACGAGGTACGTTGAGCCGCCGGCCAGCTGAAGCTTACGCCCCTCCATCTGGGACATTCCGTACGGTCGAGGATTTACGGAACCTTAAGCCCTCCAATTATAGACTATATATTGTGCCCGTCGTACCCGTAGGTTCCGAGAACGACGGGGAAACCGTATCTCTCGGCCGTGTGACGGTACGTGGGGACCACGCGACAAGGAGGGGTTGGACCGCCCTCGGGACCCTCCCTAGGTTCCGAACCCGCGGCTGAGGGAGACGACAGCGCATGGAAGACCGTAGAACCGTAGTGTTGATCATCATCGTGGCTCTCGTGGTGGTGGCCGGGGCTGTCTCGTTCATCGTTCTCGCCCCAGCTTCGACGAAAACCTCCCCTACGGGCCCCACCGGCCCTTCCGGCCCCGCGGTCTGCCCGTCGTCCAATGGGGGTCCCAACGCCGGGAACTGGACGACCTACCATCAGGATTCTACGCGCGATGGAGTAGAGGCGGATGGGAACGTTGCGTCGGTCCACTCGGAATGGTCCGGTCCCCTCCATCTGGATGGGCCGGTCTACGCCGAGCCGCTGGTCTGTGGCAACTCCGTCTTTGTCGCGACCGAGAACGATTCCGTCTACGCGGTCAACGCGACCACCGGAGCGGTCCTCTGGCACACGCAGCTCGGCGTGCCCGTGGACAGCGGGACGCTGCCCTGCGGCGACATCGGTCCGACGACCGGCATCACCGGCACCCCGGTGATCGACGTGGCCACCGGGACCCTGTACGCCGTCGCATTCCTCGCCCCGGACCAGCACGTGCTCTTCGGCCTCAATGTCGTGAACGGTACGGTCACGTCCCAGGTGGGGGTCGACCCTACTGGGTCGGACCCGCAGGTCGAGCAGCAACGCGGGGCCCTCACCCTCGCGAACGGCTACGTCTACGTCGTCTACGGCGGTCTCGACGGGGACTGCGGCGACTACCACGGGTGGGTGGTCGGAGCCCCGGTCTCGGGTTCCGGCCCGCTCGTCTCCTACGAGGTACCGACCCACCGCGAAGGGGGCATCTGGGGCACCGCCGGTACGGGTGTGGCTTCGGACGGGGACCTCTACGTGTCGACGGGGAACGGCGATTCCTCCACGACGTTCGACCACGGCGACGCCGTGATCGAGCTTTCGCCCTCGTTGTCTGAGGTCGGGTACTTCGCCCCCAGCAACTGGGCGCAGTTGAACTCGCAGGACAACGACCTCGGTTCGGTCGCTCCCACCGTCCTGCCGAACGGGGATGTCTTCCAGATCGGTAAGGAGGGGGTCGGGTATCTCCTGTCGGGCACGAGCCTCGGCGGTATCGGCGGACAGATCTCCAACGCGAGCGTCTGCAACGGCGCCTACGGAGCGACGGCGCACGTCGGCTCCGCGATCTTCGTGCCGTGCCTCAACGGCGTCTTCGATGTCGTGGCCGGGCCGTCGAACCTCACGGTCGCGTGGCAGACCTCCGGGTTCGACGCCGGCTCACCGATCGTGACCGGCAACGTCGTCTGGTCGGTCGACATCTCGAGCGCGAAGCTCCTCGGGTTCAACATCACGACGGGAGCGCCGCTCTACTCGTTCTCGCTCGGCTCGGTCGACCACTTCATCTCCCCGTCGGCGGGCCCGGGCAGCGTCTACGTGGCCGGTGACGACCAGCTGTACGCCTTCGCGCTGACCACGACCTAGCGGCGGACGCGGCCTCTGCTACTTCGACCGCTGCCAGCCCTTCCAGATCCCGTCCTTTCCAAGGGTCAGCACCGCCGGTGTGAAGTACAACTGGACGACGGAGGCCTGGAGCAGGACGGCCGTCCCGATACCGAGCCCGAGCGCGGCGATGAGCCCGAGCGGGCTCGTGAGGCCGAGCAGCAGGAACGCTCCGCCGAGGATGATCGCCGCGGCCATGATGACGCCGCCGGCGTGCGTGACGGCGTCCCGTATCGCTTCCACTCCGCGGTTTCCGAGCGTGCGCTCCTCCTTGACGCGCGTCAGGAGGAGTACGTTGTAGTCCATCCCGAGGCCCATGGCGAGGATGAGCAGGATCAGCGGGAGCAGGAAGATCAGGGCCTCTCCTTCGATGATGCCGACCACGAAATAGGTGGTCGCCCAGCTCCAGAGGATGGAGAGGCCGATGACGCCGAGGGCGAGGAGCGGAACGAACGCCGAGCCGAGGATGACGAGCATGAGGATGAAGAGGCCCACGGCCGCCCCGATGAGCATCTCCTCCGTCGCCGTGTTGACGAGCGTCCGGATGTCCTCCGTGGTCGGAGCGGCGCCGCCGTAGAGCGTCCGGACGACCCCCGGGTGCCCCGCGTCGTAGGAATCGACCCGCTGTTCCACGTTGTCGACGACCGAGATCGCCGCGGCCGAGTATCCGCTTACGTTGGTCGCGATGTTGAAGAGAACGGTCGTCCCGTCGGTCCCAACGTACGACGCCCGGGTCTCGTTGAGCGCGACCACGACCGCGGGCGGGAGGTACGAATAGTTGAGCCAGGTATCGAGCGGCGCGCTGCCGGGGCCGACGAGCGTCACCGCGCTCGCCACACCGGGAGTGGCGCTCATTGTTTGGACGAGCCCCCAGATGTCCCGGAACTCCCCGGCGTTCGGCGTCGAGTTCGCGAACAGCGGGGCGGAGAACGTCACCAGCGCATAGCTCGTGCTCGAGTAGCTCGCGCCGAAGTCGTTCTGGAGATGGACAAAGCCCTGCTCGGCCGGGTTGGACGGCGGGAGCCCGATGTTCGTGATATCGTAGGAGACCGGGACCTGCAGCGCGACGGCGACGACCGGTACGGAGAGGACCAGGATCAGCCCAATGACGAGCAGCGGCCGGCGGGTCGCGGCCCGGCCCGCGCGCGCGACGTAGTCCCGGTGGGCCCGGATGTTCTCGGTACGACGCATGGCGTACCGCGAGAACCGCTCGCCCGAGTTCGGCCAGAAGATCCGCGGACCGACCAGTCGGAGGACCGACGGCAGCACGGTGAGGTTCACGGCGAGGGCGAACGCAACGGAGATGAGGAGGCAGATCCCGAGCTGGGTGAGGAAGCTGATGTTCGAGAGCGTGAGGGCCAGCGCGACCACCGCCACGGCGAGGCCGCTCGTGAGGATGCTCTGGCCCGCCCATCGAACCGTCGTCGCCACGGCCTCGTTGGGGTCGGCCCCGTTGACCAGCTCTTCGCGGTAACGGGCCAGCAAAAAGACCGAGTAGTCCGTCCCGATCGCCATCAGGAAGACGAGGACGATCGACTCGATCTCCGAGACGAACTTCGTCACGAGAGTCCCGACCACGAAGATCGCCGCGAACCCCGCCAAGAGCGCGATCCCGATCATCCCGAACGCGAGGAGCGGCGCGGCCGGTGCCCGGAAGAAGATCATCATGATCACGACGAGCACGACGACCGTCAGGACCAGGAGGACACCGAGCGCGGAAAGGGCAAGGGTGTTCACCGCGTCGTCGAGCGGTGTTCCGCCGGTGACGTACGAGGATATCGGAAGGTAGGCCGCCGACGACCCGAGCACCTGGCTCACGATGTGGTTGATCTCGGAGACGTCGCTGTACGTGACCGCCGAGCCGTTCACCGTGTAGGTGTCGTCCACGTTGAACGAGACGATGACGAGGGTCGCGGTCCCCTGAGGGTTAAGAAACCCACCGAGGATCTGCGCCGGTACCGGAAGCGGTAGTGTCGCGAGAGGGTCGCGTTCCACCTGGCCCTGGACCCACGCCTCAACGGTGGCCGTGGAGGGTGGTTGTGTACCGGGGAACGTCTGCCAGATGGTGAGGATCCACGAGGGGGCGATCCCCGAGGCCATCCCGAGGGAGGTCGCCGCGACGGCCTGTTGGCTGCTCGTCTGACTCCAGTTCTCCACACCGAGGTCGAATAGAGCGAGCTGAGCCAAGCCGACAGCGGAGGGGGTGGGGAAGAGCGTCGAGAACGCCGCCGGCACGGCGGCTCGTGCCGCCTCCGTCGCGCAGGAGGAGGGCGTCCCGGTGGTCAAGCAGCCCGAAACGGTCGTCGCGTTGAGGAATCCGGTTCCGTCGGCGCTGCCGTTGAAGAAGTCCTGGAGCACCAAGAGTTCGCCCGGACTTGAGGCGAACGCGGTCCGGGTCTCGTTGTAGGCGGGCCAGTCCGCGGCGGACGCCGGTATACCCATCGACTGGTTCGCGACGATCGCCTCCCAGTTCGCGAGATACGTCCCGACCGGTGTCCAGAGCAACCCGGCGGTCATGTTCACGGAGTCCGGCAGCGATGGCGTTGCGCTCAGTGCCGGACCGAGGAACGCCCATCCGAGCTCGACCTGGCCGGCGAGGTAGGCCGAATACGCGGAGTAGAGGGATTCGATTGAACTCACGTTCTTGAGCTTCGAGTCGGAAGAGAGCGCGGCGGTCAGTGCGAGGGTCGCGTTCTTCCCGTCGGCATTGACGATGTTGGGGGACTCGAGGAGAAGGATCGCGGAGGCGGGAGCGGACTGCTGGTCGGGAAAGGCGGCCGCGAGGGCGTTCTGCGCCCGGATGCTCTGGTCCGAGCTCGGGAGCGGATTCGTAAAATTGTTGGTGATCACCGACCCGACGTTCATCGCCGGGACGAGGCAGATGGCCAGGATCGCCGCCCAGAGCACAATGGAGTACCACGGATGCCGTACGATCCGGTGGCCCAGCCATCCCAGCGGCGACTCCCGGGTCGAACGAGAGCGACGGTCGCCTACCTTGGTCGAACTGGAGCTCATGGGTGACGGGTCTCGGGAAACTATCCTCGGGCTCCTGTCTTAGGGTTAACGCTTGGACCCGAGCCGAGAGCTCACGGCCCTCCGGGAGAAACGGCCGTCGGCGGTCTCGCGACCGGAGGCGTCACCCGGTCCATCCCAATCACGGCGACCTGGGCGACCCCGTAGAAGGAGACCGCCACGATGAACGCGAACGCCATCGAGAACGAAGCCTCGTTGTTCGTGAACCCCGAAAGGATGAACTCAGCTCCGGACACGCACGCCCAGACGACCGAGAGGAATCCCGCCAGCATCAACCAGCGCAGGCTCGGCGGAGTCCGGACCCGGATCGTGCGGAACACCAGAAGCAACGCGAGCACGAAGATCGCGACCGCGACCACGTAGTGGGCCGACAGGACGGGGTCGCCGCCGTACATGAGGGCCGTTCCCACGTTGTCGGTCGATGGGAACGTCCCGAAGAGATTCACCCAGATGCCGATAAGAAACTGGGCTCCGAGCAGCGAGACCAGGATGCGCAAACGAACGGTTAGCGAGGAGCTTTCCGACATCGGTCCCCGTTCGGTGGGGTCCCACCCGGAAGCGAGTTCTTAGCGATTCCCCGTCTCGCCGGGACGCTGCGGCACGGTCCACCTCTGGGACACAGGAAACGGGTGTTTCAGGCCCTCCCCCTCCGGCTTTATCCAGGAGATGAACTCGTGGAACCTCAAGATGCGGTACGAACAGTTCCGCGACTCGGTTCAAGAATGCCTTCGGAGGCATCCCGAGGGCGCCACTTGGGCACAGCTCCGAGGGGGACTGCGGCTCCCCTACCGGGTGCCGTGCCACACGTGGATCCACCGAATGGAGGACGAGGTCCGCTTGCGACGAACCCGGCGGGGGAGCGCAAAGGTCTGGACGATCGCCCGGAGAGCGAGGCCGGATTCTGGGGCCCGGTCATGACGCTGTTTGCCG
>Ga0335078_10013391_pt1 | contig 12155 bp, 4 predicted proteins | sample Lox_Sample_32_FD_206711 | JGI IMG/M metagenome (GOLD analysis project Ga0335078, IMG submission 206711) | Soil microbial communities from Loxahatchee National Wildlife Refuge, Florida, United States - Lox_Sample_3.2 | ecosystem: Environmental > Terrestrial > Soil > Wetlands | place: USA: Florida... | reverse complement strand
TGGTTACGCGCGCGAGGAAGCGGTGGGAAAGCCGGTGACCATGCTCATTCCCGAGGAACTCCGGGGAAACCTGCGTGCTGTCGCGGAAAAGCTGGCCGGCGGCGAAAGCGTGGGCTATTTTGAAAGCGTCGGCATTTCGAAGCAAGGGAAGCTCATCGATGTTTCAATCTGCATCTGCCCGATCAAAGACGCGCGGGGGCAGGTGACGGCCCATGCGGGAATCGTGCGCGACATCACGGCGCGCATCCAGGCGCAGGAAGCCACGGCGTTGCTGGCGTCCATCGTGGACTCGGCCAACGACGCCATTTTCGGCACCGCGTTGGACGGAGCGATCGTCAGTTGGAACAAAGGCGCGGAAGTCATGTACGGGTACAGCGCGGCGGAGATTGTGGGAAAGCCCGTTTCGGCGCTGGCGCCGACCGGGCGCCTCCACGAACCGCTCCAGGTGCTCGAAAGGATCAAGAGGGGGGAAACCATCTCGCAGTTGGAGACGGTGACGATGAAGCGGGACGGCCGCCTGATGGAAGTCTCGCTGACGGTGTCGCCGATCCGGAATCGCGCGGGGGAGGTGGTGGGGGCATCGACCATCGCGCGCGACATCGGCGAGCGCAAACGGGCGCAGGAGGCCCTCCGGCAAAGCGAGGAAAAGTACCGGTCGTTGGCGGCCAATCTGCCCGACGTGGTGTGGGTCGCCGACGCGGACGGACGGCCGGTGTTCGTGAGCCCCAATTGCAAGGAATTGAGTGGTTACACGCCGAACGAGCTTTCGCAGCCCGATTTCTGGCTGGGGCGCGTGCATCCGCACGACTACGAACGGGTGGAAGCCGCGTATCGCGCGATGTTCGAAAAAGACGAGGCTTTCAACGCCGAGTACCGGTTTCAGCGGAAGGACGGGACGTGGATCTGGCTGCACGCCAGGGCGGTGAACAGCCACGAACGGGATGGGAAGCGGTATCGGGACGGCCTGATCTCGGACGTCACCGAGCGCAAGCGCATGGAACAAAAGCTGGCGCACCAGGCGACCCACGACCTGTTGACGGGCCTTCCAAACCACCTGGTATTCGACGACCGCTTCCAGCAGGCGATGGCGCGGGCCCGCCGGTACGGTGGAATGGTGGCGCTGCTTTACGTGGACCTGGACCGCTTCAAACGGATCAACGATACGCTGGGGCACCAGGCCGGGGACAGCCTGTTACAGTCCGCGGCGCGGCGGCTGGCAGGTTGTCTGCGCGAATCGGAGACATTGTCCCGGGCCGGCGGAGACCGGTTCATGCTGATCCTGACGGACATGAGCGGTCCGCAGGCCGCGGTTAGCGTGGCGGAGCGCATCCTGGAGAAACTGTCCGCGCCTTTTCACGTGAAAGGCAACGAAGTATTTCTCAGCGCCAGCATCGGCATCGCGCTTTTCCCCCGGGACGCCCAGGATCTGGCGAGCCTGCAGAGAGCAGCGGATAGCGCGCTATATGCGGCCAAACGCCAGGGCAAGCACCGGTTCGAGCTGTACACTCCGGAGCTGAGCATCGCGGCCAGCCGCCGCCTGGCGGTCGAAACCGAGCTGCATTATGCGTTGGAGCGCGACGAGGTTTCCCTTCACTATCAGCCGCAATTCGATCTGGCGACCGACCGTATCTCGGGGGTGGAAGCGCTGTTGCGCTGGACGAATCCGAAGTTCGGGCACGTGCCGGTATCCGACCTCATTGCGATTGCGGAGGAAACCGGGCTGATCGTGCCGATCAGCGCGCGCGTCTTGCGGGAGGCGTGCCGCCAGGGAAAGTCGTGGCGGGAAGCCGGCTGTCCACCGATTGAGGTAGCCGTCAACACTTCGGCGGTGCAGTTTGCGCGGGGAGACCTGACGGAAACGGTCGCGCGGGCGCTGGCGGAGAGCGGGCTGGAGGCGTCGCGGCTGGACCTGGAGGTGACCGAGAGCGTCCTCATGCAGGACATACGGGAATCGGCGCGGCAACTGACGGAATTAAAGAAGCTGGGCGTAAAAGTTTCCCTGGACGATTTTGGGACCGGCTATTCGTCGCTGAGCTATCTGGAGGAACTGCCGATCGACAATTTGAAAATCGACAGGAAGTTCGTGCGGCGAATGACTGGCGACGGGAATTCCCAGACGCTGGTCGAAGCCATTGTGGACCTGGCCCACGGTTTGGGAATGCGGGCGACGGCCGAAGGCGCGGAAACGCCGCAGCAACTGGATTTGCTGAAGGCCATGGGTTGCGACCGGGTGCAAAGCTTCCTGATGGGCGGACCGGGTCCGGCCGATTCGATCCAGGCGCTGCTGGCGCGGCCTTCGGCGCGAGGAGAGGTGTACAGTGGAAACCTACAGTGACGCGACTTTGGCATCGCACGGCTCGTTGCGTATCCTGCTCATCGAGGACAATCCCGCGGACGCCGCGGCGGTGCGCGAGACCGTCGAGCGAGCCGACGGAGGAACGCGGCTCTACGAGGCCGAAAATCTGCTGGCGGGGTTGGAACTTCTTGCGGACGGCGAGATCGATCTGGTGCTGCTGGATCTGGCGGTCTCCGACGGCCTGGGGCTGGACGGGGTGCATGCGATTCATAATCATGCGCCGGGCGTGCCGGTCGTCGTTTTGACGGGCATGGACGACGACGCCATGGCGTTGCGGGCCCTGCAAACCGGCGCGCAGGATTACCTGGCCAAGACGGCCCTGGATCCGGACCGGCTGGCGCGCGTGGTGCGGCGCGCCGTGGTGAAACAAGGCCCCAGGCTGGACGACGGCCGCGCCCCGTCCGACGCGAAACTGGCGACCATCGTCGGATGCCTCGGGTCGAAGGGCGGGGTGGGGACTACGACGATCGCCTGCCACCTGGGGATGGAACTGAAGCGGCAGGCCACCGGGCGGGTGCTGCTGATGGATCTGGACCTGAGCGGCAATACCATCGCCTTCCTGATGAAGGTGCACTCGAAGAACACCATCCTGGACGCAGCCAACAACATTCTGCAGGTGGATCAAACGCGCTGGGACGACGCCATTGCGCGGGCAGCCGAGGGTCTGGAAATCATGCCGTCCGGCGGTCCGGCTTGGTTGGAAATGCATCATCCCAAGGTCGAACGGATGCGCTGCCTGCTGCGCTTTATCCGGTCGCTGTATCAATGGATCGTGATCGACCTGGGGCGATTGACGCCGTTCTCGGCGCGGCTGGTGGGCGAGTGCGGCCAGATTCTGATGGCGAGCACGCTCGAGGCGGCGGCGCTCAACGAATGCGCGCGGGCGGCGCACCGGCTGCACGAGGCGGGGATCGAGCGCGGGCGGATAAGGCTGACGGTGAATCGATCGCCAAAGAAGCCGGCGCTTTCCGAGCCGGAGATCGAGAACCTGGTCAATGTTCCGGTGGAGGAGATGCTGCCGGAATGCGATTCCACTTTCAAGGCGCACTACTCGAGCGGAAATGTGTTGGGCAGCAGCCGCACGTTTCAGGCGCACATCGCGCGGTTAGCGACGAAGCTGGCGGGCGTCAAAACCGCGGAGGGCGCGGACAAAGGCCGTTTCGGGTTGTTCCGGCTGCGGGGTTTGTAGGGGGCGGCGCTGCTCTTGCGGAAACGCAATCCGGGGGCTGAAAAGGCGGGACAAACTACGGCGAACTGAAGTTCGCTGCGGCTGCGGAAGCTTCCTCTGTTTGGTGTCACGCGGCAGGGGGCGAGCCGCGCATCACGCGACTCACCCCTGCCGGTGGAACTACTGCCAGGCCACGGTCTGGCCGTTGATGAAGTGGTAGAACAAATAGGCGGCGTCCAGTCCGCTGGGCGTCGGCGTGATCGGCACACCCCCGCTGGCGGGACCGACCAGGATTTCGCCCGCGAGCAGCGAATTGTTGGCGGAAGGCGGCATCGCCTGCAACACAAACGTCGGGATGCTGAACGAATTGGGAACGCTCGGCACGAGGCATTCTACGAGCACGCCCGGTGTATTCGCGGCGGGCAGCAGGCCCACGACGGTTGAAGCGATCGCGGTGATATCGACGTAGCCGTTTGGATCGCCTCCGGTCCAGGTGATGGTCAGGGGTGTACTGCGGGGGATCGGGGCAGCCGTGACAGAGCTCTTGTTGCTCCATACAAAGGATGCCGCGGACGAAGACACGGTGATGGGGCCGGAGAATGCGCCGACCTGCGATCCACCGGTGCCGCTGACGGTGTAGGTGGTGGCGATGATATTGGTGTTCGAGTCCAGATAGAACGCGGGCTCGCCGGAGCCGCCGAGAAGGTTGGGACAACCGGGATTCGACGCCGGACAAGTAATATAAGCGCCACCCACCAGGTTGCCATAACCTTCGCCGTCCGTGTTCATGGGAACCGGTTGCGTTCCGCTGGCGCCCTTGATGCTCAACGCGGCGCCGGCATCGAGGTAAGTCACTCCCGGCAGGATCGGGTCCTTGGGCGGCGGGAAGCCCTCGAACTGGCTGACGGTGCAGTTGTTCACCGAAGGCGACAGCGTGAAGCCCTGGAAGGCGTCCAACTGCGCGGTGGTGAAGGTGCCGATTTCTCCGTTGACCGTATCGTTATCCCACAAAGCAAGTCCGACGATATCCAGATAGTTGCTGAGCAGGCTGATGACGCCGACACTGGCTTTTTTGTTGGCGGTCACCGCGGCGCTGATATCGCCGTAGTTGATGCCATCGGCATCCTGGCAGGCGGCGCCGTTAGGATCGACGGCCATGCTGGTAAAGTTGCTGGTCACCTGGGAGCTGCCGTTGGTAGTCTCGACGGCCACGCTCACATAGCAGCCCTGCGTGCCGGGGGGCACGGTGAAATTAATCTGATCGATGGCGGTGTAGCCCGAGCGCCCGGCAAACGACACGGTGCCCTTCTGGTTGCCAACCCAGACCGTCACGGGACAGGTTTTCCCCGATCCGCATAAGTTAATGACGGCCGGCGGGGCGCTCTGTTCGGTGGACGGATCGGCGGGTCCCAAGCCGGTGCCCCACAGGATCACGGTCTCCCCCGGAGTCGCCGTATGGAATGGCGTGAAGGCGGAATACTTGCTGTTCATGATGATGCCTGGGCCGCTCCCCGCAGCATTGAATGCGAATGTGCCGAACGAACTGGCGACCACCGTAATCGGCACCGTGGTGCTTTGCGAACTGTAGGTCAGCGTCAGAGTTCCCGTCCCCACCGGAGTGTTGGAAGGCAGCACCGCGTTGACCTGCGCCAGCGGCGGACTCAGATTGTTGAACTGCGCGGCAAATTCCACGTAAGCCTGCACGGTGGTGCCGCTGACGGTGACGCTCACCTGGGTCCCGTTGAGGGCCGTCGGCAGCGGATAACTGGGGGGCCAGATGCAAGGCGAGCCCGAAACCAGAGCGCCGCACGTTGCGCTGTCCGCGGCCAGGCCCGTGCCGTAGATCGAGAAGAAAGAGCCTTGCGCGATGTTGCCGTTGGGCAGGGTCTGCCAGACGCCTGCCGTCGTGCTGGGGACTGAAAGGCTCGCGCTGGCCGCATTACTGATCTGCGTGATGGAGGGCTGCGCCAATCCCAGAGAGGCGAGCAGGCCCAACGTTAAAACGATTGCACAAAAAGTCTTCACGTGTTTTCCTTTCTAAGGTCTCAAGTCTACCACTACTCGACCCGAGCTGGCGGAGCCATCCGATACGGGTCAAGACGTTCGCCGAGGGGTGGGGTACTACAGGTCCTAGAACCGTGCGTCCGGCCACAGTTTCCAAACTGCCTCGCGATCCTATACACTAGCGTACTTCGGGGAATTTTCATATAGTTGGATGGTGCCGGCCGAGGGCCGGTGGGGGAGAGTGCACGTGGCGACGAAGCCGTTATCTTTCGGGAAATGTATTGCCGGGCTGTGCCTGGTACTTGGTCCGGCGAGCAGTCTGTTTGGACAGTTGACGTGCAGCAGCGTTCTGAAGAAGGACACGAATTATATTTGCGACACGACCAGCGGCAAGCTGGCGAACCCGGTCGGGCCGGATCCCCTGTTGCTCAATGGCGCCACCTTCACCGCGATCGCCGGCGTAAATGCCCTCAACGCGCCGGTCAATCCAGGATCGTCGGCCACCTATAACAACGTGACGCTCAGCCTCAGTGCGAGCACCGCCCCGATCACGCTGAGTTGCTCGCCTTCCGCGACCGCCACGGTGACGGCCAGCAGCGGGGGGGATACGTTTGCGGTGACGAACTGTCCGATAAACCTGCTCGGTTCGATTTCGTACTTCACCACTACATTCAGCTTCGCCGGCGGATTACCATCGCCGATACCGCTGGCGTTCAACCAAGTCAGCGGAACGGGTACAGCGAGCTATATTTGCAATAATGAAATCTGTTTCCCTTACCTGACGGCGTTCGTGGGCGGGCAGTCCGATCTAAATGACGTACAGTTCGAGGGAAGCTACACAGGCACCAGTCCAACCACCTACTGCGCCGTAATCACGAGCGCGGGCTCCACCGATCAATTCACCGCGGGGAATAATCCGCCGGCTTGCAACAACATCGTCAAGACGCCGACGAACGTGCTCACCGCTTTCCCCGGAACGACGATTCAAGACGGAGTCGATGTGTATTGGAAGGCCGCCACCGGTCACACGGTCGGCGATTACTGGACCCTGAGCGCCGGCGCGTCCACGAGCCTGACCATCACCAACGGCGAAATCAGCGGTGCGTGTTTCGGTTGCGGCACATTGACTTTAACGCCGCCCACCAGCACCGGGCTCACGTTCAACTACCAAGTCGGAGGCTCGGTTCCCAGTGCCCAAACCGTAACGCCATCCGCCACCGCTACGCTGAGCTATACGGTCACGACCTCGACTGTATCCGGCGGCAGTTGGCTGAGCGCCACCCCTACCGGCGCGGATACGGGAACGGGATTCGCGGTCAGCGTAAATCCGGCGGGACTTTCGCCGGGTACTTACATGGGTAGTGTGTCCGTCTATACCGCCACGTCGAACTCACCTCAAATCGAACCGGTGACCCTCAATGTCACCCAGCCATCGTTTACCTTGACTCCCAGCCCGACCTCGTTCACTTTCAACTGGGTGACGGGGCAGGCCACGCCGACCGGATCGCTTGCGGCGAACACCACGCCCTCGGTGTCGGTGCCTTACAGCGCCACCGTGGAGCCAGGCGCAGCGTGGCTTTCCGTCAATCCGTCGAGCGGCACTACCGGACCCGGAGTGGGCGGCACGTCGGTTAACGTGACGGCCAGTCCCACCGGTTTGACGGGCGGAACTTACAACGGAAATATCGATGTGTCCGCCACCGGCGCTACAAACGGCCTACAAAAGGTGCCGGTGACTTTGAAAGTCAATACCGTATCGGCCGGAGCGCTGACGCCGTTCAGCTTCATATTGGGAGGCTCGAACCCGACTCCGCAAAGCCTGGTGGTGACCAGCGTAGGCCCCTCGACGGTCACGTTCACCGCATCGGCCAGTACGAACAACGGCGGGAGCTGGCTTTCGGTGTCGTCCGGTACGTTTACAGCCGGAAGCCCCACCCAACCGTCGGTTTCGGTCAACGGCGCCGCACTTACTGGCGGGGCGGGCACTTATACGGGGACCATCAACGTTTTGCCGGCCGGCGCCACGACCGCCATTCCGGTAAGCGTGACCTTGAACGTAACGGCCGCGCCATCGATGCAGGTAAGCCCATCGCCGTTGACGTTCAGCTCCGTGAATGGCGCGACGCCCGGGGCGCAGACATTGACGATCACCAGCTCGGGCGCGTCCTCGGGAGTGCAGATTTCCTACACGGTGGCGGCGAGTTCAACCGGAGGCTGGCTGCAGGTATCGCCGGCCAGCGGCACGACGCCGGGCAGTGAACAGGTAACGATCAGCAGCAGCGTGCTGTCCACGCTCGCCACGGGGTCCTATAGCGGCTCGGTAGTCTTCACGGCGACCACGAATGCCAGTCCGTCCACGGTCACCGTGCCGGTGACCTTGAACGTGACGGCGCTGCTTTCGGCGAACCCCAACCCGATCCCGGCCTTCAGTTTCACGATCGGCGGCACGGCTCCGTCCCCGGTTCCGGTCACGGTGACCAGCGATGCCGGAGCGATTACTTACACCGCGGTGGCCGCCAGCACGACCGGCGGCAACTGGCTGGCGGTTTCGCCGGCCGGGAATACGACCACGCCGAGTGCGGCCGGCGTAACCGCGTCCGTGAATACGGCGGCGCTGACGACGGCGGGACCCGGCACCTACACCGGCACGATCACGCTGGCATCCCCGTTTGCCTCCAACGCCAGCGGCCAACTCGTGGTGCCGGCATCGGTCACGGTTCTGGCTCAGCCGACGCTGACGGTTTCAACGACGCCCCTGACCTTTACGGCGAACGCCGGCGGCAGCAATCCGAACTCGCAGATGGTGCCCGTAACCAGCAGCAACGGAAATGTTGCGTTCACGGTCTCGACGATGAACGGCGGAAGTTGGCTGTCCGTGCTGCCGGCCAGCGGCACGACGAACAGCACGACGCTCACCGTGTCCGCGAATATCTCGGGTTTGGCGGCCAATACCTACACGGCTTCGATCATCGTCACGGCGCCGGGAGCGTTGGGCAGTCCGGCGACGATTCCCGTAACGCTGACCGTCGGGCAGAACGTGTTGTCTACGCTGCCGTCGCAGCTCAGCTTCTCGTACCAGGTCGGCGGCGCCGCGCCTACCGCGCAGAATTTGACGGTGAACAGCTCCGGCACGGCCTTGACGTTCACCGCCGCATCCACGGTGAGTTGGCTCAGCGTTACACCGGGCGGCGGCACGACGCCGGGAACGGTCGGCGTCTCGGTGAACACCGCGGGGTTGACGCCGGGAACCTACACCAGCGCGAACGCAATTTCAATTAGCGCGAACAACTCGTCCAACAGCCCGCTGGGGGTCACGGTGACGCTTACGGTAACGCCGGCGCCGCCCCTGGTGCCCACACCAACCACACTCTCGTTCTTGTACCAGGTGGGTGGGAGTTTGCCGGGCAGCCAACCGGTGAGCCTTGCGACGGGCAACGAATCGCTGCCCTTCACGGCGACCCCGTCCTCAACCGGGAATTGGCTGGGAGTCACTCCGACCAGCGGCACGACGCCGGGGTCGATTAGTGTCTCTGTAAATCCCGCGGGACTGAATCCAGGCACATACGGCGGGACAGTCACGGTCGTGGCGACAGGTTCCACCACGGTCATGATACCGGTGACTCTTACGGTGGCGGCGCTTACGGTGAACCCGACCAGCCTGACGTTCAATTACGCGACGGGCGGCACGATACCACCGGCGCAAAGCGTGGCGGTCGCCATCAGCAGCGGCGCTAGCGTGTCGTTCTCGGCTGCACCGGCGACTACCAGCGGCGGTCCTTGGCTGCTGGTCAATCCTACCAGCGGAGCCACGCCCAGTCCGATTACCGTCAGCGTGACGCCGAGCAGCCTGGGGGTGGGCACTTACAACGGCACGATCACGGTTTCCTCCAACGGCTTCACCTCGCAGGTAGTAAATGTAACCCTGATCGTCACGAAGCCGAAGGCGATTATCGATTTCAGCGGCGGTTATCAATTCTCACTGGCTAACACGTCCACGCCGGTGACCAACACGCTGACGATTACGGCGTCGGACGGGTCGGCGCAGGCATTCACGATCGCGGCCGGACCCAGCACCGCCAACTGGCTGACGTTCAGCCCGAACAGCGGCACAACGCCGGCAACCATCAAGCTCACGGCGAGCCCGGCCGGACTGGCTCCGGGTGTGTATCCGAGCCCGCTGCTGGTGACGGCGCCGGGTACGGTGACCAATCCGACGACGATTCCGGTGTCGCTGACAATCACCGGGTCGAACCTGGCGGCCGTTCCGCCGACGCTTTCTTTCACGTTCCAGCCCGGTGGAGCGATCCCGCCCGCGCAAACCTTATCTCTCACGCCGGTGGTTGGGAACGGGCCGATTACGTTGACCGCGGTGGGCGCCGACGTGCCATGGCTGAAGGTGTCGCAAGCGGCGAGCGCGCCGGCCACCATAACGGTTACGGCGCTGCCGAGCCTGCTCACGCCCGCCACCTACTCGGGCGATGTGACGTTTACCGCACAGGGATCGCCCGGGCCTTCGCTGGTGGTTCCGGTGACGCTGACGGTGAATGCGTTGCCGCAACTGAGCGCCACGCCGGCGGCGCTTTCCTTCGATTACCAGATTGGAGGCGCCGTGCCTGCCCCGCAAAGTTTCGCGCTTTCGGCCGGCGCCGCGCAGTTGTCCTTTAGCGTGACACCGCCCGGAAACTGGCTGCAAGTAAGCCCGGCGCGGGGCACTACGCCCGGCAGTGTGCTGGTGACGGCGAACCCCGCGGGCCTGGTGCCCGGCACGTACGGCGGGACGATCACCGCGACAGCCTACGGAGCGTCGGATGCGGCAAACATCGCGGTGACGCTTATTGTATCCAACGCGGGACAACTCGAAGTGACGCCGACGTCGCTTTCGTTTGCGGCCGCGGTGGGCGGAGCCGCTCCGGCGCCGCAGATGGCGACGGTTTTGACCGGCGGGGCGCCGGTCAACTTCACGGCGACGGCCTCGGCCGCCTGGCTGACGGTGACGCCGGCCAGCGGAGTCACGCCGGAGCCGGTCACCATTACGGCGAATCCGGCGGGTCTCCAGAACGGGACCTACGTCGGGTCCATTCTGATCGCGCCGGCGGTGGCCGCCGGTGGCGCGCGCGGCGTTAGCGCGGCGACTGGCGGGACGTTGGTTACGGTCCTCCTGAAGGTGGGCACGGGCATCGGCGCCGGCGCGCCGACCATCGCGGGCGTAATCAATGCGGCCAGCGGTGTGATCGGGACCGTGTCGCCCGGCATGGCCATCTCGATCTTCGGGACGGGTCTCGGACCGCAGGTCGGGGCCGTCTACTCGGCGCCGCCGGAGGGCGGCACGGTAGCTACTGCGCTGGCGGGTACGGAGGTGCTGTTCGACGGCTCGGCCGTGCCTCTGCTGTACACGCAGGATGGCCAGGTCAACGCATTAGTGCCTTTCGACCTGGCGGGCAAGGCCAACACCGTGATACAAGTCTCGTATAATGGCCAGGCCTCGGCAGGCATGCAATTGAAGGTGGCGGCTGCCGAACCCGGGTTGTTCACGGCTAACGGATCCGGCGCGGGTCAGGGCGCAATCCTCAATCATGACGGCAGCGAAAACAACGCGTCCCATCCGGCGGTCGCGGGCAGAGCGATTGAGTTGTACGGAACCGGTGGCGGCGTCACGGTGCCGCCATCGATCGATGGCTCGATCAATCCGCTGAATGCGCTTGGCAAGTTGGCGCTGAACGTGACGGTCACGATCGGCGGGCAACCGGCGACCGTGGAGTACTACGGCCCGGCGCCAGGCTTGGTGGCGGGGGTCATACAGGTCAACGCGGTGGTTCCGGTCGGGACGCCGTCGGGACCGGCGAACGTGGTGTTGACAGTGGGCAACGCCAGCAGCCAGACGGTTACGGCAGCGGTGCAGTAAGAGGGGCCGAATTGGCGGGCAGGCCGAGGCGTCTGCCCCGCCTGTCCGTCATACAATAGCTCTATGGATTCTCGTGGAGCTGTATTCATGCTGGCGTTCGTTACTGCCGGTTTTGCGGACACGCTGACGCTGCGCAGCGGCCAGGTAGTCAGCGGGACCTACATGGGCGGCACGGCGCGCACCGTCAAGATGGAAATGGTGGACGCGATCCGGACCTTCGATGTGGCGGATATCGCCAGTTTGCAATTCACGGCGCCGGCGGCCGCCGCCGTCGAGATCCCGGCGGGAACGGCTTTCACGGTCCGCATGATCGATTCCGCGGATAGGGAAACCGCCCGCTCCGGCCAGACGTTGCGCGGCAGGCTGGATACGGACATCGCGATCGGCGGGCGCCGGGTGATCCGGCGGGGTTCCGCTGCGATCGTGAAGCCTTCCGCCAGCGTGGTGTCGGTGCGGGTGAATGGCCGCATGGTGGACATTCCCTCGTGCGCGGTGACACCGATCCAGCCGCGGGTGACGTTCGTGGCAGACCGGCGGGTGCGGATATGAGGCTGGCACTGGCGCTGTTGCTTTCCGCCGTGGGGCTCTGCGGGCAAAAACCGGTGGTGGAGGGGATGGCCGACAGCAAGGTCCGCGTCGTGATCTATGAAGATTTGCAGTGTCCGGACTGTGCGGCGTTCCGCCGCATGCTGGACGAAAAGATCCTGCCGCGGTATGGGAGCAAG
>Ga0335078_10013390_pt1 | contig 12155 bp, 9 predicted proteins | sample Lox_Sample_32_FD_206711 | JGI IMG/M metagenome (GOLD analysis project Ga0335078, IMG submission 206711) | Soil microbial communities from Loxahatchee National Wildlife Refuge, Florida, United States - Lox_Sample_3.2 | ecosystem: Environmental > Terrestrial > Soil > Wetlands | place: USA: Florida... | reverse complement strand
GGTTGCAGCAGCACCAGCCCGCGCCGCTTTCAAATTTGTTCAACCGTTAGCCGGGCGAGGATCGGCGCCCGCCGCAAATAGTATGGACGCCGGTGAAAGTGCCGTTGCCGTGCCGGGCGCAGAACCGGCTTCCAGCGGAGCGCTACGGGAAGCCGTTGACGCCAATGCCTGAACCAGTTGGGCGTTCGCTGCGCTGGACGCGGACGAGGGGGTGTTTGCAATGCCGACAACCGACCACTCGGGACCAACCTGCCCCATCGACACTGCCGAGGTGATGCGATTGCCGCTGATATCGTAAACCTCGAATGCGCCGGTTTTGCTGCTACGCATCAGCATGTCGGTCTCGTTGGTATTGCCGAAAAGATCGCCGAAACCGACAACGGACCATTCCGGACCGACTTGGCCCATCGATACAGCCGCTGTAATCCGATTGTTACTGATGTCGTAAAGCTCGAACGCTCCGGTATTGCTGTTGCGCATCAGCATGTCGGTTTCGTTGGCGTTTCCGGAAAAGTCGCCGAGGCCGACGACCGCCCATTCCAGCCCGACCTGCCCCATCGGCACAGCGGCGGTGATTCGATTTTTGTTGATGTCGTAAATCTCGAACGCTCCAGTATTGCTGTTGCGCATCAGCATGTCGGTTTCGTTGGCATTTCCGGAAAAGTCGCCGAGGCCGACGACCGCCCATTCCAGCCCGACCTGCCCCATCGGCACAGCGGCGGTGATTTGATTGTTTCTGATGTCGTAAATCTCGAACGCCCCGCTATTGCTGTTACGCATCAGCATGTCGGTCTCATTGACGTTACCGGAGAAATCGCCGAAGCCGACAACCATCCATTCCAGACCGACCTGCCCCATCGGCGCAGCGAAGGTGATCCGACTGCTGCTGATGTCGTAAACCTCGAATTGCCCGGTCCGGCTGTTGCGCAGCAACATGTCGTCGAGTTCGCCCGCATTGCTCGAAAAATCACCGAGCCCGGCGGCCGTCCACTCCGGACCGACTTGGCCCAGGGCACCCGCGGCCACGATCGTGTTATCGGCGATGCTGTAGATTTCGTAATCTCCATTGCCGCCGTTGCGCATGATCATGGTGGCGGTTGGTTGATTGTCATTGAGGATGATGCCGAGCGCGCTGGGGTGCTGCGGATCGATCGTTGCTCCGCTGGGATTCGACAATGTCACAACGAAGTTTTGTGTCGGCTCGACGGCGGTCGTGCCTTGCACATTGACGGTCACTACCGCCGACGTCTGGTTCGGACCGAGAGTCACGACGCCGGATGGGAACCGGCCGCCAACAAAATCTGCAGCCACGGCCCCCGGATTCGCTCCCGCGCTCACCGTCCAGGTCGCCGTAATGGTGCCGTTCGAGTTGCCGCTGCGTGTCACGGTGAACGTAAAGGGGACGCTGCCGCTTCGAGCGTTATCCTTGTCGGCGTCCAACGGCGTGATGCCGATAATTGGCGGCGGCGCCGGAGGGACCGTCGACGGCGACAAAACCATCGGGAAATAAAGAAAGCCGGAATCCCGCGGGTTCTCGTCGGTGACGTCAACATAGTCCGCGATCGGATCGGCCTGCGTGAAAAAGACTGCATTCAGTTGGGACGACGGAACAGCTATCCACACGCCCTGCGGCTGGACGACTCCGTTGACCGTGAAATAGCCGGCGCCGCCGGCATCAGCGAACCAGTATTCGCTGGCGTTACCCGTTATGCCGACGATGTCGGTCGGATCTTGAACAGCCATCTCGACAAGCTGAGCGGCGGTAAAAATTGTTGTCAAAGCAGTCCCCCCCTAGATCGAACAGACAAGCGGCCCCAACCGCATCCAGCAAATTATGCCATGAAAGCTGCCTCGTTACCTTCAGTAGATTTTCTATTTCGCCGCGGAGCAAGCCTTTTTCAGGTCTCCTGCGACGCTATGGGGGCTCGACAGAAGCATGCCCGCCGGCTCCTGAACGGCGAGAGTTTTCATCCCGCCGAAGGACGCCGGCCCTTCAGGCAGTCCTTGGCGCCATCATCTTGTCAGCCACTCCAGCAGGTCGCGCATCACCGTTTGCTTCACGGTTGAGGCCTTGTAGGCGATGACGAACTGCTCGACGCCGAACGATTTGCCGAGATCAATGGCGCGGATGCCGTCGGCTTCGACCTGATCGAGACATAAGGTGTGCATGATCGCTGGTCCGGATTCGCGCCGCACCAGGTCGATCGCGGTGTGGCAGGTCGGGCATTCAAGATAATTGATCGACGATTTCAGCGCCTGGGATTTGGCAAGCCGCGTGCGCACGGTTGCGCTTCGCGGCGCGACCAGGAGCCGGTCGCCGATCGCACTCAGCGGCGCTTGCGGGTCAATCCGCTCACGCGCGTTGACGATGATCGACATGGTCGAGGTCGCGACGGTACGAAACTTCAGGCCCTTCGGCCGCCGCAGAAAAGCGCCGATCGAGAAATCGGCCGTCCCTTTCTGCACTGCGGTCATCGACTCGGTCCCGCGGTGAATCTTGATCGTGGTCGTAAGCTTCGGGTGCTGCGCCGAGAATGAGTTGATCTTGGGCATGAACAGCCAGGCGTAGTCACCGCCGAGCGAGATGTTGACGTGGCCGGAGTGGCCGCCGCGCTCGCCGAGCCGGGTCAGCGCCCGCTCTGCCATGTCGAGAATCTGTGTCACGTCATCGGCGAAGCGCTCGCCCTCCGGCGTGATGACAAGCTTGCTCGGCGTGCGGCGGAACAGCTCGACGCCGAGCAACTCCTCCAGGCGCTTGAGCTGCGTCGAGATCGCCGAGACGGTGAGATTGAGCCGCGCCGCGGCAACTTGCAGCGTGCCGTTGCGGGCGACAATCTCGAACGCGCGCAGTTTTCCTAGATCGAGGTCGTGGACTTTGGCGGGCATCGGTCACTACCGTGTGTTTACCGTCATCCTGAGGTGCGAGCGAAGCGAGCCTCGAAGGATGAGCGGCCCCGGCGCCTCGGCCGTCGCCCTTTGAGGCTCGGCGCGGTGCGCCGAGCACCTCAGGGTGACGGACAATGAGGTTAAAGGAAATCTGACCTGGGTTTCAAGTTATTCAATTGACGTAAACCCGATTTGGTCCGATTTAAACCCCAACCATTGTCCACTCCGGAGACAGCCATGAAGACCTTGAGGCTTGAGACGACCGCGCCGTTCCAGGGATTGGCGGAACTCGTCGCCTATGACGAAGGCCTGTTCGAGAAGGAAGGCCTCAAGATCGAATGGGCCGACCGCGAGAAGGGCGTCGACAAGACGCCGCAACTCAACATCACCGACGTGACCGGCAAGGGCGTCAACCGCTATGCCAGCCACGGCAAGCTGCTCGAAGAGGGCAAGGCCGATCTCTACAACGCCTGCGAATGGGGCAATTACTGCCGCGTCGAGAGCACCAAGGTCGGCAGCCGGCAGATCGGCCGCCGCTCGATCGTCACCTTCGCGGCGCTCGTCGTGCGCGGCGACTCGCCGGTGCAGACGCCGCAGCAATTCGCCGGCCGCCAGATTGGCGTGCCGTTCTTCTTCGGCACCCATTATCTGACCCTGCAGATGCTGGAAGGCTTCGTGCCGCGCGAAGAGATCAAGCTCGGCCGCGTGCCGAACGGCTCGCCGTACCGCTTCAACCTGCTGATGACCGGCCAGATCGAGGCCACCACGCTGACCGAGCCGTATATCTCGCTCGCCGAGAAGAAGGGCTGCCGGCTCGTCATCTCGGCGTTCCATCACGGCACCGAGGTCGCTTCCGACCGCGTCGATGCCGAGACCTACAGCGCCTTCAACCGCGCGGTGCGCGAAGCGGTGCGCCGCATCAACGCCAACAAGCGCGCCTACCTTCACTATTTCATCGACTACTACAAGGCGAAGGACCCGGAGGTCGCCAAGCTCACGATCGACGACCTGCGCGAAAGCCGCATCTACGTCGTCGATCCGGCGCCGATCCCGGCGGCCGAACTGCAGCGCACCTATGACTGGATGCGCAGCTGGGGCTTCCTCGACGAAACGCCGGAAGCGCTCAACCTGATCAACGCGCACGTGCAGCAGCACGGCTATGCTGGTGGCCAGCCGGTCGCGGCGCAGTAACGGCGGCACGAATGCTGGCGCGGCGTCCCCTGGCTCAGCCAAGGGGCGCCGCGCGCGCTTGACACATAGCGGTTCGTTCACCTTCATAGCGCCGAACTGCACCCTGACACCGCCCAAAACCAAGAAAGACGGAGATCGGCATGGCGCGCACTGAGGCGATGGCGGCAACCCAACAGAGCCACGGCTATCGCGGCCTGCGCGGCTGGCTTGAACAGGTCGACAAGCTCGGCGAACTCGAACGCGTCTCGGGCGCGAGCTGGGACGCCGAGATGGGCGGGCTGACGCAGATGCTCACGGAGAACAGCCGCGGCCAGGCGCCGGCGCTGCTGTTCGACGACGTGCCGGGCTACCCGAAGGGCTACCGTACGCTCTACGGCCAGCTGTCCTCGATCAGGCGCATCGCACTGACGCTGGGGCTGCCGCTTGAATACCAGCGCAAGGTCGACATCGTGCAGCGCTACCACGAGCGCATGGCCGAGCTGAAGCCGCTGAAGCCGCGCTTCGTCAACGACGGCCCGATCTTCGAGAACGTCATCGAGGGCGACAACATCGACGTGCTGAAATTCCCGGTGCCGCGCCATCACGAGGCCGACAAATCGCGCTTCATCGGCACCGCCTGCGCGGTGGTGACCAAAGACCCGGACGACGGCTGGTACAATCTCGGCGCCTATCGCAGCCAGGTCTATGACGCCAAGACCGTCGGCTGCCAAATCACCGAGGGCAAGCACGGCCGCATCCATCGCGACAAATATTTCGCCCGCGGCGAGCCGATGAAGGTCGTCATCCTGTGCGGGCAGGACCCGCTCCTGTTCATGCTGTCGTCGAGCCCGCTGCCGGAAGTAAGCGAATACGACATCGCCGGGGGGCTTCGCGGCGAACCGCTCGATGTGGTGCGCGGACCGTTCACCGGCTTTCCGATCCCGGCGGATTGCGAGATCGCGATCGAGGGCGAAACGGTGCCCGGCCAGGTCAAGCCGGAGGGCCCGTTCGGCGAATGGATGGGCTACTACTCCGACGACACGCAGGACCGGCCTTATGTGAATGTGAAGACCATCCTGCACCGCAACGACCCGATCCTGACCTGCGCGCCGCAGCACAAGCCGGTGGACGAGACCGGGTTGCTCAAGGGCATTGCCGGCGCGTCGCAGATCTGGCGCGCGCTCGATGCCTGCGGCATTCCCGAGGTGCTTGGCGTGTGGAACCATGAAGCGGGGCCGGCGACGCGCTTCACCGCGATCCAGATCCGCCAGCGCTATCCCGGTCACGCGCGGCAGGCGCTGCACGTCGCCTGCGCCTGCCAGGGCGGCGCGTATGCGGGCAAATGGACCGTGGTGGTCGACGACGACATCGACGCCGGCGATCTTGATCAGGTGCTGTGGGCGATGTGCACGCGGTTCGATCCCAACGTCGATATCGACATCGTGCAAAAGGCGTGGGCGTCAAAGCGCGATCCGCTGTTCCTGCCCGGCAATTTCAACAACCGCATCCTGATCGACGCCTGCATCCCCTACGACATGAAGCTGAAGAACACTTTCCCGCAGACGGTCGATGTCAGCGGCGATCTGCGCGCCAAATTGCGGGCGAAGTTTTCGAAGCTGTTTCATTAAAATGTAGGGTGGGTTAGCGCCGGAGGCGCGTGACCCACCGTTTGTTTGCGCACGAAAAGATTGGCGGGTTACGCCGCTTCGCGGCTAATCCACCCTACCCTTCGCATCGAGCGCCGGGTCAGACGGTGAAGAAATCGAAATAGCCGTCGATCAGGTATTCGAGCAGCAGCACCTTCTTCGATGCAATGCGGAATTGGCCGTCTTCCCGGCGCAACAGGTACTCATAGGAGGCGGTGAGTATTTGCTGGCCGCGCGGTTCGCAGAAGGCGACGACCTGGGTATTGGCAAAAGCCGCAATCCCTTTCGCACTTTCGCCGTCGACCATGACGTTGGTGACGAGATGCCGTGTGTGCGGCAATGGGTTGGAGGCGAGCGAGCCGCCGCTCTCGACGCGAAAAACCCGAGCCTCCAAACCGGCACGGCCGACGATATAGATGAAGTTGAGGCTGGTTTCTGGCTCGCTGGTGTAGGCGCGATCCATCCCAACCGCCGGCACCCAGAAAATTGCATCCTCGGCGAACAGTCCGAGCCATTCGCCGAATTTGCGGGCGTCGAGCAGCCGGGCTTCGCGGTAGAGGAATTCCGCGACCGCCGGCGTCAAACCTGGATCAGCCATTGCGGCGCCCTTCACCGCTATCCATCATGTCGCGCCAGCGCCGGTACACGCCCTGCATCGCGATCTCGTGATCCCAGCTGTTGCTGGAGGCTTGCGGCGAAAAGCCGAGTTCGCGGGCCGCGGCGTCGGGACCCTCGATCTTGAAGTCGATGCCGCGGCCCATGCTGGTCCATTTGCTGTCGAATGCAAAGCTTGCTTTTTGCGCCGATTCGGCAACGGCGACGTCGTCCGGCGTTGCCATGCCGCTCGGCAGGAAGAAATCTTCGAACTTGCGCAGCCGCGCCACGCGCATCTCCTCCGGTTCGCCGACTGGCGCGATGCACCAGATCATCGTTTCCATGCGATCGACCGCGATCGGCCGATAGGTGCGCAGGTGCGTGGACGCGAGATCGTTGAGAAGCAGGTTGGGAAAGATCGTCATATGGCGGCCGCGGCCGATGATCCATTCCATCTGCCCCGGCGTGAAGCGCCGCGCCAACTCCTCGCGCTGCGCGTAGACCGGGAACGCCTCGGGATTGGGCCGCTTATGCCAGAAGGCGGTGTGGCCGTTGCCGAGGTCATAGCTCGCCGATTCAAGGCGCCCAGCGGTGAGGCGGCCGGTATCGGTCCTGGCGACCCCACTGCGCGCCTCACGCTTCTCGCGGTAGATGACGGCTTGGGCGAAATTGTTGTGCACGACCGGCGCGTGATAGGCGTCCGGTCCGTTCTCGTGCATGATTTTCCAGTTGCACGACGTCTGATAGATGCTGAAGCCCGGCACGATCTCAAGCTCGGCCGGCACCGGCGCGACGAAAATATCGATCAGCGCCATCGCTGCACCCAGGTGCTCGCGCAAGCTCGGCACTGCCGCGGACAGGCTGCCAAAGACCAAGCCGCGATAGCTGTCGATGCGCGCGATCGGCGTCAGATCGAATTCCGACAGGACGAGATGCTGTTCGCTCCACCCGGTTCTCGGCGCCGATACGGCTGTGCACTTGCCCGCGGTGTTGAAGCAGAAACCGTGATACGGGCAGACGAACTCCGTGGCGTTGCCGATGCGCTTGGTGATCAGAGTGGCGCCGCGGTGTCCGCAGGCGTTCAGAAAGCAGCCGATTGAGCCGTCGGATTGCCGCACCACGAATACCGGCTGGCGGCCGATGTGCGTCGCGAAATAATCGCCAGGCTTGCGGACATGAGCCTCGTGGCAAAGGAAAACCCAGTTGGCTTCGAAGATATTACGGTACTCCGCCTCGAGGATGTCGGGGTCGTTGTAGATCGTTCGATCGACGCGGAAGACGTGCTCCGCGGGACGATCATCGATGTAATCGGCAAAGCTACCGCGGTTGCGGAGTAGGGTTGGTGCGTTCATGCAGAGTGTCAATCCACCTTCAAATTTGCCGCCTTGCCGACCTCGACCCACGTGCGATGTTGCTCGGCGATATAGGCGGCGAACTCGGCCGGCGAGTTAGGCTTCGCCTCACTGCCCAGCACCGCGATCGTTTTCTGGATTTCTGGCGTCGTCAATCCCGCATTCATGGCGTCGCTGATCTTCTTGACAATAACCGCCGGCGTTTTCGCCGGCGCCACTAGGCCGAAGAACGTATTGGCCACGCAGTTCGGCACGCCCTCCTCCGCCATGGTCGGCAGATCGGGCAACAGCTGCGTGCGTGTCCGGTTCTGTGCAGCCAGCCCGCGAAGCTTACCCGACTTGATGAGCCCGCGAAGGATCGCGATGTTCTCGAAAGTCGCATCGACCGATTTGCCGAGCACGGCGGCCGCCGACTCGCCGCCGCTGCGATAGGAAACGCCGGTGAGTTTGGTGCCGCTGCGCAGCATGAACAACTCGCCGGCGAGGTTCGGCAGACCGCCGGCGCCGGTGTGTGCGTAGTTGATCTTGCCCGGATTAGCCTTGGCGTAGGCGATGAAATCCTTCAGCGTCTTCCAGGGTGAATCCGGATTGACCACGAGGATCTGAAATCCTTCGGTGATCCGAACGATTGGCAAAAAGTCCTTGGTCGGATCATAACCGGCGCTCCGCGATACCGCGGGGATCACTGCGAGCGTGCTGGTGTTGCCGGCCAGCAGCGTGTAGCCGTCCGGCGGCGCTCCGGCGACGTCGCGAGCGCCTATCGCGCCGCCGGCGCCAGCCCGATGCTCGACGACAGCGGCTTGGCCGAATTTTCCGCTGAGAATCTCCGAGGCGATCCGGGCCGGTACGTCGGTCGGCCCACCCGCCGATGCGGGCACGATGATCTTGATGGGCCGATTCGGATAGTCGTCAGCCGCCATCGCCGGCCGGGCGATGGTTGACGCCAGCAGCGCAAGTTTGAGTACGGCTCTGCGTGTGTGCTTCACGGGCTCCCCTTCCTCAACCTGTTCTTATCGGTTGCGCCAACGGCGGGCTCATCCCTGACGCCGATCTGCGGCGCTTGTCTTTCCCAAACGCACGTACCGAGCGCATGTACGACACCATATGGAGCGCTACCTGACAACGGCATCGGTGTCGCGTTCTCTTCCGGCCATCGGCATGCGCCCAAAAAGCAGCGGCGGCCCAAAGGGCCGCCGCGACGAGCATTCTTGCGTTGACGTTTTCGCCGCAGTGCGCGAAATGCGGCTAGCGCGCCAGCGCCTGCTGACGCTTCGGCGGGAAGGCGGGATCCAGCTTGGTGCCGCGCATCAGCGCGAGCGCCGTCTGCAGCGCGGTGTCATCTTCCGGCTTGGGCGGCACGTAGGCCTGCGAGCCCTTTTCTTCCTTGCCTTGCGCGTGGAAATGCCCCGGAAGGCTCGCCTCGCTCACTTCAGCCTCGCTCGCCCGCAACTCTTTGGGCACGTTTTGCAGGACCGTGATATCGGGCGTGATCCCCTCGGCCTGGATCGACCGTCCCGACGGCGTGTAGTAGCGCGCCGTCGTGAGGCGGAGCGCGCCATTGCCAGCCCCCAAGGGCATGATGGTCTGCACTGATCCCTTGCCGAAGGAGCGGGAGCCGAGGATGGTTGCGCGCTTCTGATCCTGCAAGGCGCCGGAGACGATCTCGGAGGCCGAGGCCGAGCCGCCGTTGATCAGGACGATAAGCGGCTTGCCATGGGTGAGATCGCCGGCTTCGGGTTTGGCGAAAAATCTTTCGTCATCGCCGTCCTCACGGCCGCGCGTCGATACGATCTCGCCCTGGCTCATGAAATCGTTCACGACGCCGACAGCCTGATCCAGCAATCCGCCCGGATTGTTGCGCAGGTCGATGATGTAGCCCTTTAATTTGTCGGCCGGAATTTTTGCCGAAAGGTCCGCGATCGCGCTCTTTAACTCCTCGTTCGTCAGCTCGTTGAACTCCTTGATGCGGATGTAGCCGACATTGCCGCCCTCATCGCGATAGGTGACCGGACGGACCTGGATGATCTCGCGCGTCAGGGTGACGACGATCGGCTTTGCGACCTTCGCCCGTTGAATGGCGAGCGTCACTTTCGAACCGACCGCGCCGCGAAGTTTGGCGACCACGTCGCCGAGCGAAAGCTTGTCGATCGGTTTGCCGTCGATTTGCGTAATAACATCGCCGGCAAGAATCCCTGCCTTGGCCGCGGGCGTCCCGTCGATTGGCGAAACCACCTTGACGAGACTGTTTTCGGTCGTGACCTCCATGCCGAGGCCACCGAACTGGCCGGATGTCTCGACCTGCATCTCGTCAAAGGATTTGGCGTCCATATAACTCGAATGCGGATCAAGGCCGCCGATCATACCGGTGAGAGCCGATTGGATCAGCTTCTCGGAGTTCGGCTTGTCGACGTAATCCTGGCGGACCGCCTCGAACACTTTACCGAACAGCGTGAGTTCGCGGTACGTGGTTGCAGCGTCCTCCGACGGCGAGGCAGTCGCCCGGGAGATGAATGGCTCGACGCTCGGCGAGGTCGCCAGCAGCGCCAAGGCTGCGCCGCTGGTCGCACCGATTATGACGCAATGAAGGCTTTTCATCGGTATTCTCTGCTCCTGGCCGTCGCGATAGGCCTTTATTGTGGCGCGCCGTGGGCGAATACCGCGTTGGGGCGCTCATTAAGCCGTCATTCCGGGCGCGGCCAAATGACCGCGAGCCTGCCACCCGGACGATCAGTTCGGGCCGGATCCGCGCGACACGCTTTAGAATGATTTGCTATTTCTCCGCAAATAACTGCCGGCCCACAGTATTGAAACGAGCTTTCTGCTCATCAGAGAGCGCGTTGTAGAAATCGGCAAGCGCCGGGCGGATGGTTTGTACGGCGGCGAGCATCGCCTGCAGGTGGCGGCCTTCGGCGGCGAGCCGATCAGGCGGCGTGGCCGGCAACGCGGTCGGACAGGACGCCTTGATCTGGTCGGCCGCCTTCGCACTCGCGGCAGCGAGCGCGTCCAGCTTGGTGCGCTGAGCCGCATCCGGCTGCACGACGTGGTCAACGCGGTCTGTCGGAAACGCCATGACGCTCTCGGCACAGGTGGCTTGCGGGCTTTGCACGCTGCCTTGCCCCGGTCCCGGCGGTCGCGCGCTCGCATTGCCGATATCGTCGAAACGCGCCTTCCGCTCGTCGGACAGCGAGGCATAGAACTTCGCCAATGGCGGCTGCACGATGCTCACCGCCTGGGCGAGCCCTTCGAGCCGCTCTTGCATCTCCGCGAGGCGATCGGTTGGCGTGAACGCAAGCGTGGTCGGACAGTGCGACCGGATGACATCGCTCGCCTTGACGATGGCATTGCCCAGATCGTCAAGCAGTGCGGTTTGCTGCGGATTCGGCGACAGCGCGGCCTGGATTTGGTCGATCGGCCAGCCGGTGACTTCGGCCGCTTCGTCGGTACAGCTTTCCGTGGCGCTTTGCGTCAGCGAACCCATTCGTGCATGGGCCCGCCGTCCCTGCACGTATTCCCCGACATCTACGAGGGTATCTTCTCGCCTTACGATTACGGGGGCGGCGGCGGACACCCCGGCGGGGCGCGCGCAGCGCGCTCGATTGCGCTTCCGCGACTTGCTATGGATGCAGGCTGACTTTGCGGGGCTTAACGGGAATTCAACATGCAAAAAGGTACGTTCGCCTGGCCGAAGGGCCAGCGCATCGCAATCGCCGTCACGGTGATGCTCGAACAATGGTCGGAGGGCAAAGCGCCGCCCTGGGGCGTGCAGGGCACGGGCCTCAAGCCGGGCACGCTCGATCGCGGCCGCATTGCGTGGGGCACCTATGGGGGCAAGATCGGCGTCTGGCGGATCATGAATCTGCTCCGCGAAAACGGCGTGCGCGGCACGTTCTGCGTCAACGCGCACTGCGCCGAAATCTGGCCGGACGCCACCAAGGCGATCGTCAAAACGGGCCACGATATTGCCGGGCACGGCTATCTGCAGGACCACTTGCTCGCCTACATGACTCCCGAAGAAGAGCGCGACAGCATCAAACAATCGCTTGGCATCCTGGAAAAGATTTCCGGCACGCGCCCGCACGGCTGGATCAGCCCGGTGCTGGCCTGGACCGAACACACCACCGAGTACCTTGCCGCCGAAGGGCTCGCCTGGCACGGCGACTGGCTCGACATCGACTTGCCGCGCGTGAAAGCGACCAAGAGCAGGCCCATCGCCCTTATTCCGGCCAGCGATTTCACCGACAGCCGGGTGTCGCATTCCAGCCCGACTGCGCTCTGGGACGTCTACAAGGACACCTTCGACTATCTCTATCTGCGCGAGGCGCCGGCCTTGCTCGGCCTGACGCTGCACTGCCATTTCGGCGGCCGGCCGCTGGTCTGCGCGGTGTTCGACCGGATCCTGAAATATTTCGCGCAGTTTCCGGACGTCTGGTTCGCCTCGCACGGCGAGATCGCGCGCTGGGTGCTCGACCAGAACATCGAGGCTGAGACGCACGCCAAGCGGCTATTT
>Ga0335078_10013389_pt1 | contig 12155 bp, 10 predicted proteins | sample Lox_Sample_32_FD_206711 | JGI IMG/M metagenome (GOLD analysis project Ga0335078, IMG submission 206711) | Soil microbial communities from Loxahatchee National Wildlife Refuge, Florida, United States - Lox_Sample_3.2 | ecosystem: Environmental > Terrestrial > Soil > Wetlands | place: USA... | reverse complement strand
GCGGCTTCGCCTTCGTCACCTTCAAGCCATGGTCTGAAAGAACTACTCCCGACCTGCAAGCCGATGCGATTCTGGCGAATATTAATCGGCAGATATCCGCGCAAATTCCGGAGGCGGTGGCGTTCGCTTTCAACCCGCCCGCCATCCCGGGCCTCGGCAGCGCCGGCGGCTTCTCTTTCTGGCTGCAGGACCGCTCGGGAAGTTCGGTGGATTTTCTGGATCAAAATCTTCAGAAGTTCCTTCAAGCGGCGCGCAAGCGTCCCGAATTGGCGGGCGTTAATTCGCAGTTCACGGCCCAAACCCCGCAGATTTTTGCCACCGTGGATCGCGACAAGACGCTCAAGCAAGGCGTGGCGTTGAGCGACGTGTACCAGACGCTGCAAGCTTCCCTGGGCGGACTCTACGTGAATCAGTTCAACCGCTTCGGCCGGCAATGGAAAGTATTTCTCGAGGCGGATGCGGAGGATCGCTCTTCGCTCTCCTCGCTGGCGCAATACTACGTTCGCAACCGCGCGGGCGCCGTCGTGCCGCTCTCCACACTCGTCTCCACGGGACCCACGCTTGGCCCCGATTACACCAACCGCTTCAACTTGTTCCGCGCCGCGCAGATCATCGGTGCGGCCGCGCCGGGATATAGCTCCGGGCAAGCGCAAGCGGCCCTCGAGGAAGTCGCGCGCGAAACGCTGCCCGCCGGAATGGGTTACGATTGGGCCGACCTCTCGTATCAAGAGAAGAAAGCCTCGGGCACTGCGGGCCCGATTTTTGCGCTCTCCTTGCTGGTTGTGTTCCTGATTCTGGCCGCGTTGTACGAAAGTTGGACCTTGCCCTTTTCCGTGCTGCTCTCGGTCCCCATCGCGATCTTCGGAGCATTCGCGGGGCTTTATTTGCGCCGCTTCGATCTCGACGTCTATGCTCAGATCGGATTGGTAATGCTCATCGGCCTAGCCGCAAAGAACGCGATTCTGATCGTCGAATTCGCGCGCGATGAGATGGCCAAGGGACGGGATCTTGTGCACGCTGCACTCGAGGGCGCAAAGCTTCGATTGCGCCCCATCCTCATGACCTCGTTCGCGTTTATTTTGGGTTGCGTGCCCTTGGCCATTGCCGAAGGCTCGGGTGCGGTTGGGCGGCAGATTCTTGGCACCGTCGTGGTCGCCGGCATGTTGGCGGCGACGGCGCTCGGCATCTTCGTCATTCCGGTTTTGTTTGTGCTCTTCGAGAGCATCGCGCTCAAGCTGCACGACGCCCCGCCGAGAGCGATGGAGCCGGGCGGCGCGGAGCCCCACGATGTCCCCGGAGGAGCCGACTAATGCAGCCGGTTGCTTCCCGGATGGTGCTGTGCACCTTGCTGGCGGTCTCGCTAACCGGTTGCGCGGTGGGGCCGAACTATAAGCGTCCCGCCGTTTCCGTTCCGCCATCGTTTCGCGGGGCCGATCCCGCGGCGTCTGCCGCCGCTTCCTTCGGCGATGAGAAATGGTGGGAAGCGTTTCAAGATCCGCAACTCCAGGCGCTGATTCGCACGGCGCTTGAACACAACTACGATGTGCGCATCGCCGCAACTCGCATTCTGCAAGCGCAAGCCCAGTTGAGCATCACGCGCAGCAACGAGTTTCCCTCCGCCGGAGCCCTTCTGGCCGGCAATGCCAGCCGATCAGCGCAATCCAAGTTCTTTGGCCCCTATGACACCAGCTTTACCGAGCTAGGTCTCGGCTTCCAATGGAATTTGGATTTTTGGGGAAAGTACCGCCGGGCCACCGAATCCGCGCGCGACGAATTGCTGGCCACGAATTGGGCGCGGCAAGCTGTAATCCAATCGCTTGTGGCCGATTTGGCCTCGGCCTATTTCACCCTGCGCGAGCAGGATTTGGAAATTCAAATCTCGCGGCACACGCTGGCTTCCGACCAGGATTCGCTGCGGCTGACGCAGTTATTGTCCGAGCATGGCCGCACCTCGCTCGTGGACGTGCGCCAGGCGGAGGAACTGGTGTACACGGCCTCCGGCGCCATCCCCAGCATCGAAAAACAGATCGAGCAGCAGGAAAACTTGATCAGCATTCTGATCGGAGAAAATCCCGGCAGTGTGAATCGCGGGCTGGAACTGACCGCCGAGCCTCACCCGCTCGAAGTACCCCCGGGTCTCCCCTCCTCGCTGCTCGAGCGCAGGCCTGACATCCGCGAGGCCGAGGCGCAGCTCATGGCCATGAATGCCCAGATCGGCGTGGCCAAAGCCGCTTACTTTCCCGCCATCAGTCTCACAGGTTCCGGCGGCGTTCAGAGTATTCCGCTCACGCAATTATTCAGCGGGCCGGCGGGGATGTGGACGTTTGCCGGCCAACTTACGCAACCGCTCTACGCCGGAGGAAGCTTGAAAGCTGGCGTGAAATTTGCGCAAGCGCAAGAGCAGCAAGCAGTGTTAACCTATCAGCAAACAATCCAACAGGCCTTTCGCGAGGTCTCCGATGCGCTCGTGGCCTACTCCAAGGATCAGGAGTTCCGCAAACAGCAGGAATTGCTGACGCGTGCTGCGGAAGACGCCAACAATCTTTCCGATCTGCGATACAGGGGCGGAGCCGCCAGCTACCTCGAGGTTCTCGACGCCACGACCCGATACTATTCGGCTGAATTGACGCTGGCCCGAGCGCAGCTCAACGAGGTGCTCGACTATGTGGATCTTTATCGCGCCTTGGGTGGCGGATGGGAACAGTAAGCGATCCGCGTCGATTTCCTTCCCATCGGGACTCGTCGGATTCCAAGTCAAACCGTTCACACCGAAGAAGATCGTGCGGTAGAGCCCGGTGGGGTGTACAGTACCGCTTTGCTGGGAGATACACGAGGGAATTTCCGCCACGGAAAGGAAACCTCTTGAAAAAGAATTTTTGCCTCTTCGGATTTTTGGCGGCCGCTCTGTGCGTGTCCGCCGGAGCCGCACGGGTAGCCTCCGCTCAGGCGCCCACGCAGCAACAGGCGCCTGCGTCAGCGCAGACGCCGGCAAATCTGTCCACCGAGATGGGCATGCGGATTTTCCAGGGGCGCTGCATGACTTGCCATGGGAACGCCGCCGTACCGCAAGCCCCGTCTCCTGCCGCGATTCGTGACATGACTCCGGAGAGAATCTACGAAGCGCTGACCACGGGAGCGATGCAGATTCAGGGACAGAGCCTATCCGACAACGAAAAGCGGGTTGTGGCCATGTTCATGAGCGGCAGGCCGCTCGGCGGCTTGCAGCAAGGCGATGCCAAGAACATGCCGAATCATTGCGCGGCCAATCTTCCTCTGGCCGATCCAGCCGCGGGGCCCGGATGGAATGGATGGAGCACCGACCTGACCAACGCCCGGTTTCAGCCGGCAAAGTCGGCGGGACTTGCAGCGGATCAAGTCGCGCGGCTGAAACTGAAGTGGGCCTTCGGCTTTCCCACGGGCGTGTCTGTCTACGGCCAGCCGACGGTCGTTTCAGGACGCGTCTTCGTCGGCTCGGACCTCGGCTATGTGTACTCCCTCGATGCGGCGACCGGATGCGTCTACTGGTCATTCCAGGCGAAGGCGGGCGTGCGCAACGCCATCAGCATCGGCCCGCGCAAGGGAGCGGGGCCGGGAAAGTATGCCGCGTACTTTGGCGACATGAAAGCCAACGTCTACGCCATCGACGCTCAAGATGGGGCATCGCTCTGGACCGCGCACGTCGACGATCATTTCGCGGCGCGAATCACAGGAGCGCCCGCGCTGTACGAAGACCGCCTCTTCGTCCCGGTCTCAACCTCGGAAGGATACAATGCGGCTAGCCCGGATTATCCCTGCTGCACGTTCCGCGGCAGCGTCGTCGCGCTGGACGCCAAGACGGGCGCGCGGATTTGGAAAACCTACACGATCCAGGAAACTCCCAAGCCCACACGGAAGAATTCGAAAGGTGTGCAGTTATACGCGCCGGCCGGCGGCACGGTTTGGAACACGCCAACCGTGGATGTCCAGCGCCACGCTCTCTATTTTGGTACCGGCGATTCGGAGACCGAGCCCGCCGTGAAAACCACCGATTCCGTGATGGCGGTGGACCTCGGCACAGGCAAGATCCTTTGGGTCTATCAGGCGCAAGCCGACGATGCCGATCTCCCGGGCTGCGGCGCGAACAAGACGGAAAATTGTCCTAGCGAACAAGGGCCTGATCTCGACATTGGCAATTCACCGATCCTCGAAAAGTTGCCGAGCGGGAAGAGAGTGCTGGTGGCCGGGACCAAGGACGGAGACGTGTTTGCGCTGGACCCTGACCGCAAGGGCGCGCTGCTGTGGCGAACCGACGTCACCGGACGAGGCAATGTCTCGATCGCTCAGAATCAACCGAGTGGACGGCCCGGCACGGGCGGAATCATCTTCGGCGGGGCATCGGATGGCGGCAGAGCCTACTTTGGGCTTTCTGGCGGCGCGGGGGGCGCCTTGGTAGCCGTGGACCTTACCACCGGTGAACGCGCGTGGTTCTACCGCACCGCTCCCGAAAGCGAGAGGGCGGGCAACGCCGCCGCCGTCACGGCCATACCCGGCGTGGTGTTCGGCGGCGGCTTCAACGGGAAATTGGTCGGCGTGTCCACGGCCGATGGAAGCAAGCTGTGGGAATACGACACAGTGCGGGAGTTTACGACCGTGAATCAGGTGCCCGCGAAAGGCGGGTCCATGGGCGGGCCCGGCCCAACCGTGGTGGGCGGCATGCTGTTTGTCGGCTCCGGCTACAGCGTCACGCGCGGAACTCCGGGAAATGTGCTGCTGGCATTTCAAGTGGAGTAATTATTTCTATGGCGTAAATTGTGGCCTGGGAGATTGCGATGCATTGGAAGTTGTATGCCGTTCTTGGCTTGCTCGCCGCTGCTTTCGCTTGGAGCAGCAATGCTGCCGGGCCGGCCTCGGCCGGCGCTGTTCCGGCGAATCCGGGTCAGCTTCCGAAATCCGCCGACAAACTTAACTGGGTAACTTATACGGACACCGCCGAGGGTGCTTTCTCGATGGACGTTCCCGTCGGCTGGCAAGTCCAAGGTGGCATGTACCGCTTCGGCTATTTCGATGTGCGCTGGACGATGGATGTCCGCTCGCTCGACGGCAAGATCATCCTTCGCATCGCCGATGCCAACGTTCCGCCTTACGCGCTTCCCGGTCCGCACACCGGCCGGGAAGGCCAGCCTTACTTCAAGCCGCAACAATTTCAAATGATGGTGTCCGCGTATCGCGACGGCCAATCCTATGCGGCGACCTATGCGAAGTATCGCTTCGCGAGCGTCTGCAAAACCATGAATCCTCGCCAGCCGGACTGGACGCCCACGCTGCCTCCCGAAATGAAAGACGATCCGGGTACGAAATCCAAGGATGGCAGCGTCTCTTACGATTGCGATACTTCCGATGGGCCACGGATCGCCAGCGTCTTCATTCACTCCACTCTCAATCCCAACCCAGGCTTTTGGGTTGTCTTTCCCGTCAGCATTCTCACCGCTCCTGGCCTCGCCGCGGACGCGCACTCGATGGTTCAGCACATGATGGATTCTTGGCGAAAAAATCCGGAATGGGTCCAGTATCAACAGCGGATGACCCAGGCGGGATTGGAGCAGATCCGCCAGAACTTTGGGCAATTCATGCAGCAGATGCAGGCTTACCATCAAGCGCGCACCGCCGCGATGAATCAGCAAGTCGCCGGCTTCGAAGCCCGCCAAAATGCGCAGGCTCGGCAAGTCTCGAATTGGGGCGAAACGCTCGCCGGACTCGAAACCGTTTCCGACCCCGCAACCGGCACGCAATTTCAAGTGTTTACCGGCCCCAAAGCCAACCAATACATCAACGGCAACGGCGTCATCGTGAATTCGAATATTTCGCCAGGACCAGATTTCCGCCAAATGATCCCCGTGCAACACTGATCGCTATTGCTGGGGTCGCGGACGCGCTCAATTTGACTTGCGAGACTCGGGAGGCACATCTGCCGAGGACACAGACCGCAAGGCGGTGACGGTGCGAACTGCCAGGGAATTAAATTCCTCGGCCCTCGTCCCGCCACCGCCAGCCGTCGCAAAAACCTATTCTCAATTCACCGCACGCTTTTACGATGCAATGCGCGCCGGAACTTCGCTCCCCTCATTGATCAGATCTTCGAAGACCATTCGATAGTGAATCATAGCCTGGCGAAGTTCCTCCGTGGTCGCTTTCCCCCGTGAGTGCAGAACGGAAATGTCGTGACCCAAACGGTAGTTCTCCACGACCATGGGGTGATCGACGGAAATGTCGGTCGCGCGTTGCTGAAAATCCGTGTTGGCGATTGGGTAACCGCGCGTTGACATCACATCGGTTAAGACGCGATCGGCTTCCATTACCGCAGCGCCTGGATTGTCCACGAATTGCGCCTGCACCATTCGCCACGATTCCACAAAATGCGCGCGGTCCCTGAGCGTGAGCGGCCGAATATGCAAATGCTGAACTCGTTTCAATTGGTTATCGAGTCTTCCCTCTACTCGATCCCGGTCGCGAATTCTCTCGAGTTCGCGGGTATATTCCGGACCGAATTGCGCGCGCAACCGCTCCGTTCGGTGCCTTTTGACAATCATCCAACCCGCGATTCCACACACTGCAATCGCGACAAGGACAGCGAATACCAGCCACATCGTTGTGCTCATCGAATCCATAGCTCCACCTCCGAGTTCTCAGATATACATTTTTTAAGCGAGTCGGGCTAAGGTGAACTCGGGTCAACAACGTCCAACAACGTCCAACAACGAAAAAAGCGTGCAAATTTCTGACCACGGTAGAACTCGGTTGCTATGTGACCGCATAAGTTGAGGTTAGGGATTGTTTTCTAGGGGCAATGACAGCCGCACGAGTGGTGTAATAAATGTCTGGACTGGGGAGTTTGTACCAAATCGGCCCGAGGCGAATTCACACGCACGTGCGGAAGAGATCGTTCTAGTACCTTGCCATGATGTCAGGGGTCTTGTACCCGGCGGAATTCATCCCGCTAATTTCTTACTGATTGGCCGCGAATTTCTTCTCGGTGGCGCGGTTGGGGGGATGCTTTCCGGCTCGACGTTCATCAGGAAAAATTCGTTGCCGGAATGCTCGGCCAACTCGTGCATCTTCCGCTCTGCTTCGAACCGCCCGCTGACGCAAGCTCGCCAAAGTGGGGAACCATCGGGGATCTTTTCGAATACATCGTAGAAGCGGCGCATGGCGGGGGTCTCCTCTCATGCCGGAAAATCCGTCCTGTCGAAGTTCAGTCCACGCTTCTTTTCAGCCGCATTCAAAGAATGGTGGAGAGGCTCCGCTCCGCACTGCAACCCAAGCGCGAAGAATTTATGATTGGACTCCCGGGACAATTCCCGAATCTCCAATTCGACATTTTCCATTCCAAACACACATCCCCGCCACAGCGCGGAGGAATCCGACAATTCCTCAAATATGGCGTAGTAGCGATTCGCCGAATCCTCGGGGAATTTGCGGTGCATTGGAGAATCGGACACAGACGGCTCCTGGCAAGGAACCGGGGATTGTTCACCGGAGAGGAAGGCGCCTGTAGAAGTAGCATACCGCCAGCTAACATGCAAGATAAAACAAATCTGTTAATCGAAGGACTGCCGTCGCAGGGATGCGAACCAACCGCCCGCGCCAAATAGCGAGCAAAAGGGCGCCGTGCCTATTTTCGACAACGTTCTTGACTGCGGCTCGGCATAGCTCCTCCCGGCCGGCGCCAAGGCAGGATTCCCTTCAACGGGGAGACAGATTCGGCGCAAAGAGGAAAAGTCTCCGGAAGCCGGATGGACGCGCCGCGGACTAGACTTGCGTTCAAAAAAAGCATAGTTTACACAAGGTCGAATATGCATTACGTCTCCAAAATCGATCGAGCCGCGGCTCGAACGCCTGATCTTTACGAGCGGCATAGCTCCGGATTCCGGCGCGCCCCTTACGTGGACCATGCGATGGGATCGGTGCACATGGGCGTGGGCGTCTGCTTTCTCGAGACGGGTGGAGCGATCCGTCCGCACCGGCATTCTTTCGAGGAGAGCTTCTACGTTTTGGAAGGAAATGTCATCGCGCAAATCGGCGAGGCCAGCCATTCCCTGAAGCCGGGCGATTTCGGGCTGATCCGCACGGGCGTGCCGCACGCTTGGCGCAACGAGGGTAGGGAAGCGGCGAGTTGGATCGAGATGCAAGCGCCGCAACCGCGCCCCGCACAAATTGGCAAGGACACTTTTTTCCTTGGCGCCGATGCGCCAAATAAGATGGCCGCGCCGGCAGAGCAAAAGGACGGGGGAGGAAAACCTCTGCTGGGTCATTTCGACGAGTCGCAATTGCCGCGCCCCGGCGGTCCATCGCAAATGGAAGGTTTTAATCCGACGACAGGCGTGGCCATCAAGATGTTTGTGGACCGCTCCTTCGGCGCCATCCATCAGTCGCTTTTCCTAATTCAATATTCGCCGGGCGCGAAAATCGATCTGCACGACCATACATTCGAAGAGTCTTACTTTATCGTGGGCGGCCGCGTCCGAGCGACCGCGGACGGAAAAATGTATGATTTGGGTCCCGGCGATGTGATTTGGACAAGCGTGGGCTGCATTCATAGTTTTGCGAACGTGGGGAACGAACCCGTGCGCTGGATCGAATCCCAAGCGCCGCTGCCCCCGGCCCAAGAAATCTTTCGATTCGAACGCGATTGGGCGAATTTGAGCTGACCGCCCGGGCACAGCGCCGCCGCTAGATCAGCTAAACCAGCTAGACCAGCTCGATCAGGAGGTCGCCGCAATGACCGATTCGCAAGCCCAGACCAACGCGGCAGGCTCGGCGCCGCGCGCAAAGCCGTTCACCTCGCAGGAATACATCGAAAGTTTGCGCGATGGGCGCGAAATTTGGATTTACGGCGAGCGCGTCAAGGATGTCACCACCCACCCCGCGTTCCGAAACACAGTCCGCATGCTGGCCCGCCTCTACGACGCCTTGCACAGAAAAGAGAAAAGTATCCTTTGCGCTGAAACGGACACAGGAAGCGGAGGATACACCCATAAATTTTTCAAGGCCGATCGCAGCGCGGAGGAATTAGTCGGCGCGCGCGACGCCATCGCGGAATGGGCGCGCCTGACTTACGGATGGATGGGCCGCAGCCCGGACTACAAGGCTTCGTTTCTAGCCACGCTCGGCGGGAACTCGGCATTCTACGAACCGTTTCAAGATAACGCCCGGCGCTGGTACAAGAAGGTGCAGGAGGAAGTTACCTTCGTCAACCACGCCATCGTGAATCCGCCGGTGGACCGCAACAAGGACTTGGCAGAAGTACGCGACGTGTACATGCACGTCGAGAAGGAAACCGACGGCGGCCTGATCGTCAGCGGCGCGAAGGTCGTCGCCACCACGTCCGCGCTCACGCATTACAACTTCATCGCCAACAACGGCGCGCTCCCGGTCAAGACCAAGGATTTCGCGTTCGTCTGCATCGCGCCCACGAGCTCGCCGGGCCTCAAACTGTTTTGCCGCCCGTCCTACGAACTGGCGGCCGCGGCCACCGGCAGCCCGTTCGATTATCCGCTCTCGTCCCGCCTGGATGAAAACGATTCGATCATTGTTTTCGATAAAGTGTTCGTGCCTTGGGAAAACGTGTTCGCCTACGGAGACATTGACAAGGTCAATAATTTCTTCCCGCGATCCGGTTTCCTGCCGCGCTTCATGTTCCACGGTTGCGTGCGCCTCTCGGTGAAGCTCGATTTCATCGCCGGGTTGCTGCTCAAGGGCGTCGAGGCCACCGGCTCGAAGGATTTTCGCGGCGTGCAGGTGCAAGTGGGAGAAGTGCTTGCCTGGCGTAATCTGTTCTGGGCTCTCACCGATGCCATGGCTCGCGCGGCCACTCCGTGGACCCCGGGCTACGTCCTGCCAAATCTGGATTACGGCCTCGCCTACCGCGTGGCGGCCAGCGCGATCTATCCGAAGCTGCGGGAAATCATCGAAAATGTTTTCGCCAGCGCGCTTATTTACCTTCCTTCTCACGCCGTGGATTTCAAGGCGCCGGAAGTTCGGAAATATCTCGATCAATATGTGCGCGGCTCGAACGGTTACGCATCCGTGGACCGGGTCAAGCTCATGAAACTGCTGTGGGACTCCATGGGCACTGAATTTGGAGGCCGGCACGAACTCTACGAGCGCAACTATTTTGGCAATCACGAGAGCGTTCGTTTTGAAACCTTGATGGCCGCCGAAATGACCGGCCAAGCCGCCAAGTACAAAGGCTTCGCCGAACGATGCATGGCGGAGTACGATTTGGACGGCTGGACCGTGCCGGATCTGTTCAATCCGGACGACGTCAGCATCGTCATGAAAAACGGAAACCCCAAACCGTGAGCCAATCGGCAGAAAAAACGCCCGCGCTGCGCCGCGTGGACCCGGCCGACTTGAAATATTACCGCTCCGCGCTCGGACGTTTCGCGAGCGGCGTAACTGTGGTCACCGCGCAGCATGAAGACGGTCCGCACGGCATGACGGCCAACGCGTTCATGTCCGTGTCGCTCGATCCGCCGCTGGTATTAGTTTCCGTGGGGCATCGCGCCAGCATGCATAAGATCCTCCAAGGGGCCGAACGCTACGGCGTCAGCGTGCTGGCAGAGGACCAGGAGATATTGAGCAACCATTTCGGCGGCCGCCCGGTGGAAGGGCTTAAGCCCCGCTACTTCATGCACGAGGGAGTTCCCCTGATCGAGGGCGCGCTCGCGCACTTTGTCGTGCAAATGGTCGAGGCGCATCCTGTGGGGGACCACACCTTATACATTGGCCGCGTGGAATTTTTTGAGTGGCGCGACGATCGGCCGCTGCTTTTTGGCGCTGGAAAATATTTGAAGCTGCACAAGGAAAACTCCAATTCCTCAGGTTGACGGCAACGCATACTCCCGGAAACCCCGGCCCGAAGATTCCTACCGACATCGCTAACAGGCATCGCTACGACTTGATGTGATATATAGCAGCCATGGCAAAGATCGTTTCGCCATGATGAAGCTTCTTGTGCGGTGCGCGTCAAGCAGTGCACGAAACGGAAAGGACGAAGCCAATGAAACGCCATGCACTGTCCTCGGTAGGGCTATTCGCGATGGCGGCCATCCCCGCGATCGTTTGGGGACAGGCGCCGGCGCCACAGAGACCGGCGCAGGGCCGCTCGTTTGCCCAATGGGACAAAATCCAGATTTCCGTGACCGCCAAGCTCGCCCCAAATCTTTACATCCTGCAAGGTTCGCCCAATCTGGACATGAACCATCCCGATGCGGCCGGCGGCAGGATCGCGGTGCTCTTCGGCCCTGACGGCATCCTGATGGTCGATTCGCAGGACGAAGAGCTGCACGAAAGAGTTCTCCAGACGATTCGAACCTTTAGCTCGGCGCCCATTCGAATTCTCGTCAACTCGCACATTCATTCGGATCACACGGGCGGCAACCCCTTCTTCGCGCAGCAGGGCGCCATAATCTTCGCGCGCGAGGAACTACGCGAGGAAATGCTGCACCCGCCTCGCCAAGCCGGCGGCGCTGCGCCTCCCGCGCCCGACCCAGCCGGCGTTCCTGTCGTCACCTATCCGCTAGGCGAGCCGGGCGTTCCCGCGGTAACCATCCATATGAACGGAGAAGTGGTGGATTTTATTCCCGTGCCGGCATCTCACACCGGCGGCGACACGGTCGTCCGGTTCCAACATGCGAACGCCATCTACATCGGCGATTTCTACCGCAATTTCGGCTACCCATTTGCCGATCAGGCCAATGGCGGCACGATCCGAGGCATGATCACTGCGATTGACATGATCGCCGAGACTGCCGGTCCTGACACGACGCTCATCACAGGTCACGGCACGATGGTCAAGAAGGCCGACCTGCTCCCCTATCGCGCCATGGTCCTCGATATCCTGGCAAAGACGGAGAAGCTGGTCGCTGAAGGCAAATCCCTGGACGATGTTCTGGCCGCGAACTTGACCGCTCCGTATGACGCGACGACGAACGGCGACACGCCCGCGAGCAAAAACCGATTCATCACGGAAGTTTATAACGAGGCGAAGAGAAAATAATTGAGCTATTCGCTTAATTCTAGCGGATCCGCCATTGAAATTTTCAGGATGCTCACCGGCGTGATTTTCGAAAAACTTGTGGCACAGGCTTCAGCCTGTGAGTCCTCATCCGGGCAAG
>Ga0335078_10013388_pt1 | contig 12156 bp, 8 predicted proteins | sample Lox_Sample_32_FD_206711 | JGI IMG/M metagenome (GOLD analysis project Ga0335078, IMG submission 206711) | Soil microbial communities from Loxahatchee National Wildlife Refuge, Florida, United States - Lox_Sample_3.2 | ecosystem: Environmental > Terrestrial > Soil > Wetlands | place: USA: Florida... | reverse complement strand
TAATGTGCCGGGCGCCTCGGTACCGCAGCCCTATGGAGGCAAATATCGGCAAATCCAGTTTTACATTGATCCGATAAAGCTCGAGGCGGCGCAGCTGAGCCCGATGGACGTGGTAGGCATCGTCAATAACGCGAACAAAATCCTTCCGGCCGGCGACGTCAGGATCGGTCCTCGCGACTACAACATCTACACCAACAGCCAACTGCCCAATACCAAGGAAATGAATGATGTGCCGCTCAAGGCCATCGGCAACAGCGTCCTGCGTTTCGGCGATGTGGGACATGCGGAAGACTCTTCCGCAATTCAATACAACATCGTTCGCGTCGACGGGCAGAAATCGGTTTATCTGCCCATCCTGAAACAGGGCGGCAACAGCAACACGATTCAGATCGTCAACGGCGTTCGCGAGCGCATCACGAACCTGCTGGACGTTCCCAAGTCTCTGATCGCCACAGTGGTGTTCGATCAATCGCAATATGTGAAGACTGCGGTAGAGAATGTGTTGCGCGAAGGCGGCATCGGACTGGTGCTGACCGCGGTGATGATCCTGATTTTCCTTGGCTCGATGCGAGGGACGATTTCGGTGCTGTTGTCGATCCCGATCTCCTGCCTGGCCGCCTTCCTGCTCCTGAACGCCACGGGAAGCAGCATTAATACTATGGTTCTAGGCGGCCTTGCGCTGGTTTTGTCGCGCCTCATCGACAACTCGGTGGTGGTGCTGGAAAACATCTTTCGCCATCTGGAGAACGGGGAGGATCCGTTAACGGCCGCGGAGCGCGGCGGCCAGGAAGTGCAGCTTGCCGTGCTGGCGGCGACCTTCACGACCGCGATCGTGTTCTTCCCGGTTGTGTTCCTGTACGGTGTCAGCCGCTATTTGTTTATCGCGCTGGCGCTGGGCGTAGTGCTTGCGCTGGCCGCGTCGTATCTGGTGGCCATGACCGTGGTACCGCTGTTCTGCGCCCGATTCATCAAGAGCGCTCATGGCACAGAGGGCCACGCCGCGAAGTCGCTGTTTGGGCGATTTGTCGCCTGGTTCAACGGGAAGTATGACCAGCTTCTGACGCAGTACGATCGCGCTGTTGACAAGGCGCTCGCGCGCCCAGGCGCCACCATTCTGGTCATCATGGCGAGCTTTGTGGTCAGCCTGGCTTTGTACCCGCTGCTGGGGGTCGCCTTCTTCCCACGCACCGATCCCGGCCAATTCGTGATTAATGTGAAAGCTCCTACGGGCTCTCGGCTGGAGATGACGAACAGCTATATCGCGCACGTCGAAAATGATATTCGCAGCGTGATTGGCAATGAAGATCTGCAAATGATTGTTTCCAATATCGGCCTTACCCCCGACCTGTCCTCCATCTACACCAGCAACTCCGGTCAGCATACGGCATTTGTGCAGGTCAGCCTCAAACCCGAGCACAAGCTGAGCAGCTTCGCTTACATGGTACGGGTGCGGCAGAAACTCGCTTCCGATCTTCCGGAACTCTCTACCTATTTCCAGACCGGCGGACTGGTCGACTCCGTCGTCAATCAGGGTATGCCGGCGCCGATCGACATCCAGATCAGCGGGAATAATCAGCAGGCGGCTTATAACGTGGCCAGCGAGCTGGCACGGAAGCTGCGGTCGATGAAAAACGTCAGCGACGTGCTGATTCCTCAAGACCTCGATTATCCCGGCCTGGAGCTCAACGTGCGTCGCGAGATGGCAGCGCGGCTGGGCTTGAACGCCAGCGACGTGGTGAACAACGTGGTCACCGCGCTTACCTCGAACGGCATGATTGCGCCGAGCTACTGGGTCGATCCGCGGAACGGCAATAACTACTTTCTCACCGTGCAGTACACCAATGAACAGATCGGCTCGATGACCATGGAGGATTTCAAACAGATTCCCTTGCATGCTCCGGACAACAGCAATCCCACCATGCTGGAGAATGTCGCCGATATCAAGACGATCAACACACCCACTGAGGTCGATCACTACCAGTTGTTTCGTGTGATCGATGTCTACGTGTCGCCCAAAGGTGAGGACCTGGGTGCGTTGTCCAGCGAAGTCACGAAGTTGATCAAGCAAACCAAACTGCCTCCCAACATACGCGTCGACCTGCGCGGCTCGGTGGTCTCGATGCACGAATCGTTCTTGAGCTTTGGCCTGGGACTCCTGTTGGCCATCGTGCTGGTCTATCTGGTACTGATGGCGCAGTTTGCTTCGTTTATCGATCCCTTCATCATTCTGCTCGCGATTCCCTCGGGCATCACCGGCGTCATCCTGTTCCTGCTGTTAACGCATACCACGCTGAACGTCATGTCGCTGATGGGCGTGCTGATGATGACCGGCATTGTGGTTTCGAACAGCATTCTCATCGTCGACGTGACGCGCATGTACCGCAAAGGCGGCATGCCGATCCGCGAGGCCGTAGCCCTGGCCTGCCGCGTGCGTTTGCGGCCGATCCTGATGACGTCGCTGGCAACCCTGCTGGGTCTGGTGCCGATGGCGCTGGCGCTGGAGGCGGGCAGCGAGCAGTATGCCCCGCTGGCGCGCTCCATTATCGGAGGACTTCTGGTGTCGGTCGTGCTCACGGTGTTCATCGTCCCCGCGGCGTATCTGGTCATTCATCGCAAGGAAGAGCAAGCACCGCCGAAGGAGGTGCAAGCTTGAGAGGCAAGATGCTCCGGCTTGTAATGACAGTTTTGCTTATCGCTATTTCACTCCCGGCGCAAACCACCTCGCCCACGGCGCCGGCGGCGACCGCGCCTCCACAGGGGCCGCAACTGCCCACCACGGGTCCGGTGCAACGGCTGACCTTGCAGGATGCCGAGGCGCTGGCCATGAAAAACAATCCGCAGATCTCCATGTCGCGGCTCCTGTATCTGGCTTCGCACCAGGTCACGCGCGAGCAGCAAGCGGCGTACTATCCCGTCCTCAGCGCGAATCTCACCGGCGTCCAGGCGAATCAGGGTTCGCGCATCGCCGCCGGCAATCTGAATAGCCCGCGACTTTTGACCCGCGCCGCCGGCGGCCTGGTTCTGTCGCAGCTGATCACAGACTTCGGACGCACGAACAACCTGGTCGCCACAACCGCGTTGCGCGCTAAGGCCGCGGACATGAATGCAGCAGCCACGGCCGATGACATCAAGCTGGCCGTGGACCAGGCATTCTATAACGCACTTCAGGACGCTGTGCTGGTGAGGGTGGCGGAAGAAACGGTGCGAAACCGGCAGGTCGTCTCCGATCAGATTACCACGCTGTATAACAACAAGCTGCGCTCGGAGGTGGACGTCAGCTTCGTGGATGCCAACCTGGCTCAGGCGCAGCTACTTCTGCTCGATGCGCAGGACAACTACCAGGCCGCGCTGTCTATGCTATCCCAGGTGTTGGGCTTCCCATCCCAACAACAGTTCGATCTGGTAGAGACGGACACCGAAGTGAAGCCGCCGCTGCAGTCCGCCAGTCAACTGCAGGATGAGGCGTTCGCAAACCGTCCCGAGATCGCGGCGCAAAACTACGAGTTCCAGGCGGCCCAGCATTATCAAAAGGCGCAGCGCGATCAGATGCTGCCCTCCATCGAAGCTCTGGGCGTGTGGGGCAAGACGCCGTATGGCAGCGAGCTGAACGGCGCTCCAGCATTCATTGACAATTGGTATGGAGCTGTCGGCGTCAACGTAAACATCCCGATCTTCAACGGCTTTCTCTATCCGGCGCAGTCCAAGGAGGCAAGCCTGCGGGCGCAGGCGGCTAACGAGCAGTTACGCGACCTGAAAGATAGAATCGCCAACGACGTGCGCACCAGTTGGCTCGCCACCGTCACCGCGTATCATCGCATCGGAGTCAGCCAGCAGTTTGTCAACGAAACGAACCTGGCGCTGCAGCTGTCGCAGCAGCGCTACACCCTGGGACTGAGCTCGATTGTGGAACTGAGCCAGGCGCAGCTGCAGCAGACACAGGCGCAGATTGAGTACGCGGCTGCGAAGTATCAGTACCGCATCGCGCAATCGGTGCTCCGTTTTCAGATTGCCGCACCCTAGAGTTGCATGAGCAGACAACGCAGAAAGAAGTCTGATGAAAATCATTGTGCGATGGCCTTCATGTCAGCCGGCGCGTGGGGAGTGATCGGATTTGGAGCGGCCGAGGATTTCCATTACATGGCTACCGATATAGGGTTTTGGAACACTTGGCATTTCCAGCCACTATCTTTCTTTGTTGGTACGCTCTCGTTCCTCGCCGTCCTCTACCTTCTGCTGCACCTGAATGGCAGTAAGCGTCCCCTGCGGTACTTGGAGCCATATACACCCCTCTTGGGGGCTTCTGGGGCGAACTTAGCGCTAAAGCTCAATGCCGCCTGGCTGGTTCCGGTCACGGTATTCAGTGTTGCGTGGAGTGTTATCCAGGTGCGCAACCTGAGCGAGCGACAGAGGGCGCACACCAGGGCCCGAGTCTAATGCCGTTGCTCCTGAGACAATCAACGCTGTTTTCGCGCTGATCCGGCGCAAATTGCCTTGCCGATAGATGTAAAGGTACTTGGGGCAATTGCATTGCGGTAGTTTTTGCCGGAGGACTTGCGGCGGCAATTCTTGAGGTGGCGGACGTAAACCCCAGCGGTCTCTCTACCGAGGACGGAACACAAGTCTCAGGTCGGTGACCAAGAAAAACTCCTGCCGTTAGACTCTAAACGGCAGGAGCAATATCGCACTTTTGCACACGCTCGAGGCCGACGCGCTACAATGCTTTAGTTTCAACAACTTAAGCCCTAAATATCATAGTACATCTGGAACTCGTACGGGTGCGGACGCAGACGCATGGCGTTCACTTCCTTCTCCCGTTTGTAGTCGATGTAGGTGTTGAGCATCTCTTCGGTGAAGACATCGCCCTTCAGCAGGAACTGATAATCGCGCGCCAGGTTGTCGAGCGCCGACTCCAGCGAGCCTGGCATTGAAGGCACCTTCGCCAGTTCCTCCGGACCGAGATCGTAGATGTCCTTGTCGAGCGGCTGGCCGGGATCGATCTTGTTCTCGATGCCGTCGAGTCCAGCCATCAGCATTGCCGAGAACGCGAGATACGGATTGCAGCTCGGATCCGGCGGACGGAACTCCACGCGCTTCGCCTTGGGCGACGCCGAATACATCGGAATACGACATGCCGCGGAGCGATTGCGGCGCGAGTAGGCCAGGTTCACAGGAGCTTCGAATCCGGGAACGAGGCGCTTGTATGAGTTGGTCGTTGGAGCAATCAGCGCCGACAACGCCGGACCGTGCTTGATCAGTCCGCCGATGTACCACAGCGCCATCTGCGACAGTCCGGCATAGCCATCGCCGGCGAAGAGCGGCTTGCCGTCCTTCCACAGCGACTGGTGCGTGTGCATGCCGCTGCCGTTGTCCTGGAAGAGCGGCTTGGGCATGAAGGTCACCGTCTTGCCGTACTGGTTGGCAACGTTCTTCACGATGTACTTGTAGAGCATCATCGAGTCGGCCGACTTGATCAGCGAATCGAACTTGAGATCGATTTCGGTCTGGCCGCCGGTGGCGACTTCGTGATGATGACACTCGACGGTGAGACCGCAGTTCTGCATGGTCAGCGCCATCTCGGTGCGCAGGTCCTGGTAATGATCGGTGGGCGCGACGGGGAAGTAGCCTTCCTTGTAGCGCGGACGATAGCCGAGGTTATTCTCGGCGCGGCCCGAGTTCCAGCGGCCCTCTTCGGCGTCGATGAAGTAGAAGCCCTCGTGCTCGTTCTGATCGAAGCGCACGTTGTCGAAGATGAAGAACTCGGCCTCGGCACCGAAGTAGGCGGTATCGGCCAGGCCGGTGGAGGCAAGGTACATCTCGGCCTTCTTGGCGATGTAACGCGGATCGCGATCATAGCGCTGCTTGGTGACCGGATCGATCACGTCGCACACCATCACCAGCGTGGGAACCTCGGTGAAGGGGTCAAGCATGTATTTTCCGGCGTCGGGGATGAGCAGCATGTCGCTCTCGTGAATGGCTGCCCAGCCGCGAATGGACGAGCCGTCCATGCCGAAGCCTTCCTCGAAGGAAGACTCGCTGAGCTGTCCGATGGGGTAAGAAACGTGGTGCCACAGTCCAGGAAGGTCGGTGAAGCGCAGGTCGAGGACCTGAATGTTGTGCTCCTTCACGAATTCCAGGACTTTCTTCGGATCAGGCTTGGTGTCAGCCATTCAGAACTCTCCTTTGTGCCTCGCCGGCGCGAGGGCGATGTTATGTCGTGCGTTGAAAACTTGCGGAATGTCGGCCCGTGCTTCCGCCGATCTTCGTGCGGAGCCCGAACGATTCCGCGGTAAGAAGTCGGAACAAATCACCCGCATGGATAGGAAATGTGTAGCGTCGGACGTGGTCTCAGGTTCGCGTCCGTGGTTGAAGAGCTAGCCTGAGACAGAGCGCCTTGGCTCACATCTCAGAATACGAGGCGGGTCCGGCAGGTGGGAAATACATTGTTTTTATGGCCGCGATAAAGCACGGTTATGCTGCGGAAAAGTGTGGATTTCCTGCGGAAAATGAGGGAGTTATGGCCAGCTCACGTCCATGACTGTTGCTGCAGATCTGATGAGAACATAGAACGCGAATGACTGAGTCTCGCGCAGCGAGACGGAATATCATAGCCCAGCGCCTCAGCGCTGGGTAGGATGTCATTTAAGAGTGAGCCCCTCTTAAGGGGCGACACAGCAATTCGAGTGAAAGTGAGATCTGATGGCATCCTCAAGGAAGTGCACTCGCCATCCCGATACGAGATGTAAGACTGTGCCTGGCACAGCAAAGCCCACGTCCAAACGCGAGAAGGATCAGCTCGCGTTGGCGGCGAACGAGCGCTTTCTCAAGAGCGGCCTTCGCATCCGCGATGTCTACAACAAACTCCGCGATTGATTACCAATTACCAACATTGATTCCTCCCGCACGATTTGCAGTTTTTTCAAGCTGCCGTAAACACCCATTCACCACCTGCGGTGCACGATGGAAGCATGAATCGTGTAGTGTCCCATGCACGAAGTCGCGCGTCGCGAAATGATGGCAGATCCCTCTCGCTGCCGGCGCTCTACACGGTAAAGCTGGCGACCAGCACGCGAGAATTCCGCGCTGCGCTGCGATTGCGATATGAAGTCTTCAACGTGGAATTGCGGGAGGGGCTGCAATCCTCGCACTCCTCTGGACACGACTTTGATCAGTTCGACGCGGTTGTCGATCACGTCATCGTCTCCTGCGCGTACACCAATCGCGTAGTGGGAACCTATCGGTTGCAGACCGGCGAAATGGCCGCGCGCAATCTCGGCTACTACAGTGAGCGCGAGTTTGATTTCTCGCCATACGAGTCCCTGCGCCCGCAGGTGCTGGAGCTGGGACGCGCGTGCATTCATCAGGACCATCGCAACACCCAGGTGCTGATGCTGTTGTGGAAGGCGATTGTGAACTACGGCATGCAGCGCGGCTGCCGCTACCTGATCGGTTGCAGCTCGCTGACCTCGCAGGATGGAGCCACAGGCGCCGCGGTTTATTCGAAGCTGATGAAGTTTCTGGCAGGACCGGAGCTGCAAACCGTGCCGCAACCTGCGTTCGCGTGCGGTCTTCCGGACCGGGCCGCAGATGACGCGGACGTTCCGAAATTGTTGCGCGCCTATCTCACGATCGGCGCGCAGATCTGCGGGCCGCCGGCGCTGGACAGCGAGTTCAAGACCATCGACTTCCTCACACTCCTCGACCTCGCGCAACTTCCCAATGGATTCTTCTCGCGCGTAATGCAGCCGCAAGCCGATCTTTCCTATCACGGAGCGTAAAGCTCCGCTGCACATCGTGGGTCATTTGCCTGCCAGTTATCATGGACCCACGTTCCAATGAAACCTTTTCTCAGGCTGTTGCGCAGGATCGGGCGCATGAGTTCCTTCTTGTGGGTCGCCATCTCCGGACTCTGGCGACATCGCGAATTGCCGCCCGCTGCCTCGCGCGCAGAATCCGCCCGCTGGCTCCACGAAAACTGCGTGCGCGGCATACGCGCCATTGGAGTTGAGCTGTCGGTGCAGGGAAGTCGTCCCACGCACGGCTTGATTGTCAGCAATCATCTGAGCTATCTCGACATCGTCGTCTACAGCGCAGCTATGCCGTGCGTCTTCATTTCTAAAGCGGAGGTCGAAGAGTGGCCGATCTTCGGCCGCTATGCGCGCTGGGCGGGAACGGTGTTCGTGCGGCGTCACGACCGCGCCGACGCTGCGCGCGCGAATGTCAACGTGGGAGATAGTCTGCAGAACGGCGTGCCGGTCGTGTTGTTTCCGGAAGGGACAACGACGGATGGTCAGCGTATCCTGCGCTTCCATTCCACCATGCTGCAACCGTCCATTGACGAGGCTGCGCCAATCACCCCGTGCGCGATTCGCTATGAGCTGATCGACGGCGATGTGGCGCGCGAAGTCTGCTGGTGGGGCGATATGACGCTGGTGCCGCACATGTGGAACCTGATGGGGAAGAAATCGATTCACGCGAAGATCATCTTCGGCGAGCCGGTGATTCCAAGAGATCCGGAATTTCACAAAAGCCTCGGATTGCAACCGGAGGCGACGGTGGGCGCGCTGACTGACCGCAAGGATTTGAGCCGGCTATTGCATGACCGGGTAGTGCGGTTGTGTGCGGGATTAATTGAGGGGAGTTGAAGGTACGGCCCGCCCAGGTCTCGAAACGCGCGAGACCCGGGGCGGCCGAGCTTTTCTTAATACTCGTTCGGAGCTACGCCGCTGCCGATTTGTTTTCATACAACGGCAGGAACTCCTCGGCGACGAAGCTCTCGTACGACGTAGGGGTTGTGTTCTGTGGGGAGCGCGGCTCTAAAGCTCGCATGTAGCCCGAGTTCATCGAGTCGGACATCTCCAGCAGGGAGTCCGCCATGTTGGGGGACATGCCGAGCTGAACGAAGATCCCGCGCACCTGATCGTTGGGCGCTTGTGTGTAGCGAAGGTTCGGCTTGCCGATGGCTTTGCCGATGATGGCAGCGACGTCGTTGTAACTGATGTCGCGTTGCCCGTGCAATTCCCGTGTCTGCTTTTGGCGGAAGTTCAGATTCAACAATGCCTGTGCGGCTGCGGCCCCGACGTCGCGTGTAGCAATCATGGGAAACTTCAGGTCGGGACGCAGGGGCCCGCCGGCCATGCCGGTTTTCTGGATGACCCCCACCTGCGCCAGCGTGTTCTCCATGAAATAACCTGCGCGCAAGTAAAGAGCATTCAAGCGGTCGATGCCATTAAGCTGCTGCTCGAGGTAGTGCAAGCCCACGACCGGGCCGGTTTTCTCCGGCTTATCCGCGCCCATGCTGCTCAGCGTGACCGCATGCGTCACCCCAGCATTGCGCAGCGCACCGGCCATGGCATCGGCTACGCGTTTTTCATAGCCAGAGACATCCGGGGCGGCGGGATTCGGGGGAATCATGACATAGACGGCCTTAGCGCCGGCAAACGCTTTGGCGAGACTTGCTGTATCCGTTGCATCCGCGACAAACGGCTCGGCGCCTTGCACTGCAAGTGGCTTCAGATGGTCGGCGTTTCTGCCGAGCACGCGAACCTTTTCACCCTTGACTAAGAGAGCTTTCACAATGACATTGCCTGTGTGACCAGTTGCACCAGTAATAACGTACATAACATCCTCCATGTGGTGCTTGGATTCGCTTTAGTAGGGTGTGGCTTCAGCGGCTGCGATCTAAAGATGCAACTGGTTTTGGCAAGCGAGGGCCGGTGGCCAATCACGGATGTCCCACTTCGTGATGACAATTTCGTCGTTTGTCACCACACTCCACGCTAGTCAACGATCAGGGCTTTCCTACGCCTTCGCCGTATCCGCCTGCCCTTCCTCGAACTCCAGTGCGGGATGTTCGATTTTCTCCTGCCAATCCTGCGCCTGGAGCTCGCGCGGAGTGCGTTCCAGTTGCTTGAGCTCCGGCAGCGACTCGGCCGCCAGCGAGCGATCGAGGTCGGGGAACTTGCGGGCTTCGGGAAGGACGCGCCGCTCCATCGAAGCGACGAGATCGTTGTAGGACTCGACCGCTCCGCCTAGCCGCTTGCCCATGCGTTCCAGATGCTCGGTCATGGTGCAGAGGCGCTCGTAGAGTGTCTTGCCCGCGTCGCTGATTTTCTTCGCGCTCTCGGCGAGATTTTTCTGATTCCATCCGTAGGCGACAGCTTTCAGCAACGCGATCAGCGTCGTCGGCGAAGTTACGATCACCTTCTGGCTGACGCCGTATTCGATCAGCTCGGCGTCGGCGTCCATCGCGGCGCGGAAAAAAACTTCGCCTGGCAGGAAGAGCACAACAAACTCCGGCGTGCAGGGAAGATGTGACCAGTACGCTTTGCTCGCCAGCGAATCGATGTGATTGCGCACCTGGCGCGCGTGCTCGGCGAGGCAGATGTTGCGGCCGAGCTCGTCGGGCGATTCGAGCGCAGAGAGATAGGCCGAGAGAGGGACCTTCGCGTCGACTACGACCTGCTTGCCGCCGGGCAGGTCGACGATGACATCAGGCCGGTAGCGGCGCTCGTCGTCATTGAACGAGAGCTGCTCCTTGAAGTCGCAGTACTCCAGCATGCCCGCCAGTTCGAGCACGCGATGCAACTGGAGTTCGCCCCAGCGGCCGCGAGCTTGCGGCTCGCGCAGGGCCTTCACCAGATTTCCAGTTTCGGCTTGCAGAGCCTTTTGCGTGTCGAGCAGGGAAGCGACCTGTGAGGTGAGCGTGCCATAGGCTGCGGCGCGAGCTTTCTCCAGATCCTGGATCTGCTGGTTCATGCCGGCGAGCGACTGCGCGATCGGCTCGACGAGGTTCTTCACCGCCTGCTCTTTTTGCGCGAGATCACCGGCCGCTTGCGTCTGGTAATTCTGCAAGACATTCTTGGCGAGCTGGAGGAAGTTGGCATTGTTGCTGTCGAGGGCCGTCGCCGCAAGAGACTTAAACTGAGACTTTAACTGCTCAGTGGCATCCTGCAACAGGCGCAGCTTTTCCTCAGCACCACGACGTTCACTGGCGAGGGTAGCGTCGAGGGCGGATCGAGCCTCGGTAAGGGCGCGGATTTCGGCGGCCTGACGCTCGGCGGCAGCGCGGGCTGTAGCGAGATCTTGCTCCAGCGAGCGCTTGCGTTCGGCGAGCGCAGCGCTCTGCATGCGGCAAAATAAAAGCGAAACTCCAGCGCCGATTACGGTACAACTTGCCGCCAGCAAGACAACCAGAACGATGCTCATCGGAGACCCTTGCGGTCATTGTAGGACTGCGGCCTGTGGATGGGAAAGAGTGGCGTGGTGACGAGGGAGGTTCGCCGTGCGGCTACGGAGCAGCATTCGATTCCAATCGCCGTCTTTGAACATTGCGTGAAATTAACATTGCATTCATCGGAAAATGTTGACGCCTGCATGGGGCGGGTATTAGTCTCCCGTCAATTGGGGTGTTCACCAAGCTGTAAGCTGCGAGCTAGGGGAACGATCATGCCCGCCATCGCCGTTGCAATTCGGCGTACCTTTCCGTCTCCCACTGCATCCTTACCTACATATTTAACTCGCGGCTTGCCGCACGGGAGGACCGCGTAATGGAAGTATCGCGACGTACCTTCGTCAAGACTGGCGTTGCGGGTGCCGTCGGACTTTCCGTCTTCGGTTTCGATCTCACGCCGCTGCACGCGCAGGCGCAAGCGCTGAAAATTTCCCGCACCACCGAGACGCGCAGTACCTGTCCGTATTGCTCGGTGAGCTGCGGCGTCATCATCCACAGCATCGGCGACAAGGCGAAGAACGTCACGCCGCAGGTGGTACACGTCGAGGGCGATCCTGATCATCCGATCAACCGCGGCACGTTGTGTCCCAAGGGCTCGTCGCTGCAGCAGGACATCCAAAACGATCGCCGCCTTCTGTATCCGCGCGTGCGACGCCCGGGATCGGATCACTGGGAAAACATCCCGTGGGACCAGGCGATCGAGGAGATCGCGGTCTGGACCAAGAAGACGCGCGACGCCAGCTTCACCGAGACGGACGCGAAGGGCAATACCGTCAATCGCTGCGAATCGCTCTTCTGGAGCGGCGGCTGCACCGATACCAATGAGTTCAATTACCTGGTCGTGAAAACGATGCGGGCTATGGGGGTGGTGCGCCTGGAAAACCAGGCGCGGGTTTGACACGGCCCCACGGTCTCAAGTTTGGGAC
>Ga0335078_10013386_pt1 | contig 12157 bp, 12 predicted proteins | sample Lox_Sample_32_FD_206711 | JGI IMG/M metagenome (GOLD analysis project Ga0335078, IMG submission 206711) | Soil microbial communities from Loxahatchee National Wildlife Refuge, Florida, United States - Lox_Sample_3.2 | ecosystem: Environmental > Terrestrial > Soil > Wetlands | place: USA... | reverse complement strand
CGGATTCCGCGCGTTCGCTGGCTGCCTGTTTCCTGTGCGGCAGTTCGTGTGAGGATGGTCAGATGTCTTCTCGCTGGCGGGATGTCGACACTGGCCGCCTTGCTCGCTGGTGCGTGGAGCATCTGGGCAGCCCGCCGGCCGGTGAGATCTTCAGGTCGGGGTACCTGTCTTCGGTGGTCGGCCTGCGGCTGGCTGATGACCGGGCGGTTGTGGTCAAGGTGCGTCCCGGTTCGCCGCGGGTGGCGGCGTGCGTGGAAGTCCAGCGCCGACTCGCCGGGGCTGGCTATCCGTGCCCCGAGCCGCTGACCGGCGCCGCCCCGTTCGGTGACGACGTGGCTACTGCCGAGGCCTACGTGTCCGGCGGCGCCATGCTGCCGAACGCGGATCGCGCGGCGTGGGCGTTCGCAGAGGCGTTCGCGCGGCTGGTCAGGCTCGCCCCGCGGCCTGCCGAGGTGCCCGCTCTGGACCCGGCGCCGTCGTGGGCGGCCTGGGACCACGCCGAGGACGGGCTGTGGCCGCGTCCGGAGGACTCTGAGGTCAACCTCAACGAGGTGGCAGGTCCCGGGTGGCTCGACGACGCCGGGCGCCGTGCCCGTGAGCGGCTGCGAGCCGGAGCGTCCGAGGCCGTGATCGGCCACTGTGACTGGCTCGCAGGCAACCTGCGCTGGAGCGGCGATGACTTGCTGGTGGTGTACGACTGGGACAGCGCGACCGCCGACAGCGAAGCCGTCCTGGCCGGCTTTGCCGCCGCGCTGTATCCGGCCGTCAGCGCGGGCAAGCTGGCCACCGTCGAGGAAACCGAGCAGTTCCTCGCGGCCTACGGCGAGGCCCGCGGCCGGCAGTTCAGCGCGGACGAACTCCAGCGGTCGTGGGCGGCCGGTGTCTGGACGCGGGCCTACGACGCCAAGTACCAGCACGCGGTCGGCCAGCCGGTCGTCTCCCTCTGCGAGGACGAGGCCCGCGAGCGCCTCCGTCGTGCCCGGGCCGACTGACGATCTCAGTGGCGGACGGTGTAGAACAGGTGGGTCGCGTAGGGCGACTCGACGGTGCGGGTCGGTTCGAGATCGATCGTCTGGTTGCCTAGGTGGTCGAACAGCGGCTTGCCCGCGCCGAGCAGCACCGGTGCCAGGTGCAGCCGGAGTTCGTCGACGAGCCCGGCGGCCAGGTACTGCTGGATGACGTTGGCGCCGCCGCCGATCCCGACGTCCTTGTCCCCGGCGACCGCCCGGGCCTGCTCAAGGGCGCTGCGGATACCGTCGGTGACGAAGGTGAACGGGGAGTCCGGGCGCTGCCATTGGGCCGGCGCGGAGTGGGTGAGCACGAAATACCTGGCGTCCCGGCCGCCCGGCGGGTTGCCGCCCCAGCCGCCGGTGACGTCGAACATCCGCCTGCCGATGATCCCGGCCCCGATCGAGCCCATGCTCTCCTGCAGGACCGCGAGGTCGACGTCGAGTGGGGCGAACCGCCGGGGCTCGTCGTAGCGCCACGGACCGCCCATTACCCAGTTGTGCAGGGCCTCGCCACGCTCGCCCAGGCCGCGGCCGGGTGCGTCGTCCAGCCCGGTGATGAACCCGTCAAGCGACATCGTGATGTCGGCGACCAGTTTCCCCATGACCCCGTCCCTCCCCTCACCTCAGGCTATTACTGGTCGGACTGGTAGTGCGATACGGCGTCCTCGTCCCATTCCAGGCCGTTCCCTGGCACGTCGGGGAGGTACAGGTTGCCGGAGCGGACCTCGAACGGGCTGGCCAGGATGGGATGGGCCCAGTCTTGCCATTCCAGCCACTGCCGGGTCGGGGTGACGCGGAGCAGGTGGCCCGAGACCTCGGGGTACAGGTGGGAGGACATCGGGATGCCCGTCACGTCGGCCAGCGCGGCGGCCTGCAGCCAGCCCATCACCCCGCCGATCCGCATCAGGTCCGGCATCACCAGGTCGCAGGCCCGCGAGCGGATGGCATCGTGCATCGCCCGCGGGCCGTAGAAGTTCTCGCCCAGCATGATCGGCGTGGCCAGGTCGGCGGCCAGTCGTGCGTGCCCGTCCAGGTCGTCGTAGCGCAACGGCTCCTCGATCCAGGCCAGGCCCGCGGCGTCCAGCGCCCGGCCGCGTTCCAGCGCCTCGGCAAGCGTGAGTCCCTGGTTGTAGTCCGCGACAAGCGTCACCTGGTCGCCGACGGCGGCCCGGACCCGGCGGACCGCGTCGACGTCCTCGTCCGGATCCGACCGCCCGACCCGGACCTTGAGCGCCGTGAATCCGCCCTCGGCGAGCAGTTCCAGTGCCTCGTCGGCGACCCGGCCGGGCGGGATGAGGCCCAGGCCGTTGCTGTTGTAGGCGGGAACGGGGGCCAGCGTGCCGCCGAGCAGCCGGGCCAGCGGCAGGCCCGCCGCCTTGGCAAGCGCATCCCACAGCGCGATGTCAAGGCCGGCCACCGCGGCCAGGGCCAGACCCTGGTAGCCGGCCAGGCTCAGCCAGCCGCGGGCCTCGGCGAAGGCCGCCCCCGGCGCGACCGGGCGGCCCCGGAGCCCGGCGCCGAGATCGGCCAGCACCGTCCGCAGCGCCGCGGCGGCGCGGACGAGATAGGGAGCAAGGTAGCCGCGGCCGACGATGCCCTGCTCGGTCGCCACGTCTACGAGCAGCAACGGCCACCGGGAGAAGTCCCCCACCTTGGTCGCCAGCGGCCGCCGCAGCGGCACAACCACCGCCCGCACGGTCACGTCCCGCACGGTCAGCCCGGCGTCCCTGTCAGTCATGCCAGCCTCCTACGAAGTAGCCAGAATATGGATGCATCTACCCACAAGCCCGACGTAACCTCTGTTTCGCTTGAGTCGTAGCATGTCCTGACAAGGAGGCGCGGCGGTGACAGGTAGCAGGGCGGCGCAGGGCTCCCGCGGCGCACACGAGTTCGACGTCAGGGTGGCGCATCCGGCCCGGATCTACGACTACTGGCTTGGCGGGAAGGACAACTTCCCCGCAGACCGGGTGGCAGGCGAGCAGACGATCGCCGCCTACCCCGAGATCCGGGCGTCCGCGCGGGCCAACCGGGCGTTCCTGGCGCGGACCGTCAGGTACCTGGCCGCCGAGGAGGGGATCGTGCAGTTCCTCGACATCGGCACCGGGCTGCCGACGGCCAACAACACCCACGAGGTCGCCCAGGCGGTCGCGCCCGCGAGCCGGATCGTCTACGTCGACAACGACCCGCTGGTGCTCGCGCACGCCCGCGCGCTGCTGACCAGCAGCCCAGGGGGCGTCACCGACTACCTCGACGCCGACCTGCGGGACACCGACCAGATCCTCGAGCGGGCCGCGGAGACCCTGGACTTCACCCGGCCGGTCGCGGTCATCCTGCTTGCCATCCTGCATTACATCCCGGACCTGGAGGAATGCCGGCGCGTCATGGCACGGCTGACCGACGCCATACCGTCCGGCAGCTTCGTGGTGATCTCGCACGCGGCCAGCGATATCGACGCGGACCAGATGGCCGAGATGATCAGGCGGATGAACGAGTACATGGGCGGCACCACCCACGTCGGGCGCACCCGCGACGCGGTGGCGGAGTTCTTCGCCGGCCTGGACCTGGTTGAGCCCGGGGTGGTGAAGGTAACCGAGTGGCGGCCGCAATCGCAGCAGGCGGCGAACGGCCCCACCTCGCTGTGGGGCGGCGTGGCGCGCAAGCCGTGATGGCCGGTGACACAATCGGCGGGTGACGCAAGCCAGCCGTGACGGCAAGCCGCCCGAGCCGATCGACGCGATGCGGGCGCGGGTGCGCGACAGCCTCGACCGGCAGGGGATGCTGCACACGCTCGGCGTGGAACTGATCTCCGTCGAGCGTGGCCGGGTGCAGATGGTGCTGCGGCACGACGACAGGTTCACCCAGCAGCACGGGTTCCTGCACGCCGGGGCGGTATCCGCGGTCCTGGACAGCGCGTGCGGGTACGCGGCCTACAGCGTCATGCCGCCGGAGGCCTCGGTGCTGACCGTGACCTTCACGGTCAACCTGCTCGCGCCGGCGGCGGGGCAGCGCTTCACGATCACGGGCTCGGTGGTCAGGGCGGGGCGGACCCTGGTGGTGTGCCGCGGCGAGGCGTTCGCCGACGACGCCGCGGCGCCTTTCGCGGTCATGCAGGCAACGATGACCGCCGTGGTCAACCGGTCCGGCATCAGCGGCTGACGGCTCGGCTCACAGCCGCTCCACCCCCGAACCGAACTGTTCGAGCCGCTCGTCGAGGTCCCGCGCCAGCGGCGAGTTCCGGAACAGCGGGTGAGTCAGCTCGGTCCTGAGGGCTGCCAGGCGGTGGACCTGGACCGCGGTGCGCTCACCAGGCGCCAGCGCCATGACGGGTTCCAGGGCGGCGACCGCGGCGTCGAGCGCGCCCGAGCGGAGCCCGACGATCGCCAACTCCGTATGGGCGAGCATCTGGCACCTGCGGCTGTGATGCTCGCCGGGCCCAGGTCCTGACCGGTACAGGGCGGTGGCGCGTTCCAGCTCGGCGGCCGCCTCGTCGCTGCCTGCCTCGGACAAGACGAAACCCGCGTAATAGTGGTGGGTCGCCGCGGAGAAGCCGAACTCGCCGCCGATCTCAAGCAGTTCGTCGAAATGGTCCCGGTCCCTGGCATGCGCCGCAGCCGCTATCGCGTCCCGCGCGGCCTCTCCGTCGCCCCGCCGGGCGCGGGCAAGCCCGGCGAACAGGTAGAGCTGCGCCGCATTCTGCCCGTCGGCGAGGTAGTCGAGCCCGCTGCGGGCCAGATCCGCGGCCTGGCCGTGGTGCCCTTGCCAGTAGGCGGCGTACGCCGCGCACAGCCGGAGCCGGGCCATCAGCGGGCGGTGATCGATGATCGTCGCGTAGACCCAGCCGGACCGGGTCAGCTCCTCGGCCTCCTGGGGATAGCCGAGGTTGGTGGCCGCCGCGGCCATTAACGCACTCAGGCAGCCCGCCAGCAGGCACAGCTCGGCCGAGTCACGCGGCCACTGGCGCCGGTCAAGCGCCTCGCCGATCCGGTTCCTTACCCGTCGCATCTCGCTGAACACGTCGAACGTGTCGCCCGTGAGGTACGCCAGAGACAACCGCGTCACGTCCGCACGGAACTGCTCCAGGGTGGCCTCGCCGATGCCGCGCTGCTCGGCGCGCTCGGCATACTCGCTGCCTTCGTGCGCGGGCATCAGCACCTCACGCCTGATCGCGGAAGCGCCCGCAGCGGCCTGCGGGGTACCAGGGCAGGAAGCGGCGGCAGGTGTCGCGGGGCCAGGGGCGGCCCTGCCCGGCGGGTACGCGGCAAGCCCGCGGCCTCGGGCGGCCTGCAGCTCGGAGTCACGCGGCCCGAACTGGCCGAACGGGATGCCGAAGGCGCCGCAGTAGTAAAGCTGGTAACGCTCGGCCGGGGCCACGACGCCGCGCTCCCAGCGGTAGATGTTGTGGCTGATGTTGTCGATCCCGGGCACGGACGTGTCGCCCTTGTCCCGAGCGGCCTTGATCAGCTGACGGTCCAGCCACGGTCCTCGCGCTGCCGGCGCAGCCAGGCGCCGAGTTCGGATGACATAGCCGGATATCTTAAGGGCAAGCAATGCGAAGAAAGCATTTCGTGTCGAAAATTGTCGCGAAATGCAACGGCTGTAGAGTGGCTTACAATGGCTTGCCAAACGCAACGTACCAGTCTTCGCGCCATCAGCCTCCATTTCACCAAGCCATTCTCGTAACCAATGGGACCCGCTCGCTTTGCGCAAATACGACGGGGTGACGGTGCGGGCCAATCGGCGGGCAGGAGCCGCGGTCATGATCGGGCCACCCACCGCCGAGGACGGGCCAGCCTGGGCGGATGAGCTTTAGGTCAATCTCCGGAGGATGGGGTGGCCAGGCGGAGGGCGACGGCTACCAGGTGGTCGGCTCGGAGTTTGGCGGCGGGTTCTTCGCGGATGGTGTCGGCTAGGAACTGGCTGGGGTCCAGGCCGGTGCGTTCGGCTTCGCGGTCGCCGCCGGCGTCTAGCCAGGGCTTGAGCTGGGGGCCGTCGACTTCGGGGTGGAACTGGACGGCCAGGTGCGGGCCGATGGTGAAGGCCTGGACGCAGATCTCGTTGCGGGCCAGGACGGTGGCATGCGGCGGGGGGAGGCAGCGGTCGCCGTGGAACTCCAGCCACGGGCCCGGGGGGACGACGTCGGGGGCAAGCGACTCGACTTCGCGCCAGCCGATCTCCTTGCCGGGCATGACCTCCACTCGGCCGCCGAAGGCGGCGCAGAGGGCCTGGGCGCCGAAGCAGATGCCGAGGACGGGGACGCCGGCCTCGTGGACGCGGCGCAGCCAGGTCAGTTCTTCGGCGATCCAGGGGTCGGCGTCGTTGACGCCGCTGACGGCGCCGAGTACTACCACGTGATCGAATCCGGCCGGGTCGGGCAGCGGGCCGTCCTCGATCACCAGGTGGACGGTCATCTCGGCGCCGCGCGCCTCGAAGGCGGCGCCGATGAAGCCGGCCCCGTCCACGTCGTGGTGCCGGATGACGAGCACTCGCATGATGCCTCCGCGTCCGTTGCCGATCGGTTCGTTTGGTGCCAAACTATAAAGGATGGCGGCGGAAGCGATCTGATGGGCGGCACAGTCGATCTAACCGATCTTGACATGTGGGCCCGCGGGGTGCCATATGCGGAGTTCGGGCGGCTCCGGGCACAGGCGCCTGGATCTTGTCGGGTTCGCGGTCGTGATCCCGCTCGTGGTCGGGGTGATCAGCGCGTCGGGCAGGACGGCGGGGTGGCCTCGCCGCTATCCGTGCTAATCGCCGCTGCCCGCCACGCCGCACTACTTCGCGCTGTTCGCCTGGGGGTCCAGTTTCGGCGGGTTCGCGCTCGTGTGGTGTACCTGCTGATGGCGGTCGGCTCGCTGCGCAGCTTCGCTTCCTCGCCTGGGCGGGTGCGGCTCGTGGTGCGCGCGATTGCCGCGATCGCGATCGCGGCGGGGGCGATCTACGGCTCGTTCTACAAGGTGGCGAGTCCGACCATCCTGGCGCCCTGGTTCGCGTGCGTGACGGCTGTCAGGACGGTTCGTAGCCTGCTTCGGTCAGCATGTGGCGCAGGTCGATGACCATCTGGGCGTCGATGTCCTTGTGGGCGGGAGGGTCGAGGAACGCTTCGGCCGACCCGACATTGACCAGGACCTTGCCGTCGTGGCGTACCTCGGTCGTGCCGACCGCGTCCAGCAGCGACAGCACCGCGTGCCACTCGACGTTGTGGCTCGTGGGATGGGCGAAGATCTGGCGCAGCGTGTCGCGGTGGCGGTTGTCGAGGTGCTCCGGCTCCGGCGAGGATGACATCCGTGCTCCCTTCTGATCCTTGTGGGCCGACCCTACGCCATGTGCTCGTCGTCGCCGTGGACGGAGTCCGTTTCGACCTGCCCGGTTACCAGGTCCAGCGCGAACGCGCAGGCGAGGACGACGCCGACGCCGACCGCGGCGCCCCCGACCGTATCGGTGACGGCATGGGCGGCGACGGCTACCTGCGCGGCACTGACGGCCGCGGCGAGCAGCAGAGCAAGCAGGACAAGCAGCAACCGGACGGCACGGAACTTCAGGAACGCCAGGATCCGGCGCCCGTGCGTCCCGTGCGGCGGTTCGGCGAGCAGCACCGCGCAACTGGTGGCAAGTGCGAACATGCTGGCGGCATGTCCGCTTGGAAAGGCCTGGTCAATGTGCCCTCCGACGTATGGCTTGAGCACGTACTCGGTAAGGCCGACGGCGAGGGCCTCGGCGAGGCCCGCAAGCACGGCTCCCAGCCAGTTACGGGTCGCCGCACCCACCGCCATCAGGGCAAGGGTCATCAGCGTCACCGGCCGCAGCGTGCCGACATCGGGCAACCAGCGCAGCAGGAACGGGAAATGGCCCATCTCGGCCTGGATCCACGGATCGAAGGACGCGTTTGGCCAGGCCAGACCGTTCTGGCCGGCGAGATACGCAACGAGGCCCGCCGTGATCGCAATACAGGCCACCAGGAGCGAAGCGGCCGACCGGCGGTATCGGGGCAGCAGTTGGCGTGGTACCGGCTCGGGGCTTGAAGCGCGCCGCGGTGTTTCCCCCCGCATCCTCCCCAGCCTATGCGCTGGGCGACGGCTCAGGGCGACGGCTCAGGGCAGGGTGAGGATCTGGGGGCCTTCTTCCGTGACGGCCACGGTGTGCTCGACGTGGGCGGCGCGGCTTCCGTCGGCGCTGCGGATGGTCCAGCCGTCGTCGTCGATGTGGTAGCGGTCCTTGCCGCCAGCCAGGAACCAGGGTTCGATGGCGATGACCAGACCGGGGACGAGGCGGCGGCCGCGGCCCTGCGGGCCCTCGTTGGGGATGTGCGGATCTTCGTGCATGGCCCGGCCGACCCCGTGACCGCCGAAGTCGGTGCAGATGCCGTAGCCCGCGGCGCGTCCGGCGGCGCCGATGGCGGCCGAGATGTCACCGATCCGTCCCCCGGGCACCGCCGCGGCGATGCCCGCCTGCAGCGCGTCGCCTGTAGTGGCGATCAGCCGGCGGTCAGCCGGGCGCGACGGCCCGATGGTAAAGGAGATCGCGGCGTCGGCCGCCCAGCCGTCGAGCACGGCACCGCAGTCCACGCTGAGCAGGTCACCGTCGGCCAGCCGGTAGCGGCCGGGGATGCCGTGCAGCGCCGCGTCGTTGACCGAGGTGCAGATCGTCGCGGGGAACGGCACCGGGGCGAACGCGGGCCGGTAGCCGAGGAACGGCGAGGTGGCGCCCGCCTGGGCGAGCACGCCGCGGGCGGCCTCGTCAAGCTCTGCCGTCCGCATCCCGGCCTTCGCCTCGGCCCGGACGGTCGCCAGGATCTGCGCGACGACCTGCCCGGCGGCGCGCATTGCCTGGATCTCAGCCGCCGTCTTGATCTCGACCATGGGTTATGGCCCCTTCTCGATCGCGGTAACTCCGTTGATCCCTGCCACGGGTCACGCCGGGCTCGACGAACCATTCACGGCCGCAGAACAGGCCGTAAACCGGGACCGGCAGCGCGACAAGCACCCGGAACAGCCGCCCGGCCCGGCCACGTCGGCCAGCGGGCCCCCGGCCGCGTCGCCCAGCCTGGGCCCACGCGCGTCGGCCAGCCTGGCCCCGGTCGCCGAGCTGGGAGCGGTGCGCGGCCAGAGCCGCCTGTTTCTGTGCCGCGAACCGGCGTACGTCCACCCGATGGGTGATCGCGGACCGCGGGCTGCCGAACGAGCTCGTGTCCTTGAAGTCGTAGCGGACGACCAGCCGCAGCGCACGGAGCGGGGCGGCGATCTGCGCTGCGCGTTCCCGCGGAAACGTGGCCTGAAGTACCCGCACATGGCCGGCTAGTTCCGCGGCCCGGGCGCCGACCTGGTGCACCTTGACGTGATCCCGGTGGCCGTTGCCGCCGTTGGCGTCATAGCTCAGCAGCAGGTCGGCGTTCTCCTCGCGGATCAGCGTGGCCAGCTTCGCCGCCGCCTCCTCCAGGTCCGCGCGGACGAACCTGACCTGACCCGGCGGATCGTCGAACAGGATCGGCCCGTGCCCGCTGTCCGCGTACCCGAGGTGCACCACCCGGGCCACGCCGAGGATTCTCGCACTGGCCCGCAGCTCATCGAGGCGAGCTTGCGGGCGGGCACCGGCGCCCTTGCCCAGGCCGCCTGCGCAGGCCATCGCGATGACCACGCGGTGGCCGCCCGCGGCCAGCAAGGCCAGCGTGCCGCCGGTCAGCAGCACCTCGTCGTCCGGGTGGGCATGGAAGGCCACGATGGTCGCCATCCCGGCCATCTTCGCACGCGGCGAGACGCCGCGGTCATGGGTCCCAGGGATCTGCTGGCCGCGCGCGGATCACAGGCGCGTGTCGCCGGAGATCTCGTCCATCCGGAGGATCTCCAGGGCGACGCCTATCCGCAGCGCGACCGCGGCGTCGGTGGCGAAATCGCCGAGCATCCGCTCCAGCTTGGTGACGCGGTAGCGCATGGTGTTGTAGTGGTAGTGCAGGATGCGGGCCGACTCGGCCACGTTGAACCGGGTGCCCGACAGCACCGCCAGCGACTTGAGCAGGTCCGCGCGGGCCGGCTCGGGCAGCTTGAGCACCGGGCCCAGGGTGTCGTCCACGAACGCGCGCAGCTCGTTCTGGCTGACGTTGCTGATCAGCCGGTACAGGCCGAGCCCGGCGAAGCTGGTGACCGCGCCCCGGCCGTTCAGCCGCTGGCCGACCTGCAGCGCCACCCTGGCCTCCTCGTACAGCCGAGGGATGTCGGCCGGTCCGGCGGCGACCTGGCTGACGCCCACCGAGTAGGCCCGCCCCGTCCCTGCCGTCATGTCCGCGTGCACCCTGCGGGCCAGCCCGACCGCGTCGGGCAGGCCGACCGCGGCCACTAGCTCGGTGGCGAAGCCGGCCACCGCGGCGCGGGAGTCCCGGTCGCGGACCGCTCTCGTCCACAGCTCGACCGCGCGCAGCGCCGAGGCCTCCTGCTGGCGGGTCGACTCCTCGGCCCGGTCGGCGCCGCACGCCCTGGCGACGAGCACGGTCAATGGCCGCTGCAGGTCCCAGCCGAACCTGACCGCCCGCGCCAGCGCGTCGTCCATGTCCGCGGTCGTGCCCGTGACCAGGTCGTGCAGGGCGTTCGAGGCGAACTGCTGCTCGACCGCGAGCACCGCCAGGTCCCTGGTGATCTCCAGCGCGGCCACCAGCGCCGCCTGCTCGACCGCCAGGCCGGCCACCCCTGGCAGGCCCTGCTCGCCGCCGACCGCGAGCACGAAGCCGTGCCGCATGTCGCCGGCCCTGATCACCCCGGCCGCCCACGGGACTCCGGTCGCGGCGTCCTTGTGCACGCCGGCGATCAGCCAGGCCGTGCCGACCAGGCCGCCGGGGCCCACCAGGCCGCCGGGGTCGCGGAAGGCCGACGCACGGGACCTGGCGGTGGCCGCGAGCGGATATCCGCCCGGATCGCAGATGACCACGTCGGCGCCGGGCAGCAGGTCGGCAAGCTCGTCGGCAAGCCGGGCAAGGCCGCCGCCGGTCAGCGCGATGCGGAGGAACGCGTCGTGCATCTGCTGCCGCCTGGCCAGCGCGGCGGCCTGCCGGTTGACGATCGTCTCGAACGTCTGGCTGAGCACGTCGTCGAGCGGGCACGTGGCCGGGATCACCACGATCGGGAAGCCGACCTTGTCGGCAAGCTCGACCGCGGCGGGCGGCACCTCGGCCAGGTACTCATCCAGCTTGACGCCGAGGCCCGCCAGGCCGTTCGCGGCAAGCTGCTCGATCAGCCTGCAGAACTCGCCTGGCAGGTCCGCGGGCTGGCGGCGCAGCGGATACCCGGTGGTGAGCAGGAACTCGTCCTGCTTCGTCCAGCGCACGATGTTCGGCACGGTCATCACGTTCAGGCGGCGGACGACCCGGTCCAGGCCGCCCTCGCCCGCGATGATCCGAGCGCCGCGCATGGCCTCCTGGCCCAGCATCTCGCGGACGGTCAGCCCGTCGATCGGGGTGTGGGCGCCGCGGCCGCGCCGGATCGGCACCGGGTCAGCCCGGATCGCTTGCCGAAGACGGGGCCGGGGCGGCCGGGGCCGGGGCTGCCTGGCCCGCCGGGGCCGGGGCCGGGGCTGCCGACGCCGGGTAGGGCTGGGTCGCGGGCAGGGACGTGCACGGGTCCTCGACCAGGCTGCGGGCCCAGGCCAGGTCGGCCTCGCTGGGGGTGATCTCGGCTTCCGCGTCGAGCAACTGCATCGGGTTGTCGGTGATCATCCGCGTCACCTGGGCCATCGACACCCCCTTTTCGTAGATCGTCTGCGCGAAGATGCGCAGCGCCTCCGAAGGCATCGGGTTATGCCGCTGCCCGGTGTCGGAGACCAGCAGGCAGCGGGACGCGCCGATGCGCTGCACGGCCGCGGCGACCTTCTCCGGCGCGGCGTACTGCCAGGCGGGCGACACCGTGCAGTAGCCGAACTCAGGCATCGCGCCCAGCCTGGCCACCTCCTCCAGGGTGTCCAGGTCGAGGTTGGGGACGCGGAAGTAGGGGTGGGTGATGACGATCTTCTCCACCCCGACCGACCGGGCCTCGCGGACCAGCGCCACGATCTCCCGCGGCGCCAGGTGCGAGGTGCCGAGGATCGCGCCGTGCTCGGCGACGAGCTCGAGCACCTCCTTGACCTCGGGCCGCAGCTTGCCTTCCTTGTCCGCGACCCAGATCCCCTCG
>Ga0335078_10013384_pt1 | contig 12159 bp, 10 predicted proteins | sample Lox_Sample_32_FD_206711 | JGI IMG/M metagenome (GOLD analysis project Ga0335078, IMG submission 206711) | Soil microbial communities from Loxahatchee National Wildlife Refuge, Florida, United States - Lox_Sample_3.2 | ecosystem: Environmental > Terrestrial > Soil > Wetlands | place: USA... | reverse complement strand
GCGTTACACCGTTCGAGAAACAATCTCTGCTCCAACTGTTGAAGGATGCCGCTGCCGTGGAACAAACAGAAAATTGCACTAACCAACTGAATTTGCTATGAAACCTGTCGGACAGTAGTGGACTGAAATAAAACATCACGGGCCGCGGACGTCTCAGGGAGAGCAGGCAGAAGATTCCGAAGGCTCCCGTAAAGAGAGATTCCCTTATGAGGAGTATCCGAGGGTCGCCACCGAGAAAAAGGGCCAAAAGGCTCACCACGATTCCCAGCAGGACGGTCACCGTGACCGGATTGAGTTCGCGGTTGCGCAGCAGATCGTAAATGCTCTTGAGTGTCGGATAACCGGTCGCAATCAGGAGAGCGGTCGCCTCGGAAGAGGAGATGAGTCGCTTTGAGGCAAAATAACAGGCGGTCGGAATTGACGCATTGAGCATGATATCCCATGCCAACGATAGGATGATCGACCTGGGGGAAGCCGATAAGGCTTCAGAAGTGATTTCGTTCTGTCGACCCGCGAATTTCTCCATGTCGATCTCCGCCGCAGCTCCTCGGACGTCGGGACTAGCAGGTAACGAGATCCGTGTGCCCAAAGCCCTTGGAGTAGTCGAGAACGGAGATCACCGTCGGTGTAACGCGAAATATGCGAACGTTCTCCGGAGACGGCATCGGCAGAGAGGAAGGTAGTGATTTCTGCTCCGGGTACTTCAGCATCAGCAGACGCAGTGCTTTTTCCGCTTCCGCTCGATCCACTACCGGGAAGGCCCGTGCTGCCATCGAAAGGCCGGTGATCTCCATTACTTGCGGGGTATCGTCGTCAATTGCCAATGAGAGGCGGTTGTCGCGCGCCAGATTTGATGCCTTTTGGCTATCGATGCCGCACAGAAAGTAAAGGGTAAGGCCATCGCTTGCATAACCAACCGTTGTCGCTTGCGGCCATCCGTCGGGTCGTAGCGTTGCGACAGTCATGTTGCGGTGCTGATCCAAGAGCATGAGAATCTTCGCTTTGAGGATGTCATCCATATGGGCTTTCCGCCTCGTTGCGGCACGCCAGGGTGCAAGAATTGAATGCGCGCCGCTCCTCGATCGCCATCCGGAGAAATGCCTACCTCAGTCGACGCTCCGTCAGGACTAGTATCTCTGAGGGTGTTGTCGCCTTTGCGACGCTAAGGCGATGGAGATCGCGATTACGGTTGTTCTTTTTCACCGGTCGATTCGTGGATACTTCGCCGATATGATGTCCCGGGACGCTGCGTTCGGTCTTGTTGCTCAGGCGTGCTTCGCTACATTTCCGCTCCTTGAGCCAGCATACGCGCTATGAAGCAAGTTTGGATCATCGGCACCGGAGGTCCTGAGAAGCTGCAGCTGCGGGAGGCTCGCGAGTTGCAACCGCAAGCTGGAGAACTACGCATCAGGGTTAGCGCCAGTGGCATCAACTTTGCGGACATCCTCGCCCGCAAGGGGCTCTACCCGATGCGCCGAAGCTTCCGGCTGTGGTTGGCTACGAAGTCTCTGGAACCGTCGACGCCGTCGGCCTGCAGGTGGATACCGCCTGGATCGGCAAGGCGGTCTTCGCGCTCACGCGCTTTGGCGGCTATGCCGACACCGTGGTGGTGCCCGAGACCCAGGCTTTCGAGAAGCCGGCCGAGCTGAGCTTCGAAAAAGCGGCAGCGATTCCAGTCAACTATCTGACCGCCTGGCAGCTGCTGGTCGTGATGGGCGCGCTGAAGCGAGACGAGACGGTGCTCATCCATAACGCCGGCAGCGGGGTTGGTCTGGCAGCGATCGATATCGCCCGCCACATCGGCGCAACGATCTACGGGACGGCGAGCGCTCGCAAGCACAGCTTTCTCAAGGAACGCGGACTCCATGAGGCAATCGACTACACCAAGCGCGACTGGGTGCGCGAGGTGGCAAGGCTCACGCAAGGGCGTGGCGTCGAGCTCGTTACCGACCCGTTGGGTGGGTCGGAATGGAAGAAGAGCTACGGCGCTTTGCGCCACACGGGCCGGTTGGGGGTCTTCGGTGCCTCTACGATGACCGAATCGAGACTGCCTGGTCCGCTGAACCTGTTGAGGGTGGGGTTGGGCATGCCGTGGTTCAACCCGGTGGGATTGATGAACCGGAATCGCTCAGTGTTTGGGGTGAATCTCGGACACATGTGGCACGAGGTGTCAAAGATCGAGACCTGGATGAAGGTCTTGATCGATGGTGTGAATGCAGGGTGGGTGCGTCCCCATGTGGATCGGACATTCCCCCTCGCACAGGCCGGCGACGCACAAGCCTACATCGAATTGCGCAGGAACACTGGCAAGGTGATCCTCATTACTTGATTCGGGCGTTCGGTTGTGGGGACGCCCCGACCTTTCGCGCAGAAACCAATGACTGAACCATCTCCTTCGAGTGCCTTTATTCCGCTGTCCGAAGGCCGCTACCTGGCGACGCCGCTGACTCGCGGTCCTTGGGACCTCAAGCATCAGCACGCGGGCCCGCCCATAGCACTGGTACTCGGTGCGATCGAGCGTGTCGCTGCGGAGCGGGAGATGATGCACATCGCTCGGCTGACGGCCAACCTGTTTCGGCCCATTCCTATTGGGGAGCTCAGCATCGAGGTCGGCGTCGACTACGCTGGCCGCAACTCTGCCCATATTTCGGCAAGTCTCCATGCAGCGGGTAAGGAAGTCGCACGGTTCACTGGGCTGGCCCAGCGCGCGGTTGACGAACCGGTTTCGACAGGCCTACCCGGCCACCCATTGCCGCAGGCGCCGCGTTCTCCCGATAACTCGCCGCCCGCGCGCTTCCCATTCGAACATCGACAGCTCGGCTACTTCGACCTCGTCGAAACTCGCGCCGCCGCCGGCAGGATCTTCAATGGGCCGAGCGCTATCTGGTTTCGCCTCAACCATCCGATTGTCGCGGGCGAAGTGCCGAGCGTCTACCAAAGGGTAGCGGTCGCTGCTGACTCAGGCAACGGCATCAGCGCCGTGCTAGACCTGCGGCACTTCTTATTCGTCAATTCGGATCTGACCATCAATCTGCTGCGTCGCCCCCGCGGCGAATGGGTGTGCTTGGAGGCTCGTTCACTGCTCGGGGACGAGGGTTCAGGACTGGCAGAATCTGTGTTGTACGACATTGGCGGAGTGATCGGCCGCGCTACGCAGAGCCTATTCGTGCGCAAGCGCGAGCGGCGGTCAGGTGAAGAATAAAAGTAAAGATCCGGCCGCGTATCATCAGTCCGAAGCGTCGGAGGACGGCTTCGGAAATCAATCACAATTTGGATTTAATCTATTGAAAAATAAAGAAGTCTTGGTGCCGGGAGAGGACCGGTAAGTCTGTGATAGGCCATTCTAACTCAACAAGTTAGGTGGTTAGGTTCTGCGAGTTACACTCAGAGTTCCTCAACAAAATTGCTGACGGCATGATACGTCGTGTTACGTCCTGATTATAGCTTTTATATCAACCAGGTTATTTTGTGGTGGGGTGACTTCCACTTATCGGCCGGCTGCGAGTCGGGCCGGTCCTAAGCTTGAGGGTTCAGCGTTAATGCACCACAACCCAATTGCGCATCTCGAGCGGCGCCGCATGATCGGGAGGACTGTGCCGCTCGCGCGCCTGTCCGTCTGGCTTCGGACGAGTGCGGCTACGCTACCGGCACGGGATTATTCGTCGACGGCGGTATCGCGGGGATGTCGGCACGGCACGGCAGCGCAGAGGAGGATAATCGCGTGATCTTGCGATTCCCGTTGGAGAGAACGCGGCGCAGCGCGCTCTGGAGGAGTATGGACGATCTTCCCGAAATCGTGCGCACCGCGGATTATACGTTCGCGTTTCGGAGGTGCCTGTCTTCATCAGGCGCCGCGGCGCGCTCGGGTTCGGCGTGGGCGCCCTCCTCGAGTGATGGGAGAGGCACTGCGGAGAAGTGTTGTGGAGGTGTTGACTGAATCGCATGGCGCCGGGGAGAGTTCGCGATCACCGCAGCCCTCGATTCCGAGATTTCGCTGGCCTTGGCCGTCACGGCAGCGCGCCGCGCATTCGAGCTGCCGGCTTGGCGACGGATGAGCGGGTACGAGCGCGGAAATCTACTGCTTCGGCTCGCGGACCTTATCGAGCGCAACGCCGATGATCTCGCCGTGCTCGAGTGCCTCGACAACCGTAAGCCCGCGCGATTCACGCGGCTAGTAGAAGTGGAAGGGGCGATCAAGACGTTTCGCTACTTTGCCTGCCTGAGCGCCGGCGCTGCACCGCGCTTGTGCCGGGAGAGTACCGGAAAGAACGTGAAAATTCTTCCTGACTCAGTAACTTAGCGCGTCAGGTCTGTTGAGTTACCCTAGAGTTACTAGCGGGCCAGCCGATGTCGAGGTACGCGGGCAGTGGCGTCACCATAGGGAATCTGTTTTCCTCTCGCTTCCGGACAGCGCCGGCCCGGTCTCATCCTGCTGGCGGCGCATTGGTCCACGGATTGAAGACCTCGACGGATCGAGGAGCAACGGACGCACTCGAAACAGACCTCCGATGAGATGCTTGCGAGGGTTCAAGCGCTTCAGAGCAGAGCGAAGCAGGAGAAGAGCGAGGCCAAGCGGACGGTCGAAGCGCGCATCAGGTCGCGGCTATCAGCACCTCTGACCGCCGGGTATGCCGAGCGGATGTGCGAAGTTCCCACTCCTCGTCCGGGAGCTCTTCGTAAAAGCCCTCATAGCCGCGCTCCGGGATCTGCTCTAGGGTTCGCGGGCGAGATGAGCGTGGGAGTTCGCGTGAACGAAGCTCTGGCGGGATCCAATTGATCACCGATAACTGAAGAAGCTATTCGGCCGGGGAGAAACCTATGTCACGGCACAGCTGGATTCGCGGCCCCATCGCCGCCGGTCTCGATGAGATTCATCAGACCTGGGGCTGGGTGCTCGCCTTGGGTATTGCACTGATCGTGGTGGGCGCCCTATGCATCTCGGCCGCCTCCGTGGCCACTCTGGCCACCATTCTCACGTTCGGGTGGCTGCTGCTCCTTGGAGCTGTCATCTCGCTGATTCACGCGTTTCAGAGCCGCACGGCAAGCACCTTCTTCCTTTATCTGATGAGCGTGTTGCTTCGCGGAGTGACGGGTTTTCTCCTCATTCGCTATCCACTCGCCGGGGCGATGAGCCTGACCCTGATACTCGCATCATTCTTCATCGTCGAGGGTCTCTTCCGCGCGATCGGCTCTGCGGCGCTGCAGTTCCCGCGCTGGGGATGGAGCGCGCTCTCCGGCCTCATTTCGGTGGCGCTCGGCATGGTTTTGCTCCTGCAACTTCCCGTAACGAGCGTCTGGTTCATCGGCTTCGCCATCGGCGTCGATATGCTCTTCGACGGCGTTGGCATCGTAGCAGCGGCGCTGGCCATCCATCGGCTTCCGACGAGCGGTACCCTCAGCGGGGTCTGAGACGGCCTTCCGCCATCACCTGGAGGAGAGGTCATGAATAAGCTGATAGCCGTAGTTTTCCGTGACGAGAAGTCGGCCTATGAGGGCGTCTCCGCTCTCTACGCTCTGGACGGCGAGGCCAGTATCGTTCTCAACCGACTGGCGGTGATCAAAAAGAACGCCGACGCGACCATCGCGACGAAGCGCGTGGACGACGATTTCCCGCCTCCCTCGGGCACACTTGCCGGAACAGCGATCGGCAGTCTCGTGGGAATACTGGGGGGGCCGGTGGGACTCGCCGTCGGGGCCGGCACCGGTGGGTTGATTGGAATCGTCCGTGATTTCATCACGGCGGATCTTGACTCTGACTTCGTGTCCGATGTGGCGAGTGCACTCACACCACAGACCTACGCCGTCCTCGCAGACGTGGACGAGGAATGGATCACCCCCCTCGATAAGCGGATGGAAGAACTCGGAGGAACTGTGTTTAGAACCGTGAAGGCCGACGTCCACGAGGAGCGCGTTGCGCGAGAGACTGCCGCGCGCCGCGCCGAAATCGATCAGCTCAAAGCCGAGCTAGCCAAAGCGAGCAGCGAGCGTAAGGCCAAACTGCAGGCGCGAATCGACCAGCTGCGGGCACGGATGGAGAAGAGGCTCGAGGAAGAGCGCACGCGCTCGAAGCAGATTTCCGAGGAGATGCAGGCGCGGGTCCAGGCGCTGAAGAAGAAGGCAGAAAAGGAGAAGGGGGACGCGAAGACCGCCATCGAGGCGCGGATCAGCCGGATTCGCTAGGAATATCAAAGCCATCGGCACGCCTGATCGATTGCCCTTGAGAGCGCCGCCAATCTCCCATCCAACGGAGATTGGCGGCAGGGAACTTGGCGTGTCCCTGAGGCGCGTCCGCCGACATGATTCCACTCACCGACGAATCGCGGCGCACTGAGACCTTTCCGCTGGTCACCGCGGTGATCATCGCGATCAACGCGCTGGTGTTCGTTCTCGAGCTCATGGGCGGGGATGCCTTCATCGCCAGATGGTCGGCCGTCCCGGCCGACATCGTGGCGGGCCACCACTGGATCACTCTCCTGACGGCCATGTTCATGCATGCGAGCTGGTCGCACATCCTCGGCAACATGGTCTTCCTCTGGGCGTTCGGCCCGGAGATCGAAGAGGCAATGGGTCCTTCAAGGTACACGCTCTTTTATCTCCTCGGAGGGCTCGTGGCGATGCTTGCCCAGGTTGCAGCGGGTCCCGCCTCCTCAGTGCCGTGTCTCGGCGCGAGCGGGGCGATCGCTGCCGTTATGGGTGCGTTTCTGGTCACCTTTCCTCACGACAACATCCGCACGATCCTGGTACTCGGGATTTTCATACGGATCACGGCTGTTCCGGCGGTCCTGCTCATCGGGCTGTGGTTTGTAGTCCAGCTGCTGAGCCTGGGGACGGTCGCGGACGTGCAGTCGGGCGGAGTGGCCTACATGGCGCACATCGCCGGCATGGTATTCGGCGCCGTCACGGCACGCCTGCTTGAGGCGAGGAGGGGATACCGGGGACAGCCTGACTGATCCCAATCCGGCAGGACTCGGTATCCAGCACAATGAGATCAATCGCTCAGGCTTCGCTACACCATGGTTGCGAGCCCGGGCGGCCGCCCGTTGCGGACAGTTTGACTCCCGCCGATCCGCGAATACATCGTATCGCGCGTACGATCGGATCGAATATCTGACAGCAGAGGCTTGGCTGCCTACATGGTTACGAGTCAGAAACGCCCCGAAGCGCCTTCAGATCCTGCGCAGGTGCTCGGCGAGTTGTCGCGTGAGCTCAATATCCCTTTCGATGATGTAGAGAACCTATATCGTGAGGAATTCGAGCGGCTTGCCTCGAGCGCACGGATATCTCAATTCATTTCGCTGCTCGCGGTCAAGAATACTCGCCGAGCTTTGCGTCACGATCATTGAGCTCCCAAGCCTCGGTCCCGCCGCCGCGAGCGCGCTCTCAACAATTCGCTCAATCGCGTAGTGCTCCCGGAATTTTCGCACGGCCTCGAGCCTCGGTCGCGAGCGGCAGCGAGCTGCGTATAAGTCCTTATGGCAGGGCTTCTCGGGCTCGCTAGCCTGTGTCTTTCGCCGGCCCGCAACAAGAGGTCTAGCGCCATGAATCATGCGCTGACGTCGGCCAAACTGGACCACCAGCCGATTTTCGGACTATCAGCCTCTCTCTCAGCGCTGCTGTCGCTGCTCTTAGTCGCGGTGAGCCTGCAGGGGCCTACCGGTACGGGTGCATATCTGGAATTTTTTAACCACCATCGCGCCACATCCATCTTGACCGCAATCCTCTTCATGACGTGGGCTGTTATCGCGATACCGTTCCTTGCGGCGGTAGAGGAAATGCTGCGCTCGGGCGGGGAGGTGCTGGCTCGGGCAGCGACCCTACTTTCAAGCCTGGGGATCCTGCTGCTCGCGTTCGGGTACTTCACCACGACCGGCGCTTTCATGGCGATTTCTGCCATCGCGAGTGCGCCGCTACCGTCAGAGCGTGAGTATCAAGCGGCAATCTGGCGGAACATGGGCTTCTTTCTTTCGGACCCCGGTCTCATGGCATGGGGTTTGGGCTTTTTCCTCCTCGGCATGCTCACGTGGAACAGCGGTGTCCTTCCAAGATGGCTCGGCATCGTCGCGGTTGTGGGGGGAGTGGCCGGGCTGCTCACGCTCGCGGTCTACCAAACCCCCGTGCTTGCCTTGGTGCAGGTCTCGTGCTTTGGGGTCTGGGGATTCGCGGTTGGCGTGCGGATTTTCAGGAATTCGGGACGCGACCTTCGCGACTAGCTTCGACGACGGCGGTACGTGGCGAGCACGCAGGAGCCGATTACGTGGTTACGCACAGCGCCCCAAGCAGAGCGCAGTGTCCATTCGAGATCGTGGTGACGGCGGGCTCAGGCGGGGGTCCCACGCCCATCGCGGCCTTCGACCATGCGCTGATTGCAGCCGGCATTGCCAATTACAACCTGCAATGCCTCTCCTCCGTTATTCCCGCGGGCAGCCGCGTAGTGCGGCGGCGCTTTGATCAGCCGGCGGAGGAGTTTGGACATCGCCTCTACGTCGTCCTTGCGCACCTCGAGACGCGTATCCATGGCGAGTCCGTATGGGCCGGGTTGGGATGGGTGCAGGCACCTGACTCGGGCAAGGGTCTACTGGTTGAGATCCACGGCACGAGCCGGCGGGTCGTGGAGCGTGGCATCGAGCGATCCCTTGCCGCTATGGTTGTCCATCGCGACGAGCCTTATGGGCCGATCGAGAGCGAAATCATCGGGACCGAGTGCCACACGGAACCGGTCTCTGCTCTTGTCGCCGCTGTCTATCAGAGCCGCGGGTGGACCGGGGACTGATTCGGGCAGTCGCTCCTCAAGCGCTTCGCCACCGCGCTACTTCGGCAAGCTCGGCCTCGGGGCGCTCGTGGATCACCTCGACCCGGCCGCGATATACGGTTCCGGTGTTGCCGTCGAGCGTGATCTCGTCGCCCTCGGTGAGGTGGACGCCGTCGAGCGAGCAGCCCGCACCGTCGTCATCGATGCGCAGGCCATGGCAGCCGACAAGGCACACCTTGCCCAGCTGCCTCGCGACGACGGCGGCGTGGGAGGTTCGGCCGCCGGAGGCGCTCAGGATTCCCGTGGCCGCAGCGATTCCTTCGATGTCATCCGTTTCGATATCGTGCCGCACCAGCACGACCGGGCGGCCTTCGGCGGCAAGCTGCGCGGCCCGCTCTGAATCAAGCGCGATCGAGCCGCTGGCAACCCCGATGCCCCCAGGCACGGCGGAGGCGAGCGGTGCTGCGGTTCCACTTAGCCGCGTCCGCTCGAGCGTCTCGAGCGTCATCCCTTGCAATCGCGCCAGCGCCTCCTCGCGCGTGATGATGCCTTCGCGTGCCAGATCGACCGCGATCCGGAGCGCCGCCCAGGGTGTGCGCTTGCCCGCGCGCGTCTGCAGGAGATACAGCCGTCCGCTCTCGATCGCGAACTCGAAGTCCTGCATGTCCTGAAACTCCCTTTCGAGTACTTGGGGCAAGCGTTTCAACTCCGCTGCAACCGAGGGCAGCCTCTCTCCGAGTCGTCCGGCATCCTCCGCCGGATGACGACCTGCAACCACATCCTCGCCTTGACCGTTGAAGACGAAATCGAGATAGAGTCCCGGCTCTCCGGTGGCTGGATCGCGCGTGAACCCCACACCCGCACCCGATTGGCTGCCGGAGTTGCCGAATACCATGGCCTGCACGGTCACGGCGGTACCGAGGTTCTCGCCGATATCGTTCATGCGCCGGTAATGACGGGCCTTGTCACTGTTCCATGAACGGAACACTGCTTCTACAGCCTGGATGAGCTGATCCATCGGCTCCTGCGGGAAGGGGTGGCCTGCTCGCGCAGCGGCGAGCGCGAGTGAATCCTCGATGATGCCGTCCAGAGCGGCAGTGCCGAGCTCGCGCGCATCCGACAGGCTCAATTCCGTGCAGGCTTGCTCGATGAGTGCCTCGAAGGGGGCCGCCGAGATCCCGTACACCACTTCCGTAAAGTCCCGCACCAGCCGCCGGTAGCAGTCGCGCGCCAGGCGAGGGTTGCCGGTCAAGCGTATCAGCCCATGCACGGTCCGCTCGCAGAGGCCGACGTTGAGGATCGTCTCCATCATTCCCGGCATCGACACGGGAGCGCCCGAGCGGACCGAGAGGAGCAGCGGCCGCCGCTCCCCGCCAAAGCGACAGCCGGTTGCCTCCTCGAGCCGCGCCAGCCCCGCGCGCACTAGGTCCCGCGCTGCCGGCGGCATCTGCCCGTTGCCGGCGAAGTATTCCCTGCAAAGATCGGTACTCAGGACGAAACCCGGCGGAACGGAAAGTCCAAGCCGCATCAAGCGTAGGAGCCCATACGCCTTCGATCCCACGGTGCCGGGAGCGGCATCTTCGGGCATCGGCACGCGAGGTAGGATGAAGTAGAGGGGTTTGCTCGGATTGGCCATCGCAGACCGCATTCTCAAACGTTCGCGAGTTCCGTGAGCAAGTGGTCGCGGAGCTTCAAAGCGGTCAAGGACAGGGCATCCGCCGCTTGCTCGAGCACCCTGCCGACGCTCGAGACTAGAAAAAGCGTACGGGCGTCCGCCACATTGGCAAGCAAGGTGCTCGTCACGCCGCGCTCGGCGGCATCGGTGCGGTGCTCGAGAGCGAGGATGCGGTCCGCGGCAGCAAAGAAATCCTGCAGATCCTCCCTCGCCCCATCGCGCGTCACGTGGCTTGCCGACTCGAACATCTTGACCGATTCCTGGGCGCACTCGAGCAACAGCGCCCCGAGGGTCTGAAGGGACTCGATGACCGCACCCGGGAGAGGCCTCACGCCGAGATGTGTCATCAGAAAGGCCGCCTCCTCGAGGCCGTCAGCTGCTTCATCAGCCTCGTGCATGAGCGCGGCGTACGCCTCGAACTTCGCGGTCCGCCGAGAGAGAGTGCGGATGCGGGCGACAATGGCGTCGCACTCCTGCTCCCAGCCCTGCGCGCGCAACGCCGTACGCCTGAGCAACGCATCGACCCCCGGCTTTCCCAAAGTCAGTAGCCCCTCGTACAGCGCGGCGGCCAGGTCGAACACTCTTTCGGCATGCGTGAGCGCCACCGAGAGTAGGCCGATGTGAGCGGAGCGGAAGCGCTGCGCGAGCTCCGCTTTGATCTCATCGCGAATGAAGCGCTCGGAGCGTCCCTGTAGAAGCCCGGTCGTAGCTTCGCTCATCACGAACTGCAGGTAATCGAGCGCCGCGTCCGCGCCGAGGGTCTCATCGAGCCGCTCCCCGTAGCGAAGCGGCGTCTGCTGCGCGAACTCGATCGCCTCGTAGATCAGCCGCTCCCCGCCCAACTCGAGAAACCCCCGGTGCCCGACGTTGCGGTCCGCGGCCCACTTGAGTAGCCGCACCGCCTCCACCTTACCCAAAAACTGCTGCAGGCGCTTCCGCGCCCGATTCCAGTCGATCAGGAAGACGAGGCGGGAACCCAGAAAGGTGAGGTAACGCTCGAGCGATGCGGCATCCTTTGCCTGCAGACGCCCGATGGCGAGCACATAGGCGCCTCCGCGCCCGAGATCTTCGGCCGTATGCTCGCTCGATTGACTCCACTCGACCGGGAACGGCGCAAGCAGCGCGCGCAGGAAAGCGACGCGCCGCGGATGCACATCCGTGTAGATGAGACTGGCTATCAGCCCGTCCACATGCAGCACCAGCACGTGCGCGTCCGTGGTGCCGATGTCGTTTTGAATGATGAGTCGCTCGCGGGCACGCGTGGCGGTGGTATCGAGTCCTGGATGGCCGAACTTGAGCGCCGCGGTCTGGTGAATACCGGACATGAAGGCGCGGACGAGCGGGCGGTCCGAGTCGGCGATGGTCCAAACGCTCGCTCCGTCGAGATCCTCCTGAGATAGGCTCGCCTGCAGCGAATTGAGAGCGCGATGCATGTCCATGACGAGAGCGTGAACGCCGTCCGCGTGAGCTTCGCCAGCCGCCGGGTGCGCCAGGGAAGTGATCCGCGCGATCAGATTGGCGGGGACCCGATCGGTCTCGAGGAGGGGAAGATCCTCTATCAGCCGTGCCATACGATCACGAAAACTTGTGGCCTCCGGGACGCCCGCCTGATCGAGCGGCGCATACATCGTTGCGAGATCAGCCACGATCAGTTCACGGAGCCGGCGTGCGCCCGGAACATGGAGGGATCCGTCGCTCTCGCGCCGGCTGCCGCTGACCGTGTTGGTCAGCGCAT
>Ga0335078_10013383_pt1 | contig 12159 bp, 9 predicted proteins | sample Lox_Sample_32_FD_206711 | JGI IMG/M metagenome (GOLD analysis project Ga0335078, IMG submission 206711) | Soil microbial communities from Loxahatchee National Wildlife Refuge, Florida, United States - Lox_Sample_3.2 | ecosystem: Environmental > Terrestrial > Soil > Wetlands | place: USA: Florida... | reverse complement strand
TGAAGGCAACCGGATGCGGACCGCCCTGCTCGCCGCGGTCAGCCATGACCTGCGCACGCCGCTTGCGTCGATCAAGGCCAGCGTCAGCAGCCTGCGGCAGACGGACGTGGAATGGTCCGATGCCGACCAGGCCGACCTGCTCGCGACGATCGAGCAGAACGCCGACCGGCTCGACGCCCTGATCGGCAACCTGCTGGACATGAGCCGCCTGCACACCGGTTCGCTGCAGCCGTTCCTGCGCCCGACCGCGATCGACGAGGTGGCGCCGGCCGCGCTGCTCGGGCTCGATGACTGCCTGCGCCTCGAGATGGCGGTGCCGGACGGCTTCCCGCTGGTGCTCGCCGATCCCGGGCTGCTCGAGCGGGTGCTTGCCAACCTGTTCTCCAACGCGCTGCGCTACTCCCCTGCCGCCAGTCCGCCCGAGTTGCACGCCGAACTCGCCGGCGACGTGGTGCTGCTCGAGGTCGTGGACCACGGCCCCGGCGTCCCCGACGAGCAGAAGGAGCGCATCTTCGAGCCGTTCACCCGCATCGGCGACCGTCACCCTGGCGTGGGCCTCGGCCTGGCGGTCGCCAAGGGCTTCGCCGAGGCGATGGGCGGGCGCATCGTCGCGAAGGACACCCCGGGCGGCGGGCTGACGGTCAGGATCGCGCTGTCCGCGGCGGCGGTGGACAAGTCCGCCCTTGGCGCGGGTTCATGACGCGTGTGCTCGTCGTCGACGACGAGCCGTCCATCCTGCGGGCGCTGCGGATCAACCTCAGCGCCCGCAAATACGACGTCAGCACGGCCGTGGACGGCAGCACCGGGCTCGCCGCCGCGGCCCGCGACCGGCCCGACGTGATCATCCTGGACCTGGGCCTGCCGGACATGGACGGCACCGAGGTGATCCACGGCGTCCGCGGCTGGACGTCGATCCCGATCATCGTGCTGTCCGCCTGGGGTCAGGAGAGCCAGAAGGTGGCCGCCCTGGACGCCGGCGCCGACGACTACGTCACCAAGCCGTTCGGCATGGACGAGCTGCTGGCCCGGCTGCGCGCCGCGGTACGCCGGGCGTCACCGGCACCGGACGAGCCCGTGGTGCAGACGCCGGACTTCACCGTCGACCTCGCGGCCAAGCGGGTCACCCGCAGCGAGGGCACCGACGTCCGCCTGACGCCCACCGAGTGGCAGCTGCTCGAGATCCTGGTGCGCAACAGCGGCCGGCTTGTCACGCAGCGCCAGCTGCTGCGCGAGGTGTGGGGCCCCGCCTACGAGATGGAGAGCAACTACCTTCGCGTCTACCTGGCCCAGCTGCGCCGCAAGCTCGAACCCGAGCCGTCCAGGCCCAGGTACCTGCTGACGGAGTCGGGCATGGGCTACCGGTTCACGTTGTGACGTTGCGCGCCGCCAGATTACTGGCTAGTAATTGATTCGAGGGGGCGCGTCTGCCGACGTACTGGAGGCCCGCATGAGCACCTACGACCTGTATACGTCCCCGGTCGACCGGGGCACCTGGGATGTTCCCTCCACCGGGGCGGCGCGGTTCTCCTGGGAGTACGACGACGGCCGGCAGCGGCTGCTCGACCTGTACCAGCGGGGCAAGGACAAGCAGTGGGACGCCACCAAGCGGATCGACTGGTCGCTGCCCGTCGACCCGGCGCACGTGATGCAGACCCCCGACGACCTGTGCCCCATCTACGGCTCGCGGCAGTGGGACGCGCTGTCGCAGGCGCAGCGCGATGAGCTCAGCCAGCACCTGTCGGCCTGGCTGTTCAGCCAGTTCCTGCACGGCGAGCAGGGCGCGCTCACGGTGGCCGCGCGGATCGTGGAGTCGGTGCCCGACATGGACGCCAAGTTCTACGCCGCCACCCAGGCCATGGACGAGGCCCGGCACGTCGAGCTGTTCCAGCGGTTCATCCGCGACAAGGTCGGCATGTACTACCCGATCAACACCGACCTGGCCAGGCTGCTCGCGGACGCGCTGAGCGACTCCCGCTGGGACCTGCCCTACCTCGGCATGCAGGTGCTGATCGAGGGGCTGGCGCTGGCCGCGTTCGGCGTGCACCGCGACATCGCGGCGAACCCGCTGGTCAAGCAGGTGCTCGCGTACGTCATGCAGGACGAGGCCAGGCACGTGGCCTTCGGCCGGCTGGCGCTGCGCGACTATTACGCGCAGCTGACCGCGGCCGAGCGCGCCGACCGGGAGGAGTTCGTGGTCGAGGGCTGCTACCTGATGCGCAACAGGTTCCGCGCCCAGGAGGTCTGGGAACGGATGGGCTTCGACGTGCAGGAGTGCCTGGAGTTCACCGAGCACTCGCCGGTTCAGCAGGCCTTCCGCGCCCTGCTGTTCAGCCGGATCGTGCCGTGCGTCAAGGACATCGGCCTGTGGGGCGAGAAGGTCCAGCGGGCCTACGCCGACCTCGGCGTGCTCGACGCCGCCGGGACCGACCTCGAGGCGCTGATGCGCGACGACGAGGACATCGCCGAGCGGATCGAACGCGAGCACGCCGCCGAATTCGCCGTCCGCAAGGCCGAGGTCGACGCCGCCATCCAGGCCGCAGAGGGGTAACCCGGCAGCACCCCCACCAGCCCTGCCAGTACCGGTTCGTCAGCCCACCCCAGGACATGGTTGTGACAGCGTAATGGCCATTTCGGGTAGGTTGTCACAACCATGGGCGCCTGATAGGCGCGAAGCGTCCGGAGATTGCGCGTTTGGGGGAAGATAGGGTGCCCGGCTGGGCGGGTAGGCAATGGAGTGTGCGGCAATCTCTGGTTAGCGGTCGGCGAGCGCGCAAGGGGCGCAAGGCATCACGGGCGTCGCGAGCGTGGCTGCCCGCGGCGATCGCGGAGCGGGTCGAGCGCGCGCACGTGCTCGACGCCGCGGTCCGCGGGCTATCCGACAGCGTGGTAAAGGCGCTGCCTGCCGGGCCGCGTACCGACGCGCTGCACGGCGTGCCGTTCGGCCAGCCGGCCCACCCGGCGCTGGTCCGGCTGCCGCTTGGCTGCTGGACGTCGGCGGTGCTGCTCGACCTGTTCCGCGGCTCGGACCGCGCCTCGCGGGTGCTGATCGGCACCGGGATCGCGGGCACCGTGCCCGCGGTCGCCACCGGGCTCGCCGACTGGTCCGCGCTGCACACCGGCCAGCAGCGGGTCGGCCTCGTGCACGCCGCCTGCCAGGCGGGTGCCGCGGTGCTGTTCCTCGGCTCGCTGGCGGCCCGGGCCGGCGGGCGGGCGGCCTGCGGGCGGGTGCTTTCCGGCTGCGGGCTCGCGGCGGCCACCGCGGGGTCCTACCTGGGCGGCCACCTTGCGCTGCGGCTCGGCGCGGGCGCCAGCCACGCCGAGGAGGTCAGCCACCTGTCCGGGACGGGCTGGCACGACCTGGGCCCGCTCGCCGGGCTGCCGGACCGGCGCCCGGCCCGGCGCCAGCTCGGCTACCTGTCGCTGCTTGTCTACCGGCAGGGTGCCGAGGTGAGCGTGCTGTCAGATCGGTGCTCGCACCTCGGCGGGCCGCTGCACCAGGGCCGGATCGTCGTCGAGCGGGGCACCGCCTGCGTTGCCTGCCCCTGGCACGGGTCCACCTTCGTGATCGCCGACGGAACCGTCGTGCACGGGCCCGCCACCGCCCGCCAGCCAGCCTTCGAGACCCGCGTGACGACCGACGGACGAGTCGAGCTGCGGCCCCGGCCCTGAGCCTGCCGGACCGGGCTCCGCGACCGACCGGACCCCGCCGAGCAGGCCGCCGATCCCCTCCAGTGCCTTGCCGATCTCGCTCGGCACGATCCAGACCTTGTTGGCGTCGCCCTGGGCGATCTGCGGGAGCATCTGCATGTACTGGTAGGCGAGCAGCCGCTGGTCCGGATTGCCCTCGTGGATGGCACGGAACACGGTAGTGATCGCCTCGGCCTGCCCGCGCGCCCGGGCCGCCTGCGCCTTGGCCTCGGCCTCGGCCCGCAGCACGGTCGCCTCGGACTCACCGCGGGCCTTGAGCACCGCCGCCTGGCGCTCGCCCTCCGCGGTCAAGATCGCGGACTGCTTGGACCCCTCGGCGGACAGGATGGCCGCGCGCTTGTCGCGGTCGGCGCGCATCTGCTTCTCCATCGAGTCCTGGATGGACGTGGGCGGCTCGATGGCCTTCAGCTCGACCCGGCTGACCCGCAGCCCCCACTTGCCCGTCGCCTCGTCGAGTTCGCGCCGCAGCTCGTGGTTGATCTGGTCGCGCGAGGTCAGCGTGGTCTCCAGGTCCATGCCGCCGACCACGTTACGCAGCGTGGTCACGGTCAGCTGCTCGACCGCGGTGATGTAGTTGGCGACCTCGTACGTCGCCGACTTGGCGTCCGTGACCTGGAAGTAGATGACGGTGTCGATCGCGACCACCAGGTTGTCCCTGGTGATGACGGGCTGCGGCGGGAAGCTGACCACCTGCTCGCGCAGGTCGATCAGCGGGAGCAGCCGGTCGACGAACGGCGTCACCATGTTCAGGCCCGCGTTCAGCGTCCTGTGGTACCGGCCGAACCGCTCGACGATGCCCGCCCTCGCCTGCGGGATGATCCTGATCGACCTGGCGATCGCGACGACGATGACCGCGATGACGACTATGAGCAGGATGGTCGCGACCAGAGTGCTCATGGCTGCTCCGCTCTCGCGCCCGAACTCGGGGGGATTCGGGTCCGATTGCTACGTTACCGACCGCAAGCGGATTCAGCCAGTAGCGGCACTCAGCGTGCCCGGGCGGTCCAGCGTGACTGCCTGTGCTCGATCTCCAGCTGGATGCCGAACGTCTTCGACAGGTTCTTCGCGGTGAACACCTCGTCGACCGGCCCGGCGGCGAGCACGGAGCCGCGGCGCAGCAGCATCGCGTGGGTGAAGCCGTCAGGCACCTCCTCCACGTGGTGGGTGACGAGGACCATCATCGGCGCCTTGGGATCGCGGGCCAGCGCGGCGAGCCGGCGCAGCAGGTCCTCACGGCCGCCGAGGTCCAGCCCGGCGGCGGGCTCGTCGAGCAGCAGCAGCTCGGGGTCGGGCATCAGGGCACGGGCGATCTGGACCCGCTTCCGCTCGCCCTCGGACAAGGTGGAGAAGCGGCGCCTTATCAGGTGCGCGCAGCCGAGCGCGTCGAGCATCTCGACCGCCCGGGTGACGTCCGCGGAGTCGTAGTCCTCCTTCCACCGGCCGAGGATGGCGTAGGAGGCGGTGAGCACCAGGTCGATGACCTTCTCCCCGCCGGGGACCTGCTCGGCGATCGCGGCGCTCGTCAGCCCGATCCGCGGCCGCAGGTCGAAGATGTCGACCTCGCCGAGGCGCTCGCCGAGCACCTCGACCGTGCCCTCGGAGGGGAACACCAAGGTGGCGGCCACCTGCAGGAGCGTCGTCTTGCCCGCGCCGTTCGGGCCGATAAGGATCCAGCGCTCGTTCTCGTGCGCGGTCCAGTCGACGTTGCGCAGCAGGATCGCCGCGTCGCGCCGGACCTCAACACCGCGCAGCCGCAGCACCTCGTCGGACATGGGGCTCCCTTGCGGAGGAAAAGGCAGGCGCACCCAGTCTAGATCGGGAGCTCGTGCCGCACCGCGAGTAGCGCAGCCTGGGTGCGGTCCTGCACGCCAAGCTTGGCGAGCACCGAGCTGACGTGGGCCTTCACCGTCTTCTCCGAGACCCGCAGGGCGCGCGCGATCTCCCGGTTGGACCGGCCCTTGGCCAGCTCCGCGAGCACCTCGCGCTCGCGCCTGGTGAGCGCGTCCACCCCGCCGGCCGCCCGCCCCGCCGCCCGGCCGGCCGATTGCATCAGCGACCCGGCCGCCTCGGGGGCGAGCAGCAGGTGACCGTCGTGCACGGAGCGGATCGCGCGGACGAGCGCGTCCGGGTCCACGTCCTTGTACAGCACGCCCGCCGCGCCGGCCCGCACCGCCGCGCTGGCGTGAGCGGGCTCGGTGGCGCTGGTCAGCACGAGCACCCGGGCGGCGCCGCCGCGGGCCGCCAGCTCGCCGAGCACCGTTACGCCGTCGCGTCCGGGCAGCTTGAGGTCGAGCAGGATAACGTCAGGCGCATGTTCGGCGGCCAGCGAGAGCGCCGCGTCGCCGTCGCCAGCCTCGCCGACCACCTCGATCCCGTCCTGCACCGCGAGCAGCGCGCGCAGGCCCTGCCTGACCACCGGGTGGTCGTCGACGATCAGGACGGTGATGGGCTGCGTCACGGCTCGCCTCCCAACGGGACGCCTATCCGCACCGTAGTGCCGGACGCGCCGGAGCGGATGGTCAGCTTGCCGCCGACAGCGGCGGCGCGTTCGGCCATCGACGGCAGGCCGACGCCGCTTGGCGGCGCCTCGGGCACGAACCCGTGCCCGTCGTCGGACACCTCGAGAACGACCCGGCGTCCCGTCCGGGACAGGGACAGGCCGATCCGGGCCGCGCCGGAGTGCCGCAGCGCGTTGTGCAGCGCCTCCTGTGCGACCCGGTACAGCGCAGCCTCCACCCGGCCGCCGAGCGCCGGCAGGTCGGCGGCGGTGAACGAGACCGCGAGGCCGTGCGCGCGCCCGGCAAGCACGGCGTACCTGCGCAGGGATTCGGCAAGCCCGCCGGCCCGCAGGTCGGGCGGGGCCAGGCCGTCGATGATCGCGCGCAGCTCGGCGTGCGCCTCCGCGGCCAGCACGTCCGCCACCTCGATCTCGGCCTTCACCCGGCCCGGGTCGACCGGGTCCCGGCCCGCGAGCACGGCTGCGGCCCTGGTGTGCGCCCTGATGCCGAACAGCTTCTGCGTCACCGCGTCGTGCAGTTCCCCGGCCAGCCTGGCGCGTTCCTGCACCGCGGAGAGCTCCCTGCTGTGCTCGTACAGCCTGGCGTTGGTCAGCGCGATCGCGGCGTGCGCGGCGAACAGGGAGAGGATCTCCTCGTCGCGTCCGGTGAACCCGCGGCCGGCCGCCGCCGCGGGAACCTTGTTGGCCGCGAAGATGATGCCGAGGACGACCTCGCCTTCCTTCACCGGCACGCCGAGGAAGTGCGACATGCTCGGGTGCGCGGCGGGCCAGCCCTCGAACCTCGGGTCGGTCCTTATGTCGGCGAGGCGCTCGGTCTTGCCCGAGTCGAGCAGCACGCCGAGCATGCCGTGGCGGCGTGGCAGCGGCCCGATGGCCGCCCACTCGGCACCGCTGATCCCGTCCACCACGAACTCGGCGAACGAGTCGCCCTCGTCGGGCACGCCGAGCGCGGCGTACCTGGCGCCGACCAGTGACCGCGCGGACCGCACGATCACCTGCAGCACGTCCCGGACCGGCATCTGCCTGGTGACCGAGAGCACCGCCTGGCTCACCGTGTACAGCTCGTCCAAGCCGTCGCCCATAGTCCTGACGTTAGCCCTGCCCGGCCGGGCCGGCATCGGGCGGCGGTCTTAGGACCATCGGACGGGGCCCACCGGACCGCGGGACCGATGTGCCCGCCGCCGAAGCCGCCTAGCGTCGGTAGTCATGGATACACCGATAGCAATGGTCACGGGGGCCTCCCGCGGGCTCGGCCTGGCGCTGGCCGCCGGGCTTGCCCGCGAGGGCTACGACCTCATCATCGACGCACGGAACCTGATCGCGCTTGAGGCGGCCGCGAGCCAGATCCACGCGGCGGGCGGCCGGGTAATCACCATGGCCGGCGACGTGACGGACCCGCAGCACCGTGCCGCGCTCGCCCGGGTCGCGGCCGGCCGGCTTGACCTGCTGGTCAACAACGCGGGCACGCTCGGCGCCAGCCCGCTGCCCGCGCTCGCCGACTACCCGGTCGACGAGCTGCGCGCCGCGTTCGAGACGAACGTGATCGCGCCGATCGCGCTGACCCAGCTTGTGCTTCCCGCGCTGCGCGCGGCCGGCGGCGCGGTGCTGAACATCACCTCGGACGCTGCCGTGGAGGCGTACGCGGGCTGGGGCGGCTACGGCGCCGCCAAGGCCGCCCTGGAGCAGGCGTCGAACGTGCTCGCGGCGGAGGAACTCGCGGTCCGTGTCTGGTGGGCCGACCCCGGCGACCTGCGCACCGACATGCACCAGCTGGCTTTCCCCGGCGAGGACATCTCCGACCGGCCGCTGCCTGAGCAGATCGTGCCCGCGTTCCTGCGGCTGATCACGCAGCGCCTGCCGAGCGGCAGGTACCGCGCCGCCCACCTGATGCCGGTGCACTGATGATCATCGACTTCGCCCTGCCGCCTGACCTGGAGGCACACGACCCGCCCGAGGCGCGCGGCGTGCCGAGGGACGGCGTCCGCCTGCTGGTCAGCCGCCGGTCCGCTGGCGAGATCAGCCACCACGCCTTCCGCGACCTGCCCGGCCTGCTGCTCCCCGGCGACCTGCTCGTCGTCAACAACACCGGCACGCTGCCCGCGCAGGTGCGCGCCGACGCCGGGCTCGCGGTGCACTTCTCCACGCCGCAGGCCGACGGCTCGTGGCTGGTCGAGCTCAGGAAGATCAAAAACAAGATATCCATGCAGAACGATCAGGGGTATCCCGGCCAGGTCATCTGCCTGCCCGGCGGCGCGGTCCTGACCCTGGCGGCCCGGGCCACGGCGCGGCTTTGGCGGGCCAGGCTGTCCGTCGCCGTGGTGCCTTACCTGCTGCGGCACGGCGCCGCGATCAGGTACTCCTACGTGCCGCGTGAGTGGGATCTCGCGTCCTACCAGACGGTGTTCGCGACCGAGCCAGGCAGCGCGGAGATGCCGTCGGCCAGCCGGCCGTTCACCCCCGCCGTGGTCACCGCCCTGGTCGCGCGGGGTGTGCTGATCGCCCCGATCACCCTGCACGCCGGGGTGTCCTCGCTGGAGGCCGACGAGGATCCCTACCCGGAGGCCTACGACGTCCCGCCCGCGACCGCCCGGCTCGTCAACCACGTGCGGGCGAGCGGTGGTCGTGTTATCGCGGCGGGAACCACCGTCGTTCGGGCCCTAGAAACGGCGGCACTGGCGGCGGGGCGGGACGGTCCGTACGGTCAGGTGGTGGCGTCGGCGGGCTGGACGGAGCACGTGGTGACGCCGCAGACCGGGGTGCGGGCGGTGGACGGGTTGCTCACCGGGCTGCACGAGCCGCGGTCCTCGCACCTGCGGATGCTTGCCGCGTTCGCCGACACGCGCCTGCTGAGCCGGTGCTACGAGGCGGCGATCGGGAACGAGTACCTCTGGCACGAGTTCGGCGACGTGCACCTGCTGCTGCCCTAGGGTCCGGGAGGCCGGGCTCGCTGCTCGTGCGGTAGCCTGGCGCGCGATGAACGGCCAGCGGACCACCCTGCTCATCACCCTGACCGGCCCGGACCGGCCGGGCGTCACCTCCAGGCTGTTCGCCATCCTGGCCGGCCATCCGCTGCGCGTGCTCGACATCGAGCAGGTGGTCATCCGCGGCAAGCTGGTGCTCGGCGTGCTGCTCGGCTGCGACACGCCGCCGGACCTGACCGCCATCCACGCCGCGGTCAGCGGCCTAGCCGCGGACTTGGGGCTTGACGCGGAGATAACCGCGGGCTCCGGCCGTGCCGAGACGCCTGCCAGGACCGGGCGGCTGCACGTCACGCTGCTCGGCAGCCCGCTGCGCCCGGCCGCGATCGGCACGGTCGCGGGCCGAATCGCCGCCAGCGGAGCCAACATCGACCGGATCGGCAGGCTCGCGCAGCGCCCGGTGACCTGCATCGAGATGGACGTCTCCGGCGGGGACCCGGTCGCGCTTCGCGCGGACCTGGCCAGCGCGGCGGTCGAGGTCGGCGTCGACGTGGCGGTCCAGCGCAGCGGCCTGCACCGGCGGGCGCTGCGGCTGGTCGTGATGGACGTGGACTCGACGCTGATCCAGGACGAGGTGATCGACCTGCTCGCGGCGCGGGCGGGTCGCGCCGATGAGGTGGCGAAGGTCACCTCGGCGGCGATGCACGGCGAACTGGACTTCGCGGATTCCCTGCGCCAGCGGGTCAGGGCGCTGGCCGGGCTCGACGCGGCGGTGCTCGACGAGGTCCGGCGCGAACTGCGGCTCACCGCGGGTGCCCGGACGCTGATCAAGACCCTGGCCGAGCTCGGCTACAAGTTCGGCGTGGTCAGCGGCGGATTCATCCAGGTGATCAGGCCGCTGGCGGCCGAACTCGGCATCGGCTACGTGGCCGCCAACGAACTCGGCATCGAGGCGGGGAAGCTGACCGGCCAGGTGGTCGGGCCGGTGATCGACCGGGCGGGCAAGGCCGACGCGCTGCGCGGCTTCGCCCGCGACGCCGGCGTCCCGCTGTCGCAGACGGTCGCGATCGGGGACGGCGCGAACGACCTGGACATGATCGCCGCCGCCGGGCTGGGAATCGCCTTCAACGCCAAGCCCGCCGTCCGCGACGCGGCCGATACCTCGGTCAGCGTCCCGTACCTCGACGCCGTCCTCTACCTGCTCGGCATCTCAGGCGAGGACGTGTCCGCGACCGAGCCCTGAGGCGAGTCGCCGGTGGCCGGGGCGGGGGCCTGCGTGGGGGTCATCAGGTCTTCGACGGCGGAGACGTCGGGGTGGGCGCCTTCGACGGCGGGCGAGACGGCGCCGGTGACCTCGGTGGCGGCGGGTTCGCCGCGGCCGATGCTGTGCGCGCGGCGCTTGGAGATCCAGATCGCGGCGACGATGACGATAACCGCGCCGAGCGCGACGCCGACCCGAAGGCCCGTGTTGCCGCTGTACTTGACGACGCTGGTCGCGATCAGCAGCGAGACCAGGTTCATCACCTTGATCAGCGGGTTGATGGCCGGGCCCGCGGTGTCCTTGAACGGGTCGCCCACGGTGTCGCCGATGACGGTCGCGGCGTGCGCGTCTGAGCCCTTGCCGCCGTGGTTGCCGTCCTCGACGAGCTTCTTGGCGTTGTCCCACGCGCCGCCGGAGTTGGCCAGGAAGATCGCCATCAGCACCCCGGTCGCGATCGCGCCGGTCAGGTAGGAGCCGAGCGGTGCGTAGCCGAGGGCGAAGCCGACCGCGATCGGCGCCATCACCGCGAGCAGGCCAGGGGTGACAAGCTCGCGCAGCGAGTCCCTGGTGACCAGGTCGATCACCCGGCTGTACTCGGGCTTCTCGGTGTAGTCCATGATCCCGGGGTGGGTGCGGAACTGGTTGCGGACCTCGAGCACCACGCCCTGCGCGGCCCGGCCCACCGCCATGATCAGCAGGCTGGCGAACAAGAACACCACCGAGGCGCCGATGATGACGCCGACGAGCACGTTGGGCTGGGCCACGTCCAGGTTGAACGTGCCGGCCGCCTTGCCGGTCAGCGCCGACTCGACCTGGGTGCGGAACGAGCCGAACAGCGCGGTCGCGGCGAGCACCGCGGTCGCGATCGCGATCCCCTTGGTGATCGCCTTGGTGGTGTTGCCGATCGCGTCCAGCGTGGTCAGCGCCTGCGCGGCGTCGCCCTCGACGTCGCCGGACATCTCCGCGATGCCCTGCGCGTTGTCGGTGACCGGGCCGAAGGAGTCCATCGACACGATCACGCCGACCGTGGTCAGCAGGCCGATGCCGGCCAGCGCGACGGCGAACAGCGCGACCGTGGCGTTCCCCGTCGCCAGCAGGTAAGAGCAGAACACCGCGCCGCCGATCAGCAGCGCCGAGTAGACCCCGGACTCCATGCCGGTCGAGATGCCGGACAGGATCACCGTGGCCGCGCCGGTCTCGCTGCTGTCCCCGATGTCCCGCACCGGCCGCCGGCTGGTCTCGGTGAAGTACCCGGTCAGCAGCTGGATGGCGCTGGCGAGCACGATGCCGATCAAGATCGCGCCGAGCGCGATCCAGCGCGGGTCCCCGCCGAACCCGTGGATGGTGGCGTCGGTTACCCCGGCGAAGCCGGAGAAGTGCGACGGGAGGAAGGTGAAGCAGGCGACGGCCACGCCGATCGCCGAGATCACCGCGGAGATGAAGAAGCCCCGGTTGATCGCGGTCATCCCGCTGCGGTCCCGCGCCCGCGGCGCGACGGAGAAGATGCCGATGATCGCGGTGAGGACCCCGATCGCCGGGATGATCAGCGGGAAGATCAGGCCCTTGTCGCCGAACGCGCTCTTGCCCAAGATCAGCGAGGCGACCAGCATGACCGAGTAGGACTCGAACAGGTCCGCCGCCATGCCCGCGCAGTCGCCCACGTTGTCGCCCACGTTGTCCGCGATCGTGGCGGCGTTGCGCGGGTCGTCCTCAGGGATGCCCTGCTCGACCTTGCCGACCAGGTCCGCGCCGAC
>Ga0335078_10013382_pt1 | contig 12159 bp, 12 predicted proteins | sample Lox_Sample_32_FD_206711 | JGI IMG/M metagenome (GOLD analysis project Ga0335078, IMG submission 206711) | Soil microbial communities from Loxahatchee National Wildlife Refuge, Florida, United States - Lox_Sample_3.2 | ecosystem: Environmental > Terrestrial > Soil > Wetlands | place: USA... | reverse complement strand
CACCGAGGTGCACCATGCCATTCAGCCGGCCTTTCGCGGCAAGACGCCGTACATGGTGCTGCTCGTCGATCTCGACACGCAAAAGGGCGAGCCGACCCCGGACGAGGCGCTGCGCGTGATCGGCAACCTGGTGACCCCGGACGGGCAGCTCGCTCCGCCCGAGCTGGTGAAGAGCGTGGGCGTCGGCACCCGGGTGCGCATGGTGTTCAGCGACGTCTCCGCCGGCATCGCGCTGCCGCAATGGACCATCGACGAGACCGCCCAGCAGCCCGCCAAGCCCTGGCGCTACGCGCAGGAATAGCCGGCCTTACAAACCGTCGAGAAAGGCGCCGACAGCCTGGTTGAACGCCGCCGGCCGGTCGAGGTTCGCGGCATGGCCGGCACCGTCGATCACCACCTCTCGGGCACCCGGGATCTTCGCGGTCATGTAGTCGGCGGCACCGAGGAAATTCTTATCCGCGGAGCCGACCACGACCAGCGTGGGCACCCGGATCGCCGGCAGCGAGTCGATCAGGCTGGCGTCGTGCTGGGTCAGCATCCCGCGTGCCGCGCCGGCAAGCCCGCGCGCCGAACGGTGCGTGCCGAGCCGGGTCTCGCCGCCGCCGCGAAACGCGTTGAGACCGTGCTTCTCGAGCTCTGTTGCCCGCGCCAGCGCGCGCTCGTTCCACGCGGCCCGGGCGTCGGGGTTGCGGAAACCGGGCCCGGTGTCGCAGAGGATCAGCGCACGCAAGCGACGCGGGTGCGCCAGGTGGAAAGCGAGCGACATGACCCCGCCCAGCGACAGGCCGCCGATCACGGCGCGCTCGATCCCGCAGGCGTCGAGCACCGCCGCCATGTCGCCGACCGTTAGCGCGTGCGAATAGAGCGCCGTGTCTGCCGGGTCGCCCGACAGCCCATGGCCGCGCATGTCCCAGGTGACGACGCGGTATCGGCCGACGAGCGCGGCGACCTGCCCATCCCACATCCGGCAGGTCGCGCCGTAACCGTGCGACAGCAGCAGCGGCGCGCCCTCGCCGTGCGTCTCGTAGTGGATCTCGACCCCGTCGCGGTTGATGGCGGGCATGGCGATCCTCCGTTGCTGCCTGCGGGCTGTCCGCTATAGTCCGACAATATCCGCGGACGAGGGAGAGAAACGATGCGCTGGCTCCGCTACGAGGCGAACGGGCAGGAATCCTACGGGATCATCGAGGGCGACGAGGTCGTCCAGGTCAAGGGCGACCCGTTCGCCGGTTATGAGATGACCCGTACCAAGCACAAGCTGCACGACGTCAAATATCTCGTGCCGGTCATTCCCAAGACCTTCTATGCGGCCGGGCTCAACTACGTCCAGCACATCACCGAAATGGCCGCAAAGCGCGGCGAGAAGCCCAATATCCCGCCCGCCGCCGATGTCGGCTATCGCGCCAACAACGCGCTCATCGCGCACAACGAGAACATCGTCATCCCGCACGATGCCGGCGAATTGGTGCAGTACGAGGGCGAATTGGTGGCCGTGATCGGCACCAAGGCCAAGCACCTGTCGGAGGCGGAGGCGCTCAGTTGCGTGCTCGGCTGGACCATCGGCAACGACATGAGCGAACGCACCTGGCAGCGCCAGGACCGCACCCTGTGGCGCGCCAAGAACACCGACACGTTCAAGCCGATGGGGCCGTGGATCGAGACCGATTTCGACCTCGAGGCGGCGCGCACCATCGTGCGGGTCAACGGCGAGGAGACCGACAATTTCCAGACCAACCACATGCTCTACAGCGTCCAGACCTTCATCAGCCGGATGTCGCAATACCTGACCCTGTGGCCGGGCGATGTGGTGTGGATGGGCACCGAGGGCTCGCCGCGCAACCTCAAGCACGGCGACGTGTGCGAGATCGAGATCACCGGCATCGGCATCCTGCGCAATCCGCTGGTGAAGGAACAGCGGTAGCCGCCTCCTTGCCGTAATCCCGGGGGGCCGCGTGAACGGCAAACCTTTAACCGCGTCATTCCCGCGAAAGCGGAGGTCCGGAGCACGCAGCGAAACGGTCGCCCTGGACCCCCGCCTTCGCGGGGGGTGACGCCAGAGACTGGGATCAACATGAGCCTCTCTCTCTTCGATCTTTCGGGAAAAGTAGCCGTCGTCACCGGCTCGTCGCGCGGCATCGGCCGGGCGATGGCCGAGACCTTCGCCGAAGCCGGCGCCAAGGTGGTGATCTCGGGCCGCAACCTCGAGCCCTGCCAGGAGGTGGTCGCCGCGATCAAGGCGAAGGGCGGCGAGGCGACCGCGATCACCTGCCGCATCTCGGACAAGGCGCAGTGCGAGAACCTGATCGCCAAGGCGATCGAGGCCTATGGCCGCGTCGACACCATGGTGTGCAACGCGGCGATCAACCCGCATCACGGCCCGATCGACACGCTGAGCGACGAGGCGTTCGAGCGGATGATGACCAACAACGTGCAGTCGAATTTCTGGTTCGCCAAGCTGGTGAAGCCGGGCATGGCCGAGCGCAAGGACGGGTCGATCATCTTCATCATCTCGGTCGCCGCGCTGCACGCTTCGCTCGAATTGCCGATGTACGGCATCACCAAGGCGGCCGACTACGCGCTCGCCCGCAACCTCGCCGCCGCCTGGGGCCCGGATGGGATACGGGTCAATTGCATCGCGCCGGGCCTCGTCGTGACGCAGTTCGCCCGCGTGCTTTACGAGGACCCCGCGCGCCGCGCCGCGCGCGAGGCGGCGACCCCCTTGCGGCGTCTCGGCCAGCCAGTCGACATCGCCGGCCCGGCGCTGCTGCTCGCCTCGCCGGCCGGCGCTTTCATCACCGGGCAGATCCTCACCGTCGACGGCGGCACGACGATCCAGTCGCGCTAGCTACAGCATCCCCAGGACGCTGCGGCTGCGCGGCGGCGGGAAGGCGCCATCGAGCGTCGCGAGGTCCGGCTCGGTCAATTTGAGGTCGAGCGCACCGAGATTCTCGCGCACATGGTCCTGGCGGCTCGCCTTGGGAATGACGATCATCCCGTCCTGACGCAAGAGCCAGGCGAGCGCCACCTGGGCCGGCGTCGCGCCGTGTCGCGCGCCGATGTCGGCGAGCGCTTTGTGGCCGAGCATGCGACCCTGGTCGACCGGCGAATAGGCCATGATCGAGATGTCGCGTTCGCGGCACCACGGGATGAGCTCGAACTCCGGGCCGCGCCGGTTGAGGTTGTAGAGGATCTGGTTCGAGGCGACGGTGTTGCCGCCGGCCAGCGCGTACCATTTCTCCATGTCGCCGCGGTCGAAATTGCTGACCCCGTGATGGCGGATCTTGCCTTGCTCCTTGAGCCGCTCGAACCCCGCGAGGGTTTCGGCGAACGGGTGCGAGCCGGTCCAGTGCAAGAGGTAGAGATCGATGCGGTCGGTCTTGAGCCGCTTGAGGCTGCGCTCGCAGGCCTCGATCGTGCCCTTTTGCGAGGCGTTGTAGGGCAGCACCTTGCTGACGATAAAGAGTGCGTCGCGCCGGGCCTGCATCGCCTCGGCGACGATCTCCTCGGCGACGCCGTTGCCGTACATCTCGGCGGTGTCGATGAGGGTGATGCCGAGCTCGATGCCGAGCTTCAACGCCGCCGCCTCCTCGGCATACCGGCTGCGGCTTTCGCCCATGTGCCAGGTGCCCTGGCCGTAGGCCGGCACGCGTTCGCCGTCGGGCAGCGTGATCGTCGGCATTTGCGTCATCCCTTGCCTCCCTCGCGACGGAGAAACACCAGCCTGGCGGCGCCGTACCTGCGCTCGTCGATCGCCGCGAACCCTGCGGGCGGCGCGAACGTCTCGCCTGCGGCGACCTCGACGACGGCGAGCGCACGCGGCGCAAACCAGCCCATCGATGAGAGCGCGCTCAGCGCCGCCGCCGCAAGGCCGCTGCGGTAGGGCGGGTCGAGAAAAGCGAACGCACAGGGATACGGCGCGCGCGGTGGACGGGTCGCGTCGCCGGCGATCACATCGGCGTTGTCCTCCTCGTCGAGCGCGGCGAGGTTGCGGCGCAGCGCCGCGAGCGCCGTCCGGTCGGTCTCGATAAAGGCGGCGCGCGCCGCCCCGCGCGATAGCGCCTCGATGCCGACCGCACCGGTTCCGGCAAACGCATCGAGCACATTCTCGCCGACCAGCGGAAACCCGCCCGTCGAGAGGATGTTGAACAGCGCCTCGCGCGCGCGGTCGCTGGTCGGCCGCACCGTCGCGCCCGACGGGGCGACAAGGCGCCGGCTGCGGTGCCTCCCGGCGACGACGCGCATTTCAAGCGCGCTGCCGCGTCCGCGGCAGCTTGCGGGCTGGTGCCGAAGCCGCGCGAGCGGCTTTTTTCGATGAACCGCCGAGCTGCTCGTCGAGCACCTTTTTCGGCACCTCCTCGAGCGTGCCGCGCGCCAGATGGCCGAGCTGGAACGGGCCGTAGCTCAATCGGATGAGGCGCGTCACCGGATAGCCGAGATGCTCCAGCACGCGGCGCACCTCGCGGTTCTTGCCCTCGCGCAGCGACAGCGCGATCCAGGCGTTCGAGCCCTGCTGCCGTTCGAGCTGCGCGCGGATCGGGCCGTAGGCGACGCCTTCGATCGCGATGCCCTTGTCGAGCGCGGCGAGGCGGGCGGGATCGACAAACCCGTGGACCCGCACCTTGTAGCGGCGCAGCCAGCCGGTCGCCGGCAGTTCGAGCCGGCGGGCCAGCGCGCCGTCGTTGGTCAGCAGCAGCAGCCCCTCGGAATTGAGGTCGAGCCGCCCGACCGAAACCAGACGCGGCAATTGCTTCGGCAGCGCCGCGAAAACCGTGGCGCGGCCCTTCTCGTCGCGATGGGTGGTGACGAGGCCGGCCGGCTTGTGATAGCGCCATAGCCGCGCACGCTGCGGCTCGGGCAGCGGCAGGCCGTCGACGCGGATGTCGCTCGCCTCGGTTACGGTGACCGCGGGGCTCGTCAGCACTGCGCCATCGACCGCGACGCGGCCCTCGGCGATCCAGCGCTCGGCGTCGCGCCGCGAGCACAGACCGGCGCGGGCGAGCACTTTGGCAATGCGTTGCGGAGCTGGGTCGTTCATCCTGACGGCACGAGATAGCGAAGGACACCCGCCGCGGCAATGACGCAGCCGAAAGAAACGCCGATGGCCCGCGCCTTCGCCGAGGCCGAAGCGGCCGGTTGGCGCGGCGAGGTCCCGGTCGGTGCGGTGCTGGTCGGGCCCGACCGGACCGTCATCGCCGCGGACGGCAACCGCGTCGAGGAGCTGAGCGACCCGACCGCGCATGCCGAGATGTTGGTGCTGCGCGCCGCGGTCGCGATCCTGGGACGCAAGCAGCTCGACGCGTGCGATCTCTACGTGACGCTCGAGCCCTGCCCGATGTGCGCCGCTGCGATCGGCCTGGGGCGCGTCCGCCGGCTCTATTTCGGCGCCTACGACCCGAAGGGCGGCGGGGTTGAGCACGGCGCGCGCATTTTCGACCAGCCCACCTGCCATCACCGGCCCGAGATCTACGGGGGCATCGACGAGCGCCGCGCCAGCGCGCTGCTCCGCGCCTTCTTTCGCGAGCGGCGCTAGACCGGCGGCAGTTCGAACAGCCGCTGCATCTTGGCGAAGCCGCGCAGCTCGAAATGGCCGATCTCCCAGGTCGGGCGGCGCACCATGCCGGCGAACGCCTCGGACATGATCAGCGAGCGGTCGAGCTCGCGGCACAACCGCTCGATGCGCGCAGTGAGATTGACGTCGGGGCCGATCACGGTGAAGTCGAGCCGGTTGCCGGCGCCGATATTGCCGTAGCTGACCGTGCCGTAATGCAGCGCGACTCCGGCATGAAGCGGGGTTCCGGGGTGGCGGAGGTTGCGCTCACCGAGCGCCGCGAGCCCGGCCGTCGCGGCGGCCAGCGCCGCCTCGCACGCATCGCCGGGGTCGCGGCCGTTCTGGTGAAACATCGCCAGCACCCCGTCGCCCATGATCTCGACGACCTCGCCGCCATGCGCCTCGACCGGCGGCATCACGCAGTCGAAATAGCTGTTGAGCATGCGGATGACCGCGCGCGGGCTCATCCGGTCGGACATCAGCGTGAAATCGCGCAGATCGTAGAGCATCAGCGCCGCGGTGATCTCCCGTACGTCGCCGCGCCGCACCTGCCCGTCGAGCACCAGCCGGCCGGCTTCCGCGCCGATATAGGTGGTCAGCATCCCGCCGATGAAGCGGCGCAGCGCCTTCAGCTCTGACACCGCGGCATAGCTCGGCAGCAGATCGCGGAACAGCCATATCTCGGCGCCGCTAAACCCGCCCGTCCGCCGCGTCGCCCAGGCAAACGCATTGACCATGCCCGCGGCGTAGACCAGCGGTTCCATCACATAGTGGGTGAAACCCGCCTCGCGCAGCTCGTCGAGCACCGGGAACGGCAGCGGGTCGTTGCCGTCGAGCCGCCAGTTGAGGCTCTGACGCTCCTCGACGACAAGCCGCACCGGGCTCTCGATATAGGTCGCGGTCTTCTCGATCCCGTGGTCGAGAAATTTTTCCTCGATGGGTTGGCCCGGCCGCCAGATCCGCGACACGCCGCGGTACTGCGGATGAAAGGCGCGCTGGTGCAGCGATACGCGGTCGATCGCGACCCCGGCGGCGGCGACGCGCCGGCAAAACTGGTCGAGAACCTCCGGATTTCCCGGCAGGAGACGCGCCTCGCCGATCAGCCATCGGCCGAGCTCGGCCGACAGCGCGTCGAACGAGGGATTCTCATCGACCGCTCTAGGCGTCTCGCGAGCGTCGCGCGGCATCGCGGTTCCCGGCACCGTATGGAAGCAGGCCATCATGTCGGGTGCCGGTCGCCGCTTGGCAACCGGTGGGTCACGCGGCGGCGAAGTTGGCGATGGCGGTGCGGTCGATCTCGATGCCGAGACCCGGTCGGTCGGGTATCGTCACCCAGCCCTCCGTCTGCCCGATCGGCTCGGCAAGGACGGCCATCCGGATCGGGTGCTCCGATTGGTCGAATTCGAGCAGCGGTTCGATCGGATGGAGACCGGGCGGATTGTGCGGCAGGCAGGCGATCAGCTGCAGCGAGGCGGCGAGCGCGACGCCGGTGCCCCAGACATGCGGGTTGACGCGAATCCCGAACGCGTTCGCCATGTCGGCGATCTTCCTGGTCTCGGAGATGCCGCCGGCCGCGGCGACGTCGGGCTGCAGGATGTCGACCAGCCGCTCGGCGATCAGGGGCCGGAAACCCCAGCGCGTAAACTCCGCCTCGCCGCCGGCGATCGGGATGTCGAGCGCCGCCTTCACCTCACGGTACCCGGCAAGGTCCTCGGGCGGGACCGGTTCCTCGAACCAGGCGATATCGCAGCGCTGGATCCGCCGTCCGAGCTCGATCGCGGCCAGCGCGTCATAGGCATGGTTGGCGTCGACCATGATACGGATCGCCGGGCCGACCGCCGCGCGCACCGCCGCGCACAGCCGGACATCGTCGTCGATGCCGAAGCCGAGCTTCAGCTTGATCGCCCGGAAGCCGGCGGCGACGCGCTCGTGCGCCTCTTCGACCAGGTATTCGAGCGGATTGCCGTGGCGCTTGCGGTAGAACCCGGTCGCATAGGCTTCGACCGTGTCGCGCAGCGGCCCGCCGATCAATCGCGCCACGGACACGCCGAGATGGCGACCTTTCAGGTCCCACAGCGCGATGTCGACCGCCGACAGGGCCTCGATCGCCAATCCCTTCTGGCCATGGTCGCGCAGCCGGTTGTACAGGGTTTGCCAGTGGCGCTCGGTGGCAAGCGCATCCTCGCCGATCAGCAGCGGCTTGTAGTACGTGACGATCGGAGCGGTCAGCCGCGGCGGGCCGAACGCCTCGCCCCACCCGCTGGTGCCGTCCTCGCCGACGATCTCGACGAGGCAGGCGCCGCGGCGTTCGTACCAGGCCTGCGAGTAGGCGAACGGCTCGGCGAGCGCCGCCTCGAGCACATAGGCCCTGACGTCGCGGATCTTCACCCGTCTGCGCTCACGATTTTCCGTCGGCGTAGATCAACCCGATGAGCAATCGGTCGACCGCGACCCCGTCATCCGACAGCGGCAGCATGACGGTCTCGTAGTGCCGCACCTTGCCGTCGATGATGCGGTCGTTGGCCGCGTGCAGCGGCTGCGCGGTGTTCACGACCTTGGTGAAGCTGCGCCGGGCGAGGTCGCGGAACTCGGTCTGCGGCAATTCGTCGAGCATCTTGCCGGTCAGTTCGTAGCCGGCGCGCTCGACCAGGTTGGTGCCGTGCAGCCGGATACGGAAACCTGGCGGCGACCCGGCGATCACGTCGACGAGGATGATGTTGCCGATGACAAAGGTCATATCGAGAGCGTCGAGATCGCCACGCGACGGCATGCTCCGCCCGCCGCGCCTGGCGAGCCAGTACTCGTAAAGGCGCTGCAGATTGGGATGCGAGATCGCCTGCACCGTCGAGCCCCCGCGGCGGCTACTCCGCGGCCTCCAGCCGGCGGCGTGCGCCGCGCAGTTCGGCGACGCGCGCCTGCGTGTAAAGATCGGTCCAGTTGCTCAGCGAGAAATCGCTGACCTGGCGCGGGTCGTAGGGCCGGTCCGCGATCTTGATCTCGCGGCCGGCAATGTACGTCCCGCGCAGCCGGCTCTTGTCTTGCAGGATGCCGATATCGGCCAGGGGCGAGCCGTCCCACACGGTGAAATCGGCAGCGCGGCCGGGCTCCAGCACGCCGATCTCTTTGCCCTGGGTCATGAAGCGGGCATTGACCTCGGTGGCCGCGCGCAGCGCCGCCGCCTTCGAAAAGCCGAGATCGTCGACGAACAGCTCCAATTCGCGTGCGTGCCATTCGCCGTAAGGCGTGACGGCAAACCCGCTGTCGGTGCCGGTCAGGAACGGGATGCCGGCCTTTATCGCCTTCTTCAGATTGGTGCAGCCGAGCTTGTAGCGCCGCTCGGTCGCCTCGGGCCGGCCGCGCTGTGCCGCCGGCTCGTGCGGCTGGGTGAATTCCATCACGTTCTTCGGTTGCGTGAGGGTCGGGCAGAGCATGCTACCCGTCTTCTTCATCGCCGCGATGCATTCGGCGTCGAGGTGGAAGCCGTGGAAGATGAGATCCACCCCGGCGCGCGCCGAATAGAGCGTCGCCTCGCGGCCGACCGCATGCGCGACCGCTTTTTTCCCCTGGCGATGGGTCTCGCGCACCATCGCGTCGGTTTCTTCCTGGGTGAACGCGGCGATCAGCTCGCCGTCCGGCCGGCGCTGGATGCCGTCCATCGCGATCTTGATGCAGTCGACGCCGTTCTTGACCTGCTTGCGGATCTCCTGGATCGCCTCGTCGATCGAGTGGACCAGTCTGCCGATCGAGGTCTCCGGCGCGCCGATCCAGGTCGGGTACCAGTCGGTCAAACCCTGATGCGTCGTCAGATATGGCCCGGCCGCCATCACCCGCGGCCCGTCGAACAGCCCGGCATTGATCGCGTTGCGGATCGACAGGCTGATCTGGCCGGCATCCCCCGGCGAGCAGATCGCGGTATAGCCCGCGGCGGCGACCTTCTGAGCGAAGAACATGCCTCTGAGCGCGCGGAACTCGAGCGGGCTGTAAAGATCGATGTCCTCCTCGGTCTTGGCGTTGCCGTAGGCGAGGTGGGTGTGGACGTCGATCAGCCCGGGCATCACGAAATGCCCGGAATGGTCGATCGTCCGGTCGCCGTCGCGGCGCTTCGGCGCCCCGGCCTCGGCACCGGCGTAGAGCAGCCGACCCTCCTCGTCATAGACGAGCGCGGCCTTCTTGTGAGCCGCGTCGTCTCGCCCGGTGAACAGCTGGCCGCAACGGACAAAGATCTTCATCGGACGGGACTCCACGACGCTAGAACCGCAAGATGCCCCTCATACCCTCCCCGCTCGCGGCGAGAGCGAAGGGGCCGCGGACGCGGGAGGGTGAGGGGCCGGTTACACTCGGTGGCTTACTGCACCGCGTGGTGCATGAACTTCTCCGGCGGCGGGCCGCCCCACGGCCCGGCGAGCTCTTCGCGGCTGATCAGATTGGCCGGGATGCTGGCGTTGAGCACGTCGGTATCGGCCCAGTGCTCATGGACGCGGCCCCACGGGTCGCCCCAATAGTCGTAGACCTGGCTGCCGAGCGAATGGCGGCCGATGCCCCAGAAATGCTCGTAGCCCTTCGCTGCCAGAACATCGTGACCGATCATGATGTCGTCGATGTCGGCGGCTTCGTAGGACAGGTGGTTGAGCCCCTTCTTGTCGCTACGAATGCAGAAGAAGGCGTGGTGGTCCACAAACTCGTCGCCGCGGTCGAGGCGGTTGAACGAGCCGGTGATGTTGTCCTTGCTGCCGGCGTAAACCTCGTCCGAGCAGCGGAAGCCGAACATCTCGCGGTACCATCCGACCGTCTTGTCGTACTGCGCGGTGTGCACGACGAAGTGGCCGAACCGCTTGATGTGCGACGGGCCGCGGGGAACCTCCTTGTAATAGAGCGCATTGCGCCGCTGCGTCTTGTCCTCGCCGAAATTTATCTTCGGCCGATCGACGGGGATTTTCGGCAGCCGCGCCATACCGTGGATCACCTCGACCTGGAACCCGTCGGGGTCGGTAAGGCGGACGCGCTTGCCGCCGCCCGGCTCGTCGATGTCCTCGATCTTCGAGGCGCCGGGCGTGCGCGACAGCTTTTCGAGGTCTTCCGTGCTGCCGGCATGAAACGCGATGCCGATATATTTCGGGTCGCCCAATTCGGTTACATGGATGTGATGCGGCGCGTCGGTGCCTCGCATGTAGAGCGCGTTCTTGGTGCGCTCGGCGCGCACCATCCCGAACGCGGTGAGAAATTCTTCCTGCTTGTCGAGATCGGGCGAGCGCAGCCGCCCATAGGCGAGATCGGTGATTTTGATGACGGGCATTGCGGCCTCCCCGTTTGGCGTTGTCGGTCGCCGTTAGAATACCCGATCGTCGCGGCTCCCGCTATGCGCGAGGCGCGTCGGCCGGAATTGAACGGCGCGTCGGCCGTTCATATCAAATCGCCGGCGACGACGCGCCGGCGCCGACCTGTTGGAGACCCGATGAGGCGACTGTTCTGGAGCACGGCATCTTGTGCGCTGCTGCTCGCACTGACGCCGGCGCTCTGCCTCGCGCAAGGGGTGCAACCGCCGACCCCGGCGGAGGCGGAAGCCGCGCTGCACCCCCCGCCCCCGGGCCTGTCGCACGCGCAGCTCGACCAGCTGTTGGCGCCGATCGCGCTCTATCCCGATCAGCTGCTGATCGAGCTGCTGATGGCGGCGACCTTTCCGCAGCAGGTGGTCGAGGCCGCGCAATGGTTGCAGGATCCGAACAATGCGGCGTTGCGCGGTGACGACCTCGTCGCCGCGCTGCAGCCGCTGCCGTGGGACGCGAGCGTCAAATCGCTGGTCGCGTTCCCGCAGATCGTCGCGATGATGAACGACCATCTCGACTGGACCGAGGCGCTCGGGGCTGCGTTCGCCAGCCAGCAGGTCGCGACGCTGGCGCGCGTCCAGTTCCTGCGCGAGCGCGCCGCCGCGGCTGGCGAGCTGAAGACGACGTCGCAGATTGTCGTGCGCTACGAGGGCGACGAGATCCTGATCGAACCGGCCAATCCGGATGAGATCTACGTTCCGGTCTACAACCCGGCTGTCGTCTACGGCACGTGGCCCGATCAGGACTACCCGCCGGTCTATGTGCCGCCGCCGCCCGATTTTTACAGCGGCGAGATCGGCGCCGGCATTGCCTTCAGCGTCGGCCTCGGCGTCGTCGCGCCGCTATGGGGCTGGGGTCATGCCGACTGGCGGTCGCACCACGTCGTGGTCGATCCGCAGCGCTACAACAGGATTGTCGGGGCGGCGGGCGTCCCCAACGCCGTGAGCATCCAGAACAATACCTGGCGGCGCACCGCGCCGGTTGCGACGGTTCCGGCGCCGCAGCGGCCGAGCCCGCCTGCGGGCGGCGGGTTCGTGCCGCCGCCGGGCACCGTGACCCCCGGCGCGATCCGCCCGCCCGGTGCCGGCGGCGCACCGTCGCCGCCGGGCGCCGGCGGCCAGCCGCCGCACGTGCCGTCTCCGCCATCGGCGCCGCCGGGCGCCGGCGGCCAGCCGCCGCATGCGCCGCCTCCGCCATCGGCGCCGCCAGGCGCCGGCGGCCAGCCGCCGCACGTGCCGCCTCCGCCATCGGCGCCGCCGGGCGCCGGCGGCCAGCCGCCGCATATAC
>Ga0335078_10013381_pt1 | contig 12160 bp, 11 predicted proteins | sample Lox_Sample_32_FD_206711 | JGI IMG/M metagenome (GOLD analysis project Ga0335078, IMG submission 206711) | Soil microbial communities from Loxahatchee National Wildlife Refuge, Florida, United States - Lox_Sample_3.2 | ecosystem: Environmental > Terrestrial > Soil > Wetlands | place: USA... | reverse complement strand
GGCTACGTCGACGGACGGCATCACGCTGCGTGATGGAAAGGGTCGGGGAGAACGCTCGCCGAGCCGCCTTCAATGATCGGCGGCTCGGCCGTCAGATGACTGCTTCCACTGCTTCCCGATTGGCTGATCTGTACGCCAGGGCGTGTTCTGGCTGTCGGTGGCGGTCATCCGCGTGCTGTCGTAGCGAGCGCGTCGAGCGCCCGGTCTAGAACCTGGGCCCGGGGGAGCAGGGCAGCCTGATCCGTCATTCGCTGGTGTGCGCCGGTCCCGACCTGACCGATGATCCGGCGCTGCAGTTCGCGGTAGCGCGGGATGTCGTCCCCGGTTACCTTCGGGGCGGACGGGTCGGCGCTGGCGCTGGCGAGCAGCAGCGCCGCGTCGTGCGGGCGGCCGAGTGCCTCCAGCAGTTCGGCGAGGATGCGCAGGCTGGTCCACAGTTGCGGCCATCCGCCCCGGCGGCGTAGCTGATGCAACAGATCGGGAAACACCCGCAGCGCCTCGTGGTGGCGGCCGAGCCGGACCAAGGCGGAGATGAGTGCGATGCGTGCGACCTCGGCGATCTGCGCGGTCCCGCCGGCCTCAGCCTGGGACACGGCGAGTTCGAGGATCTCGACCGCAGCCGCGGGATCCTCCCGCAGCCGGACCTCACCCATCGTGTAAGTCGCGAAGGCGCCGACTGGTCCTGCGTCCCGGGCAGCGGCTACGGCCCGCTCCGCGTACTGCCGCGCGGCCGCCTGGTCCGACCCGAAGCAGGCGAGCAGAGCGGACGTAGCATGCGCGTCGACCCGCAGCGGCGCCGGCACGGCCGGGAGTCCGAGCAGCCGATGCCAGTGGCGCATCGATTCCGCGTGCTCGCCCCGGTAGACGCAGGTCACGCCCAGCGCGGTCAGCGCCAGACACTGCTCCTCGGACGTGGACGCGGTCGCCAGCGCCCTGGTGCCGAGCCGGTGCGCCTCATCCAGGTCGCCGAGCTCTGCTGCGTGGAGCGCGCCGGACGCTTCCGCGAGCGCGGCGACCGGCGTCGCGGGCAGGCGCGGGTCGCGGGCCACGTCCCGCGCCAGCCTCAGCAGCTCCCCGTCGCGCACCCAGTGCGTGCACCAGCCCAGCGCCGCGGTGATTGCGCCGGCCACTTCGGTCTCGCCCGCGTCCAGCGCCCCGCGCACCGCCGTGAGTAGGTCGGCGCGGTAGGACAGCAGCCGGTGCAGCGGCTCGCCGGCCCCTCCGGCGCGGATGTCAGCGGCCGCGGCCTCCGCCAGGTCGCGGATCCAGCTGGCGTGCGCGGTACGGGCTGGCGACTCCGCGCCGTCGGCGCGGAGTCGTTCGGCGGCGAAGGCGCGCACGATCGCCAGCATCCGGTACCGCGCCTGGCCGCGGGAGTGTGTGACGTGCAGCAGCGACGCGTCCGCCAGGCGGGCCAGGCGGACCGCGGCCGCCGGGCCGCCGGCATGCTCGACCGCGTCGAGGTCGAAGTCGGCCGCGAACACCGACAACCTCGCCAGAAGTTCTTGCTCGCCGCGGGTGAGCAGGGTCCAGGAACGGTCAAGCACCGCCCGCATGCCGCCGTCGGCATCGGCGAGCACATCCAGATCGCCCAGCCGGTCCAGCACCGGCGCCAGGCCGACCGCCGCAGCCTGCGCTGCCGCCAGCTCGATCGCCAGCGGCACCCCGTCGAGCTGGCGGCACACTGCTGCGCTGAGCGCGACGATTTCCGCGGTCACCGGGAGGTCGGGACGCACGCGGCGCACCCGGTCGGTGAATAGCCGGACCGGTGCAGTATCGCGCAACAGCTCCGCGGGCACGTCCGCGGCCTCGGTGAGCAGTGGGTCCAGCGGCAGCACCTGCTCGCCGGACAGTCCTAGCCGGTGTCGGCTGGTGGCGATGATCCGTACCTGCGGGCATGCGCGCAGTAGCGCCTCGGTCAGCTCGCGCGCGGCGGTGAGCACGTGTTCGCAGTTGTCGATCACGAGCAGTTGCGAGCCCGCGCCAAGGTACTCGCTGACCGCAACACGAGGTGTGCCGTCACGGACGTCCACGCCGAGGGCGGCGGCGACGGCGGCGTCCACGCCGCCTGCCGCGACGGCGCCCAGTTCGACCACCGCGACAGGCATCTTGAGCCGGGCGGTGATCTCGCCCAGCGACTCGGCGGCCAGCCGTGTCTTGCCGACCCCGCCGATGCCGGTGACCGTGACCAGCCGGTTGCCGCGGATCGCGTCGGCCAGGGCTGCCACCTCGGTGTCACGGCCGACGAACGGCGTCGAGATGGCGAACCAGCGCGGCGGTTGCCGTACCGGCCGGGGTGCCTCGGGCAGCTCGTTGCGGAGGATCCGGCCCTGCAGGTCCTGCAGGCCTGGCAAGGGGTCGAGCCCGAACTCCGCCGCCAGACCGCGCCGATGCCGGTCGTAGACTTCCAGCGCCTCGGTAGCCCGCCCGGACCCGCCGAGCGCACGCATGAGCAGTTCGACGCACCGGTCGCGCCACGGTTCGCTCGCCCGCAGCGCTTCCAGATGCGCGATCGCGTCCGTCGCACGCCCCGATCGCAGCGAGAGGTCGGCGTAGTCCTCGACCGTGGCCGCGCGCAGTTCGTTCAGCCGGGCCGCCTCCGCGCTGGCGAAATCGCGGTCGGCGAACTCGGCATACGCCGGGCCGCGCCACAGTGCCAGGGCCGCCTCGAGCAGTCCTGCGGCGCCGGCGTCCGGGGCGTGCGCGGCCCGCTCGCGCAGCGCTTCGAACCGCAACGCATCCACGCCGTCGGCGGTGACGTTCAGCCGGTACCCGGACATATCGGAGCTGATCAATTCTGCGCCCAATGCGGTGCGCAGCCGGGACAGCACAGTCTGCAGGGCAGCCTTCGGATGGTCGGGGAGTCGCTCGCCCCAAGCCGCCTCGACGAGCGCGTCCGCCGGCACCGACCTCCCGGCCCGGGTCAGCAGAGCGGCGAGCACGGCCCGCTGCCGACGGCTGGGCAGCGGTTGGGGGCAGCCATCCCGGTCCGCCTGCAGCGTCCCGAGCACCCGGAACACCAGTGCTGCGCACATCGGCATTCATTCTCGCAGCGATGAAAGAACCGTGAAAGCCGAAACTGGCAGCGTCCCAGGTATCAGTGATTGGCCAGGAGGCAGCGATGAACTCGGCAGACCTAGGAAGACACAGCACGGCGCCGGTGACGCGCCGGTGGGACGCGATCGTCGTCGGCGCCCGGTGCGCCGGCGCCCCAACCGCTATGCTGCTCGCCCGCAAGGGCTACGACGTGCTGCTGGTGGACCGCGCGAGCTTCCCGTCCGACACCGTCTCGACACACGTGATCCACCCGCCGGGCCTGACGACGCTGCGGCGGTGGGGGCTGCTGGACGACCTCGTCGCGACGGGCTGCCCGTGGCTGCCCACGTACACCTTCGACTTCGGGCGATTGGAGATCACCGGGACGCCAGCCGCGGCCGACGGCACAACCGGCGCCTACGCGCCGCGCCGGATCGTGCTAGACCACCTGCTCGTCCGCGCTGCCCAGAAGGCCGGCGCCGAGCTACGCGAGGGATTCAGCGTCACCGACCTGATCGCCGACGGCGGCCGGGTCATCGGCGTCCGCGGGCACGCGCGCGGCGGCCTGGAGGCCAGCGAGTACGCCCGCCTGGTCATCGGCGCCGACGGAGTGCACTCACGGGTGGCCGAGCAGGTCAGCGCGCCGCGCTACCGCGAGGGCCCGGTACTGGCCAGTGCCTACTACGCATACTGGTCCGGCGTGCCCGCCACGGGGGCGCGGTGGATGATCCGGCCCGGCCGCGGGTTCGGCCTGATCCCCACCAACGACGACCTGACGCTGGTCCTCGCTGCCTGGCCGCAGGCCGAGGGGACCCAGGTGAAACAGGACCTGCAGGGCAACTACCTGCGCGAGGTCACCGCTGCCCTCGGCGGCCGGCTCGACGGCGGGCGGCAGGAAACCCGGGTCGTGGGCGAAGGGGTGCCGAACAGGTTCCGGAAACCGTACGGGCCGGGCTGGGCGCTGGTTGGTGATGCCGGGTACGCCAAGGACCCGGTCACCGCCCAGGGCATCACCGACGCCTTCCACGACGCCGAGCTGTGTGCCGACGCGCTCGACACCGTGTGGCGCAGCGGCCGCGGCTACGACGACGCGCTGGGCCGGTACCAGCAGCGGCGCGACGAGCGGGCGCTGCCGATGTATGAGTTCACCGGTCAGCTCGCCGACCTGGCCGTGCCCCCGCCGCCGCAGATGCGGCAACTGCTGGGCGCGATCGCCGGCAACCAGAAGGCCATGGACGAGTTCGCCAGCATGTTCGCCGGCGCCCTGCCCGTCCCGGAATTCTTCAACCCCGCGCACATCCGATCCCTGACCGGTGCGGACACAAAGCCGCCCCGATAAGCACGCGACGCCAGGGTGGGCTGGGCCAGGCACTCGACTGCGCCGACCCGGACCGCCTCGCCGGCTTCTGAGCCGCGACCCACGGGTACAAGCACGTCAAACGTCCGGCAAGTACGCAACGCTGATGGCTCGCGACATCGACGGTTTCTGGCCGGGTACACCGGCCTGACCCGCGAGGCCTACGCCCTGGACTTGCGCCAGTTCACCGCTTGGTGCCAACAGCGCAACATTCGCTTGTTCCAGGCCCGGCGTGCCGACATCGAGTGCTTCGCCCGCGACCTGGAAGCCAGGGGACGCGCCCGAGCGACGGTGACCCGCCGGCTATGCACGATCGCCGGGTTCTACCGGTACGCGGTCGAGGAAGACATCCTCGATCACTCCCCGGCAGCCCATGTCCGCCGTCCCCGGCTGGACTACGAATCTCACGCAACTGGGCTGGACCGCAACGAGCTCGGCGCGATGCTGGTCGCCGTCGGTCTTGGCGCAGCGGCTGAGCACGCGCTCATCTCCCTGCTCACCCTCAACGGCCTGCGGGTCTCGGAGGCCACCGGAGCCAGCATCGAGGCCCTGGGCCTGGAGCGCGGGCACCGCAGGTCGGGTTGGGTCCCGCCATGAAGGGCTGCCGCAGCCAGGACGGCATACTGGAGCTTCTTGTTCTGTCGGCCGCGGAACCGTGCACTCGGGCAGGAAGCGGTCCCGGATCTCCTCCAGGAGCAGCGGGTTGGTGCGGCTGGCGCCACACCAGTCGAGCGCGTCGGCGGCCAGGCGCAGGAAGGCCTCGCCGGGCAGCCCAGGCGACGGCCCCGGTTGCATTGCTGCGCAATGGGCGTGGATGCTTGACCGGTGAGGCGTGCGCCGAACCGGACAACCGCCGACCTGTCGTCCTACCCCGACGTCGTGGTGATCTATCTGGGAATAAGGGTCAACTCGCCGAGGGGCCTGAAGACCCTCATCTCCTTCGGCCCCAAGATCCGCAAGTCGGTCGAAGCGCAGCCCGACGGTCTGCTGTTGCACGAGAACCTGTTGCTGTCGCTGATCCCGCCGCACGCGGGGATGCGCCAGTACTGGCGCGACTTCGACTCGCTCGAGCGCTGGGCCCGGTCCTTGCCGCGCCAGCAGTGGTGGCAGCAGTTCCTGCGCGACACGGGCAGCACCGGCTTCTGGCACGAGACCTATTTCCGCAGCGGCCAGATGGAGTCGTTCTACATCGACATGCCAAGGAACGGCCTGGCCAGGTTCGCCCCGGTCACGCCGGCCCGGGGCTCGCTGTTCTCGGCCCGCCGCCGCCTGGGCATGCGGGAAGGAAGCGAACCGCCGCCCGGCATCGCAGAAGAAGAACTGTACCGGCGGTGAGGCCGGCGAGCCGCATCGCCTGGCTCGCCCCGGCGATCAGCAAACCTCCCCCATCCAGCGGAAAGTAACGCCCGCAGTCCCGCCGTTGTCTGGGTGGCTGGACAATCGAGCTGGGAGCAGCGAGCTGCCGCGCACATGCGGACAATCCGCGTCGCCGCGTTCGCCATGCCAGGCAGCACGACCATCTGCGCCGTCGGCGCTGAGTACCGGTCTGCGGTCACGGCAACGGCGGCCTCACGCCACGGCTTGGGTGAACTCCCCGATCGCGTCGAGGTAGGCGTCTACGTCCGCGGCTGTGTGCGCGACCGAGACCGTTGGCCCGAGCCACCACCCCGACTCCCATACGCCGCGGTTGGCGAGGAACAGCCGGATGATCGCGCGCAGGGCGGGGTCGTCCGCGTCCCGGGCGCCGCGAGCGTCGCGCGGAGGTTGCGGGCTGAAGAAATAGCAGGCGTGGGACCCGTGAGCGTTGACCGACCACGGAAGACTCGCCCGGTCGATGTGAGCGAGCAGCCCGGCTGCGAGCTTCTCGCCCAGCCTCGCCGAAGTGATGAACGCCTCCGGCGTCAGCACCTCGGTGAGGGCGGCGCGGGCGGCGGCCATGGACAGCGCGTTGGCGAAGAGCGTGCCTCCGGTGGCCACCTCGTCGTAGGCGATCCCGGAGACGGCCGCGCCGCCGGGTGGCGGGCGCAGCACCTCAGCTACATCGTCTGTCATCCCGTAGGCGCCCAGCGGCACCCCCCCGGCGATCGACTTGCCGACCGTCAGGAGGTCCGGTTCCAGGCCCCATTCGGTCGTGAGCCCGCCGTGCGCGGTGACCAGCGTGTGAGTCTCGTCAATCGCCAGCAGCGTCCCGTGGCGGCGGGTTATCTCGCGCAACCTGTCGTGGAACCCGGGCTCGGGCAGGAGGAAGCCCGCGTTGGTCATCGCCGGTTCTGTCAACAGCAGGGCCACGTCGCCGGGCGCGAGCGCGCGCTCGACGGCCTGTAGATCGTTGAACGGCACGATGCGGAGGCTGGCCGTAACCTCGGCGGCCAGGCCGGTGTACTCCGGCAGGACCCTGCCGTCTTCAAGGACGCCAAGCGTGGGCTCGAGGTGACCGTGGTACTTGCCGTCGAAGACGACGACCTTCGCACGGCTGGTCCGGACCCGCGCGAGCCGGACGACCTCGGTGTTGGCTTGCGTCGCAGACAGCGTGAACTGCCACTTTGCCATCCCGTACCGCTGGGCCAGCGCTTCGGCCACCACCAGCGCGTCCTCGGAGGGCAGGAGGAACTGGTTCCCCGCCGCCATCCGCTCGCAGACGGCACGGACCACCGGCGCCGGCGCGTGCCCGCAGAAGGCGCTCATGTCCGCGACGTACATGTCCACATACTCGTGGCCGTCCAGATCCCAGAACCGGGATCCCGCCCCGTGCGACACCCACACCGGCGGATGATCATACAACTCGTCCATCCACGACATCGGGACACCGCGGGGCATCGTCCGGGTGGCGCGTGAGGTCGCTGCCATGGACTGAGGACGTTCGTTCCGGAATCGCTCGCTTTCGGCGGCGGCAAGCTGCTCAACCTTGGCCTGATCCATCGCGGGGCCTCCACGCTGGCTTGATCACCGATCGCAGCCTAGACCCCGCGCGGCCCCGCGTTGCAAGAGCGCTCGTCTCATCCGGCTTGCGCTTGCGACCGCGGCCCACGCCGCCGTTCGTATCCTGCGATCGCGATCGTGGGCAGTTCGCCGAACCGGTTCAGGTGACGCAACCCGTCTTCGAGCCGAGCCCGGCTTGCTAACGATGCCCGCTCGGTGGCTATCGCGGCGCTTCGCTCACCGTCTTGCCTGCCCGTCAGGCCCGATGACCACGCGGCCGTGCTGAAGATATGGGCCAAGCGGCATCGCGATCTGAGCCGGACCCGCAACCAGGTCGCCTGCCGGCTGCATGCCGCGCTGTGTGAACTGGTCCCCGGCGGTGTCAGCAAGGAAATATACGCAGCTCATGCCGCCCAGGTCCTGGAGCAGGCCGAGCCGCGCGGCGCCGTGCAGCATGCCCGCGCCGAACTGGCCGCCGAGCTCGTGGCCGACCTGCGCCGCGTCGATGCCCTGCTGCGGGAAACGAAGAAGAAGCTCGCTACGGCGGTCCGTGCCGCCGGCACGTCCCTGACCGAGATCTTCGGCGTCGGCCCGTTCACCGCCGCCACGGTGACCGGTGATGTCCGCGACGTGTCCCGATTTCGCGGCCGGGACCGTTTCGCCGCTTATAACGGCACCGCGCCGATCGAGGTGTCCTCCGGCAACCGGATCGTCCACCGCCGGTCGATGCGCCCGGCGTGCATGAGGCCACGCCGGGCCTTACCGCTCAGCTGGAGGCAGGCTGGTAGGTGAGCGCGACGACGCCACTCGGCGCTGGGGTTGCGCCGAGGAGCTTCAGCGGGAGCGTTTTGCCGTCGGCGCCGCCAGCCGTGGCCCCGCCGGCTAGCACCGGGTGGATCGAGAACCGGATTTCATCGACCAGGTGGTGGGCGAGCAGGGTTTGGCTGAGCCGGCCGTATCCGTACATCATGAGATCACCGCCATCTTGTTGCTTGAGCTCGGTCACGGCGGCGACGACGTCGTCGCGGATGAGCGTGGAGTTGTTCCAGTCAGCGTTCTGCAGCGTCGAGGAGAACACGTACTTGCGGATCGCGTTGATCGCGTCGGCGTATGGTCCGGTCTGTTGGGGCATGACATCGGCGAAGTACTCGTAGGTGCCTCGGCCCATGAGCATGCCGCCGAGGGCGTGTAGCGCCTGAACGGCTTCCCCGGCTGCGTCCGGGTCGAAGATCGCCCAGGAGCTTGGGTCTGCGGTGACGCCGTCGAGTGAGATGAAGGCGGAATTGATGATCTTGCGCATTGCGGTGCTCCTCCTGTGTCGTTTGTGAGCTACGTCAGGAAGACGAACAGGGCCGGCCGGAACCGGACACGGCTCGACGAGATTTCCGGGGAGGTGCAAGCGCCGCCGAGCTCGACGCGGACCCGATCGCAAGCACCGCTCGGCGCAGGTTCGGCGGTGGGCCGGGGGCACTCCTGGACCACGGCCCGCCACTCATCGAGGGCATGGCGGCCGCTTTAGCGAACTCACCGCCCCGCCTGGCAGAGGGCCTTCACGAGGTCCGCTGGCGTCTCTGGCGCCGGTGTGACCTGGTCTCATCGGGTGATCTTCACCACGACGGCGAATGGTGGGCGCCGAAGCCGGACACGCGCTAGGAGATTTCCAGGCTCTGGATCCGCCGCTCGAAGGACACCCGCTCGGCCGGGCTCCGGGCCAGCACCATGGCCCGCTCGTAGTACTCCCGGGCCGCGGCGTGGCAGCCGGCCCGCCGTTCCAGGTCAGCCCGGGCCGCCCAGTAGAACGGGTACCGGGACAGCTTCGGCTCCCCGGCCAAGGCGATCAGCTCGCGGCGGCCAGCGTCGATGCCGTCCCGTTCGGCCACGGCCAGCGCGCGGTTCAGCGCCACGACCGGGCTCCAGGCCTGCTGGGCGAGGACCTGATAGAAGCCGGCAATCCGGTCCCAGTCGGTCTTCTGGACCGATGGTGCTATCGCGTGCTCGCAGGCGATGCCGGCCTCCAGATGCCAGCGGGACATGTGATCCCCGGCGGCCGAGCGGGCGAGGTGCACCAGACCGCGCTCGATGCGCGCCCGGTCCCAGCGGCTCCGGTCCTGATCCTCCAGGGGGACGAACACGCCGTGCTCGTCGAGGCGGGCCGGCAGGCGGGCGGCGCCGAAGCAGAACAGCGCGGCCAGGGCGTGTACGTCCGGATGCGCCGTCGCCTTGGCCTCCAGCAGCAGCCCGGTCAGACGCAGCGCGTCCTCGCACAGGAACGGACGTACCGGGTCGTGGGGGTTGCTGCCGTGGTAGCCCTCGTTGAACAGCAGGTAGAGCGATCGCAGCACGGAGTCCCGCCTGGTGTCGAGGTCAGGCAAGTCCTCCACGTCGGGCAGCCGGCCCAGCTGACGCAGACGGCCGCGCCCCCGGTGCAGCCGCCGGTCGATGGTCTGGGTGTCGACCAGGAACGCCTGGCCGATCTCCTTGGGCGACAGACCGCACAGCCACCGCAGGATCAAGGTCACGTGCGTCTCGCGGTTCAGGCCGGGGTCGCAAACCGCGAACATCATCGCCAGCTGGCTGGCGCTCTCGGCGGCCGGGGCCAGTGCCGCCTCGATCGTGCCGGTCAGCGCCGTCGACGTCGCCAGCTCGGGCAGGAAGGAGCGGTGGCGCTGTTCCCGGCGGATGATGTCGATCGCCCGGTTGCGGGCGGCCCGGATGATCCACGCCTTCGGGTCCTGCGGCAACCCGAAGCGCCAGGCGTGCATGGCACTGACCAGCGCGTCGTGGACGACGTCCTCGGCGAGCGGGACGCTGGACGGGCCCAGGACCCGGGTCAGCGCGCTGACCAGGTGCGCGTACTCCTTCCGGAACAGGTCTTCGACCAGCTCCGTCGATGACACCGCAGCGGGCTGTCCGTCCACCAGCCTCAGATCCCGGGGTCCTGGACCGGCCGTACCTCGACGGAACCGCCGAACTCGTATGTCGGGCAGGTGCGCGCCACGTCGATGGCGTCTTCCAGGGAGGCGGCTTCGAAGATCATGCTGCCGGTCACCAGATCCTTCGACTCGGCGTAGGGGCCGTCGGTGACCACGCGCTCGTGGCCCCGGACCGCGGCCCCCGGGTTGTCAAGCGCGGTTCCGGCGTTGCGCCGGCCCTGCCGGGCCAGCTCATCGGACCAGCGATACCACTTCTCGACGTGGGCCTGAAGCTCCGAGGGCGACAGATCGTGCCGCGCGACAGCGCCCCCGCGAAAGATCAGCATGAACTTGCTCCGCACGGAGCGTTCCCCGCTTGAAGGTTCCGGCGTCATGGCTCCCAACCGTATCCGCCGCCGGACCTCATCAAACCCCGCCACCGGGCATCAGGGCCTACCCAGGCGGCACGGCCACCGTGCCCTCCCTGAGCTTGCCCAAGTCCCCCGGATCTGGCCTGCCCGGCGTAGCCTTGATACCCGTGGCGGCCATCCATCCTCATGCTTCGTGACAAGACCGAGCAACGGGATGGCAGGGTCAACGATGCCGACATGCGCGTACCGGCACGCGTGCCATTGTTCGATTATTTCGCTTACGTTGCGTAACCGGCCCTGGACTGGGCCCAGCGCACGAATAGCCGCCGATCTGCGTGGAGACGCCACTCAAGTGATTGCTTCGTAGCACACGCAGATGCGGTCGATCTCGGCGGATTGGGTGTCTGCAAACCACCCAACAACTCCCACGGTTGCCCCCAAGGCGGCGTCTTGCCTGTCGACGGGGGCCGACGGGGGTTAGAGATGCCGTCTGCCCACAGCAGGCTGCCGATGTCAGGGTGGATTGATCTCGGCGTAGGCGACCTATTGCCTGCGTTAAAGAGGGCCGTGGCTTGCGGTGTCGTGGCGGGCGCCGATGACCAGGGTCGGCACCTCGATCGACGCGAGCTCGGCAGTCCGGTCCCAGCGGGCGAGCTTTGCGTCGGGGGTGGTGCCGAGCTCACTGGGGCCCTGCATCGGCACGTAGATCTCGCACACCGCCGCGAGCTGGGCCAGGCCGGCGGGCGCCGCTAGGGCGGGCTGGACGACTTCTTCGGCGCAGATCCGGCCTGCTTCTTCCACGGTGGCCAGCTGGAGTTCCTGCTTCGAGCCGAAGTGCGCGTACAGGCCGCTGTTGCTCATGCCGATCGCCGCCGCCAGGTTCCCGACCGACAGGCCCTCGAGCCCCGAGAAGGTGACCGTGGCGTTCCTCGTCGCGGTCGGCGCCGCCGAATCGGGGCGGCCGACCCTGATGTTCCAGGCCAAGGAAGCTGTCCGGCTCGCGCTGGACGGCGTGGCGGCGGGCGTGGCATGCGATGGCTGCCCTCCGCTACCCGACCTGCTGGCCCGGTATGACAAAGCTGACGGCCGGTTGATGGTCTGCCCGGTCTGCTTCAACGCCAAGCAGCTGGACAAGGGCGGACTGCTGCCCAACGCCGAACTGGCCGGCAGCGTCCAGTTGTGGGAGTGGATCAGCGATGAAGGAGCGACAACCTTCAGTTACTGAAGACCGCATTCAGGATCGAGCATGTCATGAGCGCCCGGCGCGCCGGCGCCGGGCGCCCATCCCTCGACACCACCCGTTCCCCCGAAGTGCGGATCGCGGCCCGGGTACCTGCTGCCACGAGGGTGGATCCGGCCCCGCCACGATCCGGTCCTGGGATACACGCCAGGGAGCCAGCCCGCCCAGATCTGGCCGTTCGGGGCGGCCCGGTCACGGCATATGGGGTGGCTTCTGGCCGTCGGCTGGCACAGATCGCTGCTGCCCGGGCGGCAGTAGGATCATGGCACCGGCTCGCACGCGCGGCCCGCGGTGCCGGTGCTGGACCTGGGAGGTCGCCGTGCTG
>Ga0335078_10013380_pt1 | contig 12160 bp, 9 predicted proteins | sample Lox_Sample_32_FD_206711 | JGI IMG/M metagenome (GOLD analysis project Ga0335078, IMG submission 206711) | Soil microbial communities from Loxahatchee National Wildlife Refuge, Florida, United States - Lox_Sample_3.2 | ecosystem: Environmental > Terrestrial > Soil > Wetlands | place: USA: Florida... | reverse complement strand
AAAGTCGTAATTCCACTGCCACAGATCGCCGGCGAAGGTCATGCCGCGTTTCATGCGCAGATTGCCCCACTTCACGCGCGTTGGGAAGCGCAGGATGGTGCCGTTGTTGCCGCCTTCCTTGTATTCCTCGATATCCATGCTCATGTCGAGCCCGCTGCACTCAGCAAACCCGGCCAGCGCAAAACTCGACAACGCCGTCACCGCGAAGGAAAGCAGGCTCGACGCGTCGATGAGCGAGATGACGAAATTGAACCCGCGGAACGGATCCAGTGGAAGGGTTGGAGACATGGAACTCATGGCTGCTCCTGCACCTCGAGCGTGTCTTGCGTCTTGCCAATGCGGAAGATCACGAATTCCGCCGGCTGTGTGGGGGCTACTCCGATGACCGCCAGCACCTGTCCCTGGCTGGTGGCGGCTAGTGGGTTGGTCTGCTGATTGCACTGCACGAAGAACGCCTGCGCCGCTGTGTTGCCCACGAGTGCGCCCTGTTGCCATAAGGTGTTCAGAAATGTGGTCGCCGTCAGCGTGATTTTTTGCCAGAGGTAGAAATTATTGGGCTCGAAGACTGCCCACTGCAGGACAACTTCCATCGCTTGTTCGATCATGCACATCAGCCGGCGCACGTTCAGGAAGATCCAATTCGTGTCGCTCGAGACCGTGCGCGCGCCAAAGATGCGCAGGCCGCGCCCGCGAAATGCACGAATGCAATTGATGCCGAGTGGATTGAGAAATCCCTGCATGGCCGGCGTCACCTCGACGGTCAAGTCCTGGGCCCACTCGAGTTCGGTATTCGCCGGCGCCTTCCAGACGCCGATGCTGGTGTCGGTGTAAGCGCAAACGCCAGCTGCATGGCCGCTGGGGGGAATGCGCCGCACGATCTCGTTGTTCAGAAGCAAGGGATCGGAAACCAGTACCCATGGAAAATAGAGTGCGGCGTAGCTTGTGTCGAATTGATTGCGCCATGTCTGCACTTCGCCGAGGCTCACTTGCTGGTTGGGGTAACCGAAGTCCGGCGGATCGAGCAGAGCCACGCGGTACTGCATGGATTGGCAGTGCAGGATCATTGCCTGCTGCATGCGGGCAACATCGCTGAGCGAGAACAGCGGCGCGGCTTCGACCGGCGGCGGCGTGTACTGCACAGCGGTGGACGCCGTCGAGCCCGGCAAACATGGATTCGTATTCACTGGCGGAGGCGTGGCATGGACGACAGCGGGGCTCGGCTCAATCAGAATGTCAGGGCAGCAAACGATAGAAACCTGCTCCACGTCTTCGAGGGTTCGCAGTCCCCACTTGGTTTGGCTCGCCTGGTTTCCCGTAAAATCGCTCAACGCGAGCGCGGCAATGCCGTCGCGACCGCCACGGAATGAAAGAAGGCCATCGCTGAGCTGTGGCGCTTCGGGATCGGGCAGCCGGTCGGGGTACGGCGCTGGCGAATTCATGTCTGTGGCCTGGATGAAATGCGACGTTGTGGAGCTGATGGCGGTTTGAACGTAGTTCGCGCTGATCGGGTTGAGAGACAGCCTGGAGAAAATCTCCTGCTCCAGCCCGTTGAGAAGAAGACTGATCGAGAATTCCAGCGACTCGAACCAGATTTCAGCGTTCAAACTGAGCGGCGCGGTGAGCGGAGAATCCCATATCAGAGTGTTGGAACTGGGATCGGTTTGAGCGACAAACCGGTATTGGGCCGGCACACCCGGCTGGTACACCTTGACCAACGTGCCCACGGAGAATCCGACGATCGAGGTCAGGAAGCTCGCCTGGCCGGTGGAAGGCTGGGGCAGAGAAGAAGTGGTCGCGGCAGCGAGGCTGGTCTGCGCGACAAAGACCGTCAGCTCGTCGCCCCACACGCCTGGCGTTTGCGTTTCTAACAAAACCGTGGGGTTCCCGTCGCTATCGAACAACATGCCGCGGGAATTGGCCGCGCCTGTGGCGATCGTAATTGGCTGCGTGAGATTAAACGTCCCGGCGAGCGATGCCGACCACGTGATGGTATTGGTTGCGGGATTCACGCTTTCGACCATCAGATCCATTTGCTGGAACGCGGAAAATGCGATCGGCTGAGTGAGATCGAAGGTGGCGTCGAGCGGGGAATCCCAATACACCATGTTGGTTGCCGAGTCGACACCTTGCGCGATGCGGACATTCGTCACGACCGTGGGAGAGCTTTGCTGAATGGTGACCACCGATCCCTGGGGAAACCCGGCGACGCTCGTCAGAATCGACGCCGCTCGCGACGCAGGCTGCGCGCCTGCGGCCGCGGCCGACAGGGTTTGTCGCGCGGTCGCAAGTGCGCCGGCAACGAATCGCCGCGTCGACACAACAATCGAGGAGAATCCGTCGGCCGGCTGGACCACGCCGCGAGCGGTCGTTGTTTGCGTATCCGGCGCTGCAACGCGCACGCCGTACATGGTCTCGCCGCCGTTTTCAAAAAACGCCTTGGCGCAATAGGCCATGTAGGCGTTGGGAAGGAAACTCCCAAAAACGGTCTGGAACTGCGCCCAGGAATTGACCGGTGTGGGGACATTAAGCGGCCCCATCTGCGCAATCCCGATGAAGGCCGCGATGTCGGTACGCAGAACCGTCAGGGCCTGGCTGTTCTGGTCCGTGGCCTCGAAATAAACACCGGGAGTGAGGTAGGTCGCCATACGCGCAGGGCCTCTATTGCGTCAGCTCAAGCCGTTCGTGCACGATCTCAATGCTCTCGATCGCCACGTCGTTGCTGGTGGCATTCATGGTCGCGCCTTCCCATTTGGTGATCCAGCCATTCTGGAACTGCCAGCGCAGTACGTCGTTGTGCTGTTCATCCTGCAGCACAATGGCGCCATTGCGGCGGTCGTCGACGCCGTTCAGAATGTTGAGGTACCAGTTCCACAGGTCCTTGTTGGCGGTGAAGCCGCGCTTGAGCGTGATGTTGTTGAACTTGCGCAAGCCCGGCAGTTTACGCACCGAAAGCCAGGTATCGGTGCCTTCGCGATAATCCACCGGATCGGTGTTCATCGACAGGCCGCTGGCCTCGCGGAACGAGGCCACGCTGGTGTTGTCCAGCTCAATGCGGAAGTTATAGCCGCGAAAGGGATCGTTTCGAACTGCGGTTGCCATGCTGTCCTCCTCGCTACAATTCTTGGACCGATGAGCCGCCCGCCCACTGTCCGATCTGGATAATTACGAACTCCGCCGGGAATACCGGCGCCACGCCGACAATCATGATCAGCCGCCCGTTCTCGATGTCGTCCTGCGACATTGTGGTCTCGTCGCAGCGCACGAAGAAGGCCTGGGCTGCCGTGGCTCCCATCAATCCGCCCGCTTGCCACACGGTGGTGAGGAAGGCCTCGACGCTTTGCGAAAGGCGCGCCCAAAGCGCGGGACTGTTGGGTTCGAAGACCGCCCACTGCGTGCCCTGGTCGAGCGAGGCCTCAAGGTAGATAAAGAGACGGCGCACGTTGACATACATCCACTCCGTGTCGCTGGTGATGCAACGCGCGCCATACACGCGCAGCCCGCGTCCCTGCGCGGTAAAATCGCGCAATGCGTTAATGTTGTAGGGTTCGGGATTCAGCACGTCCTGATCGCCCTTGCTGAGCTTGGTCGCGAGGTTCAGAATCCCGTTGATCACAACATTCGCCGGAGCTTTCCAAACGCCGCGCGACGCATCGGTCTGCGCGTAGATGCCGGCGATGTGACCGCTTGGCGAGACCGTTAGAGGATTGTCGGTTAAGGGATCGGTGACGACGACTCCCGGATAGTAAATCGCCGCATACTTCGTGTCGTAAAGGTTGCGCTGATTCTGAATATCCGGGATTCCCGGACTCCCACCCGTCGATGTCGGGGCCGGATCGAGAATGGCAAAGCGGTATTTCAGAGTTTCGCATTGGCTAATCAGCGCCATCTGGGTCGTCTGGTCGGTAATGCCCGGCGTTGCGATAATGCTGACCTCGGCGGCGTCGATGAGCGAAGCGATTCCCGTTCGGTTTCCCGGACCGCCATCGTTGCCCACGAAATCAAGAGCCAAAGGACAGCTTCCATCGGTGCCGGAGTTCGCCTGCATGTTCACATCTTTGCCGCCAATCGCCACCGGCATGGTACTCGGATCCTGCGTGGTTTGATCGGAAGGCAGAACACCGCCGGTCGCGGGAACGTTCAACAGAGCCGAACCGTTGTTGATGATGTTGGCGTAGTAATAAGGAGTCGTGTTGTCGAGCGTGAGTCCACGCCAGCTCTCGTTGGTGCTCCCATACGATGCCACGATGTCGAACTCACAGGTGCGCACCGTGGTGGGAATGATCGGGCTGCCGCCGAGATTTCCGCTGATGGCTGCGATCGCGGCAGGACTGAGCCCGGGGTTTGGCGATTCGCTGAGCTGGATGCCGTTGCCCAGCACGTGGAGAATCTTGGCGTAGTACTTGCCTCCCGCCACCGGCACCGGCAACGTGGTTGATGTGGTCGGCGTGAATGTGTTGCCGGTGCTGTCCTTCCACACGCTTCCATTGGGAGGGCCTCCCGTGATCGGACCCATCGTCATCGGACCGCCCGCGGGGATGGTGCCGATGAGAGTCGCCGAAGCGCCCGTGGCCGCCTGCGTTACCTGCTCACCGGCGGTGAAAGTATCAGCGGTCGAGCCGGCCACCGTGAAACTGCCGCCCGTATTGATTTCAACAATGGCCCCCGCATACATGTTGGCCGTCGAATTCAGCACCAGGAGGTTATCCGTTCCCGGGCTCACATTGCTCAGGCCGATCACCTGCGCGATGCCGCGTGAGCTCGGCGTGATTTGAACCAGAACGCTATTGCCCCATGCGCCCGGGCTCGACGCCTGCAGTTGAAACTCTGATGTGTTCGGCGCCGGCACCAGCGCGGTCCCCGCGCCGTTGATCCCGGTGTCGCCAGTCAAAAGGACCGTCGTGTACTGCCAGTCGTAGTTGGTAAAGTTCGCCGAAGCCGGTGACGGCGCGGGAATGCCGTTCACATTCACAGTGAGGGAGCCGTCGTTGTAGCTTTCCACGGTGATAGTGCCGGAGGTTGTGGTCACTCCGTTCTTCACCTGGTTCAACACCAGCGTGGTGCCATTCTGAATGCCGCGCATGCTGGCGAGGTAAAGTGTTCCCCCGCTTGTGCTGGGAACGGCGGTGCTGGTAAGCGTTGTCGTCAGCCCCGGTGACCCCGCGTTGTTCTCCAGTGCTCCGGCCTGGGCCGCAAGCGGAGCCGTGCCGCCGGTGGCCGCGGAGGCTGCGGCCCTCTTGATGTAGAGCAGTTGCCCGCCATTGTTGAAGAACGCCGCAACCGCGTGGGGCATGAAGTTGTAACCGGCCTCGCCTCCAACGGGCGGCGTCGTGGAAAACGCCGGCTGGAAATATCCGCCAAAGGTTCGCTGGTAATCCGCAAAGCTGGTCACCAGCACGGGCGGATTCGTGTCGAGCGGACCTCTCTGGGTGACACCCACAAAACCCGTCACGCTGGTGCTTACACCTTCGATGGGCTGCAGCCCGCTATCCACTTCCTGGATGTATACACCGGGCGAAAGATACGTTCCCATGGTTTCTCTCCTTCTCCAAGTCGCTTCTGTTGCTAAATCCTGAAATCCACAATGTTGATGGGCTTATCGAACTCGATCATCCAAGGCGTCGGGGGCGTGGTCCCGTTGGCTTCGAGAAACAATTCCTGGACGCGACCCACGCCATTGAATGCGTAATAGCCCATGTAGTCAGTGACTGCGCCGAGCTCGTGGTATTCGACCGCTGCGGTTCCGTCGTCGATCACGACCGTGCTTGCCGAGAGCAGAGCGTCGGCCACGAGAATGCCGTCGCCAATATTCGAATCAGCCAGCAGATGGGCCACGGCTCCCGTCGCGGCAGCGGTGACAAAGTTGACCGTGGAGGCCGTGCCCGGGCCGTAGCTGCGATTGAGCGGTGTCGTCAGATTGACCTGGCCGGCCGCCGGCCCCGTGCTCGTCACGATCGCGTACTCTACCAGCGTTGTGTCCGCGGTCATGATCTGGACGAAGGCAGATCCCGATAATCCTCCCGTCGTGTTCAGCAGGATCGTGGTCGCGCCTGCCGTTGCCGGCTGGGTAAGCTGCGCAGTTCCAGTCTGGGTGAGCGTGACTGCCTGCACTGTTGTCGCAGGGACCGGATGCGCGGAGTAAAGCGGCGAGCGCAGTAGCATTGCGTGCGGCACGGGCGGGGGTGGCGGCGGCGAAGGAGGATTCGGATTATCGACCGATACCACCAAGGCGGACGTCACAGGCAGCCCGGTGGAATCGGAAACCACTCGCCCCTGCAGCCGCACCGGGAGCCGGCGCATCGCCGCACCGGGCGCACTCACCGGAAAACTGGAATTGACGAGAATGGTGACCTGCATCGGGTAGTCACGAAACCCGGGAGCAGCAAGCGTAAAGCTCACCGTGTAGCTGGTAGTGGTCAATTGCGGGAACGAGAGCGTCGGATATCCGGTGAGAGCGTAAAGCCCCTCTGCCGTGGTCTTGGTTTGAAGGTCTTCTCGCATCAGCTCCACTTCGAATCCCGGCATATTGAAAGCGCCAAAAATCTCGTCCGTCACGGCGCCGGTAATGACCGCGGCGTAGGTGGTCGTGACGTCGGTCGTGACGGTGTATAACGTGTTGTCGGTTCCGCTGATGGTCCAGCTGCTGGCCACGTCCAGTCTCCTCAGTTCGCCGCCAGGATTTGCGTGTACACAGGGTTTCTCTCGAGCACTGGGGCAGCCTGCACGGGCTGCGCCGCCGAATCGATGCTTGCCAGCTGAACCATGTAGCTCACAGAGAGCTGATAGGGCTCGCTGAGCGCTTCCCACACCAGGCTCAGTTCCTCGAGGGTCAAGGTTTCCAATGCCACGCGCAGTTGATCGGTCGTGCCCATCAGAATCCCCTGCAAATCGGCGCCGCGCAGGATCGAATGGTCATACATCACTTGCAGAACCTTGCCCAGGAGCGCATGCCGAGTCAACGGATCCTCGGCGACCGGCGTAATCAGGTAATAGAGCAGGATGGGCAGCGGAGTGCTCACGATCTGCGTCGTGCTGATGCGCTGCGGAGGCTCGTTGAGCATGTCGGCCATGCGGCTCACGCGGTACAGCCACACCGAAACGCCCAGCTTCTCGTGGACCTCCTTCATCTCGGTCGGCGAAAGCAGTTCGATGGGCACGTTCTTGATCTGGCTGTCGGTGCTCTGTGTGATATTCGCGATCAGCAGTGTACGCAGTGTCTGGCTGACCGCGCTGATCACCGGGTAATCACTCATGCTCGCTCCTCGATGCAATTTCCCCGTACGACTTCTCGTAGTCCGCGATAGCGGCAGTCAACAAGCCGAGAAACGCCTTCGCATAGACGGGCGCAGCGATAATCCGTGTGTGCATGCGAGGCCAGTTCACACCCTCATAGTGCTGCCCGAATTCCAATACCACCTCGAATGCGTTGAGTCCCACATGGAAGTAGTTGGCATAGCGAGCTTCCGGTTCTTCCCCGGATTGGCCTTCCTGCGCTTCGCGCTTCATCGGGCGTCCCGCGATTCCTGTTGCAAGTGCGTAGCCACAAAGATGCACAGCACGCATCACGCATGCACAGCTTGCGAAATGTGGAGCTTGGATGGCGGGACGCGGGCGCTTACAGTCTCCCGGAGTGTCTCAACCGTACAGCGACAATCTCTCGACTGAGGATGGATGCTCTCAACTTAAGCTTGTTCGAGCAACACCTTGCCGCGTGTCACATGCAGTTGTGACAACTGTAACGCCTTGTTACAGGGCACTACCGCTGTCCCGCGGGGCCGCGGGAGAGTGTGAAACACGATACTTCGCCATCTTTCGATAGAGTGTCATACGCGACCAGTGAAGCTTCTCCGCCGCGCGGCTCTTATTCCATTTCGTGTCACAAAGAGCTTCGATCAACCGCTCTCGCTCATCTCGCGACAAGCACGCCTCCCGGCCGGAGCCGTGCAGCCATGCGGGCAGATCTTCGACTTGAACTTCGTCTGAAGTGCAGTGCAGGAAAATGCTTTCGAGAACATTTCGGAGTTCCCTTATGTTTCCGGGCCAGTTGTATTGCGCAATCCTGTTCATGCATGCTTCCGAGATGCGCGCCACATCGTCGCCGCCCAGCAGGTGGCGATAGTGCTCGACCAGCAAAGGAATGTCTTCTTTGCGGTCCCGCAGCGGAGGCAGCTCAACGCGCGCGACGTTGAGGCGGTAATAGAGGTCCCTGCGGAACATACCACGCTCCGCCATGCCCTCCAGATCCTGGTTAGTCGCCGCCAGGAACCGGATGTCGATCTTTTGCTGTCGCGTGCCGCCCAAGCGCGAGACCTCCTTCTTTTCCAGAACCCGCAGAATCTTGGCCTGAGCAGTCAGGCTCATGTCGCCGATCTCATCGAGCAGAACGGTCCCGCCTTCAGCTGAGGCGAACAACCCGTCCCGTTTGCTGTCTGCGCCCGTGAATGCGCCGCGTACATGCCCGAACAATTCGCTCTCCAAGAGCGGATCCGGAATGGCCGCGCAGTTCAGGCACACGAAGGGCTTGTTGCGCCGGCTGCTCTGGCGATGAATGAATTCCGCCGCCAATTCCTTGCCTGTGCCGGTCTCTCCGGTGATGAGCACTGCGCAATCCGACGCGGCCACTCGCGCCAAGTAGCTTTTGATGCGGCGCAGATTCTCGCTGGAGCCCACCATCGCATCGCAAAGCAGTTCGCATCCCTGCCCACCCTGGCGGCCCACGGGGCCCTCGCGCTGAGAGCAACGGTCCATGGCCTCAAAGAGAGACTGCGGCTGAATCGGTAACGCAATGTAATCCTTCACGCCTAGGCGCAGCGCTGCCACCGCTGTTTCTTCCGAGCCCTCAGCCACCAGGAGGAGCATCGGAGTTTCCGGGTGAGCCCGTCGAACCTCGCATGCCATCCGCTGCCAATGCGGAGAGCTATGTTTCGAGTGTTCGACGAAGATCCAGTCGGGGTGCATGCATGCCGAATAAGCCCCCGCGTCGCCATCCAACCGTCGTTCCGTGACGCGAAGACCTCTGGATTCAAGGAGCGAAACTACTTCTGCGCACGCGCCGGCACACGACGCGAATAACAGGGCTCGGGAACCGGGGAATTTCGCCTGGGGTGGTTGCATGGGGACACCTTCTGGCGATCGTTGTGTCACGAGAGCATGTGGCTGAAAGGCATCTCTTCGGCGTCGTATCTACTGCTCGGAGCGTACACCGGCGGAACGAGTGTCTGCTGGTTCTGCCTCGGAGATTCTTTCGCCGCGCCAATATCCGTCTGCGAAATGACGGTCCGCACGTGAGGGAAAGCTGGGGAAACCGCCCCGGAGCAGTCACTTCGATAGCAGTCCATCATAATAGTGGGCTTCCAAACTTAAACAGCTGTTGAAAACTTTTTTTGCACGGGAGTTCATCACTCTGTTGGGCTGCCATCAGAATTTGCAACGCATCTGGTGCAATCTGAGCGTTCTGCCATCCTGCGGGCTGCGACCTATCTGCGCAGCGGGAGCACGCTTGGGGGTTCGCGAGCCGATGGAAACCTACTCGCGTCGCTGGCCGCGATTCTTGTGGCTGCGCACCAACTCGAGGAACAGCTGTTGCACCCGCGTATCCGAGGTCATCTCGGGATGAAAGGTAGCAACGAGGAGATCTCCCTGCCGTACCAGAACCGGGAAGCCGTCGCGGCAGCCGAGAACCTCGACACCGGGACCGACGCGCGTGATGCGCGGCGCTCGGATAAAGACCATTTCGAGCGGGCCGCCCGGCAACTCCGTGGGCAGCGTCAATATCGTGGAGTCGATCTGGCGGCCGTAGGCATTGCGCTCCACGGTCGCGTCAAGCAGACCGAGGCTACGTTGTTTCGGGTGCAGCACCTCGCGCGCCACGAGAATGCAACCGGCGCAGGTGGCGAAACAGGGAGTGGCGGAGATTAACGCGCCAAGCGCCTCAAAGAAGCCCTTGTTTTCAAGGAACTTGAGCATGGTGGTGGATTCGCCGCCCGGCAGAACCAGGCCGTCGAGGCCGGCTAGTTCTTCCGGCTTGCGCACGAGCACCGTGCGCGCACCCGCATTGGCGAAGGCGCGCGTGTGCGCCTCGTAGTCACCCTGCAGGGCGAGTACGCCGATGGTGATGGGGTTGGTGTTTTCGGCGCCTTCCTGCGCCGGAGCATTTGCCGCGCTTGCCATCGCTTCCTTTGGTTTTATGATACCGGCATTCATCGTTCCGGCCCGAATGGCCGCCTCGGGACCAAGAACTCCGCACGGTCCCGCTCAAACCAACCCGCGTATTCGTTGCATTCAAGAAACCGCCGGCCCTTATTCAGGGGAACTCGAACGACTGACCGTTTGGCCCAGAATAATTGCTCGAAATGGAATGGAATCTTCTCGTTACGGAGCGCATCCTGGTTGTGCCAAACGTCCTTGCATGCGCTCCAAAAGTCGCGTATGATTCGGGCAATTTATGAACCGAGCCCATGCAACACGGGAAGCATGGCACCCGCAGACCAAGCAAGACCGTGATGCGATCCTGCGTGAGCTGGAGGCGGTCCTGGCCAGTCCGCACTTTTCGAACAGCAAGCGCTATCCGACGCTGCTCCAATATATTGTCGAAAATACCCTGGCGGGCAAGCTTGATCTGCTCAAAGAGCGGACTCTGGGCGTGGAAGTCTTTGATCGCCCGCCAACTTACGACACCAATACGGATACAGTTGTGCGCTACACCGCAGGCGAGGTGCGCAAGCGGCTTCTGCTCTATTACTCCGAGCACGGCTCGAGTTCCGGCATTCGAATTTCTCTGCCCGCCGGCTCATATGTTGCGGAGTTCCTGCATGGGCACGATGGCCATCCAGAGTCCGTCAGCGACCCGAATCCTCGCGCTGTAGATATTCACGTGCACGAGGCGGAGCACTTTCCGCTCCCGCGGACAGAGGTGCACGAAACGGGTTTGGGCACCCTCGCCGGAGCTTCGGACGATTCAGCCCGCGCGAGCACAGCCGAGCACACCGCGCGGGCCGCAAAGCGCGTCGGGTGGATTGCTGCCATAGCCGTGCTTCTCTTGGCGGTTACGGTAGGTTTCGTATGGAAGAACCACACTGCGGCTCCTCAAACTGCAGTGGATGCCTTTTGGGCTCCTGTTATTCGCGATCAGCACTCGGTCATCCTTTGTACGGGCAGCTCGACATTCGCGCCCAACAACTACTCAGGCGTGACGACGGCGGATAAAACCATCGAGTATCCCTTCGTCTCCATGCAGGCCGCTTCGGCGATTTCTCAGATCAGCAGCACCCTGGAGCACTCCGGAGTAGCTACGCAACTGCTGCCTTCGGCCACCACTTCGTTGCCGGAGCTTCGCGAACACTCTGTGATCCTGCTGGGCGGTTACAACAACGACTGGACGTTGCGGCTGGTCGAGCCTCTCCGATTTCATTTCATGCCGACCCCGCCGACAGGACGCGAAGCCATTTTGGACCAGACGCGGCCACTAACGCACTGGGAACGCGATACCACAAAGCCTTACTCGAGCGCCGACGATTACGCGCTGGTTGCCCGGTTCCGCGACCCCACCATTGACGGGTGGGTCGTGGTGCTTGCCGGCGTGGGCCGCAATGGCACAGAAGCCGCCGCGCAATTTGTAGCCAGTCCTCACTACATGGAGTTGCTTAAACAGAGCATCGGAAACGCATTTGCCAGTCGCAACCTGGAAGTTGTCCTGAAAGTGAGCGTCATTGAGGGCAAGACCGGGGCGCCCTCGATTCTGGCGCTGCATAGCTGGTAGCACCGGGGATGGCAAGCCCGCCGTCGATGTCGGCCGCAAAAAATATCCACCCAACAAATCCAGATGCAGAGATGGCGAGACCGCGGTAGTATTCTCCGTGATGAAAACTCAGGAAATTCGCAGTGGGATCACGCGGAGAGAACTGCTGCGACAATCCGCAGCAACTGCGGCAAGCCTCGCAGCCGGAAGCGCCTTTCCGGGAATTTCCGCCATCGCGGCCGACGCCGAGAGCGCGGAAGCCTCAACTACTGAAGGGCAGCTTTACGCCACAACCCTCAAGACTTGGTGTGATGGTCTGGTGGCGCGCCAAGTCACAGAGATGCGCGCCCCGGCATTTTATGGCGGGCTCTTATGTCCCTCCTGTGTATTGATTCACGGGCGCTGCGGCGACGCAGTCTATCCGCT
>Ga0335078_10013379_pt1 | contig 12160 bp, 10 predicted proteins | sample Lox_Sample_32_FD_206711 | JGI IMG/M metagenome (GOLD analysis project Ga0335078, IMG submission 206711) | Soil microbial communities from Loxahatchee National Wildlife Refuge, Florida, United States - Lox_Sample_3.2 | ecosystem: Environmental > Terrestrial > Soil > Wetlands | place: USA... | reverse complement strand
TGGGCCTCCGTCACCAAAGACTGCGGATTATGCAGCGAGATTTTCTCGCTGACGAACAGACACCCGGCGCCGGCTGCCGTCGCCAACGCAATCTGCACGAGCCTGCTTTTCACGCGCGTCATTTTTTGCCTCCCGCAACAACGCCTGCCGGCACTTCATCCAAATCCCGAAGCTCCTTCAGTGCGATTTTCTTCGCGCCCGCAGGCGGCTTGAACGTGAACGCCTCGGCGGTCGCCGGGGCATCGGTCTTCCAATCCGAGATACGCAGTGTGTATTGCGGGGCGCCAGTCTCGGTCTTGCTGGTGATCACGTATTTGTGTGGAATTGGACGTGGTCCAACCTCGATCCAAATCTGCCAATCGGTATCAAAATTGCGAAACGCCAGATGCTCGCACTCGACGCCATCGACGACGCCGCGGCCAATATGCTTGGCATCACGTACATCCGACATCAGAACGTCGTAGGAATTCGACAGCAGAAGGTCCGAGGCCGGCGCCTGAACCGAAAATTCATTGATCAACCGATCGATGAGCTGATCCGTCGAGCCTGGCGAGTCAAGCTGGGCAAAGGCGTTGATGTTTTTGCCAAGTATCGTCGCGGTCTTGCCGTCGAAAACGAATTCGACGTCGGTGTAGCCACCGGTCCGGCTGACGCGAAGCTTGTCGGGACGACTGAGCCATAACTGACCCGTGGCATCGAATTGGATCTTTTGCAGGTCGGAAGTCAGCACTTCGATGTCTGTATTGAGCGTAGCAGAGATGTTTTTCTGACTTGCGACATAGTCAGACATCATTTTCAGAATTTTCCCGGCATCGTCGGATTGCGCTTGAGCGGATGTTGCGGCGATCAGTGCAGTCGATAACGCCAATGCGACACATCCGGAAAGGTGCAATGCGCGTTTCATCGTGTCCCTCCGTTGACCCGGGCTGTGCCCGGACACGTCGCGGAATTGGATTCCGCGTGTCTTTAGCGATGCTAGATAAGCAACAGGAAAAGCGCCTGTTCAATATTGACCAGGTTTGCGAAAAAATCTCCGCAGTGGTGCAGCGTCTAATCGTTCAAGACCACTCTCAATAGAGAGCTGTGAACGGTAATGTCTCTATTGTATTCGATGAAACCTAATTTCCTAAATTTGTTCATGAAATAGCTCACGCGGGGGCGCGTCGTACCGATCATTTTTGCGAGCGTCTCTTGACTGATCTTCGTGATGGTCGGCCCCGGTTTGCTGGCTGTGCCGAGATTAGCCAGCCGAAGAAGGATCCGGGCCAGGCGTTTTTCGCTCGAATTGAATAACTGATCGATTAAATCCTCTTCCACCCGGCTGTTGCGCGCCAAAAGATGAGCGGTAAACGCTTTCGCGAACGCCGCCTCATGGTCAAGCGCGCGAAGCATTTCGGATTTTTTCAGACTCACGACCACACTTTCGGTCACGGCTGTTGCGGTTGCCGCGCGCAGCAACTGTCCGGTCAGGCAGCTCTCGCCGAAGAAGGCACCGGGCCCGAGTATTGCAATAACGGCCTCTTTACCCTGGTCGGACGCGACCTCAATCTTGATCTGGCCTTTTGTGATGTAAAAAACCGAATCCGCATGCTCACCCTGCGAGAATATGGTTGCTCCCGTTCGAAAACCGGAAACAACTCGGCCGCCATCGACGCTGGTCAGCGACACGATCGGATAAAACAAGCTTTTATTATTCTTGGTCTTACGCATAGTACCCCCGACACGCAGAACCGAAACCTGCGCCATGCTAGCGCTTCTCGTGACTTACGTAACCGTACTTTTCGGTGGCCACGTTTGTCCTCGCGGCTAAACTGAATTCGCAAAACCAAGATAATTCAATCATATGCAACGAGTGAGTGAGCGTAATTGACCTTTATCAAATGATATGGCGCGATTGTGAATGATCGAACGGCTTTTTCGTCCCGTAAGCGACTTCGCACAAACCTGGATGAGCGCGCGTCGAAAGCTTGCCGCTTCGTCGCTTTGCCCACGCGGTTGCGCCAGTTTTGTTGGAGAAATTCCACAAGAATGGCGAACCTTACTTGGATCGCGATCCAGATTGCAGAGATTTTCGGCAAAACCGGTCAATATTGAACTGGTGCGTTGGCTCTCATTTATCTAGCATTCGATGGCCGATGGGGCTGGGAGGCAATAATGAAAAGATTGGGCGTCGTTCTTGCGGCTGCGGGCGTTGCTGCGCTGACGTGCGGATGGGCTTATGCAGCAGATCTGCCGCTCGAACCCGCCTACAAGACGCCAGTCGCGCCCGTTCCGTTTTACAATTGGACCGGCATTTATTTTGGATTCAACGGCGGCTACGCATTTGGCCAATCGACGCCGATGAGCCTGTACTCAGATACCTTTTCTGCATTTAATTTCGCAACAAATGGCTGGCTCGGCGGTCTTACCGCCGGGGCCCAAATTCAAAGCGGCCACACCGTCATTGGGGTCGAAGCCGACGTCGATTGGACGAATAGCAGCGGTTCGTCCAGAGGCACCGTGTCGTTTAACGGCGCCCCGATAGGGACCGCAACCCTCTCGTCAAATCTGTCGTCGATCAGTACGCTCAGAACGCGTGTCGGATATGCTGCCGAAAATTGGCTGTTTTACGGAACCGGCGGCGTGGCTATCACCAACGAGACGTCGAATTTGACGGGTCCGGTCGGCTTTGTTTGCGGCACTGGTGCTTTTGACAGCCCGCCGTGTAAGTCGCTGTCGAACCTTCACGTTGGCCTGGCGGCAGGGGCGGGCGTCGAATACGGCATCACGCCAAACTTGAGCGCAAAGGCCGAATATTTGTGGGTCGGAGCCGGCGCTCTCAACACACTCAGGGACAATCTGGTGCGCGTCGGCTTGAACTGGCGCTTCGGCATGTAAGTGTGCTCCGGATTCGCTCAGTTCGGCACGGCATTTGACCGGGCCAGTCTTCGAGCCACCCCGCACAGTTTGAGAATGCGCCATGAGCCCGCTGGTTTTGTCGTGTCTCATATTCGTGTTGATACTCGGCGGCATGGTCCTCGGCATGTTTCTTGGCAAGGCATTGCCGCAGCATCACCTCAACAAAGATTCGCGGGACGTGGTACGTCTGGGCGTGGGGCTCGTCGCGACGATTGCCGCACTCGTGCTCGGACTGCTGATTGCGGCCGCAAAGGGCTCATTCGACACCCAGAGCGGGCAAATCACGCAGATCACGGCGGATGTAATCCAGCTCGACAATCTGTTGGCGCAGTATGGACCGGAGGCCGCCCCGGTCCGCAATGTCATGCGCACCGCTATCCCCGTCGTTGTCGATCGGATTTGGCGTGAGAAGGTGACGAGTACGACGGCGCCGTTTGTAGCCAACGCCAAAGGAGAAGCGCTCTACCTGGCGATTATCTCACTTTCGCCGCAAAACGACATCCAGCGGTCGCTGCAGGCCCGAGCAATTCAAATCAGCAACGATTTGACGCGGTTACGCTTGTCGCTTTTTGTGGAAACGGGCAACGCAATTCCGACGCCCTTTCTCGTGGTGCTGGTGTTCTGGCTCGTGATCATTTTCGCGAGCTTCAGCCTGTTTGGCAGTGTCAACGCAACGGTCTTCACCATTCTGTCGGTTTTTGCATTATCGGCGTCGGGGGCGCTTTTTCTTATTTTGGAGCTAAGCGAGCCGTTTTCTGGTTTGATGATGATCTCCAGCGCGCAGCTGCGCAACGCGCTCGCGCCTTTGGGCCCCTAGTCTGCCTTGCACCAGTCGAAGGTTCGACATCCCGCGGCGGGCCCGCCTGACCCCGATCTTGCGGCGCCGAGCAGATCAGGTCTAATCTCAACACCGGGGGGAGCATGTCACTAAAATGACCTGACTCTAAATGGAGTGGTTCTGCGATGATTGACCGGGATATTAGACAACGGCACGGCGTGACCGTTCCGGCACGAACAAGTTTCCTTCGCTATTTAACGGCCTGGGTCGGTACGGCGATACTGTGCGCGATTGCAGCATCCGTCCCGGCTCGCGCGCAGACGTCCGTCTTCCAGCCGACAATGCAAGATGTTGATCCCGGCATCGACCACGGCAATTCGAGCAAATTGCTTCCCGAGGAGTTTGAGCGGCAGGCGGTGTTCTATCGCTCGCAACATCCCGTCGGTACCATCATCGTCGAGACCAAGGAGCGCCACCTTTACCTGATTGAGAGCGAGACGCGCGCGTTGCGATACGGCATCGGGGTCGGCCGCCAGGGCTTCACTTGGGCAGGCCTGCTGCGGATTACGCGCAAGCTCGAATGGCCCGACTGGCGGCCGCCGCCGGAGATGATCGAGCGCCAGCCTTATCTTCCGCGCTTTATGGCTGGAGGTCCAGGCAATCCTCTCGGCGCCCGCGCCATGTTTCTCGGCGACACCGTCTACCGCATCCACGGCACCAATGCGCCGGAGACCATCGGCCAGGCGGTCTCCTCGGGCTGCTTCCGCCTCGTCAACGATGACGTTGAGGACCTTTATGGGCGCGTGTCCGTCGGCACTCGCGTCATCGTGCGGCAGAACTAGCTAACGTCATTCGGCTGCGAGTCCCGGTCGCAGTTTACCGCGGTCGAGATCGCGGCTTACGAGGCGCATGACTTGCGCCGAGACGTCGCCGAGCCGCGCGCGATAGTGCCCGGTTGCGCGTGCCAGCACGTTGTAGATCACGACCGCCGGGATCGCTGCGATCAACCCGAGCGCGGTGGCGAGCAAAGCTTGGGCAATGCCAGGCGCTACTACGGCAAGATTGGTGGTATGCGCATTGGAGATGCCGATAAAGCTGTTCATGATTCCCCACACCGTGCCAAATAATCCGACGAAAGGCGCGGTGGAGCCGATTGTCGCGAGCACGCCGGTGCCCCGTGATATTCTCCGGCTGTTTGCCAGTTCAACGCGCTGCAGTAGCAAGGCAATGCGCTCTTTGAGCCCCTCGCCATGCGGGTCGGCCGAAAGCCGGATTTCCTGGACGACCGCCTGCATGAGTCGCGAGGCCGCATCCGTTCCACTGCCTAATTGCCCGGCTGCCTGGGCTAGCGTGGCTGAGCCGGCGAGGACCTTGAGCGCGCGACGCGCGTGGCCGCGTGCACTGCCGAGTTCGAAGCTCTTGGCGATGAACACGGTCCAGGTCACGAGCGACGCAAGAGCAAGACCGATGATGACGGCCTTTACGACGATATCCGCTTTCAGAAACATCCCCCACGGCGAAAGGTCGTGCGGGAGGAGAGCGCGCTCGATGGTCGGCTCATTCGCTTGCGGTTCGGGGGGCTTCAGCACTGAGGTATTCGGAGCGATTGAGCCCGGCGTCATTATCGCTGTGGCCGGTGCCGCATGAGGCGCGGCCGGTTGCTCGGCGGGCGCTGTAGACGTTTGCGCCATCACGGTATGCACAAACGCCGACATCACTAGCAGTGCGCAGATCAATGTCACGCTCGCAGCGCGCGGTAGGCGCGCTGCGCTGTCCCGATCCCGACGTCCTGTTTGATCAAACGATTTGTTCATCACTGCGGCCCTTGATGGAATTTGGGAACGGTGCCCGTGCAAGAACACAGCTTGTCGTAATAACGGCAAGCCGACCGCCGGGTGTGACCGCAAGCGCAGTCGCAGTGTCCTTTGCCAATGACACAATGCGCGTCAAACTTCCTGTATTCATGGTAGTTTGTTGCGCCGACAAATGTTGGGAAGCTTGTGATCTGAAATATCAGAAGAGATCCTGACATCAGTTTTCTCATGCGCGATTCCTGACAGCTATGAATTTGCAAATCTCCAACGTCTCGACGTCAAATCTTCTTCGATATGCCGATGAAGTAGCCGCGGCGGGGACCATATTGCGGCGCGAACACGCCGATGCCGGTGCCGCTGCGAATGAGGTAGACGGTGTCGAACAGATTGACGATGTCGAAGCGGATGGTTACGGGCCCTGGATCGTTTGGCAGCAAGAACTGGCGCGCGATCCCGATATTGAATTGCGTGTAGGGTGGCACCGTCGAAATATTGGCATCGCCGCTGCGCAAACCGCTGCCGTAGATCATGTCGGCGCTGAGCCGGGTCCCGCACCATCGCCATCCGTTGCTGCCCGGCAGGTCGTCGAACGTCTCACCGGGATATGCCGGCCGGCCGCAGAACTGGTAAGCGGCGCCGGCCGAGCCGGTCACCAGCTGGGTGTGATCGGTGTAGATCCAGTGCGTGTTGAGGTACTGCAGTTCGGTCAAGCCGCCGAGATCGGCAAGCGGCGTCACGTTGTCGAACAAATATTGATTTGACACGACCTGAGTGGCTCTCTCCTCACCGACGGCGAGGTTGCCGTAGGCCTGGAAGTTGCCGCTGTGAAATTTGGCGCTGAACTCGACCCCTTCGACGTACCCTTGCGCATAATTGAACGCGCTGAGCACCAGCGCTTGGCCGAAATTGCCATTGTCAATCAGGTCGGTCGCGATCTTGTAGTAAGCGTCGATACCAAGATCGAGATCGGTGCAGTCCTTCGCCGCCGGTTTGCTGCATCCGAAGGGAATCCTTTGGTCGACGCCGGCATCGAAATAATGCGACCGCTCCGGCAGCACCGGGCTGGTCCCGCCGCTGACCGGCGCGCCGGTCGTGCCGTTGAACAACGCGATATTGGCTGGTGCCGCCTCCACCAAGACCGGCGGCGTGAAGTAACGCGCATAGCCGGCGTGAAAGGTGGTGTACTCGAACGGCTTGTAGGTGAAATTGATCCGCGGGCTGAGCTGATTAGCGCTGACGTATTGCCACATCTGGTCGAAGCGCAGGCCGGCGTTGATGGTGAAGTTGTTGGTGACCTTCCATTCGTCTTGAACGTAGACCCCCGCAAGCCAGCCAAGCTTGTTGACATTGTCGGTAATCGTCTCGGGCGCATCGATCGCCACGCCCGCCGGCGCCGGTTCGACCAGCGATGAGTTGCCGACAAAGGTCTGTTCGCCACTGACGGTGAACCCGGCACGGATCGTGTGCGCCGGATTGATCGCATACGAGCCGTCGCCCTGGAGCCCGTTGGTATACGATGTGCGCAGGATGTCCGAGGCCACGCCATTGATCAGCAGATCGCCAATCGGGTCGGGGGTGTAGTGCAGCTCGTTGTAGCGGGTGAAATAAGACAATTGTCCGTCAAAGCCGTTCGCCGATTTCTGCAACGCCAGCACGCCATATTGGGTGAACTCAGTCTGGTTCTCGTTCAATTGTGCTGAATTAAAAGTGGTGACGCCGAAGGCGCTGGTGACCGGCGGATTGCCATTTAACCCCACCGGCTGACCGGGCACGTTGGGAATCTGGAACGTGCTGTACGAGGTTCCGGCGATCAGGCTCACGCGGGTGGTGGGGTCGACGAACGCCGACATGTAGGCGAAGCCTTTCTCCTGCTGGGAGAAGTCATGGATCGGACTATAGGCCGGCGTCGAATTTTCGATGCCCTCGTTTGTCTGCAGGAAACGGCCGGTGAAGAAATATTGCACGCCGGCGAAACAGTCCGTGTTCCGCGGTGAGCGCGTTCCGGGAGCCGGCGCAACCGCCGGGCAGTTGCTGCCGAACGTGCCGCCGTACTCAAAATAGGGCGTAATCATTCCCTGGCTGCCGCCGTAAACGCCGACGGTGCCGCTGTTGTTGAAAATGTCGGCACGCGTGGTGATGTCGATCAGACCGACGGTGCGCATTCCGAATTCGGCCGGCAGCGCGCCGGTTACCAGTGCGATGCTGCCGATGTAGGCGGCGTCAAAAATGCTGCCGAAACCGGTGACGCCGTCGGGCAGCATGACGCCGTTGATCCGGAACTGGACATTGGCGTGATCGTTGCGGACGTGCAGCGAACCGCTGGCTGCTGAATCCTGAGACACGCCCGGCGCCTGCAGCAGGGCTTTTTCGACGGTTGCATTTGTGCCTTGGGGAAGGGCCTCGATTGTCTCGTGGCTGACGGTGGCCGATGTGGTGCCGGTGGTCGTGTACAGCTTGCCGCGTGCCTGGTCGAACGCGTTTGATCTGGCGATGGCGGCATTGGCCGGCGTGACGGGCGCAACAGCCGGCGCAGCACGCACGTTCCTTTGACGCGGCGGTCTCGGCTTTTCTTTCGGCGCGCTAACGACGACCTCGGGAAGCTGCACTTGCGCAGCGGCGGTCTCGCTAAACATCGCCGTTGCAAGTAACACGCAGCCGCAGACGACGTGTCCACGATGCTTGCAATGTGCACGAATGCGCATGACGCTCCGCCCTGGAGAGGGACCAAACGACTGACGGGTCGATGGAGGTCGTGCCGATATGTGAGCGCTGACGAGGCAGATGCCGCGTTCAATTCCTCAGGACGCGCCTACGCTGTGCGAAGGCGACGCCGAAGATCGGCAACGACCGAATGTCAGGCGACTGGCGGAGCGCGGGATTGGAAGGCTAATCGCCGGGGCGCAATGAAACCCGTTTCGCCGCGAGCGAAATGTTCAACGACGTGCGAAAGCAACGGCACCGGCAAAACTGGCGCCGCCGGTACGAACGAGCTGGACGCCAGGTAGATGCTGGCGCAGATCGCGCAATAATCGTCGCCGTCGTCGCCGGGCTGCTGGGCAGGAAGCGACTTCGCGCTGTGAGCTTGCGGGCCGGGAGCCGCAACCGTCGGATCAATCCGCCGGACCGCGTCGAGGTGCACATGCCCGAAGGAAAGGCACAGTTGCAGTGCCAGCGCAGCCAGCGCTAGCCAGCTGCCAATCCTGCGATCATAACGAAGCCAACGCATGAGCGCCTTATCAGCGTCGCAAGGCCAAGTTTCCAGACAGTTTGGACTTTACCGGCGTGATAACGAGCAAAGCAAGTGCAAATTCACGAGCGATGCTTCGCTTTGTCACTGCGGATCGCAAACGCATTCAGACCGCGCGCCGAGCGAAAACATCGCGTTGCTCAGTTTAGCCGCAGCTCAGTGATATGCCGTGGATCGGGCTTCAGGTCGCCGTGCTCGACACGCTTGACGATATCGGTGAGGACGGCGTTGGCGCGGCACGGCTGACCGACCTTTTCGCCTTCGCGAACCACGAACCCGTTGAGAAATTCGATTTCGGTGCGCCGCCCCTTGTGCATGTCCTGGCCCATTGATGGACGCTGGCCGGGTACAATGCGCGAGCCGTCTTTGAATAGCCGTTCATCACATGCCTGCGCCGCGACTTCGTCACCTTCGCCGGCGCGCGCGATCGTCTCCGGCGGCAGATGCAGAATTTCCTCCAATTGGTAGCCGTGCGCCTGACCCACGCGGATCGCTTCACTGCCGAGGCGTAGTGAGAAGCGGCGGATCGCATCGTTCTTTAGCATCTCGCCATCCTCAAGGCCGGTACACGCGCTCAGCCCATTGCCCATGGCGTTGGCGACCAGCTTCGACCAGCGCTCGCCCCACAGATTGCCGGTCACCTTGGCGCTATCGGCGTGACCGACCAGGCGGCAGACTTCTTCGGCGCGCGGCGTGAGGCGGCCGTGGACTTCGCCGGCGCGAAAGACGGTGTGCGCCGCGCCGGCTTTGCCGGCGAAACGATGAACGAGGCCCGGCTCAGCAAGGCTGACCATGATGCGGCTTGCGATGCAGCCGAGCGTCTTGCCCCAACCGACGACGCTCGCGACGGTCTCTTCGTTCATGCAATTCTGTAGCGAGACGACATACCCGTCTGCTGCCAGATATTGCCGGATCAGCGTCGCGGCCCAAGCGGTGTCGTACGACTTCATGCAGACGAAGGCGATATCGATCGGTTTCTCTTTGGCGAGGTGCTGCACGTCGGTCAGGTGCAAGGCATGCACCGCCACGTTGAATTCCGGCACGCCGCTGGCGTGAGTGACCCGCAAGCCATGCTTTCGCATGTGCTCGACGTGCGCGGGCCATGGATCGATGAATGTCACGTCCTCGCCGGACTGCACCATGTGAGCCCCGGTATATCCGCCGACGGCGCCTGCACCGACGATTGCGATCCTGCGGCCCATACTTTTTAATCCACGAGCGGGGTTGGATTGTCGGACGGCGGATCGATCGCGAACGTGTTGGCGGTCAAGCACGTCGTGGAAAAGCTGCCGGTCGTAGCGACCAGCGCCACCAGGCTTTCCAGTCCAAGGGCCTTTTCCGCGGCGGCGTAAGTTGTGTCGCTCAGTCCGTTACTCGCCAGCAGTTCGCGCGCCACGATGAAGCACGTTTGCTCGCGCGCATCGGCCAGGTTCGGCGCCTTGCGGGCGTTGATCGCGTCAATGATCGACTGCGCGATGCCGACCGCAAGCGAGCGGCGCACCTGCGCGAACCATGGATAGCGGGCGTTATAATGACGGGCGATGGCCAGTTTGACGATCTGTTGCTCACGGTCGGACAACGGCCCGGACCCGAGACAATTGCGCAGATTCTGGCAAGCCTCGAACAAAGCCGGCAATCGGATATAGGCGTAATAGGGCCCGCCCACGACGCCGGTCGATTGCTTGGCCGCGTCGTAGACCCGCGCCTGCTCCGCGTTCATGTCGGCGCGGTCTATGATTGATATGCGTGCCATGCGTTCTCCCTGATCGTCCGAATTTCGTTTGCGGGCCGAAAGTAGCATCGGCATACGGATCATACGAGGCGTATCCCGGGATGCCTGCGCCCCGTTTTGTGGAGAGTGGCGATGCCGCTGCAAAATCGAGTAACGCCGTTCGGAGACTTGACGGCCGTGTCCGCGCGCGGGTTGTTCATGGGCAACCGCGGCGGGCGCTTTCATACGGATGGCAAGACGTTGACGGCGCGGCGCTGGGCGTCGCGGCAATGGATCTGCTGCGTGCTCGACTTCAAGGGCCGCCAGCGGGACGTCTGGGGCCGTTTCTACACCGAGCTGTTTTTTCTCGACGAGCCAACCGCGCTTGCGGCCGGGCATCGGCCCTGCTTCGAATGCCGCCGCATGGATGCGGAGACTTTTGCGGCGGCGTGGCGTGAGGCGCGCGGGCTCAGCATGCGGCCCAAAGCCTTCGAGATGGACGAGATCCTGCACCGCGAACGCGTGAGCGGCCGCGCTAAACGCGTGCATCGGTGCAAGATCGACGATCTGCCCGACGGCGCATACGTCGCGCTGGAAGAGGGAGCCTTCGCGGTCCGCGGCGACGCACTCTTGCGCTGGACGCCGGAGGGCTACGGTGGCCGCAAGGGGCGGCCGCGCGGTGTCGTGGTCGATGTGCTCACCCCGCCGGCGATTCTCACGGTGCTGTCAGCCGGCTATGAGCCGCACAGGCATTTCAGCGCGAAGGACTAGCTGGCTTGCCGCCTGGCAGCGTATCCGCCGAAAGGGGCGCTCTCACGATCGCCGGTCGCGCAAGCCGGCCTGCTTGACCAGTGGCAGTGTCACGTCGCGGAATTCGCGCATGCCGGCTTCGAAACGCGGCCACGACAGCAGCACGCCGTCAAGGCCCATCCGCGAGAGCGTTGCAAGTCCGTCGACGATCTGCTCCTTGGTGCCGATCAGTGGGTATCCGCCCCAGCCGGCAACGAACAGCTCGGCGATGGCGCGCTTGCGTTCCGGCGAATAGCTCCGCTCGTTGACCTCGGCCGACATGGCATCGACCACGTTGCGGGCGGCAGCCCAATCGCCTTTCTCGTGCACGTAATAGTCATAGAATCTCCTGGCTTCTTTCTCGGTCTCGGCCTGCACGATAGTGGCGAGTGTCCAGACACGGACCGTGCGGCCGTACTCCTCGCGGGCGAGCCGGTGATAGTCCGCGACATGTGCGGTCAGCGCATCAAAATCGTCGTTGCGCAGAATCGTATAGACGAGATCGCAGTTCTTCACCGCGAAGTGCCGGCCGCGCTCGGAGGAGCCGGCATTCATGATCGCCGGATAGGGCTTCTGGATCGGCTTTGGCTTCAGGTAGCCCTTGTTGATCCGATAGAAGCGGCCCTCGTAGTCGAAGTCGTCGTCCTCGGTCCACAGTCGCTTGACGATGTCGAGCCATTCCTGGGCACGGGCATAACGATCCTCATGCCGCGTCAAGGCGAGATCGAACATCTCCATTTCCGGTCCGTTCCAGCCGCACACGACATTGAGCGTGAAGCGGCCGTTCGCGATATGGTCGATGGCGGCGCACTGTTTGGCGGCAACGATCGGATGATTGAGCGCAACGTGCGAGGTTGAGACTACGCCGGTTTTCGACGTTGAGGCGGCAATACCCGCCGCCCACGTGTAAGCCTCAAAGCCAG
>Ga0335078_10013378_pt1 | contig 12160 bp, 12 predicted proteins | sample Lox_Sample_32_FD_206711 | JGI IMG/M metagenome (GOLD analysis project Ga0335078, IMG submission 206711) | Soil microbial communities from Loxahatchee National Wildlife Refuge, Florida, United States - Lox_Sample_3.2 | ecosystem: Environmental > Terrestrial > Soil > Wetlands | place: USA... | reverse complement strand
CGACGCAGAGCAATGACGGATTTTTGGCCAATGGCCTTTGCGGCTTGGCGTCTTTGCGTGAAAAAGCATCCGGCTTCCATCATCCCGCCGCCGGGCGCGCGATCCGGTAAAGCACGTGCCGTCGCAGCCGGTGCCCGGCCGGCAGCAGCGGATGGTCGAAGTCGTCCGCCGGATCGTGCGTCAGGCCGAGCCTTTCCATGACCCGGCGCGAGCGGACGTTCTCCGGGACGGTGAACGACACGATTTCCGTCAGGCCGAGGATCCCAAAGCCGAAGGCGAGCGCCGCCTGCGCGCCCTCGGTCGCGTAGCCCCGGCCCCAGTGCTCCGCCGCGAGCCGCCAGCCGATTTCGACGCAGGGCGTGAACGCCGCCTCGAACCGGGGCACGGAGAGCCCGATGAAGCCCGCGAACGGCGCGCCGCCGGCGATCTCGACGGCCCAGAGCCCGAAGCCGCGCTGGTCGAAGTGGGCCTCGATGCGTGCCGCCAGGGCGTCGCTTTCCGCCGGTGACAGGCGCGCGGGCATGAACTCCATCACCCGGGGATCGGCGTTCAGGTCCGCGAACGGGGCGCGGTCGGCGGGCAGCCAGCGCCGGAGGCGCAGGCGTTCCGTGCGCAGCCCGGCGGGCGCCGCCGAATTCACGCGGGGCCCTCGTCCGGGCGCACCTGCAAAATCACCTTGCCCACGTGCTGGCCGCGCTCGAGGTGCTCGTGCGCCTGCCGCACTTCGTCGAGCGGAAACACCCGGTCGACCAGCACCCGCACGCGCCGGGACTCCAGCAGCGGCCAGACCTGCGCCTGCAGTTCGCGCGCGATCCGCGCCTTGTCCGCCACCGGGCGGGGCCGCATGGTCGAGCCGGTCAGCGTCAGGCGCTTCTGCATCACGCGCATCCAGTTGAAGGTGACCTCCGCGCCCTCCTGCACGCCGACCTGCACGAGCCGGCCCCCGGTGGCGAGACAGCGCAGGTTCAGCGCGGTGTAGCCGCCACCCACGATGTCCAGCACCACATCCACGCCCCGGCCGGCGGTGAGGCGCTGCACCTCGTCGACAAACGCGGACGTGCGGTAGTTGATCGCGGCCTTCGCGCCCAGGCTCAGGCAGGCCGCGCATTTCTCCGGGGAGCCCGCGGTGGCGAACACCTCCGCGCCGAAGGCGGTCGCGAGCTGGATCGCGGTGGTGCCGATGCCGCTGGCGCCGCCGTGCACGAGCACGCGCTCGCCGGCCTGCAGCCGGCCGAGTTGAAAGAGATTGGCCCAGACGGTGAAGAAGGTCTCGGGCATGCCGGCCGCCTCGACCAGCGAATGGCCGGCGGGCGCGGGCAGGCATTGGACGTCGGGCGCCACGCAGAATTCGGCGTATCCACCGCCCGGCACGAGCGCGCAGACGCGGTCTCCGACCGCCCGTGCCGCCGCCGGGCCGCAGGCCACGATCACGCCCGCCACCTCCAGGCCAAGGATCGGCGACGCGCCCTCGGGCGGCGGATATTTGCCGGCGCGCTGCAGGAGATCGGGCCGGTTGACGCCGGCGGCATGCACCGCGATCAGGACCTCGGAGCCCTGCGGGCTCGGCTGCGGCCCCTCGGCCACCCGCAGGACCTCCGGACCGCCCGGCGCGGAAATCGCGACGTAACGCATGGCGGACTCCGTAGTCCCGCCCGCGGTGAAAGTCAAAGACCCGGCCGGGGTCGGGGCTATCGCCGGTCGAACACCAGCATCAACTTCTGGGAGCCCATCGACGAGGCGGTGGCCCGCTGGATCGTGAGCACGTCGCCGCCCTCGGACAGCGTCCAGCTGTCCTGCACCGTCATTTTTGAGCCCGGCGCCCACACCGGCAGGATGGTGGAATCCAGCCGCAGCTCCTGGCCGCCGGCGGCGAGGCGCGCGGTGGTGACGCGCGGCGAGTTCATGAACTCCGACTTCGATTCGGCGCCATCGAGGGTGAGTTTCTCCTCGGTGACCTGGTTGTCGGCGTACTCAACGATGCGGGTGGTGCGGATGCTCAGGTCGTTGCCCTGCTGGAGCACCTCGAGGCGCGCCGGGGCGAACGCGGCGCCCATGGTGCCGAGCGCGCTCTTGTCCTCATCCAGCACCCAGGACCCCGAGAAATCCGCCGGCGCCGGCGTGAACTGCAGCGGCGGCAGCCCCGCGGCGGCGCGGACCGGCGCCATCGCGCGCCAGTAGGCCGGGTCCTCGAGATGGAGGATGCGCGGATCGCGCCCCAGCGCGGCGAATTGTTTCCGCGGCGTGTTCCGCACCATGCCGGTCCAGATGCCGTACCAGACCCATCGCGGCTGCTGGTCGAGGATCTCCGGCGTCGGCGGGCTGCCGACCTCGTCGAGCGCCAGCGGCTTGCCTTGGGAAAGCGCGACGAGGCTGTCGTAATAGGACGGCGCAAAATCGTTGTGATAGACGTCGAGCGCCAGGACGTCGACGTAGTCGATGCCGGGGAAATATTTCGCGTGCTCCATCTGCGGATCGTGCACGCGGTCCATGCTCCAGATCCAGATCAGGTTGTTGAGGTGGTGGACGTGCTCGAAGCGGTCGAAGAGCTGCCGGTAGAGCGCCGCGGTGCCGTTCGGGCCGGGGCGGCCGCCCCACCAGAACCAGTCGCCGTTCATCTCGTGGTACGGCCGCCACAGCACCGGCACCTGGGCGTCCTGCAGCTGCCGGAGGAAAACGGCGATGGCATCCACCTGCGCGCACCAGTGCTGATAAAGCGGCGTGCCCGGGGTCAGCAGGTCCCGGAACTGCGCGTCGGTGAGCCGGCCCTGCACGCTCGCCAGTCTCCCGGGGTCGCTGCCCGGCAGCGGCCGGAAGGTCACCGGCTCGTCGGCCGTGGGCGGCACCGCGTGCCAGCACAGGTCGACCAGCACGCCGCGGCGCCACTGGCGGATCGCCTCCTGCACGATCTCCGGCCGGGCGAGGTAGGAGTCGGTGTCGCCGGCCTGGGCGAAGCCGAAATCGGAGGCGAAGATGGCCGGGGTCCTGCCGGTGTACTTCGCAGCGAAGGCGGAATTCCGGCTGCCAGTGGCGGGAAAATTGTGCTGGCCGGTCAGGGTGTACCGGCCCGAGAGGTCGTGCAGCATCTGCAGCACAGCCCGGACCTCGGGCGAGGCGTTGGGCGAGACCGGCTGGACCCCGGCCGCGACGTCACGGGGCGCGGCCAGGGCGAGCGCCGCCAGGATCGCCGCCGGGGAAAGCGCCGCGCGCCATGAGCTCATCGGGCCACAGTTGCCGGGCGTCAGGCGCTGTCAATGCGGGGAGCGGAGAGGCCGGGGGGTGGACGCCGTCAACGGCGCTCGGAAAATCTCACGGCGTGGACGCCGGGGCGATCTCCCGGCCCTGCGCCGAGAACCAGGCGGCCACGGGGTCGTCCGGCAGGGCTTTGAGGCCGGAGACGACGCATGCTGCGTTCATCACGGCGCCATCCCAGCCGGTGTGGACCGATTCGCCCATGGGTTTCTCCGGCGTCGGGTTGGGCACGTAGAGGACGTTGGTTTCGGCCTTGCCGAGCTGGTCGAGCCGACGGGCGCTCAGCTCGTTGAGGTCGACGAAGCCGGCGTGTTGGGCCTGCGCCACCTGCTCCGCCCAGCCCGCGAACGTGTCGTGATCGCGCCGGATCCGGCCGCCGGCGTCCCAATGTTTGCGGGGGATGAGCGAGCAGACGACGGGCGTGGCGCCCTTGGCGCGGGTCTGGGCGATGAACTGCCGCAAATACCAACCGTAGGTGTGGATGACCTCCGGCTGCCCGGTGCGCCGGTTCGTGACGGTCTCGGTCTCGTCGCCGATCCCGCGGAGCTCGCCGACGCTGCGGGCGGGGTCACCGCCGTCGTTGGTGCCGAATTGCATGATCACGACGTCGCCGGGCTTGATCAGCTCCGCCATCCGCGGCCAGTTGCCGTCAAAGAAGCTGCGCGCGCTGGTGCCGCCGAGCGCGCGGTTGACGACGTTGACCTTGAGCGGGTCGAAATCGAAGGTCAGCGGCGCGCCCCAGCCCCACTGGCCCTGGTTGGTGCCGTCGCCGGCGGAGCCGTTGCGGACGGTCGAGTCGCCGATCAGCCAGAGGGTCGGGAGCCGGGGATCGACGGGAAAGGGCGGCGAATATTTTTCCGGGCCGGGCGGACCGGCCTGCGTGCGCATGTCGACGCCGTGGGTGTCGGCCGGCGGACGGGCGGCCGGGACCGGCGGCGCCGGGGGAGTCTGGGCGGCGGCGAGGGCGCCGAGCAGCCCGAGGGCGAGAAGGAACGAAGATTGTCGCACGGTTGAATTCTGCGCGGAGTCGAGCGCCTCACCGACCGCGGTGTGCGGCGCTCAGGCGCGCGATGTCCAGCCTGGTCATGGTGAGCATCGCCCCCATGACCCGTTCCGACTTAGCGGGATCCGGGTCGCCAAGCAGATCGGGCAGGCCGATGGGGACGACCTGCCAGGAGACGCCGAACCGGTCCTTGAGCCAGCCGCAGCGGCCCTTTGTGCCGCCGGCGGAGAGTCGTCTCCAGTAGTGGTCGATTTCCCGCTGGGTCCGGCAGTGGACGACGAACGAGACGGCCTCGGTGAACTTGAAGACGGGATTGCCGTTCAGGGCGACGAAAGGCTGCCCGTCGAGCTCGAACGCCACCGTGAGCACGCTCCCTTTTGGCCGGCCCGAGGCGCGGGCGCTCGCCGCGTTGTAGCGCAGGATGTGCCGGATCCGGGAGCGCGGGAAAATGGAGACATAATGCCGGGCGGCTTTCTCGGCCTGCCCGCCGAACCAGAGGAAGGGAGTGATCGTCTGCATGGGAGAAGTTGGGCGAGGGGAAAGGGGTTGCCGCGGCCGGCGCGATCCGACGCGCCGGCGGGAAGGGAGGTGGAGTCCGGTGCCAGGACTCCCCCAATGCATCCAGGTCGGCCGATGGCGCAAGCGACGGGCCGATTCCGGTGTTCATTCCGGCGGCCGGCGGCCCAGGGAACCATCCGGGTCGGTGGCCATCAGGATGACGAGCAGGGCGAGGACGATGACAGCGGCGAGCATGGTGGGGCCCCGGATGATTCGACAATCGAGCGGGCAAAATCCGGACTTTGCCGCCCGGGCTGGCATCCCGTCGCACCGGGAGGTTGATTTGCCGATCGGACCGGATTCAGTGAAGGTGGCATCCAGGAATAACCGAACCCACCGGTCCAGAGCGGAAAGTCCGCCAGGTTTTGCCGCCGCTGCCGGGTGCCCGCCACCGGTCTACGACAAATCAGCTGCCATGAGCGCCCAAGCCCCGAAAGCCAAGCCCGCCGCCGGCCCCGCCCGGAACGCGCCACCCCCGCAAATCCAGCCCTACCTTTTCTTCGAGGGTTGCTGCGAAGAGGCGCTCGCCTACTACCGCCGCGTGCTCGGCGCCGAGGTGACGGCGCTGGTGCGATATCAGGACCGCCCCGAGGTCATGCCGCCAGGATTACTGGCGGCAAACGCGGGCCACAAGGTGATGCACGCGGCCTTCCGCGTCGGCGGCGCCACGGTGCTGGCGTCGGACGGCCACTGTGCCGGCCTGCCGAATTTCCAGGGCTTCGCGCTGTCGCTCACCGTGCGCACCACCGCCGAGGCCGACAAGTACTTCTCCGGTCTGGCCGGCGGCGGCGAGGTGCGAATGCCGCTGGCCAAGACCTTCTTTTCCGAGCGCTTCGGGATGGTGACCGATCGCTTTGGAGTGCTGTGGAATGTGTACGTCGTGCCGGCCGGATCCTGAAACGGCCTGCAGGCGAACCGTCAGCCGCCGGGGTTGGGGAGGGCGGAGCGACAGGAATTCGCCCGCTTTCGCGGGCGCGTAAGTTCTGCTACTGTGCCCGCCATGACCACGTCACCCCCGGAACCACGGCGCCTCGGCGCCACCGGCCCGGCCGTCTTCCCGCTCGCCCTCGGCTGCATGGGCATGTCCGGCGTGTACGGCCCGGCGGACGAGGCCGAGAGCATCGCCACGATCCACGCGGCGCTGGACCGCGGGATCACGCTCCTCGACACGGGCGACTTCTACGGCAGCGGCCACAACGAGCTGCTGATCGGCCGCGCCCTCCGGGGCCGGCGCCGCGAACAGGTGCTGCTCTCCGTGAAATTCGGCGCCCTGCGCGCGCCGGGAGGCGGGTGGACGGGATACGACGCCCGGCCGGCGGCGGTGAAGAACTTCCTCGCCTGCAGCCTGGTGCGGCTGGGCGTGGATTATGTCGACATCTACCGGCCGGCGCGGCTCGACCCGGCGGTGCCGATCGAGGACACCGTCGGCGCGATCGCCGAGATGATTCAAGCCGGCCACGTGCGGCACGTCGGGCTCTCGGAGGTCGGCGGGGACACGATCCGCCGCGCGCACGCCGTCCATCCGATCGTCGATCTGCAGATCGAGTACTCCCTCGTCAGCCGCCGCCCGGAGGAGAAGATCTTTCCCCTGCTCGAGAAGCTCGACATCGCCGTGACCGCCTACGGCGTGCTCTCGCGCGGACTGCTCAGCGGGTCGAAGCCAGCCGCGCCGGGCGATGCGCGCGCCCATTTCCCGCGGTTCGCGGACGCCAACGCGGCGCAGAACGGGCGCGCGATGGCAACGCTCCGCCGGATGGCCACCGAACACGGCGCGACGCCGGCGCAGCTGGCGATCGCCTGGGTGCTGGCCAAGAACCCGCGGATCGTGCCCGTCCTCGGTGCGCGCACGCGCGCCCAGCTCGACGAATCGCTGGCCGCCCTGGCCCTGCGGCTCACGCCCGCGGCCATCGCCGAGATTGAGGCGGCGTTGCCGCCGTCCGCCGTGGCCGGGGAACGCTACGCCCCGCCGCAGATGGCGCGGCTGGACAGCGAACGGTGACTTGCGCCGGGCCGCGGCTTCGGCGCCGGACCAAGGTTGACCTGCCCGGCGGCTTCGTTCTGCTGGAATCGTTGAGCTTGTCGGTCCGCGACCCCCTTTCAACCGAGGCCTCCCATGGAACCACGACACCTTGCCATTCTGCTGTTCGCCGGTCTGGGCACGTTCGTCCGCGCCGCCGATTTCTCCGGCACCTGGCGCATCGATCTCCCCCGGCCGGGCGGGGTCACCCTGCATACCTACCTGGTGTTGCGGCAGGACAACGGCAAACTCGACGGCAAGGTCGTCATCAACGGGGGCGTCGACGTGCCCCTGCGCCGGCCCCATTTCGAGGGCGCCGACGCCGTGTTTGGTCCCGCGTGGGGCGCGGATTACCGCCTGCATTTTGAGGGCGACCGTCTGCGAGTGACGCTCACCTATGGGGGCAACGGCTCGGAGGAGGCCACCGCGATCCGGGTGCCGGCGGCGGACGCCAACCCGCCGGCGGCGCTTCCGCTTCCGGCGCTCGAGTCAGTCCCGGCGAACGGCTTGGCGCGGACGCCGCCCATGGGCTGGAACAGCTGGAATCATTTCGCCGAGCGGGTCGATGACCAGGTGGTCCGCGAAACCGCCGATGCTCTGGTGCGCAGCGGGCTCGCGGCCGCCGGCTACGTCTACGTCAACATCGACGACACTTGGGAGGGCGGCCGCGACGCTGCGGGCAACATCGTGCCGAACGCCAAGTTTCCGGACATGAAGGCGCTGGCGGATTACGTGCACGCGCGCGGGCTGAAGCTCGGCCTCTATTCCTCGCCCGGACCCCTGACCTGCGGCGGATACCCCGGCAGCTACGGCCACGAGGAGCAGGACGCGAAGACCTTCGCCGCCTGGGGCATCGACTACCTCAAGTACGACTGGTGCAGCGCCGGACGCATCTATCCGGAGGCCGACCTGCAGGCGGCGTACCAGAAGATGGGGCGCGCGCTGGCGGAGTGCGGGCGGCCGATCGTCTACAGCCTGTGCGAGTACGGCTTGGGCGACGTCTGGCAGTGGGGCCCGCAGGTCGGCGCCAACCTCTGGCGCACCACCGGCGACATCCAGGACAACTGGAGTTCGATGGCGAAGATCGGCTTCAGCCAAAGCCGGCTGGCGCCCTACGCCGCACCCGGCCACTGGAACGATCCGGACATGCTCGAAGTTGGCAACGGCGGCATGACCATCCCGGAATACCGGACGCATTTCAGCCTGTGGTGTCTGCTGGCGGCGCCGCTCATGGCGGGCAACGACCTGCGCACGATGTCGGCCGAGACGCTCGAGATTCTGGGGAATCGCGAGGTCATCGCGCTCGACCAAGACGCGCTGGGCCGACAGGGCGGGCGGCTTGCGGCGCGGGACGGCATCGAGATCTGGGCCAAGCCGCTGCAGGATGGCGGCCGGGCCATCGGGGTTTTCAACCGCAACGACACGGCGCAAACGGTGCGGTTCACCTGGCAGGAGGCCGGCCTGCCGGCCGCACCCCACGCGCTGCGCGACCTTTGGCTGCATCGCGACCTGCCGCCGGCGGCGGACGGCTGGTCCGGATCGATCCAGGCGCACGACGTCCTCCTCCTGCGCGCGCGATGACCGCGGCACCGGCCGACCGTCGATTGCCGAAGCCCGGAGATTGGCAGTGAGGGCGCGGATGGTTTAAGGGTGGGTGATGCCGCCTCCCTCCGTCACCGTCTACACCTACGCCCACTGCAGCACCTGCCGCGACGCCGTGGAGTGGCTGCGCGCCGGCGGCGTGCCGTTCGACGAGAAGCCGATCTACACCTCGCCGCCGACCGTGTCCGAGCTGCGCCGGATGCTGGCGTTCCAGGGCGGCAGCCTCCGCCGGCTGTTCAACTCCTCAGGGCTCGAGTACCGCGCCCTCGGACTCAGCGCGAAGCTCCCCGCGATGACCGCCGACGAGGCGCTGGCGCTCCTCGCCGGCAACGGCCGGCTGGTGAAGCGCCCGTTCCTGCTCGGGGACGATTTCGGGCTGGTCGGTTTCGATCCGCCGGCGTGGTCCGCGGCGCTGGGTCGGTGATTCCGCCGCGAGGCCCGTGCGGAGTTGCGTCGCCCCGGCGGCGCGCGTGTCATGGCACATGATCATCGAAATGCGCACTTACCGGACGAAGCCGGGGCTGCGGGCCCGGTTTCTCGACATCTTCGCCGCCAAAGCCGCGCCGGCCCACGCACAGATCGGCATGAAGATCCTCGGTCCCTTCCTCGCGGTGGACGATCCGGACGTCTTCTTCTTCATGCGCGGGTTTCCGGACCTGGCCTCGAGGGAGCCGATGAAGGCCCGGTTCTACGAGGGCCGGCTCTGGAAGGAGGAGCTGGAGGCGATGGTGATGCCCATGCTGGAAAAGTACGAGGTCACCCTCGTGGATGATCCCCGCGGCTTGGTAAAATGGTAGGCGCTCCGCCGCGCAATTGTTAGATTGGCAAACCGGTTGCCGGCGGCGGCCGGCCGGGCGACATTGCCGGCGTTCGCCCTGATCAACCCCGACCCCTCATGCGCCGATCTCCCGCTCCTTTCCGTGTGCTCGTCGCCGCGCTGGCTCTCGCGGCCGCGGTCGTTCCCGTCTTCGCCCAGAAAGCCGTCCTGACGCCGTTGAAGGCGTCGGGCATCTACCAGCTCGGCGAGCGCGTCGGCTGGACGGTGACCCTGCCGCCAGGGACGCCGGCGCCGGCCGGCGGCTTCACCTACCGGCTCCTGCAAAACGAATCCGTCGTGCTCAAGTCCGGCGGGCTCGACCTGGCGGCCGGGCCCGCGACCGTCGAGATGACGGTCGCCGAGCCTGCGATGGTGTTCCTCGAGGTGACGCCTGCCGGCGGGCCGAACGACCGCAGCTTCGCCGGCGCCGCGGTCGCGCCGGACGCGATCCCGCCGGCGGTGCCGCGGCCGCCGGACTTCGACGGGTTCTGGGCAGCCAAGCTCAAGGGGCTGGCGGCTGTGCCGCTGGACGCGGTCGTCACCCCTGGCGACAGCGGCCGCGAGGGCGTCGATTATGCGACTTTCCGGCTGGACAACGTCGGGGGCGCCCACGTCTACGGCCAGCTCGCCAAGCCGGCGCGCCCGGGGAAGTTTCCCGCGCTCGTCATCTTCCAGTGGGCCAGCCCGCCGTATCCGCTGCAGAAGCCGTGGGTCACCGACCACGCCGCCGCGGGCTGGCTGGCGCTCAATGTCGAGCCGCATGACGTGCCGTGCGACCTGCCGGCGGCGTTCTACGCCGCACTGCCGGCGATGCTCAAGAGCTACCAGAACATCTACGACGACGACCGCGACCGGAATTACTTCCTCCAGATGTACCTTGGCGACTGCCGGGCGCTGGATTACCTCAAGACGCGCCCCGACTGGGATGGAAAAACGATCGTGCTCATGGGCACGAGCATGGGCGGCCAGCAGAGCCTGTGCGTCGCCGGCCTGGATCCGCAGGTGACGGGCGTGATCGTGGACGAGCCGGCCGGGTGCGATGCCGATGCGGCGCTGCACGGGAGGTTCGCCAGCTATCCCAACTGGAACGTGCAGAACCCCAGGGTGGCCGCAACCGCGCTCTATTTCGACCCGGTCAACTTCGCCCCGCGGATCCGCGCGCGGTGCCTGGTGGCGATGGGGTTCGTGGACGAGACGGCGGCGCCGACAGGAATCTGGGCGGCGTTCAATCTGATCCCGGGGCCAAAGGAGGCGGCGCCGATGGTGGATTCGCCGCACAACAACCACGCCACCCCCGCGCAGCAGCTTCCGTACACGGAGCGCTCCGCGGCGTGGCTGGCAGCGCTGGTCCGCGGCGAGGTGCCCCCGCCGCCGTGAGCGCGGCGCGACGGCGCCGCGGCTTACCCTCGAAAAGCCAGGTCATCGCGAGGCCTGCCAGGCGGGCCGTGGCGATCCAGATTCGTATTTGGCAATTCCCGATCTGGATTGCCTCGTCGCCCTGAAGCCGGGCTCCTCGCAATGACAATCCACGGCCCTGCGCCCGTCACAGCGCCGGCGGCGAAACGTGGGGGCGCAACTTTATTGCGCCCGTGGGCCGTTGGCTGCGCCCGTCACGGCGCCGGATGCGCCTTGAAGAAGGCCACGATTAGCGCCGTGGCCTCCGGCGGATACCGGTGCGTGCCCGGATGGATATAGGTCATCACCGGCGCGCCAATCTTCGAATCATACAACGTGAGACCAGGCCCGGCCGGCCGGCCCTCCCCGCATTCGTTGAGGCGGCGCAGCGTCCGGATCATCAGCTCCTGCCAGGCGAACTTCACCAGTTCGTCGTGTTCACCGGCGATCTGGATCACCGGCGCAGGCCGCAACCGGCCGTAGTCGCGTCCGGCCACCGCAGCCGAGGGTCCGAACGCGGCGAAAACGTCGCGGCGGGTCGCCCACAGGAGGTAGGTGAACCCGCCGCCGTTGGAGTGGCCCATGGCGTAGATCCGCTTGTCGTCGACCCGATAGTCCGCCCGGAGGCTGTGCAGCACGGCGTCGAAGAATTTCAGGTCGCGGTCGCCGTCCGCGCCTGGCCCGGACTGCCAGCCGTTCTCGCGACCCGCGGAATCGGTCAGCCGCCCGGCCGTTGGCAACCCCTGGGGGTAGACGACGATGGCCTCGGGCCAGAGGCGGTGGACGGGATAGTTATCGGCCGCCTGCCGCATCGAGCCGCCGTGGCCGTGAAAGACGAAGACGACCGGCGCTGGCGTGCGCGCGGCGTCGGCAGGCACGCGCAACAGCGCCTCGCGCCGGACGCCGGCGACGGTCCATTCGCGCGTTACGAGGCCGTCCTCCGCCCGGACGGAGGACAGGGGGGCCAGGAAGAGCAGACCCATCAGCAGGCGGGCAAGAGGCTTCATTGGCGGCGAGGACGTGGTTTCCAAGACGGACAAGACCCGGCGTCGGTTGCGGCCGCCAGCCGCGGATTCAGGGCTTCGCCGCGGCACGGACGAGGACCGCGACGTCGTGCGGCGCCAGCTCCAGCGCGCGCACCTCGCCGCCGCGGACGGCGTCGGTCATGGGCCCGGGCAGCGGGAATGCGGCGGGCGCGGCGCCGTCGTTGATCACGACGAAAACCTCGCGTCCGCTGCCGACACGGCGGCAGACCTCGACGCCGTCGGGCACGGGAATTGGCGCCGGAGCCACGCCGGCCTCATTGGCCCACCGGTTCGCCGCCGCCTGCATCAGCGCCGGATCGAGCACGGCGCCGAGGTACGCGATGGTGCCGCGGCCCAGGTGACGCTCGATCGCCGCGGGCTGGCCCTGGAGCCAGCCGTTGCCGGCGCCATACCGCAGCACCACCTGGTCGTCGGGCGATTGGGTCGACAGCAACTCGGCCCAGATTGTCGCCGTGCCCGCGCCCCACTGACCG
>Ga0335078_10013377_pt1 | contig 12160 bp, 10 predicted proteins | sample Lox_Sample_32_FD_206711 | JGI IMG/M metagenome (GOLD analysis project Ga0335078, IMG submission 206711) | Soil microbial communities from Loxahatchee National Wildlife Refuge, Florida, United States - Lox_Sample_3.2 | ecosystem: Environmental > Terrestrial > Soil > Wetlands | place: USA... | reverse complement strand
GCGGTCGATGGCGAGCACGTCGCCGGTCGGCTGTCGCTTGAACTTGTACGCGCCGTGCGAGGTGCCGATGGCGATAGCCAGCGCGTCGCATTGTGTGTCATCGACGAAGCGCGCCGCCTCGTCGGGATCGGTCAATAGCTGCGTCCGCGAGAGCTTTCCCTCGGCGCCGTGGCCGTCCTCCTTGTCGCCGGTGAGCGTTTCGAGCGAGCCGAGGCAGCCGAGTTCGCCCTCGACCGAGACCCCGACCGCGTGGGCAAGCTCGACCACCTTGCGCGTGACTGAGACGTTGTAGCCGTAGTCGGCGGGCGTCTTGGCGTCGTCCTTGAGCGAGCCGTCCATCATCACTGACGTGAACCCGGAGCGGATCGCGCCCATGCAAATGTCGGGCGAGGCGCCGTGGTCCTGATGCATGACGATCGGCAGCTCGGGATAGGCCTCGACCGCAGCGGCGATGAGGTGACGCAAGAACGGCTCGCCGGCGTATTTGCGCGCGCCGGCCGAACCTTGCAGGATCACGGGGCTTTGCGTCTTGCGCGCGGCCTGCATGATCGCCTTGATCTGTTCCATATTGTTGACGTTGAACGCCGGCACGCCGTAGCCATGCTCGGCGGCGTGATCGAGAAGCTGGCGCATGGAAACGAGTGGCATCGGGTTCTCCCTTCGAGCGTTCAGCGGATCGCGGCTGGTTTGCCGCGCGTGATCGCGTTGCGGACCGCGTCGGCGACGCGTTCCGGCGTGAAACCGAAATAGGCGAACAAAGCCGGCGCCGGCGCCGATTCGCCGAAGCGATCAATGCCGATCGCGATGCCGCCGCAGCCCGCATAACCCTTCCAGCCCCTGGTGGCGCCGGCCTCGACGACGACGGTCGGCAGATGCGGCGGCAACACGCAATGGCGCCAATCATCACCCTGCCGCTCGAACAGCTCGACGCTTGGCATCGACACCACCCGAACCGGCAGGCCCTCGGCGTCGAGCAAGGACGCGGCGGCGCGGCCAAGCTCCACCTCCGAGCCGGTGGCGATGACGATCGCCCTGGGCGGCGTCGCCGGTTCGATCAACACGTAGCCGCCGCGGCGGATCGCATCGATCTGTTCGGGGGTGCGCTGCTGATGAGCAAGCGCCTGGCGCGAGAGCACGAGCGCCGTTGGTCCGTCTTTTCGGGCGAGCGCGGCGCGCCAGGCGACTGCGGTCTCGACCGCGTCGCACGGGCGCCAGACATCGAGGTTCGGAATGAGGCGCAGCGATTCGACATGCTCGACCGGTTGGTGGGTCGGGCCGTCTTCGCCGAGGCCGATCGAGTCGTGGGTGAACACGTGCACGACGCGCTGGCGCATGAGCGCGCTCATGCGGATCGCATTGCGCGCATAGTCGGAGAACACCAGGAAGGTCGCCACGTATGGCAGGAAGCCGCCATGCAGCGCGATTCCGTTGGCGATCGCGGTCATCCCGAACTCGCGCACGCCGTAGAAGACGCTGTTGCCGGCCGGATTGCGTGTGATCGGCTGCGACAGCGGGTGAGTGGTCAGGTTCGAATGCGCCAGATCGGCCGAGCCGCCGAAGAGCTCCGGTAGTTCGCCGGCGAACGCCGCGAGCGCGTTCTGGCTCGCCTTGCGCGTCGCCAGCGTATCGCCCTTTGCCGCGACGGCCGCGACGAAGGCGTCCGCGGCCACGGAAAAGCCGGCCGGCAAGTCGCCGCGCACGCGCCGGCTGAATTCGTCGGCGAGGTCGGGATGGGCAGCACGGTAGCGTTCGAAGCGATCGGTCCAGTCGGCTTCCCAAGCGCTGCCTTGACGGCGGCCGTCCCAGGCCGCGGCGATCGCATCGGGAATCTCGAAAGGCGGATAGGGCCAGTCGAGCGCGGCACGCACGCGCGCCGCTTCCTCGGCGCCGAGCGGCGCGCCGTGCGTATCGTGATGACCTTCCTTGGTGGGAGCGCCGCGTCCGATCACCGTCTTGCAGCAGACGAGGCTCGGCTTCGCAGTCTCGCCAAGAGCATCGGCGAGCGCGGCCTCGATCGCGACCGGATCGTGGCCGTCGACCTCGCGCACTACGTGCCAGCCATAGGCCTCGAACCGCTTCGGCGTGTCGTCGGGGAACCACTCGGCGACCTTGCCGTCGATCGAGATGCCGTTGTCGTCATAGAGAGCGATCAGTTTTCCAAGCCCGAGCCGGCCGGCGAGGGAGGCTGCCTCGTGACTGATGCCCTCCATCAGACAGCCGTCGCCGACGATCACGAACGTGCGATGATCAACGATGGTGTGACCGGGTCGGTTGAATTGCGCCGCGAGCGTCTTCTCGGCGATCGCCATCCCGACCGCATTGGCGAAGCCCTGACCGAGCGGCCCGGTCGTCGTTTCCACCCCGGGCGTGACGCCGAATTCGGGATGGCCGGGGGTTTTCGAGTGGAGCTGGCGAAAGCGCCTGAGCTCGGCCATCGGCAGGTCGTAGCCGGTCAGGTGCAGCAGGGCGTAGAGCAGCATCGAGGCGTGGCCATTCGACAGCACGAAACGGTCGCGGTCCGGCCACGCCGGGTTCGCCGGATTGTGACGCAAATGGCGCCGCCAGAGCACGGCGGCGACTTCCGCCAATCCCATCGGCGCGCCGGGGTGGCCGGATTTCGCGTTCTCCACGGCGTCGAGCGCAAGGATGCGCAGCGCAGCCGTCACCGGCTGGTCGATCCGTGCGGAAATCTCTCTGTTCATCACGTTCATCGGCCGAACTCCGTCAGATGGCGCGCCGCCGCTTCTCGACCAGTTGGAGAATCATGGGTGTAAGGATGAGCTGCATGGCGAGGTCGAGTTTGCCGCCGGGAATGACGATCGAGTTCGCCCGCGACATGAAGCTGCCGGCAATCATGGTGACGAGGTAGGAGAAATCGATGCCGCGCGGATTGCGAAAGCGGATCACCACCATCGACTCGTCGGGAGTCGGTATCCAGCGCGCGATGAATGGGTTCGACGTATCGACGGTCGGCACGCGCTGAAAGTTAATGTCGGTCTCGGCGAATTGCGGACAGATGAAGTGCACATAATCCGGCATGCGGCGCAGGATCGTGTCGACGATCGCACCCTCGGAATAGCCGCGTTGCGCCTTATCGCGATGGATCTTTTGTATCCATTCGAGATTGATCACCGGCACGACCCCGATCTTGAGGTCGGCGCAACGGGCCGTGTTCACCGCCTCGGTGACGACGGCGCCGTGCAATCCCTCGTAGAACAACAGTTCGGTGTCTTTCGGCAAATCCTCCCAGGGAGTGAACGTGCCGGCGGGCTGACCGTAGATTTCCGACTCCTCGATGTCGTGCACGTAGTGCCGCGTGCGGCCGGTCCCGTGCTTGCCATAGTCGCAGAAGACGGCTTCGAGTTCTTCGAGCAGGTTCGCGCTGGGGCCGAAGTGGCTGAAGTTGAAGTTGCCCTTGCTCATTTCTTCGGTCATGGCCGCCTTCATTCCGGCGCGGTCGTAGCGATGAAAGGCGTCGCCCTCGATGAAAGCGGCGGTGATTCCTTCACGCCGGAAAATCTGCTCGAACGTCCGTCGCACCGAGGTGGTGCCGGCGCCGGACGAGCCGGTGACCGAAATGATGGGATGCTTGACCGACATGACTCCTTCCCCGGGTCAAACATGAAGCCTCAAACGAACAGCCCGCGCCGGGCGAACAAAGGGGAAGTCTCGCCCTTTGGCGCCGGGCCGAGTTGATATCGCTCAATGCGCTCCACTTCCTCGCGCGCACCGAACACCAGCGGCACCCGCTCGTGCAGCAGCCGCGGCGTGCGGTCGAGGATCCGCTCGTGGCCGGTGGAGGCTGCACCCCCGGCCTGCTCCATGAGCAGGGCGATCGGGTTCGCTTCGTAGATGAGACGCAGCCGGCCGTTGCGGTAGCCTTGCCGCGCATCGCCCGGATAGATGTAGACGCCGCCGCGCACCAGGATGCGATGCGCCTCGGCGACCATCGAAGCGATCCAGCGCATGTTGAAGTTCTCGCCCCGAGGCCCTTCGGCGCCGGCCAGGCAGTCGTCGAACCAGGTGCGAACCGGCGTATCCCAATGGCGGTAGTTGGAGGCGTTGATCGCGAACTCGTGCGCGTGCGGCGGCACGCGGACGTGGGCTGTCGTGCGGACGAAGCGCCCGTGCGCCGGATCGAGCGTGAAAATATCGGTGCCGGCGCCGAGCGTGAGCGCCAGCGCGGTCTGCGGCCCGTAAATCACGTAGCCGGCGGCGATCTGTTCGCGGCCGGCGCGCAAAAACGCCGCCGGCTCGGTGCCGCTGTTGCCGGGAGGCGTGGCCAGCAGCGAGAAGATGGTGCCGATCGACGCGTTGGTTTCGATGTTCGACGAGCCGTCGAGCGGATCGAGCGCGACGACGATGGGCGCTCCGGACGCGAGCAGCGTGGGCGCGTCCATTTCCTCCGAGGCAACCGCCGCAACCGGCGCGGTTTTTAGCGCCGCAATTAGAAGCTCGTTGGCGCGCACGTCGAGTTCGGTTTGCACGTCGCCGCCGGTGACATCGCTCCGATGCTCACCGAGCTTGCCGGCAAGGGGACCGGCGGCGACGATCGCGGCGATGTCGCGGCAGGCGGCAGCCAAGGCGGCGACGGTGGACGCCGTGGCGCGGCGCAGCTCATCGGACCCGGCCCACGCTTCCAGGTGCTGCTCCAGAGCGAGCTTGTCGGACATGATCATCCCCCCTGACGCCGCACTTAGTTGATTGCGGTCGTAAACACGCGGCTTGCTCGTATGTCTTCCGCCTCGATCGTCTGCAACACTTCGCGGCTGGCGACGCCGTTGCCGGCGCACAAGCGCATGGCCTGGCGCAGGCGCGCGCGGTCGAGCGCGTTGCGGATCGAGCGAGCGTTGGCGAAGCCCGGCTGCTGGCGGCGGCGGGGAATATACGCGATCATCGCTTCGCGTGCCGCGGGGCTCAGGCGATACTCGCTCTGCGCCGCCAGCGTCTCGGTGATGGCGAGAAGTTCCTCGTCGCTGTAGTCGGGAAAATCGATGTGGTGCGCGATGCGCGAGCGAAAGCCGGGATTTGATGCAAAGAAGCTTTCCATCCGGTCGCGATAGCCGGCCAGGATCACCACCAGGTCCTCCCGCTGGTTTTCCATGACCTGCAGCAATATCTCGATCGCCTCTTGCCCATAGTCCTTCTCGTTCTCCGGACGATGCAGATAATAGGCCTCGTCGATGAACAGCACGCCGCCCATGGCGCGCTTGAGCACGTCCTTGGTCTTGGGTGCGGTGTGGCCGATATACTGGCCGACCAGGTCGTCGCGCGTCACCGAGACGAGATGACCTTTGCGCACGTAGCCGAGGCGGTGAAGAATGCCCGCCATGCGCAGCGCCACGGTTGTCTTGCCGGTCCCGGGATTGCCGGTGAACGCCATGTGCAGCGTAGGCGGGCCGGCCACGAGTCCGACCTTCTCGCGCGCCCGCGCCACCAGGAGAAACGCCGCGATCTCGCGAATGCGCTGCTTGACCGGCGCAAGCCCGACGAGATCGCGATCGAGTTCGGCGATCGGCGCCGCGATGTCCGTCTCCGCCTGCAGCGCCTTGAGGTCGACGACCTCGCCGGCGGCGGCATCGAACGCGGCCGCTGATCCGGGAATGCTCATCGTCGCTCCGCCGGCGCTTTGCGTGCGTCGGCCCCGTAACGACGTCCCGACGGCTGATCGACGCTATATGCGCGAACCGCATAGCGGATGGTGCGGCCCTGCGCTTCCGTGCGCTCGAGACGGAAGCCCGGTTCGTCGGTCGGACGCTGGACGAGGAAGGATAGCCGCACGGTTTCCCATCCCCGCGTCGAATCGAAGGCGTTGACCCGCACATACGTCTGCGGATGGGCCTCGCGGCAGGCGCGTACCTCCGCCATGACTCCGGCGGCGTCGCGCAGATCGAACATCGGCATGCCCCACATCTCCCAGTAGGTGTTGCGGGGATGCGGATCGTCGGTGAACTCGACGCTGACGGCCCATTCTCGGCGCAGACAATATTCGATCTGCGCTGCAATCTGCGCCTCGGTCAGATCGGGGAGGAAAGAGAAAGCGCCCTGCGTCACCCGCATTGGAGTCTCCGTGGCATCATGTCCTGTGGCTCACACGCGCGCCGGTCACACGGCGACCGCGGTGGGCACGAAGTCTGACGTATCGGTCGAGGTGTATTCGAAGGTCACATCGCCCCAGGTGTCGAGGGCGGCGCGCAGCGGCTGGCACCAGGCCGCGGCGTCGCGCAGTATTTCAGGTCCTTCGCTGCGGATGTCGCGTCCCTCGTTGCGCGCCAGCACCATGGCCTCGAGCGCGACGCGATTGGCCGTAGCGCCGGCCTGGATGCCCATCGGATGGCCGATGGTGCCGCCGCCGAACTGCAGGACGACGTCATCGCCGAACAGGTCGAGCAGCTGGTGCATCTGTCCGGCGTGAATGCCGCCGGAAGCGACCGGCATCACTCTGCGGATACCCGCCCAGTCCTGGTCGAAGAACAGTCCGCGCGGCAGATCCACTTCGTTTCGCGTCTCGCGGCAGACATTGTAGAAGCCCTGCACGGTCATCGGGTCGCCTTCGAGCTTGCCGACCGCGGTGCCCGCGTGCAGGTGATCGACGCCGGCGAGCCGCAGCCACTTGGCGATGACGCGGAACGAGATGCCGTGGTTCTTCTGGCGCGTATAGGTCCCGTGTCCGGCGCGGTGCATGTGCAGGATCATGTCGTTGTCGCGCGCCCAGTTGGAGATCGACTGGATCGCGGTCCAGCCGATAATGAGGTCGACCATCACGATGACCGAGCCAAGCTCCTTGGCGAATTCGGCGCGCTTGTACATCTCCTCCATGGTGCCGGCGGTGATGTTGAGATAATGGCCTTTGACTTCGCCGGTTTCGGCGCTGGCGCGATTGACGGCATCCATCACGCAGAGGAAGCGGTCGCGCCAGTGCATGAAAGGCTGCGAATTGATGTTCTCGTCGTCCTTGGTGAAGTCGAGACCGCCCTTGAGCGCCTCGTAGACGACGCGTCCGTAGTTCTTGCCTGAGAGGCCGAGTTTCGGCTTCGTTGTGGCGCCGAGGAGCGGTCGCCCGAACTTGTCGAGCCGTTCGCGTTCCACCACGATGCCGGTCGGCGGTCCGCGGAACGTCTTCACGTAGGCGACTGGCAACCGCATGTCCTCCAGCCGGCAAGCCTTGAGCGGCTTGAAGCTGAAGACGTTGCCGATGATCGATGCGGTGAGGTTGGCGATCGAGCCCTCCTCGAACAGGTCGAGGTCGTAGGCGACCCAGCAGAAATACTGTCCGGGCTGGTTCGGAACCGGCTCCAGGCGATAGGCCTTGGCGCGATAGACATCGCAGGCGGTGAGCCGGTCGGTCCATACGACGGTCCAGGTGGCGGTCGAAGATTCACCGGCGACGGCGGCCGCCGCCTCGATCGGATCGACACCCTCCTGCGGCGTCACGCGGAATAGCGCCAGGACGTCGGTGTCCTTCGGCTCGTACTCGCCATCCCAGTAGCCCATCTGCGCGTATTTGAGCACGCCGGCTTTGTAGCGCCGCTTGGCGTCGCGGACCTTGGTAAGGCTGGTGCTTTCGGCCATGTCGGTCTCTCCGTTCACGTTCAATGTGGGGGCTCTGGCGGATTAAGTAAATTTGAATTATCTTACCGTAGCATTCAGATATTCTGAATAAAGGAATTTGCCCGCGATGCGAAACGCGACCATCAAGCAGTTCCGGCTTCTTCGCGCGGCGGCGCGCGGCGGCAGCTTCGCCGCGGCGGCCGAGGAGTGTCACCTCACGCCGCCCGCCGTCACCATGCAGATGCAGCAGCTTGAAGCCGGCGCCGGGCTGCCGCTGTTCGATCGCGACGGCCGCGGTTTCGCGCTGACGGCCGCCGGGCGCGAAGTGCTGGCGGCCGCCGAACGGATCGAGGTCGTTCTCGCCGATTGCGCCGCGGGTCTGGCGGCGCTCAAGTCGCTGGCGAGCGGACGGGTCACCGTCGGCGTCGTGTCGACGGCGAAATACTTCGCGCCGCGGATGCTCGCGGCATTCGCGCGCAGCCATCCGGGCATCGACATCGAGCTCGTCGTCGGCAACCGGGAGGAAACGATCGCCGCATTCAAGAACGGACGCCTCGATGTGGCCATCATGGGTCGCCCCCCGGAAGGGATCGAGGTGGAAAGCGCGCTGATCGGCGATCATCCGCAGGTGATCATCGCCGCGCCGGATCACCCTCTCGCCCGGCGGCACGCGATCTCGCCGCAAGAGATCGCCGGCGAGACCCTTTTGATGCGCGAGGTCGGGTCGGGGACACGCCTGATGGCCGAAGGCTTTTTGGCGAAGCACCACGTCAAGCCCCGCGTCGGCATGGAGATCAGCTCGAACGAGACCATCAAGCAAGCCGTGATGGCGGGTCTCGGCATTGCATTCATCTCCGGCCACACCATCGCCGCCGAAATCGAAGACGGCCGCCTCGCCATGCTCGACGTCATCGGATTTCCAATCATGCGGCAGTGGTTCGTGGTGCGCCTGGCGGCGAAGCGCATGATGCCGGCCGCGCGCGCCCTGCGGGATTTCCTGGTCGCCGACGGGCAGCGCTTCTTGCCCTCCGTGCCTCATCATCCGCCAAGCCGAAAGCCGGCCGCGGCGTTGCGGCGGCGAGCCGGCGCCTCGAAAAAAGGGCGCACCGGGTGATCATCTCGTTCATGCTGCAAGCGCTTGGCAGAGGCGGGCCCCTTGGCGATAACCGACGCGAAATCCGCATCTCCATTGCCGGACCTGGAGGCCGCAGGCGCTGGGCCCGCTCGCCGATGGTCCACTCCTACAGATGGCAATACCAGTAGGAGCGCTTCCATATCGGGCCGGTTTTCACATATGTGCCGACGCGGCTGCGCAACAGGTATTGCCTCTTGGCGCTCTCATACTCGACCTTGGACGCCGGGCGACATCCCTGCCACGGCGGTTTCTCCGCGTTCGCTGCCGAGGAGGACAATACGATCGCCACCACGGCGGCCGCGGCGGCGCGCGCCCTCGGCCAGACGGTCCCGGCCTGATCGAACCGGTTCATGGCGTGAACTCCTCGAGCAGCGCCTTGGCCTCTTTCAGATCGCGCGTGTCGAAGCCTTCGGTGAACTTCAAAAGCGGGCCGCTCGCGCAGCCCGCCGACTCCATCCTTGTTACTTCTGCTCAACCCCCGGGATCGCCATGATACGGAAGCTGGCGTATTTGCTGCCAATGTCCGCCTCAAGCGATTTCTCTTTATCATAGAACGCCTTGAGCGCGTCCATATCCGGAAATTGCAAAAGCACCACGCGATTGTGCGGCGGGGTTCCACTCAAGCCGATTGCTTTGTTAGAGCCTCCGCCGAGATACTTGCCGCCGAACTCTCTGATGTTGGCCTGCGCCTTGGGTAGAAAGTCCTTGGTATAGCCGTCCTGATCTTTGACATCGATTTCCGCGAACGCATAGGCTGGTGGCTTAGCTTGCGCGTGCAAGATGCTGACAGCGCCAAAGCCCAGACCAAAGCTGCCAATGAGGGCAGCCGCAATTTTGTACTTAGCTTTCATTGCTACTTCCTCCCCTCGAATTGCGTGCGCATAGGCCGGGGCGCACGCCTCCCGGTCGAAGCGGTCATCACTGTAGCTCCTCGAGCAGCGCCTTGGCCTCTTTCAAATCGAGCGTGTCGAAGCCTTCGGTGAACCAGTTGTAGACGGGGGCGAGCAGGTCGCGGGCCTCCTCGCGCTTGCCCTGATCGCGCCAGAGACGCGCTAGGCTCATCGCCGCGCGCAGCTCCCAGGATTTTGCTTGCTGTTGTCGCGCGACCGCGAGAGCGCGCTCAAAATACGACTGAGCCTTTATTGCGTTCGGCTGTGGCGCTTTCAGCGCGATTTCACCAGCGATGCGATGGAGGTCGGCTTCCCACCAGCTTTCCTTGGTAGTTTGTATGGCCGTCATCATTTCGCCGATGCGACACCAGGCGTCACTGTATTGGCCGAGTTCCACATGGGCTCGGGTCAAATAGGATAAGAACCAAGTCATAAACGTAGTTGTCCCTGTTGACTGGTACCCAATACTACCGGCGGTCAACCTCTCAATAGCCGCCGAAGACTTGCCCGTCGATGCCAACACGCACCCCTCGAACATCATTCCGCTCGCCTTCCAGAGCGAAGCGCCTTTTTCGTCGGCGATCAGAAACAGTTCCTGGGCTTGTGCAGAAGCGACCGAGTAGTTTCCACAAAGGATGCGGACAATAGTAGTCATGTACAAAGCAAACATCAGGGAAGCAGCTTGACCCGTCTCTCGGCCATACTTGACGGCATTTTCAGCGTCTTTGAGTGCGACCTCGGGAAAACCAATGAGCCACAAGGCCAGCGAGCGATAGGACAAGATAGCTACCTGAATGTCTTGACCAAACCGCGTCGCCAAGGGCCGATGTTCTCTAGGATCGTAAAGCGCGATCCCCTTGTCATAATGCTCCCGCGCGTTGTTGAAGTCGCCTCCGGTTAATGACGTGTGGCCCATAATGGTATGTGCCATCAGAAGCGGAACCGTCGCTCTTTTTTTCTCGGCGAGCGTCAAGAATTGAGCAGCGAGGTCTCGACAGATATCGCCATTGAACACCACATAATTCACGACCCAGACGCCATAGAGTGCTGAAAACAGGGACAACGGGTCTTCGGGAGGCTCACCCAGCGCCTCCGATTGCTCGATAAACACTCGTGCCTGCTCAATGGCGCCTTTCGTTTCGGGTGCCGCATAGCCTTTGACGTGCATCAGAGCGTTTGAAAGGCCGAGCTGAAGTTTAATCTGCTCGCGACGCAGCGCCGAGGTCATAGGCAAGGTCGCGATCTGGTCGAGGGCACGGATAAGTTGTTCTATGGCTTCGACCAAAGCCGAACGCTCCAGCGAACGAAGTCCGGCCTTACCCCAAAGGGAAGCAGCCTTCTCAAGAAGTCCTGCCTCAGTATAGTGGCGCGCCGATAGCTCGGGCTGGTTCTCAGCTATCTCTGCAAACTGGTTTTCTAAGGTGTCGGCAATCCGAGCATGCAGCGCGCGTCGCGGCTCGCGCAAGAGCGTGCTGTAGGCCGCGTCCTGCACCAGCGCGTGCTTGAACAGATATGTCGCATGGGGCGGTACGCCTTGGCGAAACAGCAAGCCGGCATCGACGAGACGATCGAGTGACGCGCCTAGTTCCGCCTCGGGCTCGCGCACCACCGCGCCTAACAGCGCATGGGAGAACTCGCGCCCGATCGCCGCGCCGATCTGCGCTATCTGTTTGGCGGGCCCGAGCCGGTCAAGCCGCGCCATCAGCGAGGCGTGCAGGCTCGCCGGGACCGCCACGCGAGGCGAGGGAACTGTCGCGGCCGTGCGCTCCGCTGCGGCCTCGCTTCCGGCCTCCAGCACCGCCTTGGTCATCTCCTCGACGAACAGTGGAATGCCGTCAGTGCGCTCGATGATGTCTTTGCGGATGCTTGCCGGCAGCGGGGCATTGCCGACAATCCGGTCGATCATCGCGCCGGCTTCATGCTCGGTCAGTCGATTGATCGTCAGCGTCGTCACGTACGGCCGGCCGATCCACGGCGCCTGGAATTCCGGTCTGAGGGTCACCAGCAGCAAAATGCGAAGGGTCCGCAGGCGGTCCAGCGCCCGGCCGAAGGCCTCGAGGCTGGTGGGATCGGACCAATGGGCATCCTCGAAGATCATCAACAATGGATCGATGCGCGATAGCCCCACCATTTGCGCGCTGAGCGCGTCGATGGTTTTCTGCCGGCGCTGCTGCGGCGTCAGGTCAAGCGCGGGATAGCGGCCATCGTTCGGCAGCGAGAGCAGCTCGGCCAACAGTGCGGCGTCCTCCCTGGAGGTCGAGACTTGGGCCAGCACGGCGTCGAGCTTGTCGAGTTTGGTTTGCGAGCTGTCCTCGCGTTTCAACCCGGCCGCGCGCTCCAACTGGCCGATGATCGGATAGAAGGCGCTGTCGGTGTGCTGCGGCGAGCAGAAATAGCGCAGGCGCCTGTGGGGCTCCGCAGCAATGCGTTCGAGTAGCGCTGCCGTCAGCCGAGACTTGCCGACACCGGCCTCGCCGGAGAGCAAAACCACCTGGCCGTCGCCAGATTTTGCTTTCGCCCATCGCCGCAGCAGCAATTCGAGTTCTTCGTCGCGGCCGACGAGATCGGTCAGCCCGGTCGCATG
>Ga0335078_10013376_pt1 | contig 12160 bp, 10 predicted proteins | sample Lox_Sample_32_FD_206711 | JGI IMG/M metagenome (GOLD analysis project Ga0335078, IMG submission 206711) | Soil microbial communities from Loxahatchee National Wildlife Refuge, Florida, United States - Lox_Sample_3.2 | ecosystem: Environmental > Terrestrial > Soil > Wetlands | place: USA... | reverse complement strand
GAGGCCCGGTGGCCCATCTTCTCCTCGTCCTTGCCGGGGGTGACCCCTTCGGCGGACCGGGGGACGACGAACGCGGTGATCCCGCGGTGGCGGAGCGCGGGGTCGATCGTCGTGAAGACCGTGTAGAGCGCGGCGTGGGGCGCGTTCGTGATGAAGCATTTCTCGCCGTCGATCACGTAGGCGTCGCCGTCCCGCCGGGCGCGGGTCTTCAGGCCCCCCGCGTCGCTCCCGCCCGACGGCTCGGTCAGCGCGAACGACGCGAGGTGGTAGTCGGCGCAGAACGGCGCGAGGAACCGCTGCTTCTGCTCGTCCGTCCCGCCCAGGAGGATCGGCTCGAGCGCGAGGCAGTTCGCGATGATCGAGGTCGTCATCCCGCCGCAGGCGTAGGCGAGCTCCTCGACGATCAGGCACTGCTCGAACAGCGAGAGGCCGCTCCCGCCCAGCTCCGCGGGCACGTTGAGGTTCATCAACCCGAGCGCGTGCGCCTTCCGGTAGATCTCCTCGGGGAACCGGGCCGCCCGGTCGCACTCCGCGGCGTGCGGGGCCATCTCGGCGCGGGCGAACTTCCGCGCCATGTCCCGGAGGCTTTCCTGTTCCGGGGAGAGCGAGAAATCGGGCATGCGCGCGAGGCCGACGTGCCACTGGGACCCGCTATATCACGGCTTGGGTCGCCGAGAGCGTGGCGCGGCGCCGCACCGGATTTTCGCACCCCCGGGCCGAACGAGAGCTCGCCGTCGCGTCGTTCGCGCGCCTCGACCGGGGCCGCCCGCACCGCGTCGGCGTCCCCGAGGTCGTGCTGGGGGAGGGCAAGTCCCCGTCGCACCTCCTCGCGATCCTCGCGGCGCTCCACGACCGCCGGCTCGGAGCGCTCGTCTCCCGCCCGACCGACGCGCAGCTCCGTCTCCTCCGCGGTCGGTCCGGTCGGGGCCTCGGGGTGATCGAGCGGGCCGAGGGCCGGCTGCTCCGCCTCCCCGGACCGCTCGAGACGAGCTACCGCCCCGGCACCGTCGCGATCGTGACGGCGGGGACGAGCGACGTTCCGTTCGCCGCCGAGGCCGAGGCGCTCCTCCGGGAGCTCGGGATCGGCGTCGTGCGGGCGTTCGATGTCGGGGTCGCCGGCCTGCACCGCCTGCTCCGCGCCGTTCGACGGCTCGAGCGTCGCCGGCCCGAGCTCTACCTCGTCTTCGCCGGCCGGGAGGGCGCGCTCCCGACGGTCGTCGCCGGCCTCGTCGCCGCCCCCGTGATCGGCGTGCCGACGTCGGTCGGTTACGGTCGGGGGGGCCGGGGGGAGGCGGCGCTCTCGGCGATGCTGCAGTCGTGCGCCCCGATCGCCGTCGTCAACATCGACGCGGCCGTTCCGGCGGCTCTGTTCGCCGCCCAGCACTTCGCCTTGCCGACGGGCCGGAGCGCTCGCCCCCGACGGGGGCCGGGCAGCCCCTCCTCCACGGGGGGGCGCGGGAATTCGAAGCCCTTTTGAGAGGCCCGCGGCCTCCGCCCCCCGTGCCGTCGCGGGCTTCCCCGCCCGGAAGGCCGCCGAGCGACTTCCGGGCCGACCAGGATCGTTTGCGTGAGCTCGAGGATCGGCACCGCGAGCTCCTCGACCGCCGGCGCGCCCTCCTCGGCGAGATCCGGAAGATCTCGGGCGAGCAGCGCGCGATCTACGGCGCCCGGCAGGCGCCCCAGTCCGACGTCGAGCGGCTCCACGCCGAGCACGCCGAGCTCGGGCGCCGGCTCGGCGAGCTGCACGACCTCCTCGACAAGGCACGGCGTCAGGTCGAGACGAAGGTGATCGAGCGCCGCGGCCTCCTCCACAAGATCGGGGGCGCGGAGCTGCGGAAACCCGAAGCGATCCGCGAGGAGATCCGCGAGCTGGAGCAGAAGCAGCAGGCCCACGCCGTCCCCACCGAGGAGGAGAAGGCGCTCGTCGATCGCCTGCGCGCGCTCGCGCGCGAGCTCAAGGACGTCGAGGCGCACGCCGCCGCGATCGAGGAGCGCACCCGGCTTCGAGCGGCGGCGGACGCCGCGATCGACGAGGCGCGCGGGGCGGTCGAGACGATCGCGGCCGAGATGGAGAAGAGCGCCGCCGAGCGTGACCGGCTGATGGGGGAGATCCGCGCGAGGCTCGAGGCGGCCGGGGGGATGGTCGCCGAGATGCGGGCGAAGGGCCGGACCCGCGCCGAGCTGATGGCGCAGGTCGACGGGGTCAGCAAGGAGATCGACGAGGTCGAGCGGGACGGTCGGGAGCTGCTGAAGCGCGTCGAGGCCCGGCGGGAGGAGATGCGTCGCAATCCCCCGCGGACCGGCGGGCCGCGCGGGGGCGGTCCGGGGGACGGGGGCACGACGGCGGCCGACCGACGCTTCGAGGAGCTGATGAAGCGCGGGAAGATCTCGCTCGGCGGGTAGGCGGACGACGCCCCGAGCGCGGGGCCGCTACGGGTAGATCGCGTCGACGGTGACGACGAAGACGAGCGTCTGGCCGACGACCTCGTGGTTGAAGTTCTCGGTGAACGTCCCGAGCCCGGGGTCGACCGACGAGACGATGAACTGCTTCTGGGAGCAGACGGAGCTCTTCGCGTGGCCGAGGAGCAACCCGGCCTGCGACGGCGCGATGTCGTTCAGGACGCTGATCTCGCCCGCGGCGATCGCCGTCACTTCGATCTCCCAGCCGGCGGGAGTCGCGGTGAAGCCGACCGTCGGGAGGTTCTCGACGCTCACGCTCGTCGCGTTGGCGCTCAGGATCAGATCGGTCCAGCCGTACGTCGGGTCGGTGAACTCGGTACCCACCGACTTCGTCACGTTCGGGTAGTCGACGGCGAAGCTGCCGCTCGCGACCGAGACGACGACCGGTACCTCCACCGTGAGCGGGGCGGTGACGAGGCAGCTCGCGTTCGTCAGCCCGTAGCCTTCGAGCGGAGGGATCGTGATCCGGTGGGTCTGGTTGCCGGGCAGCCCGATGAGGCCGCGCCAGAACCCCGTCACGACCTGGCCGAACGTCACGTTGTCGCGGGAGTAGCCGCTCCTCGGCGCGTGGGGGCCGATGTAGACGCCGAGCGGGACGTACCCCGATTTGTTCCCCCGGGGCGTGTACTCGAGCGACTTCGGCCACGTCAGGTTGTTCTTCGCGACCGAAAGGAGCGACGTGTCGAAGACGCGGCCCTGCTCCGGACCGCTGCCGAACATGCCGATGTAATCGACGGTCACGTTGTCGCCGACCCCAACCGTCTTCGGACCGGGGGAGGGCGCCCGGTGGTTCTGCAGATAGAGGTAGGCGCCGCCGGCGCCGGCGACCACGAGGATCACGACGACGAGCGCCGTGAGCAGCCACAGGGACGGAGGTCGGTCGGCCATCGGTTTCGATACCTGGAGGAGTTGGGGGTCAGCTCGTCGCTGGTCTCGTCACCGGATCGGAGAGACAGGTGTTCCTCATTCCCCCGCGCCCCCCGAGCGTGGGCGGTATATATATGCTGCCGAACGGCGCCGGCGACCGGGGGCCTACTCGGCGCGCCGCAGCTTCCCGACGATCGGCTCCTCGATCGCTCCGCCCTCTTCCAGCCGCGCGAGCACCGCTTCCGCCCGTTCGCTGTGAACGCCCCGAAGGGCGATCTGCGCGAGCACGTCCTTGAGGTCGGCGTACCCGTCGACGGAGTGGTCCGACAGCTCGTCCACGAGGTCGAGGAAGACCGACTCGTCCGCGCGTTCGTCGTCGGTCGGGGGGGTTCGCGGGGGCGGCGGCGGGGACGCGCGGGTCACGCGCACCGTCGGGGGGGGCGCCGCCGCCGGAACTTCGGGGCCGCTGTCGCCGGCGACCCGGCGGACGGCGGCCCGCAGCTCGTGCCGGAAGCCCGGCCGATCGACGTTCGGGTACCGGCGCAGGGAATCCCTCGCCGCCCGCACCCACGGGCGCGGCGCCCCCGACCGGGCGAGCTCGTCGTCGGAGACGGTCGGCTCCTTCTCGAGCCGTTCCATCAGGTCGAGCCGGTCGAGCGTCTGCCGGACGATGTCGGCGACCGCGGCCCGCTCCTCGGTCTCCGCGACCCCGCGGATCGCCTCGGCCCGCACGGAGACGGTGGCGACCCCGTCGCGGCCGCGATACAGATGGACCTTGCCGACGACGATCGACGGTCGGGGCGCCGAGACGGCGCGGAGCTGGGCCATCGCGCGGGGCTGGAACCCCCCCGCCGTGACGGCGACCGACCCGGTCGGGTCGCTGAACCGCGAGCGCCAGAACGTCGGCGGCTCCTCGCGCCCGAGCGGCTCGGGCGGAGAGAGGGTGCCTGCGATCAGCACCCGGTTCATCCGGGCGCCGAACGGGCTCAGGACGTGGCCGACGGGACGGTCGCCGCTCCCCTTCTCCTCCTCGAGCGAGCTCTCGAGCTCCCGGGCGGAGACCCGCCAGGCGACCTCCCGCAACGCCATCAGGCGGACCCTCCGAGCCGCCGCGCGAGCTCGGCGGCGGAGGCGGCGAGGTCGACCTCGACCGCCTCGACCGACTCGGGTACGACCGTCAGCCCGAAGTCGTCCCTCGAGGCCGGCCCGCGGACCCGCAGCCGGCGCCCGAGCAGCGACTCGAGCATCTGCTCGGAGATCCGGCTCGGATCGGGCAGTTCCTTCAATCGGCGCAGAACTTCCGCGAGGGTCACGCCCCAGAGCGACTCGGTCGTCTCCCGGCCCGCCGCCACGGTCGCACTGCCCGTCCCGTCGTCCAGCACGATCCGCGCCCGGAGATCGGGGACGCCTTCGACCGAACCGTGGAGCCGGCAGACGCCGCTCACGACGCTGCGCCGGCACGTCGGGCACCGGTAGACGAGGCCGCTCGGCGGCGCGAGCCCGACGACGATCCCCTCGACGGCCACGATCGCGCCCCCGCCCTCGTCCTCGACGTCCGCGATCGGCCGCGGCGGGGCCCGAAGGAGGGCCGCGGGATCCGGCAGCTCCGGCCGCTCGATCCGGACGACCGTCGTCCGCTCGTCGAGCACGAGCTGCGGACGGCCCCGGAACGCGCGGGCGTAGCCGCCCGCGATCCGCACGGTCTCGCCGGCCTTCAGCCCGAAGTCGCTCCACGCCGAGAGCGCGATCGCGCCCGACCCGTCGGCGACGACCCCTTCGTGGACGACGCGCCGCTCCTCCCCGACGCTCACGGTCCGGGCCGCCACGCGGACCACGCGGACCTCCGTCCGGAATCCCTCGTCCGACGGGCGGAGCTCCGCGACCGGGGTGAGGGGGGTCGCCTCGGTATCGACCGTCGGCAACTCGACCGGAGAGGCGGGGGCGAGCTTCGTCTTCCAACTGAACGTGAGCTCGGGTCGGCCGCGAAACTCGCGGACCTCGGCCCCGGCGGCCCGCAGCACGGTCCCCCGGTCGACCCCTTCGCTCGGCGGGTCCCACCAGGTGAACCGCACGGTCGCCGTGCCGTCGCTCATGAGACCGGACAGGAGGCGTCGACGGCTGCCGTCCGACTGTCGGGTCACCTCCCGCGGGGTGAGGGTCACGATCCGGCCGATCACCTCGACGGGGCCCATCCCGGCCCGCAACGCCTTGAGGCGGGTCTCGGGGACGGTCGCCGGGGCTCCCTCGTCGGGCATCGTTCCGGAGCCGGGGAGCGGACGGGCCGATAAAACGGAATGCCGCGCCGGGGAGGCTGGACGATGCGCCGGCTCGAGGGGCCGCGAGACGCCGGGTCCCGCGCGCGCAACTCTATTGACCCCGGTCCCCTCCCCCTATCGCTCGTGGCGCTCAAGTTCGGGCAGCGGGTCGACCGGATCCTGAAGGCCCGGGACTCGCTCGTCTGCGTCGGGCTCGATCCGGACCCGTCCTCGCTCCCGAAGTCGCTGCGCTCGTTCTCCCCCCGGGTCCAGCTCGACCGGTTCCTCGGCGGCATCGTCCAGGCGACGTACCCCCACGCGGCGGCGTACAAGCTGCAGCTCGGCTCGTTCCTGCAGTACGGCCCGGAAGGGTTCACGGCCGTGCAGGAGCTCTGCCAGCAGATCGGCCCGACCCGGTTGCGGATCCTCGACCTCAAGGCGAACGACATCCCGAACACGATGCGGATGGTCCGCGACGGCGCGTTCCGCACGTTCGGATTCGATGCGATCACCGTGACGCCGTGGAACGGCTGGGAGACGCTCGCCCCGTTCTTCGACGACCCGACCCACGGCGTCTTCGTCGTCGCCCATTCGTCCAACCCGGGGTCGGTCGACTTCCAAGAGATCCCGACCCCCCGCGGCCCGCTGTGGCTCGCGGTGGTCGGCGAGGTCCGCCGCCTCGCCCACGCCCACGGGAACGTCGGGGTCGTGCTCGGAGCGACGTTCTCGGACGCGATCCGCACCGCCCGGGCGACGCTGGGCAACGGCGTCCCGATCCTCGTCCCCGGGGTCGGCGCCCAGGGCGGCTCGTTGTCGACGACGGTGCGCGAGGGGGTGGACGCGCACGGCCGCGCCCTGCTCGTCAACGCGTCGCGCAGCATCCTGTACGCCTCGGCGGAGTCCGACTGGAAGTCGTCCGCGGGCGCCGAGGCAGAACGGCTGAAGCAGCAGATCAACCAGCTGCGGACAGGCCTTCGTACATCCGAATGAGCTGACCGGCGACGGTCCGGAGGCCGAACCGCGCCTCCGCCCGACGCCGTCCCGCCGCGCCCATCCGTCGGGCGAGCGCGGGGTCGTCGAGCAGGGTCCGGATCTTTCGGGCGACGTCGGGGGCGATCAGGGGCTCGGTCAGCAGTCCCTCCCGCCGGTCCTCGATGATCTCCCGAACTCCGGGGACGTCGGCGACGATCACGGGGAGTCCCATCGCCATCGCCTCCGCGGCCGCGAGGCCAAAGCCTTCGAGACGGTTCTGCGACGGGAAGACGAACATCTCCGCGAGCGCCAGATAGCGGGGGAGGTCGTCGTCCGAGACGCGCGGGCAGAACCGGACGCGGTCGGCGACGCCGACCCGCGCCGCGAGCCCGACCAGGTCGGGCAGCAGCGCGCCCGCGCCGACGACCAGCAGGACGACGTCGGGCGGCAGCTCGCGCAGGGCGTGGACGATGACGTCGACCCCCTTGTGCGGCACCAGCCGCCCGGTGAACGCGACAACCCGCTTTCCGTCGAGCTGCAGGTCCCCCCGGAGGCTGCTCGCATCGATCCCGGGCTTGAAGCGCGCGAGGTCGACGATGGACGGGATGATCTCGAGGTCCCGGCCGCGCAGCACCGCGGAGGTGCTCCCGTAGCTGCGCGTGTGAACGACGATCCGCCGGACCCGCGCGAGCGTGGGGGGTAGGAACGCTCGCTCATACAGCCCGCTGATCGCCCGTCCGGCGAGCCCCGGCAGGAACAGGTCGCAGTGGTAGGTGAGGCAGATCGGGACGCCGGTCCCGTCCATCGCCCGCGACGCAAAGAACGACGTCAGCGGGGGAGGGTAGTGGAGATGGACGACGTCGGCCCGGACGCCGCGGACGGTCCGTCCGGCGGCGATGTCGATCGGCGTGTTGAACAGTACGCCGACCGACGGGCTGCGCACGATGCGGTAGCCGTCCCGCTCCTCGTACGGCGGCAGGTCGCGATGGTACCGGGCGGTGACGACCGTCACCTCGTGACCCTCGCGGGCGAGCTCGCCCGCGAGCGTCCGGACGTGGGACTCCACCCCCCCGGCGTGCGGGTAGAAGAACGGCGCGACCTGGACGATACGCACGGGCGCGGTACGGTGGGGAGGGTATTACGGCGTGCGGCCGAGCGGCGAGGCCGGCCTACGCCGGGGTCGCGTTGCGCCGCGCGGGTTCGTCGGGGATCGGAACGGCCTCCCGGCCCTGGAACAGCGCGTCGGCCGGCAGCCCCGCGATCTCGGTCCCGCGCATCAGCTCGCCGAGGCCGCTCGAGACCCGGGCCAGGACGTCGGGTTGGTCGAAGTGCATCGACGCCTCCACGATCGCGCGCGCGACCTTCATCGGGTGCTCCGCCTTGAAGATCCCGCTGCCGACGAAGATCCCGTCGACGCCGAGGAGTCGGCAGAGGGCGGCGTCCGCCGGGGTCGCGATCCCGCCGGCCGCGAAGTTGACGACGGGGAGTCGGCCGAGCGAGCGGACCTCCCCGAGGATCGCCTCGGAGACGCGCTCTTTCTTGGCCCACGCGGCGAGGTCGCGCTTCGGAAGGCGGATCACGTCCTGGATCTCCTGGCTCGTCTGGCGGATGTGGCGGACGGCCTCGACCACGTTGCCCGTGCCGGCCTCGCCCTTCGTCCGGATCATCGCGGCGCCCTCCTCGATCCGCCGGAGCGCCTCGCCGAGGTTCCGTGCGCCGCAGACGAACGGCACCTTGAACCCCTTCTTGTCGACGTGACCGAACGGGTCGGCCGGCGTCAGCACCTCGGATTCGTCGACCATGTCGACGCCGAGCACCTCGAGGATCCGGGCCTCCGCGGTGTGGCCGATCCGGCACTTCGCCATCACGGGGATCGACACCCGCTCCTTGATCTCGCGGACCTTCATCGGGTCCGCCATCCGCGCGACCCCGCCGGCGACGCGGATGTCCGCCGGGACACGTTCGAGCGCCATCACGGCGACCGCTCCGGCCTCTTCGGCGAGGCCGGCCTGGTCGGCCGTGGTGACGTCCATGATGACGCCGCCCTGCTGCATCCGGGCGAAGCCCCGCTTGACGAGGTCGGTCCCGAACCGCAGCTTCTCGATCGTCTCCGTCATGGGGCGCCAAGCCGTACAGACGGGGCGGAGTATAAGACGGTCGGGGCGCCGCCGGTCGCGTCCGGCCCGGTTCCTCGCCGGGACGGGCCCCTCGTGCCGGGGGCGCGGGCCCGCGAGAAACCTCAAATCGCGCGGTGCCTACCCCCCTCCGCAGCAGGGGGAGCTGGGCACCGGCTGAGAGGACGAGGGGGACCTCGTCGACCCCACGAACCTGCACGGGATAATGCCCGCGAAGGGAACGCGATGCGGCCAGCGTTGACTCCCCCCGCCGGGCGGCGGGGCTAGCGTGGTCGGGGCTCCCGCGGTCGGTCGCATGCGCCGCCCCGGCCGGGCCGGCCGGATCTTCGTGGCGGTCGCGGTCGCACTGGCCGTCACCGCCGCGGGCGTCGGCCTCGCCGAGTACGTCTCGACCGCGTACGGCGAGCCGACCCTGGTGATCTACACCTACCCGAGCCTCCTCAACGGCACCGACTGCGGCTCGCCCGAGTTCGCGTCCGTCTTCGGCGCCTTCGCCTCCGCGCACCACGTCCGCGTCGAGGTCGACTGCCCGGCGGGGACGCTGATCAGCACGCTCGCCGCGCAGGCGAACGCGCCCGGCGCCGACCTCGTGATCGGGCTCGACGAGATCACGACGCCCGAAGCGGAGGCGCGGAACCTCCTCCTGCCGTACGCCCCCCCCGCGCTCGCGGACGTGCCGACGTCGCTCGTCTCGGAGCTCTCGCCGGACGAAGGCGCGGTCCCGTACGAGTACGGCTACCTCGCGATCGACTACACGCAGGCGTTCCTCAACAGCTCCGGCGGGGCCGTCGCGAACGCAACGTTCCCCGAGATCGCATCGAACCCCCGGACGTGGGGCGCCCAGCTCGTCACCGAGGACCCGACGCTCGACATCACGGGGGAGGAGTTCCTCGCCTGGGAGGTCGAGTTCTACGAGCACGTGCTCCACGCCAATTGGACGACGTTCTGGCGGGCCATCGCGCCGTACGTTCCGCCGCCCGCGCCGAGCTGGGGGATCGCCTTCGGGGACGATTTCGCGAGCAGCCCCGGGCACGACCAGATGGTCGTCAGCTACTCGACCGACCCGGCGTACGCGAAGTACTACGGAACGCCGGATTACCCGTACAACGCGACCGTCTCCTGGTGGAACGGGACCGAGTACGGCTGGAAGACGATCTACGGCGTCGGCATCGTGCGGGGAAGCCGGCACGTCGCCCTCGACGAGCAGTTCGAGAACTGGTTCCTGAGCGGCTCCGTCCAGAAGCTCCTGCCGACCCTCGAGTGGGAGTACCCGGCCAACTCCACCGTAGCCCTCCCGCCGGTCTTCTCGGCGGCGGTCGCCCCCGGGTCGATCGTGCCGTTGAACGACGCGATCCCTCCGGCGACCCTCGCGCGGGAGATGCCGATCTGGTCCGAGGAGTGGCAGGAGCTGTTCGTCTCGGCGTAGCCATGCCGCGATTCCGCCGCGAGCTCCTGTACCTCCTCCCGGTCGTCGCGTTCGTCGCGCTGTTCGCGGTCGGGCCGGCCGCCGCGCTGTTCGCCTCGACGCTCTCGGCGTCCGGGGGGTGGATCGGGCTCCGGGCGGTCGTAGCGAGCCCTCTCGATCGGCTCGCGATCCAGAACTCGCTCGAGCAGGGCGGCCTCTCCGCGGTCCTCGCCGCGGCGATCGGCTATCCGTGCGGCCTCGCGCTGGGGCGGTTCGACTGGCCGGGGCGGTCGCTCGTCCGTTCCCTCCTCCTCGTGCCGTTCCTGATGCCGACCCTGATCGTCGTCGTCGGCCTGGAGGACCTGTTCGGGGCCGGCGGACTCGTCGCTCAGTCGCTCCCGGCGCTCGGCCTGTTCGGCCGCGGCGTGCCCGGGATCGTCGCGGCGAACCTCCTGTTCAACGTCCCGATCGTGGCGTTGCTCACGTCGACCGGCTGCGACGGGGCGTCCGCCGAGCTCGAGGAGTCGGTCGCGACGCTCGGGGGGAGCCCGGCGCGTGCGTACCGGGACGTCTGGGGTCCGCCCACGTGGGTCGGCGCCGCGGCGGGCGGACTCCTGACGTTCGTCTTCTCCGCGCTGTCGTTCGCTCCGCCGCTGCTCCTCTGCCAGGTCCGGTGCTACACCGTCGAGGACTGGATCTACGCCCTCGACCGGGGCGCGGCGCTTGCGCCGAACGCGGCGGGGGTCCTCGCCCTGGCGATGGTCGGGCTGTTCCTCGCCCCCACGATTGCCTACCTCGCGCTGCTCGGACGGCTCCGGCCGAGCCCGGGCCGACGGGCGACGCGACGGCCCCGGCTTCCCTGGCGGACGCCCCTCGGGGCGACCGTCGCGGCGATCACCGGCGGCGTGCTCCTGGCCGAGGCGGCGGTGCTCGCCGCCGTGCTCTACCGGAGCGTTCGGCCCACGCCCTCCGCTCCGCTCGGCGGGGCGTGGGGACGCCTGTTCGCTCCGTCGACGACCGCGGCCCTCGGCCTCCCGGTCGGGCAGGCGGTCGCGAACACGGTGCTGTTCGCGCTCGGCGCCGCCGCGCTCGTCCTGCTGCTCGGGATCCCGGCGGCGCGGGCCGTCGCCCGCCGCGCCCGGGCCGCGCAGGGGATCGGGGTGCTGCTGTTCGCCCCGCTGCTCCTGTCGCCGGTCGTGCTCGCGTTCGCCCTCGCTCAGTTCTGGCGCCCGCTCCTCGGGGGGGAGCCGGCCGTCTGGTCGCTCGTTATCGTCAGCCAGTCGATGCTCGCGTTGCCGTTCGCCGTCCAGAGCCTTCAGATCCCGCTCGCGGCGGTGCCCCCGGCAGCGAGCGACGCGGCGCGGACGATCGGCGCGCGGCCGTGGACCGCCTACCTCGACGTCGACCTGCCGCGGGTCCGGGACGGGATCCTGACGGCGGCGCTGTTCGCCTTCGCCCTGGGCCTCGGGGAGTTCACCGCGACGTACTTCCTCGTGACGCCCCGCTACGTCACCGTCCCCGTCGCGCTGTACAACGTCGCCTGCTGCACGCGCCAGTTCGCGCTCGCGGACGCGCTCGCCGGGCTCCTGCTCGTCCTCAGCCTCGGGACGCTCGTCGCCCTCGCGCTCGGAGGTCGCCGTGTCGAGCGCTAGGGCCCTCCTCGAGGTCGACGGCGTCGTCGCGGCGTGGGACGGGCGCCCGGTCCTCCGCGGGGTCTCGTTCGCGGTGGCGCCCGGAGAGCTCCTCGTGATCCTGGGCCCGAACGGAAGCGGCAAGACCACGCTCCTCCGCTGCCTCGCCGGCCTCGAGCCGATCGTCGCCGGGTCGGTCCGCCTCGGCGGAACGGAGCTCCGGCGCGTGCCGACCCATCGGCGCGGCATCGGCCTCATGTCGCAGGAGCCGGCGCTGTTCCCGGGCCGCTCGGTCCTCGAGAACATCGCCTACGGACCACTGCTCCGGCGGACCCCCGACTCCGTCGTCCGGGAGGAGGTCGGCCGCCTGCTGGCGCTCCTCCGGCTGGAGGGGTTCGAGGATCGACGACCGGACCAGCTCTCGGGCGGCGAACG
>Ga0335078_10013373_pt1 | contig 12162 bp, 13 predicted proteins | sample Lox_Sample_32_FD_206711 | JGI IMG/M metagenome (GOLD analysis project Ga0335078, IMG submission 206711) | Soil microbial communities from Loxahatchee National Wildlife Refuge, Florida, United States - Lox_Sample_3.2 | ecosystem: Environmental > Terrestrial > Soil > Wetlands | place: USA... | reverse complement strand
GCAGAGTGATCGCCACGGTAATTTTCTTTGCGGCCTTTGCAACGTTTCCGGGCGTGAGCGTGGCGCAAGGCCCAGACCAGGGTCCGCCAGCACACGAACATCAGCAGGCCCGCAATTCGCCCGCGCCCGGCCAACAGGCAGCGCCCGATGCGATGTCGCCCGATGTGATGCCGATGCTGGGGCGGATGATGGCAATGCGTGGCGGCCCGGGAGAGGACGCGGGGCGAGGCCGAGGGCCAGGCGGACCGCTTCAGCGGGTTGCGAGGCTACTCAATGCGCTCGACGATCCGCGCGTCCGGACTGCGCTCGGACTGACGGACCAGCAGGCGGACGGGCTGCGAAAAATTATCGTCGATACGGAGACGTTCACGATCAAGACGGGAGCAGACATCGCCGTGAACTCGATCGAGGTGCGTGAACTTCTTCGCGCCGACAAGCCAGACAGGGCTGCGGTGATGAGCAAGGGAGACCAAGTCTCCAAAGATACGGCGGCGCTGATCAATCATTATCTCGACGCGATGCTTGCCGCGAAGGCGATCCTGACGCCGGAGCAGCAGAAGATGATACGCACGTACATCGAGAGCGGTGCTCCTGCCCTTCTCGGGCCGCCTGCCCGGCGATAGGCCGAGTCTCCGAAGGATTGTTCGTCATCACATGTTGTGATTCGTTCTTCGTAGGATCCGAGGGTTCTCTCGGCTGCGAAGTGAGGAGCACATCATGCCGATCCCTCTGGTCTGGGGCTTAGCTGTCGCCTTTGGTTTGCTCGCATGGAGCGTTGCCGCAGCGCAATATTTTTGGCCGAGGATAAGTAAGCGGGAACGCACGGAGGCTATGCGGCCGATTCTCGTGCTGCACGGGTTCAGGTACATAGGACTCGGGGCGCTGATTCCCGGCATCGCTGCTTCGCAATTGTCGATAACTGCGTCGCGCGAAAGGCAAGGCCGCGACTCGGTCCGGAATGACCTGTCGGATCGTCAGCGGTGCGAATACGCCGTGAAAATGAAATCCTTGGACGCGGCCAGCGTGTGGCATGCAGCGCCGCACTTGGCGTCGTGGCCAACCGGCGGCTTGCTCGCGGTCGTGGCAGGCGCGAAGGTGCCGGACGCCGCGTCGTAGTCGAACATGGCGTATCCCCACCCGTGGCTGTCCGGGAAGCGCTTGCTGTCCTTCAGGATGAATTCGACTTCGGTTTGATCACCAGCGACCGTGTCTGGAGTGCTCGCGGAGAACGGCGGGGCGGTGAGGTTTTTCGGTTTCCACTCGAGCTTGACGATCTTCGAGCCGTCAGGGAAAGGCTTGCCGTTTCCGGGAACGCCGTCCTCGTAGGCTTTGATCATCACGGGATTGGCGAGGATCACCCGGATCACGTCTGCGGCTTCGGTGAAGCTGGGGCCGACGACCTGCCAGCTCTCGTACCCGCGGATCTCAGAGAACGAGAGGCCGCCGGGAATCTGCAGAGTGTATTTGTCCTGCTTAGCCTGCGCAGAGCTGGACCTGCTAGCGAGCACGGCGAAAAACAACCCAACGATCACGATCATTCCGGATAGGGCTCTCTTCATGGATCGCTCCTCCGCAGCGTGATGGAAGTCCGGTTGACGATTTGAAGGCTGCGAAGTTTGATTCGAGACCAGCAAAACAGGACGCAGGATTTCTGTTCGAAGGGGCGAAGAAATGGGAAGCCAAAAACCAACGCCGGGGCTAAAGCCCACGCGTCCACCGAAACACGAAGAGGGATCGTTCGACTGCATCCGACGCCTTGGGAAAAGCGCGCGCAAGACAAAGGCAGCGTCGGATTCCGCTCCGGATGACACCGTAAGAACGGGCTAGCCGTGCGCGGGGGCGACGGCATTTGCGTGCGCTGAGAGGGCGAAGGCAGAGGCGAGGAGTTCGTAGGAGCGGCGGCGGTCGGCGTGTTCGTGCGTCATCGTGGTGATCATGATTTCTCGGACGCCGCAGGCTTCGGCGAGCTGCGTAAGCTGTTTGCGCACGGTTTCGGGCGAGCCGATGAAGGAGCGTTCGCGATTGAATTCGATCACTTCGCGCTCTTCGGCGGTGTACGGATAATTCTTGGCTTCCTCGATCGTCGGAAAACGACCCATCTTGCCGGTGCGAAAACGCAGCAGGACGAGCTGCAACGGAAGCGCCAGTTCCCTTGCCCGCTCGTCGCTTTCCGCGCAGACGACGGAGACGCCGATGAGCGCTTCCGGTGCCTTTAGATATTGCGACGGCTGGAAATTTTCGTAATAGGCGCGCAGCGAATAGATCGCGGGCTGCGGCTGAATGTGGTGCGCGAAGGCGAAACGCAATCCCATGCTCGCGGCGAGCATCGCGGAAAAATCGCTCGAGCCGAGCAGCCAGATTTCAGGCATCGGAACGTCATCGGGCATGGCGCGGATGCCGCGGAGCGGATGATCTTCGTCGAAGCCGTGCGCGTTGAGAAACGAAATCAGATCCTCGAGGCGCGCGGGGAAATCTTCGGCGCTGAGGGCCTGTCGCGAGCGACGCAGCGCCAGGGCCGTGAGCGAATCGGTGCCGGGGGCGCGGCCGATGCCGAGATCGACGCGTCCGGGATGAAGCGCTTCGAGCACGCGGAAATTTTCGGCGACTTTCAGCGGGGCGTGATTCGGCAGCATCACGCCGCCCGAGCCGACGCGAAGGTGCGATGTAGCGCTCGCGACGTGGCCGATCATGATTTCGGGAGACGAGCTGGCGATCAGCGGCGTGTTGTGATGTTCGGCGAGCCAGTAACGCGTATAGCCGAGCTGGTCGACGAGACGCGCGAGATCGAGCGTGTTGTGCAAGGCTTCGGTGCTCGTCGAGCCGGAGGGCACGGGCGAAACATCGAGGACGGAGAGTTTGTAGGGGTGTGCAGGCGATTTGTGCGCAGGCATCGGCATCCGCTATTGGATGATGGCGAGCGGTAATTGTTGCACAGAAGAGGGGATTTTTCGCCGATCGCACGCGAGGCGTGCCTCGGCGCAAAGTCGAAAACATGCTGCGAGTGAGGCGGCGCAGAGGAAAGCGTTAAGGCGCACTCTTATGGGCAGGGCTGAAGCCTTGCCTTTACCAGCCGTGGCAGCCTTGGCCATAAGGCAACAACAGAAGCGATTTTCGACACCGATACGTTCAACAATCAGAATCTGCAGGGGCGACGCGGGGGGATCTCACGCTCACGCTTCCACCGACCTGCAGATTACTGCGCAGTCGAATCCCACCTGAGACTTTCCCAACCGCGAAAACGTATACGCCTCTAGGGGTAAGCCGACGAGCGCAACCTAGACTAGAGATGGATTGCGGAGACGCACAATATTTTGGGGCGTCATACGTCTTCAGAAGTAGGTGCGCGACTCGAGAAGTAGCGGCGTGAGCGAAACGGATGAATGAGCCGGCGAGCGTTCCCTGGACGACGGAACGCGAGCGCAGAATTTCCGACATTGTTGCGGAGCAGCGCGCGCGGCTACGCAATTTCATCCGGCGACGTGTGTCCAATCCGGCCGATGCCGAAGACATCGTGCAGGAAGTGTTCTACGAACTGGTGGAAGCGAATCGGCTGCTGATGCCGATCGATCACGTGACGGGCTGGCTTTTTCGCGTGGCGCGCAATCGCATCGCCGATCTTTTTCGCAAGAAGAAGCCGGAGCGTTTCGCCGATGCGGTGATCGAGGACGAAGACGGCGAGCTCGTAACGATCGAGGATTTGTTGCCGGCGGCGGATGCGGGGCCGGAGGCGGCGTACGTTCGCAACATGCTGCTCGACGAGCTCGAATTTGCGATTGCGGAGTTGCCGCAGGACCAGCGCGAGGTGTTCGTGGCGCACGAGCTCGAAGGGCGCAGTTTCAAGCAGCTTGCCGAGGAAACCGGAGTGAGCGTCAACACGCTGCTTTCGCGCAAGCGTTATGCGGTGCTGCACCTGCGCGAACGGTTGCAGGGGATTCACGACGAAATTGGGGACTTATGAGGAGCGGAACATGAAAGCGAAATGGTTCATTCTGGGGCCGATTTTCGTGGCGCTTTTCATCGCGATCGGCGGATTTGCGGTGATGTATCTGTGGAACTGGCTCGCGCCGGCGCTTTTCGGGTGGCATCACATCACGTTCTGGCAGGCGGCGGGGCTGCTGCTGCTGTGCCGGATTTTGTTTGGGGGATTCGGCAAGCGCGGAGGAGGTTGGCGCGGGCCGGATGGCGGATGGCGCGGGCGCATGGGCGAGCGCTGGGCGAAGATGACGCCGGAGGAGCGAGAGAAGTTCCGTCAGGGCATGCGCGGCCGGTGCGGCGGATTTGCGGCGCCAGAGGGCGAGACCAAGCAGACGCCGTGAAAGCAGCTTTGTCGCGGCGTGGCACTGAGCTCTTTCAGGCGGCGGGCCGCTATGAAAAACCACGTGAGGGCGAAACGCCTCGATCATTCTGAACGCAAAACAGCCGAACGCGAGCCCAACGGCCAGAACGCAATGGTGAATGGAAGGTTTCTTTTGCCCTCAGGAAATACGACGAAGACAGACATGCCGGCGCACAGAAAAGCGTGCCGAAGGCAAATACCTCAACTCATTGTTCCGGCGTTCCAAAAAAAGGGCACTTGTCTTGCAACCCATTGAAGTCAAAAGTTGGCTGCTCGACGCGTACGATTTGCGAACCTTTAGATTCGAAGTTTCCAAATGTATTACCGGACGCGTTTACACTGCTTGGGCCTGCCACAGAAGTTTGTGCATCCTATGCATTGCCGGCGCTACGAGAGTGCCGAGGCAGATGGGTCAGGCCGAGTCAAACATCAACGCCGGGCGCAGCACGAGGATGCGATGTCGATGCCTACGTGAGGCGCGGGGTTGTGGCGGATTCGGAGGCGAGGGCGTCGAGGACCGCGGCGGCTTTGGAAATATTGTCTACGCCGAAGACAAGCAGGCCGTGCGACGATCCTGATTCGAAGCCGCAGTAAGAATAATCGATGTTGATGTGATTCTCGCCAAGGTGCGAGGCGGCGCGTCCGAGCGAGCCGGGGCGATGCGGCATCATCGCGATGACCACGTCGGTTTCCTCGAAAATCATGCGCATGCCGCCGAGCACAGATTTCGCCGTAGCCATGTCGTCCGCGACGAAGCGCGCGATGCTCTCCCCTTCTTCTACGTAGGATTGAAACGCGAGGATATTGACGCCGCGTTCGGCGAGAGCGAGGAAACATTTGCCGAGCGCGCCGGGCTTGTCTTCGATTTTTACAGTGAATTCTTTCGCCCTCGGCATGCGCCCTCATTCCTCCGGTGATCGGGACGATCGCGGGGTTTCGATTCTAGCGCACGCGATGCGATTTGTCCGGTGGCGACTAAATGAATGCATGGCAGGAAGAGGGTGGCGGAAAACCAAGAGCGAAGGGAGTTCGCAGAAGGGCTCAATTGGGAGATTTCGAGTCCTCCTGCAGCAAGGACTCGACGGCGCGGGTGAAACCGCGGACGCCATCGATCTTGGGGAGCACGACACTGACGCCGGCAGCGGCGGCTAGGGTTTCACCGACATGGTCGCTGTACATCGTAAATAGCAGCGTCTTCGCGCGCGGCAACTTTCTTTTCACGATGGAGGCGACTTCGATACCGTTCAATTGGGGCATGCGGACGTCCAGGATCAGAAGATCGGGTTGGAGTTCGCTGGCGGCGTTCACGGTTTCGCGCCCATCTGAAGTTTCGGCGCAAACTTCGAGGTCGGGCCAGTTCGTGTTCAGGATCGAACGAATGGCTTTTCGCACGCTCTTATTGTCATCGGCGATGAGCACTCGCTTGGACATTGTCGGACTTCCTACAAAATCAGCCTAACCGCATGGCGGTGCGCATCAACATACCGAGAACTCCCTAGGCGAATGCACTGGGACCGAGGAAATATACAGAATCATCAAAACAGCCCTAGGGAGTTTCACGTATGGGCGAGGCTACGCCAGCGCGTCCCGGATGAGAAAGCCTGTAGTACGGCAGTTCCGGTTTCCGATTGGTATCACGTTCCAAAGCCGCCATATTGCGCTGCCAGAAGCGCGTGTAACCTAGCGATTGAGGCCCTCTCGTGAGAAAGCTACGATTCGTGCTTTCGGTGCCGGGCGACACGCTCTATCTGCGGGCGCAGACGGCGGCAGCGCAGGCGGAAGCGGAGCGAGTCGGCGTGGATCTGCAGGTGATCAGCGCGCAGATGGATTCGGTGGGCCAGGGTCAGGACCTGTTGAACCTGGTGCAGTCGCCGAGTTCCCGGCCTGACGGAATTTTGTGCGAGCCGGTGAACGCGGCGGGGCTGCCGCGCGTAGCGGAAGCGGCCGTGGCAGCGGGCGTCGCGTGGGTGATCAGCAATGCACACGCGGAATACATCGGTGAATTGCGACGCAAGGCCAAAGGACCCGTTTTCCAGATTTCGCAGGACCACATGGAGGTGGGGCGCGTTCAAGGCCAGCAGATCGGTGCGATTTTGCCGCGCGGCGGAGCGGTTCTGTATCTGCGCGGGCCACAGATGAGCTGGTGGGCCACGAAGCGGTTTGAAGGAATGGAGAGCACGAAACCGAAGAATGTGGACGTCCGCAGCATCAAGGTGCTGAATTCGACCGCGGAAGGCGCGTACGCGGCCGTCGGATCGTGGCTGAATCTGACGAAGCAGCGGCCGGAGAATACGCAGCTGATCGTCTCGCAGAACACGGATTTCATTACCGGCGCGCGAAAAGCGTTCGACGACACGCCGGTAGGTGACCGTGAAAAGTGGCGGGCGATTCCCTGCATGGGCGTCGGCGTTGCAGAGCGAAGCAAGCCGCTTGTGGATCAGGGATCACTGTGCGCCGCGGTAGTGACGTCGCTCACGATGGATCGCGCGGTGGAAATGCTTGCGCGCGCGATGACGAGCGGCACGAAGCCGCCCGAGCATACGTTCGTCGAAGCGTATTCCTACCCCGAAGTAGAAGAGCTCGCGAAGAAGTGGAAGCAAGGCGTGGCAGTCTTGCGATAGTCACGGGCTTTTAATCCGTCCAGCAGCCTGCGCGATGCTACAACGTTACCTCTAGGGTGAATACCGTATACTCAAAAGCTCTGATTCGTGATATTGACTAGGATACTAACGAGGCGGGGAGTGATACAGCAGCGAGTGTTCCAGCCCGACCACGATACCTCACTTGCCATCCGCACGATGGATGCAATACACGTCCAGCATTTTGCCGCACTCACGGAAGAATTCATCGACGTGCTGGATCAACTGCAAAGCATCCGCTTGCCCGCGTACCGGCTTACCCTCGTTGATGAACTGCAGCGGATTTGCGAGGAGGCTCGCCAGTTGCACACAGCGCAGGATGAGCGAGCCGACGACGCGGATACACTGACCTTCGCGTAACGTCAGACGGGGCTAAAGCCCGATTTACTCTGTGCTGCTTTTCGTGGGCCTATAAAAGGCCCACGCTTCCACCGAGAGCCAATCCTCCGGCGCAATCAAAAACCAAGATAAACTGGCCGCCAGCATGCGGGCACTACAAGGCACGAGCCCACGACGAACAAAAGCGTTCGTCGCGGCTACCGACCCGTCGAGTGAATCGCGCGGGAGTGCCAAGGATCTGTGCCGGGCACAGCATGTTGTGCCCCTACAGAAGGCGGGCCGGCGCGAGGCTAGGTAGCCAGCTGAGCGCTCGCGGACGCTTGCGGCGGCTTGGCACCTTTGATCACAAGCCACAACATCATCACGATTTCGCCGAGCGTGGCGGGTGTCTCGATGTTGAAGACTCTGCCCTGGTATTGAGGCGCGAGCCAGCCGACGAGGCAAACGATCACGTACGCGGCGCAATTGATCATGAGCCACACGCCGATGAAGCGCGGCATGAATCGCGATCGGTAGACGAGCAGTCCGAGCGGAAGCAGCCAAAGTCCCCAAAGCATCGAAGCGGCGGTGTTCGTGTCGTTATGCAGGCGCAGCAGGAGCATGGCGATCGCGTCCCGCTGCGGCTGATCGAATGCCGAGAGGAAATTCGCGCCCCGCGCGATGGCGAGCGTGCCGGCGTCGTTGACGACATTGAAGAAGTAGATCGTGGCCGGCATGATGCCACCGAGAATTACGACGAGCGCCGCGAGATGCTGGTCGACGCCCTGGAAGAGACGGAAGAACGCGAGCGTCAGCATGATCAGGATCACGGCGCACAGAATGTCGGCAATGATGCCGAGGCGGAAAAGGGTCAGGTTCGCGGCGATGTTTGCGACCGTGGTGCGGGGGTCGTCGGTGGCAAGGAGCTTGCCTGGGATGTAGATGAGGCGGACCGGGCCGAGGAGCGTGAGCAAGAGATACCACAATCCGGCGATGCGGCCGGGGTTGCGAATCGAGGGCATGAGGCCTCCAGTGGCGGGGAGTCTAACCGCAGTACGCGGGAGGGCGGAAGAAAGTTTCTTGGGGGGCAGGAGACATTCGGATCTCGGCCCTACTTCGTTTCGATGATTGATCGCACGGGAGTGTGTGCCCCTTACGAAACGAATCGCAAGAGGGATCCCTCGACTAGGTCACGCGGCTGCAAGAGCCGCGGCCAGAAAACGGCGCGCTTGACTTGCCCGGGATGACAACGGCTGAGTGGGGGGGCATCAGTACGGAGGTACCAGAGGCGGTCGGCACGCGGGTACCGGCCGAATGTAACTTTATTTCTACGGCGGCGAAGCGGGCGCGGCAGCTATTCTTACGCGTCGCAATTTGTCGACTGACTATCGACGCTGATCTTATCTTGGGTAAAGGGCTGCCAACGGAATGAGCGAAGCGCTGGAATCCTCGAATCTCGGTAACGAAAACAACGAAAATCTGCCCGCGAATCTGGGGGCGAATCTCGCGAATGCGGATGCTCAATCAAGCGCGAATGCGGACGCGGAGCCGGCTACGGCGAACGATCTAGCCGAGCCGCGGCCGGAGCGCCGGCGTCGCCGGCGCGCGCTGATCTCGACGCCGATTCGCGTGCGCTCGGTGGACGTGACGTGCGACGGCCCGGACGACGTGACGACGACCCTCGACGTTTCGCGCAACGGCGTGCTGTTTGTCACTTCACTCTCAACTTTTTCGGCGGGCATGGATGTGGCGGTGACCTTCCCCTATTCGAAGACGCCGCAGCTGCCGCAGGCGGAGCAGACTGGCCGCGTGGTGCGCATCAGCGAATTGCCGGGCGGACGCAAGTCGATCGCCGTGGCGCTAGGCCTGGGCGTTGGCGAAGATATCGTCGACGCGGCGGGCCGCACCCTGGTGGCGTGCGAAGAAACGCAGCCGAAGCTGCAGCCACAGCAATCCGATCCCAAGAAGCCTCTGGTGCTCGTGGTGGATGCCGATCCAGCGATTCGCCAATCCCTGAAGGCGTATCTCGTGAGCGAGGGTTACGAAGTTTTCGCAGTAGAAAATGCAAGCGACGCGCGCGAAGTTCTGAAAATGTTCACGCCCGCTCTGCTGATCGCCGAAATCGAAGGCGAGGAGTTGCCCGGCTACGATCTCTGCGCGCACTGCAAATCGACGCCACGACTCAAGGCCGTGCCGGTGATGCTGCTCACCCGCTCGGCATATCCAAGCGATTACTCGAACGCGCACTCGCTCGGCGCGGTCGTGTGCATGGCGAAGCCGTACCGGCAAGAGCGGCTCGGACACGTCGTTCGGTTGCTCGCGCCAACACCGCGCGCGAAAGCCGAATCGCCTGTGCGCCCTCCGGACCCGAATCGCCGCGGGTGCGCTCCGAAGAGGCGTCTGTTTTAGTCTTGGCTCGCCGAACCGGCCGCGTTTTCCTTTTCTCGACCTTTCGTCTGCTGCTGCGGAGTGACGCCCGTCGCGGCTGCGTGACTCATGCCAAGCAATTCCTGAATCCGGTCGATTAAACGGTTCAATCCATCCGGCTTGGACAAAACGACATCCACGCCAATGGCGGGCGCGAGCGCGTCGACCGCTTGTTCATACATCGTAAACAGAATGATAGGGACGGTGGGCATGACGCTTTTCAGAACAGATGCCGCTGCAGCGCCATTCAGCTTCGGCATGGCGAGATCGAGCAGGATCAGGTCGGGGTTAAGTGTCTTTGTCTTTTCGATTGCGGCCACGCCGTCAACTGCTTCTCCGCAAGCTTCCAGCTCGGGCTCGTTCCGGAGGAGCAGCCGCACGGCTTCGCGGACAGCATCGCTGTCGTCAACGATTAATATCCTCTTTTTTGGCAATTGCCTTTCCCTTGCTGATCATGTGGTCTCCGTACGTAAATCGCTGGCGGGGGCGTTGGGAGCGTAGCAGTCTGTCGGTTAACCGACGAATCGGGGGATTCTCCTAAGGGAGCTTAGGGTGATCCCTGGATGTTCGCCGCACAGCAGGCAGCAGGCGGCTGGCCCAATGGACAGGGGTAACGCAGAGAGCGCAAGGGACTGCGCGGGAGCGAGGCCGAAGGCTGCGGGCCGCTAGAATAGCGTTATGCAATGTCCCAAATGCAAGGCGGAAGCGCGTGATATTGCGCGGTTTTGTCCACGCTGCCACAACACGCTGCGATTTACTTGCCCTTCCTGCAAGCACGAGCAGCGGCATGGCGGCACCTGCGATCAGTGCGGCGTCGACTTCCTGAAATATATCGGCGCGGTCGTGTCGTCGAAGAAGGCCGAATCCGATGCGGAGCACGATCGCATCGATCAGCGTTCAAGCTTCGTGAAGAATTTGCTGCTGATTCCGTTCAATATGGGCATTCCGCTCATCCGCCAGCTCATTTCCGGACACCGGCGCGATTAGCCAGCACTCGCCGGGCGCGCACGTCCGGAAACGGCCCTGCGCCTTGTGCGAATTCTCTCACGCGGGACCTCGCGAGGCCTGGCGTTGCGTGGCTGAAAACAGCGCGAGGGCGGGAACAGACCCGCGCGCGCGAATTCGGCACCCGCGGCTCGCTTCACCTCCGCATACCAATAATCGCATGTGCCTTCGGCGACGCGCCGATGCGGTTCCTACCACGCGAATCGCCAATGGCGGGACGATGCCGCCGTGCATCCCTTCCCTGCGGATTTTGCGGAAGTACTTCATGAGCGCCTCACTTTGGGGCCGCTGCCGACGGCCAGTTCCCGGCCGCTTCTTCGCGTTCCTTACGCAGAGCTGCCGAAGGAGCCGCAGGTCGGAGAGGTGAGAATCCTGACCCCACCATGGTTCGGGTCGTTTTGGAGCGGCTTGTACGATATTGTCGAGACTCTTTGAATTTCGATGATGGCCGGCGTTTTCCACAGGGATATTTTGGCCCCTTGACGTGTTTCCAAAGCCCTGTGGAAATCCCTGTGGAAAAGTTGAGTATCTTGGCCTGGCAATTGATCCGTTCACGTATGAACTACCTATCCCTCCGTTAAGCTTCTGTTTTTCATAACATTGCAAGGGAGTGCCCCGCAATCTTGCCATGGGCTCTTGCGGGGCTCGCCGGCCCATCTCCGCAGTTTTGCGCACTCCCTTGTGGAAATTTCTTGGCTCTGAGGATTCGCACGGTGATGCCGCCCGGGTGGGCCCTCGGTCTCAACGTATCCGGCCTTTCTCAGCACATGCATCCAGCGCTCGAGGGTTCCGGGATTAAACCCCGTTCTTCGATTTCGGCGTGAGTAAACGGTGAACCGCCGAACGCCCAGCCGACAGAAACCGCTTCGACGCGTTGGCCTCAGCACTAGCCAGCCATAGAGCCAGACCGCGGCGCGCATGCGTTCGCAATGATGCGCCTCAAAAAGGACGCCGCGCAGTCCCGTGCTCAAATCTTTACCGCGGATCTCTAGGTCAGCACTGTCCGCTGTAAGGAATTTGGACCCTCACGAATTCGCCTCGCGGGTTTTGCCGAATCTGCAGGCGCTGAATCAGTCCGATCGGCGGGAGCTTTCCGCAACAATCCGCAGACTTTTGCGCCGGAATCGTTGGTGAAGGGCCGTCGCTCGTGCAGCGCATCACGCAGCCACAATCAAGTCGTCAGGGCTCACTTCATCGCGCACAAGTATCCATTAGCGTATGCAGAGTAACTAGGCGGGCGGCAGGGTGAGTCACGAAGGTTGCTGCGAGCTCGGGGAAAGCATTCCCTGGAGCAGATCACAAAGTATTTCCAGGAGTCCAGTCTCGACCGACATGAGGTCTTAGCCTTGTAAGATTCAGCCAACGGTGTGATCGGAAATCGGCAAGCATAGGCAGGGAAATAGATTTCGAATTCGACGCGAACTTTGGCGTTGAAGA
>Ga0335078_10013372_pt1 | contig 12162 bp, 14 predicted proteins | sample Lox_Sample_32_FD_206711 | JGI IMG/M metagenome (GOLD analysis project Ga0335078, IMG submission 206711) | Soil microbial communities from Loxahatchee National Wildlife Refuge, Florida, United States - Lox_Sample_3.2 | ecosystem: Environmental > Terrestrial > Soil > Wetlands | place: USA... | reverse complement strand
ACTCCGCGATAGCTTCGCCGCCGACTTCTTCTTCGCCTTCAAACAGAACCTTCACGTTGATGGGAAGTTTGCCGCCGCCCGCCTGCATCAGGGCTTCGAGCGCCTTCACTTCCATCCATAGCTGGCCTTTGTCATCCACCGCGCCGCGGGCATAAATATTGTTATTGCGCTCGGTGGGCTCGAAGGGAGGCGAGATCCATTCGTTCATGGGGTCGGGCGGCTGCACGTCGTAATGCGCATACATCAGGACGGTTGGCTTACCCGGAGCATGCAGCCAGTCGGCATACACCAGGGGGTGGCCCTGGGTAGGGATGGTCTCGACGTTTTGCAGGCCGATGCGCTGCAGCTCGCCGGCCACGAAGCTGGCCGCCTTTTGCACGTCAGACTTGTGCTGGCTCAGTGTGCTGATGCTGGGGATGCGCAGGAAATCTTTGAGCTCGGTAAGAAATCTTTGCTGATTGCCGCGAGCGTAACTGACCGCTGGGGAGGCCATAGGACCTGCACCTTTCTCGCGCTGGCGCGCATGAAGAAGAGTTGAAGACCGCTTCAAAGTATATAACGGAGAAATTCGGCCGGAGCCGTTACTCGGGGGATTGCCCCGTTTGCTGGGTTGAGCTTCTTTGCGCCCCTCGCCGCCATTCTGCGTTTTTTGCGGTTAGAGATCTTCTCCGGGAATAAGCTTATAGCGCGCCTCTAGCTGCGGTGAGCACCGTGTAGGTGAGATCGCCGGAGCGGTAGGCCTCGAGAATGACGTCAATGCCTTCGACGAATTCCCGCGCCGCGCGGGGAAGCAGTTTGACTACGGGGCCGGATGAGCGGGCGCGCTGCCGGCAAATCTCCCAGGTACGCACCACCTTAGAAGTCAGATCCTGGCAGCTCAAGATGCTCATGCCGTTCTTTGCGATTGCGCCTTTGTAATCTTCAACGCTCCACAGCTCGGGGCACAAGAAGGCTTCCGCAACGCTGCGAACTCGCGGCGAGTCCATGGAACCGGTCCAGGCTGCAAGCAGAAGCCGGCCACGCGGGCGCAGCGCCGCAACCGAGCGGCCGAAGAAACCCGCCTTATCAACAAAGTGCTCAGAGGACTCCATGATCCAAAGCAGATCGCAGCTTTCCGCCGGAAACTCGAATCCATCGGCATCGCCGACGGTGAACCGCACTCGCTCAGCAAGACCCGCCTTCGCAGCCTTCTCGCTCGCCAGCCGCACCTGTTTCGGACTGATGCTGATCCCCATCCCCGAGCATCCCAACCACTGCGCCAGATACAGCAGCGTGCCGCCATGTCCGCAGCCCACATCGAGAACTCTCTCGCCGCCGCGCAGACCAAGCAGTGGAACGCAGTGGTCGAGCAGTTTTTTCTGCGCCTCTTCCGGCGACTCGCTGCCCTCGGTGAACAATCCGTGATGAATGTGGTCGCCCCAGAATGTGCGGTAAATCAGGGCCAGCGAATCATAGTGCTCGCGAATTTGGGCGGCAGTTGCCATGAAGCCCGAAGAATCTAACCACACAGGACACCGAGGACGCAGAGAAAGCCACCGCGGCTCAGCAGCCGAATCTCAAAGGTGAAAACGCCGAGAGATCACACTCCAGCTTAGCGCCCGTAATCAGTTGCCCCATAACCTGCGCCGTCACCGGGGCCAGCAATATGCCATCGCGAAAGTGTCCGGCGGCAACGAAATAGCCGGGGATCGCGGTCTCTCCCAGGATGGGCAGATTGTCCGGCGTCCCCGGCCGCAGTCCTGCCCACGCCTCGTGCACCCGCGCCTGCGACAGCGCCGGAATCAAGCGCAGCGCCGCCTGATGCAGCTGCTGGATGGTGCTCGGGTCGGTTCGCTTGTCGAAGCCGGCTTCCTCCTGCGTGGCCCCGATCAGAATGCGGCCATCGCTGCGTGGCACCAGATAGACCTCGGGCGCGCGGATAACGTGCCGGACTTCCGGCCCGCCGACGACTGCGAGCATCTGCCCTTTTACCGGGCGCGTAGGGATCTTCACCGGCGAAATGTGCCCCGCCCACGCGCCGGTGCAGTTCACGACTACGGGAGCATGATATTCCGTCCTGCCGGTACGTACCCCGGTCACGCGGCCACGGTCGGCCAAACACTCGCGAACCTCGGCGCCGGAAGAAATATCCACCCCTCGGTGGTGAGCAGCCTTGAGCGCCGCCGCCGAGAGCGCGCGCGGATCCACGCTGCGTTCCTGGCAGTAAATTGCCTCGCACTCTGCGCCCGCCAGCGCCGGCTCGAGTTCCGCAAGCGGCGCCGGCAGGTCAGGTCTGCCGTGGGGCGAGCCTGCGCCATTTTCCTGCGCCAACACGATCGTGCCCTGGCCACGCAGATCAAGCTTCATTCCCGATTCATCCTGCAATTCGTGCGCAAATTCCGGATACATGCCGGCGCTGGCCGCGGCCAGTTCCGCCAGGGCTTGCGGCAGTTCCGAAGGCGAATCGGCCAGCATTCCGGCTGCGGCATGCGAGGCCTCGCGCCCCGGTTCTCCGCGCTCCACCAGCAGCACGGAGGCTCCCCGCTTGCGCAGCGCAAGGGCGAGCGAAAGCCCGATGATGCCGCCGCCGGCTACAATCACGTCCCAGCTTTTCACGGGAATATTGTAGAGGACGGCGCCAATCAGAGCTTGCCGAGGAAGTCCACGATCTCGGGCTCGCTCCAGTCCACCTCGCCGATGAACTTGCGCCGCAGAATGCCGTTGCGGTCAATGATGTAAGTCTCGGGGAACTTGAAAGTTCCGTACAGGTCGTTGCTCTTCTGGCTGGGGTCGCGGACGGTCAGAAAATCTATGTTGTGTTCCTTCAGGAACTGATGATAGGCGCTGGAGTCTTCGTCCACGCTCACCCCCAGCACCACCACGCCCTTGTTCTTCATTTTTTGCTGCAATTGTTCGAGCGAGGGCATCTCATCCACGCAGGGCGGGCACCACGTGGCCCAGAAATTCAGCACTACGATTTTTCCGCGAAACTCAGTCAGCGTGACGGAACGGTCTGAATCTTTGACGGTGAAATCAGGCGCGGGCGTTCCGATGTGGGGCGGGCGGGAGCCGCTGTAGCAGCCGGTAAGCAGAAAGAGAGTGACGAACCCAGTGAGGACGAGCGTGCGATGCACACAGCTATAATACCTAATTCGCCTGCGCGGCCTGCCCAAATATGACAGCGACAGAAGCAGGAACGGAGCGGCCAGTCGTCTCGGTGATCGTGCCGGCGCGAAACGAAGAGACGTCTTTGGGCGCTTGCCTGGCTTCGCTTACTGCGCAAAAAGGTGTGGCGTTCGAGATCATCGTGGTGGATGACGGTTCGACCGACCGCACCCGCGAAATTGCCGGCGCTTTTCCCGCCGTGCAGATCGTCGAAGCCGGCCCGCTGCCCGAAGGCTGGAGCGGCAAGAATAATGCTGTAAGCGCCGGGGCCACGCGCGCGCGAGGCGATTGGTTTCTGTTCACCGATGCCGATACCGTCCATTTGCCCTACTCGCTGGTGCGCAGCCTGGGCGAAGCCCGGCGGAAGCATGCCGCTTTGCTTTCCTATTCGCCGGAGCAGGAAGTGGAAGGTTTCTGGCAGAAAGCGGTCATGCCGGTGATCTTCGCCGAACTGGCTTGCGCTTTTCAGCCCTCGCAGGTGAGCGATCCGAAGTCGCCCGCCGCGGCCGCCAACGGCCAGTATCTACTGGTTTCCCGCGAAGCTTACGCAGCAACGGGCGGACATGCGGCGGTTGCCGGCAATCTGCTCGAAGATGTCGCTCTGGCCCGGGCGGTCAAGGCTTCCGGGCGCAGGATTTTCTTCCGCTACGGCGGCGATGCCGTGCGCACGCGCATGTACCGGAGCTTTGCCCAGATGCGCGAAGGCTGGACCAAGAACCTGGCATTGCTGTTTCCCTCGCCGGGCCGGCTTGCGGCACTACGCCTGGCGGAATTTCTTCTGACCGCCGCCAGCGCCGAGGGCGCCCTTATGGCCGCGCTCTATGGCCGGGCCGCCCTGGCGGCTGCGGCGGCGGTGCTGTTTCTGATCTGCTGCGCGCTGTTTGTGGCGAGAATTCGCCGGGCGCATTTTCCCTCTGGCGCGACGGCGGCCTCGCTGCTGGGGCTCCCCCTGTTCGCGTATCTCCTGCTGCGTTCCCGGGCGGCGCACCGCCGGGGAACGGTAAGCTGGAAGGGAAGGAGCTACGCCGCCGAACCTCCGCCAACTGGGTCAGCATCGGCGAGAGCGTCGGCCGCATCGAAGCTGGCGTGAAAATGCGCTTAATCAACCACTGCGCAGGGTTTTCTTCGTGTAGCTTCGTGGCCTTCGTGGTTGAAGGGGCTGCTTCATAAAGCACTATGGTCTATCTCACACGCAAAGCCGAATTTTCCGCCTCGCACTATTATCACAACCCGGCCTTTTCGCCGGAAGAGAACCAGCGCCTTTTCGGCAAGTGCAACAACCCCAACGGGCACGGCCACAACTACACGCTCGAAGTCACGGTGAAGGGCGAAGTGGACCCGCGCTCCGGCTTCGTGGTGGATCTGAAACAGTTAAAGGAAACCTTGAACCATGAAGTTCTGGACGCGCTCGACCACCGTTTTTTGAACAAAGAAGTGCCCGAGTTCGCTAACCGCATTCCAACCACGGAAAACCTCGCCATCGCAATCTGGCAGCGCCTGGCCCCTAAACTGAAAATGGCCCGACTTCACCGGGTGCGCGTCTATGAAACCCCCGATCTTTTCGTGGATTTCTACGGAGAACCATGAAGGCCCACCTCACGCGGCGATACATGTTTTCGGCTTCGCACCGGCTGCATAACCAAGCCATGTCCGCCGAAGAGAACCGCGCGACCTACGGCAAGTGCAACAATCCCCATGGGCACGGTCACAACTACGGGCTCGAAGTTACGGTCAGCGGGCCGGTGGATCAAAGCACCGGCATGGTGTGCAATCTGGTGGAACTTGACGGATTTGTAGATCGCCAGATTCTGGAACGCTTCCACTTGCAGAATCTCAACCTGGCGCCCGAATTCGCCACCCAGGTCCCTACCACGGAAAACCTTTGCGCCGTCATCTACGATATTTTGCGGCGCGGATTTACCCCGGCGCATCTGGAGAAAGTGCGCCTGGAAGAGACTATGATGAATTCTTTCGAGTATGCGGGCGAAGCGGAGATTGGACCCTAGGTTTGCCGGGCTGGAAGGGGAAGGGAACCTCGCATCATGACGCAATCGGTTGAACCGGAATCAGTTGAGCCAGCCACGCTGACCAGCGCCAGCTTTGAAGACCTGGTGCGCGAAATGATTGTTCGCCTGGGCGAAGACCCTGGACGCGAGGGGTTGACGCGAACTCCCCAGCGGGTGCATCGCGCCTACGAGTTTCTGATGCGCGGCTATCGCGAAGATCCTGAAGCCATGCTTAAAAACGCCCTCTTCACGGTCACTTACGACGAAATGGTAATCGTGAAAGACGTCGAAATGTTCAGCCTGTGCGAGCACCACATGCTGCCGTTTTTTGGCAAGGTGCACGTGGCCTACATTCCCAATGGCAAAGTGATCGGCCTGAGCAAAATTCCGCGCCTCATCGAAATTTTTTCCCGCCGCCTGCAGTTGCAGGAACGCCTGACCACGCAGATCGCGGAAACCATCCAGAAAGCCATTCAGCCCCAGGGCGTGGGCGTGGTAATCGAAGCCCGCCATCTCTGCATGATGATGCGCGGCGTGGAAAAACAGCACTCCGCCGCGGTTACCTCCGCTATGCTCGGCTCGTTCCGCCAGGAGCAGGAAACGCGGACGGAGTTTCTCTCTCTGATCCGCAACCGCGCCAACGGAGCCTAGCGCACCGTTTGGATTTGTGTGCCCTCATATGGTTGCGCCAGATGGCTTGCGGCCGGCACACAATCCAAGGGCCAATGCTCGTCGGCAAATACTCCACCCGGATGGTGCGGAGCAGCGGCGGGAGGCCTCACCAGGTCCCATAGCGGGCGCGCTGCGGCCGCTCGGGAAAGATCTTGATCATGATCAGGCCGGCGAGAAATCCGCCGACATGGGCCCAGAAAGCCACGCCGCCGCTGTTATTGCCGGCATAGGAGAGCGACGTCGCCGTGCCGCTCAGGAACTGGACCACAAACCAGTAGCCGAGCATGATCCAGGCGGGCAGGTGGAAGAGGAAAAAGATCGGAAACCAGGTGAGCACGCGGGCCTTCGGATAGAGAATGAAGTACGCCCCCAGCACACCCGCAATGGCGCCGCTGGCCCCAATCGTCGGTACACGGGAGTGCGGCGTCAGCGCCACCTGGGCGGTGGCGGCCGCAAAGCCGCTCAGCAGATAGAAGATCAGGTATTTCAGGTGCCCGAGATAGTCTTCAATGTTGTCGCCAAAAATCCACAGAAACCACATGTTGCCGATCACATGCAGCCATGAGCCGTGCAGGAACATCGAGGTAAAGAAGGGAACGAGTGCGGCCAGCGGGCTGGCATAACGGCTGCCGGCCACCAACGCCGTCACCTGGCTGGGCACAAGGCCGAACTGGAACATCACCGCCATCAGGCTGTCTCGGTCGAGGGCCGACTCGAAAAAGAAAATCACCAGGTTCAACCCGATCAGAAAATAGGTCAGATAGGGAACGCTGAAGCGCGGCTGATCGTCGCGAATGGGAATCATGAGAGATTTGGATCCCGCGTCCCGCCGGATTTGATAATTTAGCTACAGCGCCCGGGCCGCGCGGGCGGGCCTTGCCGGGACTGCTGCCACCACTTGCCAAATCAGCGATTCTGAAAGTTAGCAGATTTCCTGCGGTTTCAGAAATCGCGGTGAACGAAACAGGGTGAGAGGAAGGGTGCGAAGGAAAAATGAACGGCGTTCTCGTCATTGACAAGCCGGCGGGCATGACCTCGCACGACGTCGTCAGCCGCGTGCGCCGCATTCTGCGCGAGCGCTCGGTGGGCCATGTGGGCACGCTCGACCCTTCCGCTACCGGAGTCCTGCCCCTGGTCACCGGAAGTCTCACTCGTATCGCCCAGTTCTATCTCGCCTCTGAGAAGGTGTACCAAGGCGTGATCCGCTTTGGCTTCGCCACCGACACCTACGACGCCGAAGGCGAAGCCAGCAGCGCAATTCAACCGGTCACGCCCTCGCTGGCGCAGGTGCAGGAACTGGCCGCGGGCTTTCTCGGCGTGCAGCAGCAGATGCCGCCGCCGTTTTCGGCCAAGAAAATCCACGGCGTTCCAGCCTACAAACTGGCGCGCCGGCATAAAGAAGTCCCGCTCTCGCCGGTCAGGGTGGAAATCAAGGAATTCGAGATCACCGCCGTCGAAAACGATTGCGCGAGCTTCCGTGCCCGGGTTGCCCCCGGAACGTACATGCGCGCCGTGGCCCACGAAATGGGGCAGAAGATGGGCTGCGGCGCGCATTTGCAATCGCTGCGGCGCACGGCCACGGCGGAGTTCGAAATCGCCGATGCCCACACCCTCGAGGAGGTGGAAGCAGCCAGCCATGCGGGCGGCGCCGAGGCGCTGTTCGTTCATCCCCGGCGCCTGCTGCCGCAGTTGCCCTCGGTAACGGCTAACGCGGAAGCCACCGCTTTCATTCGCAACGGGCGCGCGGTGAATCTGCCCGAGTTTTCGCGAGCGCCTCTGGTGAAGGTCTTTCAGGGGCAGAATGAGCTGATCGCTATAGCCGAGCGCATCGCCGGCACCTTGTTTCATCCAAAGATTGTGTTGGCAGCGCAGCCGGCAGGGCAACTCGCCGCAGGCCAAAAGAAATAATTCTCTACTTCGCCGGTTCGCCTCTCTTTGTTCCCGTGGCCTGCACATCAATCTCCACACTGCGTTCCACGCGCAAAAGGAATGTGCTTGGGTTTTTCATGCCCCAGTCCACATAAGGGAGAGAAAAGTGGGCTGAGACACTCCAGTGGTCCGGCAGCAGTTCCACCCGCACCGGCACCACCACTTCGTGCCCGGCGCCATGGATGGTGAGTTTGCCATGCACCTTCAAGTTCGACGCTCCGGCGGAAACCAGCGTTCCTTCGGCACTCTCTGCCGCGAAGGTGATCTCGGGAAAGCGCGCGCTCTCCAGAATCTCGGAATGCATCCTGCGGTCGCGGCGGTCGTTGCCGCTGTCGCCGCTCGCGGCATCCACCACCAGTTCGCCGCTAATGGCATTGGCCGCCGGATTGAACTGAATCGAGCCGCGCTTGAGCTGAAAGCGCCCGTGCACACTGTGCAATGTGGCCCCAAGAACGAAATCCACCGAGGTTTGGGCCGGCGCGAACTGAAGCAGCAGGTCCTTCGAAGATGCTTGGGCGGAAAGCAGTGGGTTTAACAGGCAAAGCAGTCCCAGCAGTTGCAGCCCCGGCGCGATTCTCATCCTCATTCCGCACGGCTCCGATTGTCGGCTGCAAGCCAAGTCTTCAAAGACCGGCCTTTTCAGGTGGGAGCCGCGTCCGCAACCGCCAGCGGACGCGGTCAGAATTACACCGAAAGATGCGTCGCCGGGTCGCGCCGGTTGCTTAGCCTACTGCAGCATCGGCGAGCAGCAGGGTTTCTCGACCGGCTTCGGTTCCATGAGTTCCACCCGCGTGAAGTCGGGATCATAGAGGTTGAATTGCCATTTGCCGTCGCGGCCGATCTTGGGCTTCTCGGTGGTTTTGTAGCCGCGCTTGACCGCCGTCTCGTATCCCGCCTTTACGCTGGGCACGCCCAGCGCCATGTGATGCATTACGCCCACGGTGTGCACGTCTGTGCCTTTGACGTGCAGCATGTATTCCAGCCAGTCGGTGCCTTCGGGAACGCGCATATCCACCCAATCGGTCTCAGTGTCGGTCATGCCCCCGTGCCAGATTTCCTTGAAACCCAGAATGTCTTTGTAGAAATGGTCGGCGGCGGCGCGGTCTTTCACGATGACCCCTACGTGAATCATGCGGGTCGAAATGCGCGTCTTAGGCAGAAACTTGCCAAAGGCCTTCTCGTGCAGCGAACCCGGAAGGTACTGCATGAATTCGACGTCATGCCCATCCGGGTCTGTCACGTCAAAACCGAGGTCCCCATCGCGGCGCGGCGGAAGCTTTTCCGGCACCCTCACGCCTTTACTGGCCAGGTAAGCACGCAGCCCCTCGGCATCGGTGGTCTCGAATGAGATGTGCGACAGGCGGTCTCCGTTCGGATCTTTGAGCGAGGGGAAGACTTCAATGTATTGGTGGTCGTTGACCTTGAAATACGTCAGCAGCAGGCCGCTGCCATCGGTCTGGTTGAGGCTGAAGGGCTCCTGGAAGCCAAGAATCCCGGTATAGAACCTGCGCGCTGCTGCGATGTCGGCAGTTTTCAGCCCGATGTGGGCCACGCCCACGATGGGCGGACGTTTGGGGGCCGAATCGGCAGCCTTGGCTATCAGAGTCGCCGAGAGCATGGCGCTGAGAAGGACGCAGCAAGACCCGCGGGCGGATTCCATGCCCGGCATAGTGCTTGCGGCGACGTTCCCATGTCAAGCCCGGAAAAGCGATAACCACCAAGGACACGAAGTAACACGAAGGAAATCGCACCCTTCAAACAATAACCCGTACTTCGGAAATTGCCTGGTAACCTTCGTGCTCATTCGTGTCCTCGGTGGTTATCGCTTTCTCCCGCACCCGCAAATCATTAAACTAGGCGGCGAACTATGAAACGCCGGCTGCTCTCGCTGGTCGCTGCACTGGTCGCGCTGGCCTGCCTGGTGTACGCCGGCGACTACCTTGTGCTGCGCATTCGCGTGGCCACCAGGCACAGCCCCTTCGGCACCGTGACCGTTCGCAGCTATTACGCCATCCCGGAAAAGAACAACCGCACCGAATATGTTTTCAACGATGCCCGCGATCAGACCTGCGTTCATTCCATCTTTGCCCAACTCGGCTATGTCCCCTGTTGGTATCTGGCTCGCCATGCCGATAAGCCTATAGAAATGTGAAGCGCCGCGGAGATGAGAATGCTCGGCAATTGGTTGCCCGGAATGCCGCTCTGCTCCGGCGTTTGCCCGCGAATCGCCGCGCATCTTCCGCCGCCCCGCTTCATCTAATTAACCAGAGGGTTAATAGACATGAAACGGTCAATGTGGCAAGGGATCGCAGGCGCCTTCCTGGCGGTGATCCTGGCGATGCCCATGTGGGCAACCACGGCAAATCAAAATCCAGCGGTGCCAGGAACGCTGAATTATGTGGAGGGACAGGTTTCCATCGGCGACCAGCCGTTGACGGCAAAATCCATCGGCTCCACTAACCTCGAAACCGGCCAGTCCATTGAGACGCAGAACGGCAAGGCGGAAATTCTGCTCACGCCCGGCGTATTTCTTCGGGTTGGGGACAACAGCACGGTGAAGATGCTCTCGCCCAGTCTCACTTACACCGAAGTGGACGTCACTCACGGCCAGGCCATGGTCGAAGTGGCGGAGATTCGGCCGGAAAACGATCTGCGGGTGATGGAAGACGGCGCCGCCACGCAGCTCCAGAAAACCGGGCTCTATGGCTTCGACGCCAACACCAGGCAAGTCCGGGTCTTTGACGGCCAGGCGACCGTGCTCGAGGGCGATGAGCACGTGAAGGTAAAAGGGAGCCACGAAGTCACGCTCGACACGCCGGGCAAGCTGAAGGCTCGCAAGTTCGATAAGAATGACTTTGAGCAGAGCGACCTTTACCGCTTCAGCAGCCTGCGGTCGTCTTACCTGGCCGAGGCCAATACCAATGCGGCCCGCATTTACGTGGCGAACGGCTGGTATGGTCCGGGCTGGATTGGCGCGGGTTGGTACTGGGACCCGTGGTTCAGCGCCTACACGTTCATTCCGGCGGATGGAATCTTCTACAGCCCCTTCGGCTGGGGGTTCTACTCACCGCTGTTGGTCTATCGGGCGCCGGTGTTCTACCGCGGACCATTCGTCCATCGTTTTGGCCCGGCGTATCATCCGCCGGGGTTCGCGCGTGCGGGTCATTTCCGGCCGATCGGGCCGCGAGCCATGCCGCAGGTTGCGCCGCGCGGTGGCATGCACGCCTTCGGCAGCTTCCCTGGCGCTCCCGGTGGATTTCATGGGGGCGGCTTCCACGGAGGCCCGGGACGCCGGTAAGAACTGAACTGGCTTAGTCGAGGGCGCGCTTCGGCGCGCCTTTCTTTTTTGCGGATTTAACGTCTTGTCGGGGTTTCGCTCGCGCCCACAGCCTGGGCGCGCTCTTCGAGCAGAAGGCGGCGCAGAGTGCGAAGATCGTTGAGCAGGCGGCCGCTGGTCTTCAGGTGCTGCTCGAGCTTATCCAGCTTGTGGAGGACCAGGCGCAGGGCTTCGAGCCGGCGGTCTTGCTTGGTATCGAGCGCGGCGGCGATATCGGCTTCGATATCGCGCTTACCCTCGGTCAGCGCTTCCAGCAACAGCCGCACGTATTCGTGGGCGCCCTCGACGCTGTCAAACGGTGTTTCGGGAGGATGACCCAATAGTTATACCTCCGTAAAACAACTGGCGGAGAGGGAGGGATTCGAACCCCCGATACCCGTCAAGGTATGTCCGCTTTCGAGGCGGATCGTTTCAACCACTCACGCACCTCTCCGCATCGGAATATGGCAGTAAATCAGGTCCCTCGCGCCAGGAGCGCGCTCGGGATTTCGCCGGCGGGCTCCCGCTTCGCTCACGCCCGCCAAACGGCTCAACTCTCGAGGCGGATCGTTTCAACCACTCACGCACCTCTCCGCATCGGAATGTCTCACCATGCAGAAGCTGGCAGCCAGAGGCAAGGCTTAGCGCTTCCTTCGAAAAAACTCCTGCAGCAACTCGGCGCTGCGGCCAGCCAGGACGCCCCTGCGAACCTCCATCTTATGATTCAGTTGGGGGTGGTTCACCACCTCCAGGACCGAACGCACGGCCCCGGCTTTCGGGTCGTCGGCTCCGTAAACCAGCCGCCGCACGCGGGCATGCACCAGGGCGCCGGCGCACATGGCGCACGGCTCGATTGTAACAAACATTTCACATTCCCCCAGCCGGTGATTACCTAGGTTCTTGCCCGCTTCCCGCAGGGCTACGATCTCGGCGTGAGCGGCCGGATCGGAGTCGGTGAGGTTACGGTTCCATCCCCGCCCGGCCACTTCGCCCCGGCAGACGACAACCGCGCCCACCGGCACTTCGCCGGCCTCGAGCGCGCGATGGGCAGCGCGGAGTGCTTCTTCCATCCAGAGCTCGTCCATCTCAGGTTCA
>Ga0335078_10013371_pt1 | contig 12163 bp, 12 predicted proteins | sample Lox_Sample_32_FD_206711 | JGI IMG/M metagenome (GOLD analysis project Ga0335078, IMG submission 206711) | Soil microbial communities from Loxahatchee National Wildlife Refuge, Florida, United States - Lox_Sample_3.2 | ecosystem: Environmental > Terrestrial > Soil > Wetlands | place: USA... | reverse complement strand
TTGCCGCCTGCGCTGCTCGGAGTGATAGTTTTCCCAGTCCCCAGGTCCTGGCCCCCAGCTCCTCGTCACGTAAGGCTGGCATCTTCGGGCCGGTCGCCGGCATCCAATGGCTAAGTTCCGGACTCGAACGGAAACGATGATGAGGTGACCCGTGAGTAGAAACATTCTCTTGGTCGCAGCCACCATGCTTTTGAGCGCCGCCATGCTGACCGGCGCGTCTGTCCAGCGTTGGATTCACATTCGCGTGGAGAGCACAAAGGGAGCCAGCGGCGACGTGAGCTTCAACGTGCCGATTGAGATGGCGTCAGCGGTCTTGCCCGCGATCCCGTCCGATCATGAACACCATGGAAAATTCAATCTACAGGGTTCGATCAATGGCGCCGACCTGCGGGCCCTGCTGGATTCTGTCCGGAATTCGCCCGACAACGTTTTCATTACCATGGAGCGGCGTGATGCCGAGGTGAGTGTGGCGAAGTCGGGGCGATTCTTATTGATTAAAATTGTTAACAAGCCAACTCCCGAGCATCGGTCCGGCAAAACCATTGCGATCAAGGTGCCGATTTCGGTGGTTCGGGCCATGGTCTCCGGGAATTCGAGCGATATCGATGTGAACGCCGGCATTCATGCCTTAGCTCTCGAGGGCGAAGTCGACGTGACGGTGAACAGCGACAAGGAAACCGTAAGAGTCTGGACGGACACCCGCACTACGACGGACTAGAGGCTGGAATTTGCCGTTGGAATTGTTCGTCCCGCTCCCTCGACGCAATTTGAAACCTGTTACCCTCCCGCAGCCAGCCGCAGCGCTTCCTGGCGCGCTCGCCGGAGGCTTGCGACGGGGTCGCCAGTGGGAATGAACTCCATGGCCACGTAGCGGTCGTATTTGAGTGCGGCGAGTTTCTTATAGATATTGGCGTAGTTGATTTCGCCGGTTCCAGGCTCGTGCCGACCCGGAACGTCGGCCACGTGCACCAATCCCAACTCATCAATGTTCTTTTCCAGCTTCTCAATCAGGTTGCCTTCGGAAATCTGTTCGTGGAAAAAGTCGTCAAGGAACTTGACGCGCGGGTGGCCGACGCGACGGACGATCTCGAAGCCTTCCTCGACCGACCAGAGGTAGTAATGAGAATTCTCCTCCAGGTCGATATTCTCGAGCAGAATGCTGATGTTGTTCTTCTCCGCGATCTCCGCGGCTCGCTTGAGCCCCTCGATGCAACTCTGGTGCTGGACCGCGCGCGGCATTCCCGGCACGACGTCGCCCGACATCACGATGATGGAGCGGCACTCGATCTTATCCATGGCCGGGAGCGCCTGGCGAAGGTCGGTAAGAAAAGCTTCTCGCGCTTTCGGGTCGCCGACGCCATGCGCAAGTCCGGCCGTCACATCGAAAGTGATCCCCAGCTCACGCCGCTTACGATTGGCCCTGCGAAATTCGTCTTCAGACCAGTCTTTGTATTCGCCCACCAACTCCACGGCGTGGTAACCGGCCTCTGCGACTTTCTCAAGCCGCTGTTCAAACGGCAGCTTTTCAAATACCGTCCAGAGCATCACAGATATTTTGAAAGGCACTCCGGGCGCTTCTCCCTCAGGCGGCGTGGCCGGGGTCCGGACCGGCAGGGCTGCCAGAGCGGGCGCGGCCGCGGCGGCGTTGGCAAGAGCACGGCAGAATTGACGTCGATTCATGGTAGTCACCTCAGCTCCATGCACGGGTTGTATTTCTCGAAACAAGACAATACCATCGTTGTGCCACAATTTCAGCTCTGACGTAGGGGCGGGTCTCGGGCAGCCACGAGGTTCGCTCCGCCAGCGTCATGTGGTGAGGAAAGGAGCTTCATGGGAAACGACGTGCCGTTAGCCGGACAAGTGGCCATCGTCACGGGTTCGACTCAGGGAATCGGGGCGGGAATCGCGCGGCGGTTTGCCGAAGCTGGGGCTCGAGTCGTCGTGCACGGCTTGGAACGCCACCAGCCGGAGGGCGAAAAAGTGGTGAAGGAGCTTGAGGCTGCCGGGAACCATGCGCTGCTCATCGTTGGCGACTTGAAACAGGAGACCCATTGCCGCGCCCTCATCCGGCAGACCCTGGCACGCTTCGGCCAGCTCGACATCCTTGTAAACAACGCCGGAGTGTACACGCGCGGCAGCCTGGAGACCACTTCGGTGGCGCTCTGGGATGAGATCATGGCCACAGACCTTCGCGCGCCCTTCATCCTTTGCCAGGAAGCTCTCGCACCTATGAAGGAACGCTCGCGCGGCTGCATTATCAATATCGGGTCCGTGGTCGCCTATATGGGTTTTTCAAACATCATGGCTTATTCCGTTGCCAAAGGCGGCTTGATGACCTTCACGAAAAATCTTGCCGACGCCCTCAAAACATACCGGATTCGAGTCAATCAGATTAATCCCGGCTGGGTTCTGACCGAGGGCGAGCATCGCACGCGAGCGGTGGAAGAAGGACTGGGCGAAGGTTGGATTGAGGAGGCCGTCAAGACCCGCCCCTTCGGTCGCCTGCTTTTGCCTGCGGACATTGCCAACGCCGCCCTCTTCTTCGCCAGCAATGAATTACTCAGCGGCGCCATTCTCGATTACGATCAAATGCCGGCCGGCGCGCCCAGCGTCGCGGGAACAATTCAAGTGCCGAAGAAATGAAACCGCCGCCGGCACCCGCGGCGACAAGGGATCTTGGAGTGCGCAGGCGAAGCTGCCGCCTTGGAGTTTTGGCAAGACGGCGGCAGTTTCGCTGCCGCACTCCAAGGCGCTTCGCGCACTCGCATGGTTTCCAGGCGCCCGTCAGCCGGCAGGAATGAGCGACTGCCCTCGAAGCATCCAGAGCGAGATTCCTCGCTTCGCTCGGAATGTCGGCGTTGAGTGGAGGGGGCTCCTTGCGAGTCTGCGCAGCGGGAAGTGGCGGTTAGCGTCTGGCGCCGTCGACCGCCTGGAGGTACCCTTCCACCATCCTGGTGAAGTTGCGGACAAGCGGAGGCAGTTCCTGGACGGCAAACGCCGCCGCCTGCTTGATTGTCTCTGCGTTCCCGAGAAGGTCGGTGATAGAATCAAGCGATTGGGCGATGGGATATTCAACACCGACCAGGCGCGTGGGATTGAAGCGCACGAAGTTCTTCAATTCACGCTCGACTTTGTCGGCGGTGGACAGCACGCCGCGCTGCATCTCGCGAAACTGGTCCCAGGTCTGTCCTGATTCGGGGAAGCCTTCCAGAGCGTGCTTGTGGCCGACGTATTCGAGTTCACATCCCAGCCACTCGAGGTCTTGAGCAAGTCGAAGCAGTTTCGGTTCAGGCATATCAATTCATTGTAGTACCGTCCGTCGTCGGTTGTCAGTTGACTGTTGTCCGGGGTCGGTTGGCAACTCAGCCGGGAAGGCGCGGACCAGGATTCGGAAGTCGGGCAGCGGGAAGAGGTTTTCCCATCGGCAACCGCTCACCGCTTGGGCCCCGGTGGAGGATTGTCAACGGGGCCGCTGACCGGGGATTACAAGCAGCACTCCACATGTGAGGGCAATATGGAATATCGAACTCTGTCGTCAACCGGCTTAAAGGTCTCCCGTCTCAGCTTTGGAACCCTGACCTTCGGCTCGTCAACGGACGAGGCGGCGGCCTGCCGCGTAATCGACCGGTGCCTCGCCGGGGGCATAAACTCCTTCGACACGGCGAACGTCTACAACAAGGGCGCGGCCGAAACGATGCTTGGCAGGGCGCTCGCCGGGAAACGCCAGTCGGTGATTGTGGCCACGAAAGTAGGCTTCAAGACCGGCGTGCCCGAGGATGAAGCGGGGCTTTCCCGCGCTGCCATGCGTAAATCGCTCGACTCAAGCCTCAAGCGATTGCAAACCGACTACGTGGACCTCTTCTATCTCCACCTGCCGGACTATGCAGTGCCGATCGAGGAGACGCTCGCCGCTATGGATGAGGCGGTCCGCGCCGGCAAGGTGCGATACCCGGCGGTCTCAAACTACGCGGCGTGGCAGGTCTGCGAGAGTCGCTGGATCGCGGAGAAGAGCGGGTTCAAACCGGTCTGCGTCTCACAGCCGATGTACAACGTCCTGGCGCGCGGAATTGAAGAGGAGTACCTGCCCTTTTGCAAACGGTTCAATATCGCCGTGGTGCCATACAATCCGCTGGCCGGCGGCCTGCTGACGGGCAAGCAGTCGAAGCAGCGGGGACCGATTCCGGGAACACGCTTTGACGGAAACAAGCTCTACCTGGACCGTTATTGGCACGACGACTACTTTGCCGCCGTAGAAGAATTGGCCGGCATCGCACGCGAGGCGGGGAAGAGTCTGGTTGAACTCGCATTCCAATGGCTGCTCAACCAGACGCAGGTGGACTCAATCATCCTGGGCGCCTCGAGCCTGGAACAGCTCGAAGAGAATCTGAAAGCTTGCCAGGGCGGCCCGCTTGACGAACCTCTCCTTGCACGCTGCGATGCAGTGTGGAAACGGCTTCGAGGCATCACGCCAAAGTACAATCGGTAAAGGAGTGAGGCCGGGACGATTCTCTATTGAATGTCGGATCCGTTTCGGGATTTCCTCGCGTAGAGCGACCGGGAAGCACGATAAGCCCAGTAATAAGGGTTATCGCGCCACAAGTATTGGCGGTCCGCCAGGAAGAAGCGCCGCATGGCGAGGGTGAAGCGCCGGCGTTGGAGTTTTTGCATGTCGGAGTTCGCCAGTTGGGGGCTGTCACAATCGTTCAGGTAGAGTAAAGCCGCGTCGCCATCCGTCACGCTCGGCTTGCCGCCCCCCGGAGTCCGGACAGTCTTAGGCCGGGGCACCAATCCGATTCCCGCAACACAGCCGGCGCTCGTGAGGTCGTTCACCACCATACTGCGTTCCCGATCGACATACTTGTCGATGCGATGCGTCAGGGTAAAATGCTTTTCGTCCAGCGTAATGGTCGTATCGTGCGTAGCCGCCGCAAGCCAGACCTGAGCTTCTTCTCCCGGAACGGAGGCAGCCCAGATGCGGATGTGGTGCCGCTTCGCCACGGTGTTGAGCGTCTTCTGGAAAGAGAGAGAGTCTGTTTTTCCGCGGTAAACAAGTGGAGCGATGGGCGCGGTGGGGTCCGCTTTCATCGCCAGGAGCGCCGAGTACATTTGTGCGAAGGAGCGTCGCGTCAGCGGTTGGACGGTCGTCCAGCCGGCGGCCGAAAATGCCTGCTCCAGCTGCGCGCGTGAACCGATAAAAACCAAGTGGATAATATCGCCTGCCAAACTCTTATCGGGACGATAAACATCCTCAGGCTGCTCCGCTACCCAATTGGAGAGCTCGGCGGGCAGCGGGACTAGCTTCTCGGGCGAAGGCGCGAAGTCGCCTTGCACCGAGACCCGCACCTGCAGATCAGTCCCTGCAGGAAGCTCGATTTCCGGGTCAGGCAGATGGTAGAGCAGCATCTCCGAGGTAATAAGCGCCACCGCTCCCAAAGGAGTGGTCGCCACATGCGTGTAGATCTCCCCCCCGGCTCCCGTCAACCCGAAGGCGGAGCGCGTGACCAGTAAAGCCCCCGGCCGATACCAGAGACCGTTGAGCCAACTATACGGGTGGCTGGCCGCGAGCACCCCTTGGATTCGATTCTCGCTCACCTTCTCGCGCGCGTTGTCCACGCCTTCGAGCGCCACGTCGCACTCAATGACGTTCCCATCGGGCAACTGGCACTCGTCAAACTGCACTTGGAGCATCGCTCGTTCGCGCCGCACGCCAAATCGCACCGACGCCGATTTTGTGACGCTGCCGCTGATGACGCTGCCGCTCGGAAGAAGATCGATACCTGCGCGGACCACCGGCCCGATGACCTTGACCTCAAAGCGCGTGCCGGCAGGCGAATAGCTTGTGATCGGCGTCAACAGGCGGACTACCATTTCCTGCCTGTGCTCTCCCGCCGACGCGCATCTTATCCCCAGTAGCGCCACGACAAGCCAAACCGGGACTGAAACAATTCCGCATCGCGGCTTGAAATCTGCAGACCGCGTCGGTGCTGCGCTTCGCTGCAAGCGACAGGTGCGCTTGTCTCCAGAGCGGAAGATCCCGTCGCCGGGTTTGGGGGTGGGGACTGGCTGCGGTTTCATAGGTCTAAGCACGATGCGTCCAAGACGCAATTCGGCAGACCGCGCATACTATCACGATACTGATGAGGCCATCAACGGCATAATGATAGCGGCAATAAATTGTGGCCAGGTAGACCAGGGCAGCCAATCCTAGCGCACCCCACCCGAAGACGGGGCGGCGAGGCAAGGCGGCGAACATTCCCAGGGCCGAAGAAAGCGCTACCGCAACGTGACCGCTGGGGAGAACACTGGTCGAGATATCAAGGCGGTCCAGCATCCAAATCGTCAGCTTTCCTGAGATTCCGCTGTAGTGAGGCAGGTCCGCGCCCGGAAACGCGAGACGCGGCGAAATCACCGGGACATACGGCAGCAGAGCATAGGTGGCGAAGGTGCCTGCAAATAGCATCAACAGGAAGCGGGCGACCTGCGAGCGCGCTCCGCAGGCGTACAGGATGCCGATGCACACGGGTGGAATTGCGTACAAGAAAAGATAGACTGTCTCCAGGACCGCCGGAACGAATCCCCCGGCTGCTTCAATCATGGCTTGCAGGTGTGCGTCGCACAAAAGCAGGCGGTCAAATCTCACCAGTTCGGCTTGCAGAGCCGCCCGGGGTGGGGTCGCGAACCATCCCATCGCCCAGTACCCCGCCAGGATCAGCCCCAGCGGCCACCAATCGCGAGCGATCTGGAGGGGCCGCCACACCGATCTCGACTGCGCTTTCCAAATCGCCCACAGCGCCAGGGGCACAGCCGCCAGGAACGACACGCGCCCCGTGCTTAGCCGTCTTATCAAGCCCAAGCAAGGCAGGTAAATGAAATAAGCAAGTGCGACCTTCTCGCAGCCGCGTAAGAGGGAAGGCTGTTTCGCTGAAAGGGGCGCCGTCTTCGGCGTTGTCAGGAAAGATACCATTCTTGTTCATGGCCAAGCAGGACCCCCTGCGGCGGAAGCCTTCCGGTGTCGATGGCCCTGGCGTCTGCCAGATGCCGCTCCGGGCCTCAGCCGCAACTGCTCGTAGTAGGCCAAGCCAGGACTTCAGCCTTGCCTTCCCGGCCCTCGCACATTATACACTTAACGCCGACCGGCAAGTCAGAGCTGAACCTTCTGAAGGTAAGCGGCTACTGCCACATCGTGGTGAAGTTCCTGGTGGATCTTCTGGCGGAGCGATTCGGCGGCCTTAGGTTCGCCGTGCACCAGGAACGTCTTTCCAGGCGGGGAGTGGAACTTGCGCAGCCAGCCCAGAATCTCGCCGTAATCCGCATGGCCGCTCAGGTTCTCGAGGGTTTCGATGCGCGCCCGGATGTTAACGTACTGGCCGTGCATCTTGACGGGCTGGCCAGACTGGATGAGCCTGCCGCGAGTGCCGGCCGCTTGAAACCCCACAAAGAGGATGGTGTTGCGATGGTCGGGAAGGCAGCGCTCCAGGTGATGTACGACGCGACCGCCCGTGGCCATGCCGCTCGCCGAAATGATAATCGTGGGATATCGCGCATCGTTCAAAGCTTTGGAGTCTGCCACCGTCTTGTCAAAGTGCAGGTCGGGCGGGGAAAAAGGTTTGACGCCTTGTGCTTCCAGCGCTCCCGTTTTCAGGTCGTAGTCCTCCTCGTGGCGCCGGTAAAGGTCGGTCACATCGATGGCCATGGGACTGTCAACATGGATGGGAAGCGAATGCATTTTCCGCTGCTCGATCAGTTCGCGGAAAAGGTACAGCAATTCCTGCGTGCGCCCCACGGCAAACGAGGGAATCACGACCGTGCCGCCGCGCTCGGCCGTCGTTTCCACGATCGAGGCGAGCCTTGCGCCGACATCGTCGCGCGGGTGCAGGCGATCGCCGTAGGTGGATTCGAGCAGCATGTAATCGAACCCGTCCTGGGGCGTCTCGGGCTCGCGCAAAATGAGCTGCGGAAAACGGCCCAGATCGCCGGAAAAGAGGATCCGCTTCGCGGTCCCGTTTTCGCGCACGGTGGCTTCGATCATCCGCGCTCCCAGGATGTGTCCGGCGGCGAGGCAGCGCAGCGAGAAATGTTCAGAAAGCTCGAGAGGCTTGGACTCGTCGATGGCGCGGAACAATTCGAGCGACTTCACCGCCTCGTCGTAGGTGTAGAGAGGCAGCGCGGGAGTGTGTTTGCTGAATCCCATCTTGTTCGCATAGGCCGCGTCTTCTTCCTGAAGGTGGCCAGAGTCCGGTAGCACCAGCTTCGACAAATCCACGGTGGCGGCCGAGCCGTAAATCCGTCCTGTGAACCCGTCTTTAACCAAACGTGGAATGTAACCCGTGTGGTCGAGGTGCGCGTGCGTGAGCACCAGCCATCGAATGCTCGAGGGAGGAACAGGCAGAGGGTTCCAGTTGCGCAAGCGAAGCTCTTTTTCGCCCTGGAAGAGCCCGCAATCGATCATCAACCGCTCGCCCCCCGCCTCCAGCAAGTACTTCGAGCCGGTAACAGTACCCGTGGCGCCAAGAAACGTTAATGTTGCCATGAGATTCAGACTCCTGGGAGGGGCAGTAATTTCAAATGGGATATCGGGAAATGCCGGGCGTTATCGGTTGCCAGAGTCAGATCTCTACGGAGTGCGACTGCGCCGAGGATGGCGTCCGGCAAACTGAGAGTCTTCCCCTTGCGCTGCCGTTCCAGCCTCAGCTCCCCAGCATCCCGCGCTGCCTCCCGCGTGATTTCGACGTACTCCAGGCCGTCAATCAATTCCGCCGTCGCCGCCTCCTCGTGTGGGCGCATGCCGGAATAGACCTCTGCGACGTTTGATGCCGGTCAACAAGCGATCACGTTTGCAGGCCCCTCCCTGGTTTTTCATCGGGCGCGCCTCCCCATCAGAACCTAAATCACCACCGACTCCCGATATTCCCCAAACACCCTACGCATTGCGTCGGAGATTTCGCCCACGGTGGCGTAGGCTTTAACAGCTTCGAGGATGGCGGGCATCAGGTTTTCCTGCGAGCGCGCGGTCTCCTCGACGTGGCGCAAAGCGGCATCGACGCGCGCGGCGTCCCGGCGGGCGCGAAGATTGCGCAGTCGCTCCACCTGGGCGCGTTCCACTGCCGGATCGATGCGCAGGATGGCCAGAGGTGCGGTTCTCTCGCTCTGGAAGCGGTTCACGCCTACGACTACGCGTTCCTCGCTTTCGATGGATTTCTGATACTCATAGGCGGCTTGTTGAATTTCCCGCTGCACGTAGCCATTGGCGACGGCGCGCAGCATGCCTCCCATGGCGTCGATCTTTCGCAGGTACTCGTTGGCGCCGGCTTCGATGTCGGAAGTGAGCTTCTCGACGGCGTAAGAGCCGGCCAGCGGGTCGACGGTATTCGTCACTCCGCTCTCAGCGGCGATGATCTGCTGGGTGCGCAGAGCGACGAGCGCCGAACCCTCAGTGGGCAACGCCAGTGCCTCATCGCGCGCGTTGGTATGAAGCGATTGCGTCCCGCCCAGCACCGCCGCCAGCGCTTGAAGTGTGACGCGCACGATGTTGACGTCGGGCTGCTGCGCGGTCAACGTGGAGCCTGCCGTCTGAGTGTGAAATCGGAATACCCAGGAGCGCGGATTCTGCGCCTTGAAGCGCTCGCGCACCAGGCGCGCCCAGAGGCGGCGCGCGGCGCGGAATTTGGCGGCTTCCTCGAGCAGATCGTTGTGCGCGTTGAGGAAGAACGCAAGGCGCGGCGCGAAATCCTCCACGGCCAGCCCGCGCCGGACGGCGGCCTCAACGTAGGTCACCGCGTTAGCCAGTGTGAAAGCCACTTCCTGGACCGCCGTGGAGCCCGCTTCCCGCATGTGATAACCGCTGATCGAGATCGTATTCCATTCCGGAGCGCGATCATGGCAGAAGGCGAAGATATCGGTCACAATCCGCAGGGCGGGCTCAAGCGGGTAGATGTACGTGCCGCGCGCGATATATTCCTTCAGGATATCGTTCTGGACGGTCCCCGACAGTCTTTCGAGGCCCACCCCCTGCTTTTCCGCCACCGCGAAATATAGAGCCAGGAGGATTGCGGCGGTGGCGTTGATCGTCATCGAAGTCGAGACCCGGTCCACAGGAATATCCGTGAAGAGAGCCTCCATGTCCTCGAGCGAATCGATGGCGACGCCCACGCGTCCCACTTCGCCCGAGGAAAGTGGATGGTCCGAATCCAAGCCGATTTGGGTGGGAAGATCGAAGGCTACGGAAAGTCCCGTCTGCCCCTGGCTCAATAGATATCTGAAACGCGCGTTTGACTCCGAGGCCGTCCCGTACCCCGCGTATTGACGCATGGTCCAGAACCGGCTGCGGTAAAGGCTGGGATGGATTCCGCGCGTAAAAGGATACTGGCCCGGGTAACCGGCATCACGTTCATAATCCCATGCAGCGAGATCCGCAGGCGTGTAGGCACTCTTCAGGGGCAGCCCGGAAGCCGTGGTGAACTTTCCCTTCACTTCTTTGTCGGGGTTCGCGGCCATACTGTTCCTCGGTCCGGGCTAGCGTGGCATTCCGAGCCAAGCGAGGAATCTCGCTCTGCTCAGTCGATAAGCGCAAGTCGAGGAGTCAAAAAGTTTCGACCTCCAACTCCTCCTTTCGGGAACAGGGCGAGAGTCCTCGCTTCGCTCGGAATGACAGGGCAACGTCCTACGGCTATCGGATGTTACGCACCTTTACAAATGAATAAAGGCAGAGAATAACCAGGAACACCGTAAAGCTTGCGTAGAGAACAAGACCCACCATCCCCTGGGAAGGGGTCTTCGAGTAGTTCTGCCACTCCGCGAAGGAGACGGTCGCCCCGGCGACCGCCAGGATCAAAAACGCAAGGCCGACCAGCAGATGAAAGAGCCGCTGCGCATTGCGAAACAACTGTGTAAATAAGTACCCGAGTCTACTCAATGTGTTTTCCTGCAACTTTCCACGACATCGCGAGCATCACACTGGCTATCGTACCTCAAATTTTGCGTCTTGACACCGTTTTGGAGTGAATCTTACAATGAGGGCGTTGGAAGGCAAGGTGACTCTTGGAGCTGGACGATAACTTCAAAAGGTTGATCAAAGAGCTAGGCGACGCGATCAACGACTCCTTGTCTGAGTCCGACAACATTGCCGATGTCCTCGGGCGTATTCGCTCTTCCGGATACGATCTTTTCCTCGTCCTCGAGGTGACGATCGGATTTAACAAGCGGGGCGAGGCCAACCTCATTCACCGCCAGAAGCTCAACGCGGACTTGCGTCAGGAACCGGTTTTCCGCTTGACCAATCAGGACGCGCAATTCCTTAGGGCCCTCAGAATCAGCGTCGAAAAAGACGATTCCTAAGCAACTCCCTTGACATCCATGGAAATCCGGGAATAGGATGCATCCATGCCTTCCCCTGCCTTACGCCCACCAGCGGTTGCGGGGAGATTTTACCCTGGCCGGCCGGAGTCACTGACGCGTCAACTCGACCAGTATCTGGGCGATCAAGCGGAGAAGATCAATGATGCACTCGGATGCGTCGTGCCCCACGCCGGCTACATGTATTCGGGACACGTGGCGGGAGCGGTCTTCGGCAAATTACCCAAACGCAAAACCTACATTATCCTCTGCCCCAACCACACAGGCCGCGGCGCGCCCTTCGCGATCATGTCGAGTGGGGAATGGTTGACCCCCTTGGGCCGCGCCCAGATCAATCCAGGAATGGCGAAACTGCTGCGTCAAACCTGCCACCTGCTCATGGAGGATGCTGAGGCCCACGAGGACGAACATTCGCTCGAGGTCCAGCTTCCCTTCCTGCAGCGCAGTGCGGGAGAATTTAGTTTCGTTCCCATCGCCATCGGGTCAATAGGATATTCTGGGCTGGAAGCGCTCGGCCATAGCATCGCCCAAGCCGCGAAACCTGTTGCAGGCGACACCCTGGTGGTCGCATCCAGCGATATGAACCATTTCGAACCCGACGCATTGACCCGCGAGAAGGACCACAAAGCCATCGATAAGATCCTGGCGCTCGATCCGCCGGGCCTCTATGAAGTCGTGCGCCGGGAAGACATCTCAATGTGCGGCTACGGCCCCGCAATCGTCATGCTCACGGCGGCCAAGGACCTGGGCGCCGGCCGCGCCCAACTCATCAAATACGCCACTTCAGCGGACACCACCGGCGACCGGAGCG
>Ga0335078_10013370_pt1 | contig 12165 bp, 10 predicted proteins | sample Lox_Sample_32_FD_206711 | JGI IMG/M metagenome (GOLD analysis project Ga0335078, IMG submission 206711) | Soil microbial communities from Loxahatchee National Wildlife Refuge, Florida, United States - Lox_Sample_3.2 | ecosystem: Environmental > Terrestrial > Soil > Wetlands | place: USA... | reverse complement strand
ATCGGCGAGGGCCGCAACGTGAACATCACCCTGCTCTTCAGCGTCGAGCGCTACGACGAGGTCATCGAGGCCTACATGGGGGGCCTCGAGGACCACCTGGCGGGGGGCGCCACCGACCTGTCGGCGGTGCGCAGCGTGGCCTCGTTCTTCGTGAGCCGGGTCGACACCGAGGTGGACCGGCGCCTCGAGACCCTGGCCGCCCAGGCCGAGGGCAAGCGGGCCGAGGAGATCCTGGCCGTGCGGGGCACCGCCGCCGTGGCCCAGGCCCGCCGGGCCTACCAGCTGTTCACCGAGCGCTTCCGGGGCCCGCGCTGGGAGGCGCTGGCGGCCCAGGGAGCCAAGGTCCAGCGCCCGCTGTGGGCCTCGACCTCCACCAAGAACCCCGCGTACCCCGACCTCGCCTACGTGGACACCCTCATCGGCCCCGACTCGGTCAACACCATGCCCGACGAGACCATCGCCGCCTTCCTCGACCACGGCACGCCGGCTCGCACCGTGGACAGCGACCCCGACGCGCCGGGCCGCGCGCTCGACGCCGTGGCCGAGCGGGGCGTCGACGTGGCCGACGTGGCCCGGACCCTCGAGGACGAGGGCGTGGCCAGCTTCACCAAGTCCTTCGACGAGCTCATCCAGAGCTTGACCGACAAGGCCAACGCGCTGACCGCGGGCGGGTGAGCCCGCCCCCGGCGTGGCGGCGGACGACGAGCACCGAGGTGACCACATCGTGAGGGATCCCCGAGGACCTGGTGACGAGGACATGCGTGACGGCGACATGGGTGACGGCGGCATGGGTGACGGCGGCATGGGTGACGGCGGCATGGGTGACGGCGGCATGGGTGACGGCGACATGGTGACGGCGACATGGTGACGACCGACAGCGGGGTGATCGAGGCCGTCGACATCGACACGACCGAGCCCGCCGCCGAGGCCCTGCACGAGCTCGACGCCGTCGACCCTCCCCCGCCGCTGGTGCTGGTGGTGTTCGGTGCCTCGGGCGACCTGGCCTCGCGCAAGCTCCTCCCCGCCATCGCCGCCCTAGCCGAGCACAAGGCCCTCCCCCGGCACTTCACCGTGGTGGGGGTGGCCCGCACCCAGTGGAGCGACGACCAGTTCCGGCAGGCCGCCCTCGACGCCGTGCCCTACGCCGGCCCCGAGTGGCACGAGCTCGTGCGCCACTTCCGCTACGTGGCCGGCGAGTACACCGACGCCGAGACGTTCGCCGCGCTGCGCATGGTCCTCGACGAGGCCGACCGCACCCTCGGGACCGCCGGCAACCGCGTCTTCTACCTCGCCACCATCCCCGCCATGTTCGGCGCCGTGGCCGAGGCGCTGGCCGACCACGGGTGCAACAAGCCGGGGCCGGCGGGGAGCTTCGCCCGCCTGGTGGTGGAGAAGCCCTTCGGCCGCGACCTCCACAGCGCCGAGGACCTCGACGCCAGCCTGCACGGCGCCTTCGACGAGGACCAGATCTTCCGCATCGACCACTACCTCGGCAAGGAGACCGTCCAGAACGTCCTGGCCCTGCGCTTCGGCAACGCCGTGTTCGAGCCCATCTGGAACCGCCGCTACGTCGACCACATCCAGATCACCGTGGCCGAGGAGCTCGGCGTGGAGCACCGGGGCGGCTTCTACGAGACCGCCGGCGCCCTGCGCGACATCGTGCAGAACCACGTCATGCAGGTCCTGTCGCTCACGCTCATGGAGCCGCCGGCCACCGTCGACGCCCTCGGCATCCGCGACGAGAAGGTGAAGCTCCTGCGGGCCGTGGTCGTGCCCGACACCAACGAGGCGGTCATGAACTCGGTGCGCGGCCAGTACACGAGCGGCGTCATCGACGGCGAGGAGGTCCCCGGCTACCGTCAGGAGGAGGGCGTCGACCCCCACAGCCGGACCGAGACGTACGTGGCCATGCGCCTGGCCGTGGACAACTGGCGCTGGGCCGGGGTCCCCGTCTACATCCGCACCGGCAAGCGCCTGCCCCGCCGGGCCACCGAGGTCCTCATGCAGTTCCACCGCGTGCCGCACCTGGCATTCGGCGGTCGCCTCACGCGCGACCTGCTCCCCAACATGCTGGTGCTGCGCATCCAGCCCGACGAGGGCGTGTGCCTCACCTTCGGGGCCAAGGTGCCGGGCGAGGAGTTCCGCCTGCGCTCGGTGGCCATGAACTTCAGCTACGCCGACGCCTTCCCGGGCACCACCGCCGGCGGCTACGAGCGCCTCTTGCACGACGTGATGATCGGCGACGCCACGCTGTTCATCCGCACCGACGAGGTGGATCGCTCGTGGCAGATCGTCGACCCCTTCCTCGAAGCCTGGGGGGAGGACGGGGTCCCGCTCACGCAGTACCAGGCGGGCACCTGGGGGCCCAAGGAGGCCGACCTGCTCCTGGCCCGGGAGTTGCGCCAGTGGCACGCGCCGTGACGGCAGCGGCGCACCGGGTCGGTCGCCGCCACGGCGGCGGCACCCCCGACGACGACCGCTAAGGTGCTGGCCGTGGCCCCAGACGACCTGCTCGAGGCCGACCTCGTCGACCTGCAGGCCGAGGCCCGGGCCGTCCGGGCCCGTGCGCACGGGTCGAGGGTGACCTACTCCCCCAAGGTCTTCATCCCCCTCACCATGCTGTGTCGCGACCGCTGCGGCTACTGCACCTTCGCCAAGCCGCCCGCCCGCCTGCACGCCCCCTACCTGACGCCCGAGGAGGTGCTGGCCGTGGCGCGCGCCGGCGCCGAGGCCGGCTGCCACGAGGCGCTGTTCACCCTGGGCGAGGCGCCCGAGGACCGCTACCCCGTGGCGCGCCGCTGGCTCGACGAGCACGGACACGGCTCGACCGTGGCCTACCTCGCCACCGTGGCGGCCCTCGTGCGCGACGAGACGGGGCTGCTCCCCCACGCCAACGCCGGCGCCCTGGTGCGCGCCGATCTGGCCAGCCTGCGGCCCGTGTCGGCCAGCCAGGGCATGATGCTCGAGTCCCTCGACCCCGACCTGGCCTGTCACCGCGGGGCCCCGGACAAGGCGCCGCAACGTCGCCTGGCCACCCTCGAGGCCGCCGGCGAGCTCGGCATCCCCTTCACCACCGGCGTGCTGGTGGGCATCGGCGAATCGCGCCGCGAGCGCCTGCGGGCCCTGGAGGCCGTCGCCGACGCCCAGCGCCGCCACGGCCACGTGCAGGAGGTGATCGTCCAGAACTTCCTGCCCAAGCCGGGCACCGCCATGCACGCCCATCCGCCGTGCCCGCCCGAGGAGCTGTGGTGGACCGTGGCCGTGGCCCGGCTGGTGCTGCCCCCCGAGGTCCACCTCCAGGCGCCGCCCAACCTCTCCGACGACCTGGCGCCGCTGCTCGACTCGGGCCTCGACGACTGGGGCGGCGTGTCGCCGGTCACCGCCGACCACGTCAACCCCGAACGGGCCTGGCCCGCCGTCGAGGTCCTGCGGGCCGCCACCGAGGCGGCCGGGCTCGCTCTCGCCCCCCGGCTCACCGTCTATCCCGAATTCGCCCTCGACCCGGCGCGCTGGCTCGACCCCGCCATGCGCTTCGCCGTGCTCGACCGCGCCGACGCCGAGGGGCTCGGGCGCGAGGACCCGTGGTGCTCGGGGGGCACGGACCCGGCGCCGGCGCTCGTGCCCGGCGCCACGACCGGCGCCGGGCCCGCCCCAGCGCGCCGGCGCGCCGTCGGCGGCGGTGCCGTGGCCGAGATCCTCACCGGCGTCGCCCTCGGCCAGGAGGTCGGCGAGGACGAGATCGTCACGCTGTTCTCGGCCCGGGGCCCCGAGGTGCGGGCCGTGGCCGAGACCGCCGACCGGCTGCGCGCCGCCGAGGTGGGCGACGTGGTGACCTTCGTCGCCAACCGCAACATCAACTACACCAACGTGTGCACCTTCAAGTGCCGGTTCTGCGCCTTCTCCAAGGGTCCGCTGTCGCTCAACCTGCGCGGCGCCCCCTACCTGCTCGAGCTGGAGGACATCACCGCCCGGGTCGTCGAGGCCGAGGCGGCCGGGGCCACCGAGGTGTGCCTCCAGGGCGGCATCCATCCCCGCTTCGACGGGGACTACTACCTCGAGGTGATCAAGGCCGTGCGGGCGGCCTCGGACCGCATCCACATCCACGGCTTCACCGCCCTCGAGGTCACCGAGGGGGCGCGCCGGTCGGGCGAGCCCCTGGCCGACTACCTGCGGCGGCTCAAGGACGCCGGGCTGGCCACGCTGCCGGGCACGGCCGCCGAGATCCTCGACGACGAGGTGCGGGCCGTGCTGTGCCCGGACAAGATCACCACCGACGAGTGGCTCGAGGCCCACCGCACGGCGCACGCCGTGGGCCTGCGCTCCAACGTCACGATCATGTTCGGCTCGATCGAGGGTCCCCGCTCGTGGGCCCGCCACATGGTGGCGACGCGCCGGCTCCAGCGCCAGACCGGCGGGTTCACCGAGTTCGTGCCGCTGCCCTTCGTGCACATGGCGGCGCCCATCTACCTCCAGCGCAAGGCCCGGCGCGGCCCCACCTTCCGCGAGGCCCTGCTCATGCACGCCGTGGGCCGCATCGCCTACCGCGGCGACATCACCAACATCCAGGTGAGCTGGGTGAAGATGGGGGCGGGCGGCGTCCGCCAGGCCCTGGCGGCCGGCGTCAACGACCTCGGCGGGACCCTCATGGACGAGAACATCTCGCGCGCCGCGGGCGCCAGCCACGGCCAGCACATGGGCGAGGACGAGTTCCGGGCCCTGGTGGAGCCACTCGGCCGCACCCTGCGCCAGCGCACCACCCTCTACGGCCGGGTGCCCGCCCCCTGCTGAGCATGGACGACGTGGCGGCGGTGGGAGCCCGCGACACCCCGGTCGAGCCCGAGGACGCCCCCGAGGCGGTGCCGCCGCTGGCGGCCGACGCCGTCGGCGCCGAGGCGCCCACGACCGCGGAGCGGCTCGACCCCGGCGAGCGCGACCTCGTGGACCGCCTCCTCGACCTGGCGGGGGTCACCGACCGCCGCGACCTGTACCGCTCCATCATGGGCACCGTCGTGCACCTGGCCGAGGAGCGCACCGACCCCCTCGACCTCAAGCTGGCCCGTGCCGCCATGGCCGAGATGGCCGAGGCCTTCCGGGTGTTCCGCCCCTACCGCGACGCCCACAAGGTCACCTTCTTCGGCTCGGCCCGCACCCTGCCCGACGACCCGCTCTACCTCCAGGCCCGTCGCCTGGCCGAGCGCATGGCCGGGCACGGCTGGATGGTGGTGACCGGTGCCGGGCCCGGGATCATGGCCGCCGCCATGGAGGGGGCGGGGCGCGAGCTGTCGCTCGGGGTGAACATCCGGCTCCCCCACGAGCAGGGGGCCAACGAGTTCATCGCCCAGGACCCCAAGCTGGTGGAGATGCGCTACTTCTTCACCCGCAAGCTCATGCTCATCAAGGAGTCCGACGCCTACGCCGTGCTCCCCGGCGGCTTCGGCACCCTGGACGAGGCCTTCGAGCTGCTCACCCTGCTGCAGACGGGCAAGGCCCAGCCCGCCCCCCTGGTGCTGCTCGACATCCCGGGGGGGACCTACTGGCGGGGATGGCAGGACTTCCTCGACGGCGAGGTGGCCTCCCGGGCGCTGGTGTCGGCCGAGGACCACGCCCTCTACACCATCACCGCCGACGTCGACACCGCCGCGGCCGAGATGCTCGGCTTCTACCGCAACTACCACTCGTGCCGCTGGGTCGGGGACCTGCTCGTGGTGCGCCTGCGCACGGCGCCCACCCGGGCCCAGCTGGCCGAGCTCAACGAGCGCTTCGCCGACATCGTGGTCAGCGGGAGCATCCGCCACACCAAGCCCCTGGGCCCCGAGCGCTCGAGCCGCGACCACCTCGAGCTGTCCCGGGTGGCGCTGCGCTTCGACCGCATCCACTACGGCCGGCTGCGCCAGCTCATCGACGCCCTCAACGCCCTGGCGGACTGAGCGCCCTAGTCGTCGTCGGCGGCCGTCGCCCCCCGCAGCAGGGCGGCCGCCTTCTCCACCGAGCGCCGGGCCCGGGTGAGGACGCGCTCTTCGGCCACCACCGCCGCGTCGGGGGCGTCCCCGCGGCCCGCCGCGCTCGAGGCCTGGTGGAGGCGGTCGTAGGCGAGGTCGCCGAGCTCCTCGGCGATGGCCGCCAGCCGCTCGGCCAGCTCCTCGACGCTCACGGTCCGGCCGCCGGTGCGCCGCGCCGGGGGCCGGCGCTCACCCGCCGCGGGCGGGGGGCTCGACGAGCACCACGTCGAGCGACCCCTCCGAGCTCTTGGCCCGCAGCACCTTCTTGTCGAACTTGCCCACCGAGGTCTTGGGGATCTCGTCGGACACCGCCCAGCGCTCGGGGAGCCACCAGCGCGCCACGCGCCCCGACAGGAACTCGAGGATCTCCGCCGGCTCGACCGTCGCACCCGGGGCGGGGACCACCACCACGAGCGGGCGCTCGTCCCAGCGCTCGTCGGGCACGCCGATGACGGCCGCCTCGTACACGGCGGGATGGGCCATGACCTCGTTCTCGAGCTCGACCGACGAGATCCACTCGCCCCCGGACTTGATGACGTCCTTGGTGCGGTCGGAGATCTGCATGTAGCCGTGGTCGTCGAGGCTGCCCACGTCCCCGGTGCGCAGCCAGCCGTCGTGGAAGCGCTCGGGGGACGGGTCGCCGTAGTAGGCGCCGGTCACCCACGGGCCCCGCACCTCGAACTCCCCCACCGAGACGCCGTCGGCGGGCAGCACCTCGCCCGTCTCGTCCACCACCCGCAGCTCCACCCCGGCGATGACGCGGCCGGTCTTGGCCCGCCAGTGCATCTCCTGGTCCGGGGCGGCACCCTTGGGCGGGCGGCCGAAGGCGCACACGGGGCTGGTCTCGGTCATGCCCCAGCCCTGGATCATGGTGACGCCGAAGCGCTCCTGGTAGGCCTCCATGAGGGCGCGCGGCACGGCCGCCCCGCCCGCCGTGACGAGGCGCAGCGACGACAGGTCCACCTCGTTGGCGCCGGCGTAGTGCAGGAGGTCGTTCCAGATGGTGGGGACCCCGAGCGACAACGTGGGCCGCTCCTCGCGGATCATGCGGGCCAGCGGCTCGGCCTGGAGGAACCGCTCGGGCAGGAGCAGGTCGGTGCCGGCGAAGAAGGCGGTGTAGGGCATGCCCCAGGCGTTGGCGTGGAACATGGGGACGATCACGAGGGCCTTGTCGCGCTCGCTGGCCCCCACGCAGTTGACCGTCATCCCCGCGAAGGCGTGCAGCCAGGTGGAGCGGTGGCTGTAGACCACGCCCTTGGGGTTGCCCGTGGTCCCGCTCGTGTAGCACATGGAGGCGGCCTGGCGTTCGTCGAGGTCCGGCCAGCGGGCCCCGGGCTCCTCGGCCCCCACGAGCTCGTCGTAGGAGAGGGTGGCACCGAGCCCGGTGGTGTCGCCCTCGCCCACCACCACCACGTGCTCGACGCTCGGGCACTCGGCGCGCACCCTGGCGAACAGGGGCGCGAGGGAGCCGTCGACGATGACCACCTTGTCCTCGGCGTGGTTGACGACGTAGGCGAGCTGCTCGGGGAAGAGCCGGATGTTGAGCGTGTGCAGGACCGCCCCCATCGAGGGGATCGCCAGGTAGGCCTCGAGGTGCTCCTGGTCGTTCCAGGCGAAGGTGCCCACGCGGTCGCCGTCGCCGATGCCCAGGCGGGCCAGGGCCTTGGCCAGGCGCTCGGCGCCCGCGGCCACACCGGCGAAGGTGGAGCGCCGGTAGCCGCCGGGCTGCACGGTGACCACCTCGCTGTCGCCGTAGGCGGCCTGGCCCCGGCGGAGGATGCCGCTCACCAGGAGCGGCCCGTCCTGCATGGTGCTCACCATGCCCGGAGCATACCGGTGCCCCCCCGGAAGCGACGGGTGCGGGGCTACAGTGCGTGCCCGTGGAGCGGGCCGACGCGCTGGAGTTCGTCCGGGACCACCACCGCGCCGTGCTGGCCACCACCCGCGACGACGGCCGTCCCCAGCTGTCGCTGGTGGCGGCGGGCGTGGACGGCGACCACGTGGTGGTCTCCACCCGCGAGACGGCGCTCAAGACCCGCAACCTGCGCAAGCGGCCCCAGGCCTCGCTGCTCGTGTTCAGCGACGAGTTCTACGGGCGCTGGGTGCAGGTGGAGGGACCGGTGACGGTGGTGTCGCTCCCCGAGGCCATGGACGGCCTGGTCGCCTACTACCGCCAGGTGTCGGGCGAGCACCCCGACTGGGACGACTACCGCCGGGCCATGCAGGCCGAGCGGCGCGTCCTGCTGCGCCTCACGGTGGAGCGCGCCGGCCCCGACCGGGCCGGCTGAGGGCACGGGCCACCCCGTCCTCGGACCTCCCGGGCCCATCCAGCCGTCGTGGCCGACCTGCTCATCGCCACCAACCCCGATCCCGAGTCCACCCTGGCCTACCTGGTGCGCGTCCCGCTCGGGGAGGGCATCGTGCTGCGGACCTCGGGCACCTGGCCGCGCACCAAGGCCCTCTACTGCCACCCGGTACCGGTCCACGAGTGGCCGGCCAGCCCCGACATCGTCGAACGGATCCCGCTGCGCTCCTGCGCCCGACGCGGCGCCGCCATCGACCTGGTGGCGGCCCGCTCGCGCGAGAACCGCTCGCAACTGGTGTTCACCACCGCCCGGGGCCGCCACGCCGTGTTCTGGCAGGCCCCCCGCACCCGCAAGCAGGCCCGCCCCAGAGTCACCCTGGCCACCGCCCGCGCCGCGGGCCTCCCCGATCTCGAGATCGTCGTCGACACCCACGAGCGCTACGCCTACCGCTTCGCCTCCCAGCAGGCCCACACCACCGACCGCGCCCTGCCCTGCGGGGACTACGGCATCGTCCTCGACGGCACGCTGGTGGCCGCAGTCGAGCGCAAGTCGCTCCCCGACCTGCTCTCGAGCCTCACGAGCGGCCGCCTGCGCTATGCGCTCGGCGAGCTCGCCGCCGTGCCCCGGGCCGCCGTGGTCGTGGAGGAGCGCTACTCCCAGGTCTTCAAGCAGGACCGGGTCCGCCCCGCCCTCGTGGCGGACGGGATCGCCGAGTGCCAGGTCCGCTGGCCGACGATCCCCATCGTCTTCTGCGACACACGGGGCCTCGCCGAGGAGTGGACGTATCGCTACCTGGCGGCCGCACACGCCTGGGCCGTCATGGAGCCGGCCGCCCTCGAACGCGTCAACGCCCACCGCGTCGCCCCGCCCGCTCCCACCGATCCCGCGCCGGGCTCGCCGGCCGAGATCCGGTCCTGGGCGCGCGCCCACGGGCTCGACGTGCCCCAGCGCGGTCGCATCCCCGTCTCGGTCCGCCGGGCCTGGGAGCAGACCCACGCCACCTGACCGCCGCCGGCGACCGGGGACGCACCTCGGCCCCCGATTGGCGCCGGTGCCCCGTCAGCGCGGCGGTCCCACCCAGGTTGCCTCGACGGCGCGCTCGTCACCGTCCTCGTCCCGGTGCACCGACACGGCCGCGAAGCCGCTGCCCGCCAACAGGGGGGCGAGCAGCGCGGCCTGGTCCGCCCCCACCTCGAGCACCAGGGCCCCGCCGGGGCGCAGCACCCCGGGGGCGGCCGCCACCACCCGGCGCAGGACGTCGGTCCCGTCGGGGCCGCCGTCGTAGGCGAGGGGCGACTCGAACACGAGCGTGTCGCTCGGCAGCAACGCCAGCGCACCGGTGGGCACGTAGGGCACCACGCCCACGATCACGTCCAGCGCGCCGCGCAGCTCGGCCGGCACGGGGTCGAGGAGGTCCCCGGCGTAGGCCTCCACGCCGTTGGACCGGGCGCAGGCCACCGCCCGCTCGTCGACGTCGGTGCCCACCACCCGGGCCCCCGGGCACGCCGCCGCCAGGGCGAGGGCCACCGCGCCCGTGCCCGTGCCCACGTCGACGGCGGCGCCGCCGGGCCCGAGGCGGGCCGCGGCGCGCCGGGCCAGGGGCTCGCTCTGCCACCGGGGCACGTACAGCCCGGGGTCGACCGCCACCGACAGACCGCAGAACGGCGCGCTCCCCACGATCCACGCCAGGGGCTCGCCGGTGAGGCGTCGCCGCACCAGCGCGCCCAGGGCGTCGTCGTCACCGTCCGCCGCACGGCGCAGCTCGGCGGCCTCCTCCCCGGCGGCCACGAAGCCGTGCCGGGCGAGCACGTCGGCCAGCTCCTCGTCCTCGTCGGGCGCCACGGGCCCATTGGAGCACGGTCCCCGGGGCGCGACGCCCGCACCACCGGGTCGTGGCGACGGGGCCCGGGTAGGGTACGGCGCTGCCGCCCGGGGGCGCGGCGCGGGGGAAAGAGGGCACATGGGGACGATCAACACGGTGCGCGGTCCGATCGACGCCGGGGACCTGGGCGTCACCCTCATGCACGAGCACGTCTTCGTGCGGTCGCCCGAGGTGGCCGCCAACTGGCCCACGGGGTGGGACGCCGCCACCCGGGTGCCCCAGGCCGTCGAGCGCCTGCGCGAGCTCAAGGCGGCCGGCGTCGACACCATCGTCGACCTCACCGTGGTGGGCCTGGGGCGCGACATCGAGCTCGTGCAGGAGGTCGCCTCCCAGGTCGACCTGCACATCGTGGTGGCGACCGGCCTCTACACCTACAACGAGCTCCCCCACTACTTCGACTACCGCAGCGCGCCGTTCCGACCGAGCCACGTGGACCAGCTCGACGAGTTCTTCCTCCACGACATCGAGGAGGGCATCGCCGGCTCGGGCGTGCGCCCCGGGATCCTCAAGTGCGCCACCGACGAGCCCGGGCTCACGCCCGGGGTCGAACGCGTCCTGCGGGCCGTGGCCCGGGTCCACCGCCGCAGCGGCCTGCCCATCTCCACCCACACCCACGTGGGCACGCGCCGCGGCCTCGACCAGCAGCGCGTCTTCGCCGACGAGGGCGTGGACCTGTCGCGCGTGGTCGTCGGCCACAGCGGCGACAGCACCGACCTCGACTACCTGCGCCAGCTCCTGGCGGCCGGCTCGACGCTCGGCATGGACCGCTTCGGCGTCGACGCCCTGTGCCCCACCGAGGCGCGCGTGGCCACGGTGGCGGCGCTGTGCGAGGAGGGCTGGGCCGCGGCCATGGTCCTCTCCCACGACGCCGGCTGCCACATGGACTGGTTCGACGACGAGTTCCTGCACCAGGTGCAGCCCAACTGGCACTTCCTCCACATCAGCCGGGAGATCCTGCCCGCCCTCCGGGCGGCCGGCGTCGCCCAGGGCGACATCGACACCATGCTGGTGGAGGTGCCCCGTCGCATCCTGGAGCACGGGCCGGGGTACTGAGGGGGCCGCCCCCGGCTCGCAGCCGGCGCGGGCGTGCCGCGACCCGTGTCGGCCCGGCACCGGCATGGGACGTCCGGTGCCGAGCCCCGACATCGGGCCGTGCCGTCACGAACCGCTCGTCCTGACAGCACTGGTCAGTGTGGGCGCCGGCCATCAACGCGCCCTCACGGTGCGCCCAACTCCCGGGCAACCTGGCCCGGCATGGGCGCCGCCGCGGGCGGGGCGCACCCACCACGCCCGCGGGTGTCCCGGCGCCGCCCCGGCCCCCTCGGTACGCTCGGGCCCGCCGCCCACCGGGAGGTCGCCCATGGTCGAGGTCACGTCCTATCCGCCGGGGACGCCCGCCTGGGTCGACCTGTCCACGCCCGACGTGGCCGGGGCCTGCCGGTTCTACGGCGCCGTGCTCGGCTGGGGCACCCAGGACACCGGGCCCGCCGGCCGCGGCTACGTGCTCTTCGTGGTGCGGGGCCGCACGGTGGCGGGCGTGGGTCCCCTCGCCGGCCCCGACCAGCGCCCGGCGTGGACGACCTACGTGTGCGTCGAGGACGCCGACGCCAGCACCGCCGTGGCCCGCCGGGCCGGAGCGGCGGTCGTGCTCGCCCCCCTGGACGTGCTCGATGCCGGGCGCATGGCCGTGCTCAGCGATCCCACCGGCGCCACCGTGGCCCTGTGGCAGCCCCGGGGCCACCCCGGCGCCCAGCTCGCCGACGAGGCCGGCTCGTGCTGCGGCCACGAGCTCCAGACCCGCGACGAGGACGCCGCCGTGGCCTTCTACGGGGCCGTGTTCGGCTGGGCGGCGTGCCCCGAGCACGCCGACGGCCGCCGGGCCACGGCGTGGAGCAGCGGGGGCCGGAGGGTGGCCGCCCTGGTGGGCATGGCCGACGAGGTGCCCCTGCAGGTGCCGGCGTCGTGGCTCCCGTACTTC
>Ga0335078_10013369_pt1 | contig 12165 bp, 10 predicted proteins | sample Lox_Sample_32_FD_206711 | JGI IMG/M metagenome (GOLD analysis project Ga0335078, IMG submission 206711) | Soil microbial communities from Loxahatchee National Wildlife Refuge, Florida, United States - Lox_Sample_3.2 | ecosystem: Environmental > Terrestrial > Soil > Wetlands | place: USA... | reverse complement strand
AGCCCGGGCGTGCGGGTGGTGCGCACCCCGGCGTACTCGCACACGATCAGCCACCACCATCCGATCGTCGCGTTCACCGACGTCCGGGTGCCGGCCTCGCACCTGGTCGGGGCCGAAGGCGACGGGATGGGCTTCGCCTACGAGTGGTTCCGGTTCGAGCGGCTGATGGTCGCCGCGCGCTGCCTCGGCGCGGCCGAGCGGCTGACCGCCGAGATGACCGGGTTCGCGGCCGGCCGGCGGGTGCAGGGCCGGCCGATCAGCGAGCTCGGGCAGATCCAGGCCATGCTGGCCGACAGCCTGACCGAGCTGTTCGCGGCCCGGGCCCTGACCTACGAGACCGCCCGGGCGGTCGACGCCGGGGCCGACCTCAAGGTGCAGCACGCGCAGTGCTCGATGGCCAAGCTGTATGCCTCGGAGATGGCGGGGCGGGTGGCCGACCGGGCGGTGCAGGTGTTCGGCGGCCGCGGTTACATGCGCGAGAACGTGGCCGAGCGGTTCTTCCGCGAGCTTCGGGTGGAACGGATCTGGGAGGGCACCAGCGAGGTCCAGCGGGCGATCATCGCCGGCCAGATGGTCAAGCGCGGCCCGTCCGCGCTGGCCTGACCGGACCGCGGCCGGTGCCCGCCGCCGGCGCCGTCCCCGCCGCGGCCCGGCCGGCTTATCATGCGGCGTAAGATCCGGGAGCGGCGCGGTGGTGAGCACCGGCGCCGGAGCCAGCGGTGAGCACCGGCACGGGAGCCGACATGGCGGACACACACGGGATGAGCGGGAGCCCGGCCGATCCCGGCGCGGGCCCGGTTGACCTGCAGACGCACCGGCCGCACCCGGCGCGCGTCTACGACTACCTGCTCGGCGGCAAGGACAACTACGCCGCCGACCGGGCCGCCGCCGAGGAGGGCATGAAGGCCAATCCCAACTCGCTGATCCCGCCGCGGCAGAACCGCGCCTTCCTGCGCCGGGCGGTCCGCTACCTGGTCACCGAGGCAGGCATCAGCCAGTTCCTGGACATCGGCACCGGCATCCCCACCTCGCCCAACGTGCACGAGATCGCCCAGGACGCCGACCCGACGGCGCGGATCGTGTACGTCGACAACGACCCGATCGTGCTCTCGCACGCCCGGGCCCTGCTGACCTCGGGCCCCGCGGGCCGGACCGCGTACATCGACGCCGACCTGCGTCACGTCGACCGGATCCTGACCTCCCCCGACCTGCGCGAGACGCTGGACCTGAGCCAGCCCGTCGCGCTGATGCTGATCGCGGTCCTGCACTTCATCGGCGAGGACGACGACCCCTATCGCCTGGTCGCCCGGCTGGTGGACGCCCTGCCGTCCGGCAGCTACCTGGCCCTGTCCCACCTGACCGGCGACTTCGACCCGGCCGCCTGGGAAGGGGTGGCCGCGGTGTTCCGGCGCAGCGGCGTGACCATGCAGGTCCGGTCCCTGCCCGACATCCAGCGCTTCTTCGCCGGCCTGGACCTGGTCGAGCCGGGCGTGGTGTCGCTGCCGCGCTGGCATCCCGAGCCGGTCGAGGTGGGCCAGGCCCAGCCGTCCGACGCCGCCGTGTCGGTGTACGGCGGCGTCGCCCGCAAGCCGTAGCGCGGCCGGGTCCCGGTTACCCGGGCAGGCTGTCCTCGATCGCGGCGACCAGGGCCGGGTCCTCGGGGTCGGTCCGCGGCCGGAACCGCCCCAGGATCGTCCCGTCCGGGCCGACCAGGAACTTCTCGAAGTTCCACTGGATGTCGCCCGCCTCCCCGTCGCCGTCCGGCACCGCGGTCAGCTCCGAGTAGATGGGGTGCCGCCCGGGCCCGTTCACGTCGATCTTCTCGAACATCGGGAACGTCACGCCGTAGTTGACCGAGCAGAACTGGCCGATCTGCTCGGCCGTGCCCGGCTCCTGGCCGCCGAACTGGTTGCACGGGAAGCCGACCACCGAGAACCCGCGGTCGTGCAGCCGCTCGTGCAGCCGCTCCAGCCCCTCGTACTGGGGCGTCAGCCCGCACTTGGAGGCGACGTTGACCACGAGCAGGGTCTGGCCGGACAGGTCGGCGAGGGACCCGGGCTGGCCGCTGAGGGTGTTGACGGGAAAGTCGTACACGGACACGTGAGGGATTCCTTCGCTGTGGGAGGCAGATGTGTCACGCTCAACAGCGCCGCCCGCCGGTCTCTTCCGCCGGCCTCGCCCCCGCGCGCAGGCTCGCGTCAGCCGATCTGCTCGGCCAGGGCGATGATGATGCCCGCGGGGCCGCGGAGGTAGCAGAGCCGGAAGATGCTCTCGTACTGGGCCACCTCGCCGAGGAGTTCGGCGCCGTGGGGGCGCAGGCGGCCGACGGTGTCGTCGATGTCGTCGACGGCGAACATGACGCGATGCAGGCCCAGCGTGTTGGGCGGCGGGTTCTCCGGCTCGGCGCGGGACGCCGCGGGGGTGTGGTATCTGCTCAGCTCCAGCCTGCTGTGGCCGTCCGGGGTCCGCATCATCGCGATGTCGCTCCGGACGCCGTCGAGTCCGACGGTTCGGTCCGCCCAAAGGCCTTCGACCTGCGCCTTGCCTTCCAGCTCCATGCCGAGCTCGGTGAAGAACGCGACTGCCGCGTCCAGGTCGCCGACGACGATGCCGACGTTGTCCATCCGCTGAATGGCCATGTCCCGAGCATAAAGAACGCGGCGGGCCGCACGTCGAAAGCCCGTGACGGCTCCGTCACAGAGCCGCGCGGCACGTCCCCGCTGGCGCCTCAGCCGATGGTTTTGACGTTTTCTGCCTGGGGTCCCTTCTGGCCCTGGGTGATGTCGAACTCGACCTTCTGCCCTTCCTCCAGGTTGCGGTAGCCGCTACCGGTGATCGCGCTGAAGTGCACGAACACATCCGGGCCACCTTCGACGGCGATGAAGCCGTAGCCCTTGTCGCCGTTGAACCACTTCACCGTGCCCTGCGCCATCTTGACCCTCTTGGCTGTCCATGCGGGGCCCGACGTCATGGCCGTACGGGCCCGCGCTTGCCTGATCGCTGTGGCTAGCTTGTCACGGAACACACGCGAACAGGTAAGCCATGCGGCCCGGCAGGCTCATCAATTATCGCGAGATGATCGTGCGGCCTTCGGCAGGCGCGTTAGCGCCAATCGGCGTTAGCGGCTACGGAAGAGAGAACCTCGCCGGTGGCTGCCGCGAAGGTGCTCTGGAGACGATCGATGAGCTCGTCGCACGTTGGCTCATCGATCACCAGCGGCGGGGCCACGAGCAGCCAGTCGCCGAAGCGGCCGGCGTTCTGGCGGCGTGAGTACAGCAGCAGGCCATGCTCGAGGCCGTGCCGGCGGATGATGGCGGCCGGGTCGGCATGCTCGGGGAAGCGGGCGTTGGTCTGTTTGTCGGCGACCAGCTCCAGCGCGAGCAGCAGCCCGCGGCCGCGGACATCCCCGACCAGCGGCGAGGAGCCGGCGATCTGGTCCAGGCCCGCGCGAAGGCGGGCACCCAGCGTCACGGCACGCTCGATCAGGCCGCGCTCGGCAATCTCGTCGAGAACGGCAGCGCCGGCGGCGCACGCGATCGGGTTGGCGTCATAGGAGTGGGAGACGGTAAAGCCCGTGGTCGCAGCGATTTCCTCGACCAGGGCAGATGACACGAGCACCGCGCCGAGCGGCGCGTAGCCGGCCGCCAGCCCCTTAGCGAGCACGACCACGTCGGGGGAGGCCTCGGGGTCGTGCTGGGCGGCAAGGAACCGGCCGGTACGCAACGCGCTCACGATCTCGTCGAACACCAGGTGAATGCCGTGGCGGTCACAGATCGCCCGCGCCGCGCGGGCGAAGGACGGGTCGGGCACGTTGACCCCGGACGCCTGCCCGCCGACCGGTTCCATCACGAACGCCAGCACCCGCTCCGGGCCTGCGCGCGAGATCGCAGCCTCGAGTGCCGCGCAGCTCGCCGCCGCGGCCGCCGCCGCGCTCGGCGCGCGGAACGTCAGCGGGGCCGGGATCTTCTCGGAAGCGACAGCGAGCGGTCCCCACAGCGCCGGCATTCCGATGTCGCCATTCAGCGCCAGCGTCGCCAGCGTCGCGCCGTGATAGCCAGGCATCAGCGAGATCACCCGGTGCCGCTCGGGGTGCCCGGTCGCGACGGCGTGGGCCCGCAGGAGCTTGAGCGCCATCTCGACCGCCTCCGACCCGCCCGAGGTCAGGTGCGCTCGCTCGAGCCCCGGACCCGCCAGCACGGCCAGCCGCCTGGTCAGCTCGGCATTCGCGCCGTGACGCGTGGTGCGGGAGTACGTATACGTGAGCCGTCGCCCCTGCGCGAGCATCGCCTCCAGCACGCGCTCGTTGCCCTGCCCCAGGCTCGCCAGGAACGGGCCCGAACAGACATCCAGCAACCGCCGCCCCGCATCATCGATCAGGTAAACGCCGTCGCCGGCGACGATCGCCGGCAGGTCACCGGCGGCCGACCGCGCGAAGAACACATCCTGCGTGCCCCCCAGGGGCGGAAACTGCCATGCGGTCAACCGCAACCTCGCAATGCCGGGCCGGCGCGTCCACGGTACAGCGGACGGATCCCGGGCGAGTTCTTCTGTCCCCGCCGCAGGGCGAACCCTGGCCGGCCCGCTGTCAGCTGACGGCGGGCGCAGGCGCGCCGGGGTTCCAGACCGGCTGGCCCTGGTAGCCGCGGGCGACCATGGTGACGAACTGGTACACCGCGTCCTCGTCGGGCGACAGCGGCCCGGGCCGCGCGTGCGGGGAGCTGAGGCCGCGCTGAACGGACTCGCAGGCGTGCCAGTCCTGCACGTTGGTGATATCCCAGAACTCGACCGCGTACCCCGGGTCGAAGCCGTCTGACTGCGCCGCTTCCGGGGCGAAGGCCCAGGTGCATTCGATCATGGTCCGGTCTGCGGCCAGCGGCACCAGGCGGTGTGTCATCACGTAGTCGGGGTGCAGGCTCAGCAGCACGTTCGGGAAGATGTTCACGTAGATCACGGTGCGCAGGCCCTTGGCGTCCAGCCCGCGCAGCGGCACCCCGAGGCTGGTGCCGTCCAGCGACATGGTGTCCATGCCGTCCCGCAGGTCCATCCAGCCGCCGACCCAGGCGCCCTGGGCCGGGTAGTTCTCGCCGCTCTTGGGCGGGCTGACCTTGCACAGCTCGGGATGAATGACCGGGCAGTGGTAGCACTCGTGGTAGTTCTCGGTGAGGATCTTCCAGTTCGCCGCGGCGTCGTAGGTGTGCCGGCCGGCGATGACCAGCCGCTCCGGTTCGTAGGGCGCGACCAGGTCGTCGAGCGTGCGCAGCGAGTCGGCCAGCGGCGCGGCCTGGCCGGAGCCGTCCACGAAGATCAGCCCGTGCCAGTCGACCAGGGGCAGCTCGATCAGCCCCCAGGCCGACGCATCGAAGGTGCCGCGGCCCTTGAACCCCTGCGCGAAGCGCAGGTCGCCGGCCAGCGAGTAGGTCCAGGAGTGGTACGGGCAGATGACCGAGTTGCGCTGCGCGGCCGTGCCGCAGGCCAGCAGCTCATGGCCGCGGTGGCGGCAGGTGTTGGCGAAGGCGTGCAGCCCGCCGTCGTCGTCGCGGGTGAGCAGCACGCTTCCGGCGCCGATCGGCTCGGCCCGCTGGTCGCCGGGCTGGGCCAGCTGCGAGCCGAACCCGACGCAGGTCCAGCCAGAGCCGAAGAAGTGCTTGCGCTCCCAGGCGAACACCGCGGGGTCTACATAGGCGGCCCGGGGCAGCATCACGGACTCGCCAAAGGCCCGCAGCGAATGCGCGAGCTCGGTCTGGTCGACGGGGGCAGGGGGGAAACTGGCTTGACTGACCATACAGTCAAGGGTAGGTGCGGCGTGGCACGGTGTCCAGAGCCGGGCCGCAGCGGCGCTTTGCCCCGCGGCGGGCCGGCGCGGCCCGGCGGCGCAGCCGGCCGGCGCGGCCCCGCGGCGCAGCCGGCCGGCGCGGCCCCGCGGCGCAGCCGGCCGGCGCGGCGCGGTGCCCACAGCGGGGCCGGGTCCGCCTGCACCGCCCGGCCGGTCGGCCGGGTCGGCCGGTTCGGCCGGGTCGGCCGGGTCGGCCGGGTTGACGGGTGCAGCCGGAAAGTAGTCCGTCAGCGGCTGCTATCACGACCACATACGGACACATTGCCGGGGCGGGCCCAGTAAACCGGTAATGCGCCGCCGTCCTGCCGATTAATTGGCCGGAATAATTCGGCTGCATCCGGTCGAATTCTGTTCCTGCGCCTGCCTGAGTTTGGCCAAGCCAGGCCGGATCCCGATGCTTCAAGGTACTTTATCGGGGAAATCCCGTACCCGCGCCCAGGCCCATGCGTCCGGGCCGATGCGGGCGATGTCCAGGCAGGTGAGGCGGGACCGTTGACCGGCAGCTCAGACCAGCCCCGGGGCGGCCGGGCGTTACATCCGCCGCTGACCGACTTCCCGATCGCGGCCTATATCTTCGCCGCGGCGTTCGACGTGATCTCGGCCATCGGCGGCCCGCACCGATCCTGGGCGACGCAACTCTGGCATGCGGGAACCTTCGTGCTGATCGGCGGGCTGGCCCTGTGCCTGCTGACGATGCTGAGCGGGTTCGTCGACCTGCTCCGGTTTCCGGTCAGCCGCCCCAGGGTGAACCGCCTGATCGCGGCGCACGTGGCCACGATGGCTGGCGTCTTCATGATCGGCGCGGGCGACATCGCCTGGCGGCTGTCGGAGTATCAGACCCAGTCGTCGACGCCGGCGGGCATCCTGCTGCTATCCCTGCTCGCCGCGGCCGGCGTCAGCGCCGGGGCGGCATGCGGCGGCACGCTCGTGTTCCGGCACGGCGTGGGCGTGACAGCCGTCCGGAATCCCGGCGGGGCCGAGCCGGTGCCCCCGGTCCGGGCGGCCGTGGTGGCCACCCCCGACCAGGCTGCCCGCCACCGTCTGCGGCGCGGCCGGTGACGCCGCCCGGGCCGGGACTCGCGCCCCGGCCCGGCCCGGGTGCGGCTGGGGTCGTCAGCGGGCGTCCTCGCCGGGCCGCCCGCCGGCCTGCCCGGCGACGTCCCGCAGTAGCCGGTCCAGCAACCCGGCCAGCACCGCCCGCTCGGCCGGGTCCAGCGCGCGGACCAGCCGCGCCTCGCGGCCGAGCACCTGGTCCACGGCTCGTTCCACGAGCGCGTGCCCGGCGGCGGTCAGGGTCACGATCACCGACCGACTGCCGTCGGCCGCGGCGGCCCGCCCGACCAGTCCCTCGCGCTCGGCCCGGGCGACGCGCTGCGACACCGCGCCCGCAGTGACCAGCGCGCGCTGCGCGATCTGGCGCGTGGTGAGCCGGTAGGGCGGCCCGGACCGGCGCAGCACGCTGAGCAGGTCGAGGGTCGCCGGGTCGACGCCGCAGTCCCGCAGCACCCGGCGCCGGTCGTCGGCCAGCAGCTTGGCCAGCCGCCAGATCGGGGTCACGATCTCGATCGACGACACCGGCACGCCGGGGCGTTCGCGCTGCCAGGCCGCGGCGATCTCGGCCGCCGGGTAGGCGGACGGGGAATCGAGCGGGTAACGGTCACCGCCGGCCACGTTCGCCCATCTCCTTCCCGAGGGAGTACGTTTAGATCTAAACATAGCCGACAGGGAGGGACTCGCGGTGGTTCGCAACGTGCTCATCACCGGCGCGAGCAACGGGATCGGGCGGGCCATCGCCGCCCGGTTCGCCGCCGGCGGCGACACCGTCGTCATCACCGGCCGCAACGCGGACCGGCTGCGGCAAGCGGCCGCCGACGTCGGTGCTCAGGGCGTGGTCTGCGATGCCGCCGACCTTGAGCAGGTCACGGCGCTCCGGGCCGGGCTGGCCGGCCGGATCGGGCCGGCCCTCGACATCCTGGTGAACAACGCGGGCGGCAACACCGATTTCGACCGTCCCGCGGACGAGGCCGGGACGAGATCAGGCGAGGCCGGGACGGGACCGGACGAGGCCGGGACGGGACCGGACGCGGCAGGCGCCCGCCGGGCCAGCCTGGAGCGTCTGGCCGCGCGCTGGCAGGCGAACCTGGACGCCAACCTGCTCAGCGCCGTGCTCACCACCGGGGCGGTCGCCGACATGCTCGCCCCGGGCGGGTCGGTGATCAGCATCGGCACGATCGGCGCCGAGCGCGGCGGCGGCTCGTACGGAGCCGCCAAGGCCGCCCTCGCGGCCTGGAACGCCGACCTGTCCGCCGACATCGGCCCCCGCGGCGTGACCGCCAACGTCATCTCGGCCGGCTACATCGCCGGCACCAACTTCTTCCGGGACCGGCTCACCAGCCAGCGCCGTGACACTCTGGTCGCGGCCACGCACGACAAGCGGGCCGGCCGGCCCGACGACATCGCCGAGGCGGTGTATTTCCTCGCCTCCCCGGGGGCCCGGCATATCACCGGCCAGACTATCCATGTCAACGGGGGCGCGTTCACGACGCGGTGAGCCCCGGGCCGGCGGCCGGCGGGGCCGGGGCGCCGCGGCCGGCCTGCGCGCCGGTCGCCGGCCGGGCCGGTGCGCCGCGCCCGGCTTACGCACCGGTGGCCAGCGTGGCCCCGGGCGCCGCGGCAGGGCCCCGGGCGCCGCGGCGGGGCCGCCGACGGGACCGGCACAGCTGTAATAGTGTAATTCCCGACGAGCACAGCGAGCCAGGCCGGGACGAAGGGGCCAGCCATGAACGATGCCGGACCAGCGGCGGACCGCGAGCCATCCGGCGGCAGCGGCCGCCTCGCCCAAGTGATCGCCACCCGCGGGGGCAAGGCGGCTCCCGAGGCCCCGTTCGTGATCGAGCACCGCGAAGCCCTGATCTACATGCTGTGCGAGGCGGCCGAGCTCGAGCACGGGATCATGTGCCAGTACCTGTTCGCGGCGTTCTCCCTCAAGCAGTCCGCCGCCGAGGGGCTGACCGAGGACGAGCTGGCGGCCGCGAACCGCTGGCGTCAGCGGATCCTGCACGTGGCCGCGCAGGAGATGCTGCACCTGGCGCTGGTGCAGAACCTGCTCACGGCGATCGGCGGGCCGCCGCACCTGGTCCGGCCGAACCTGCCGCAGCCCGCCGCCCACTACCCGGCCGGGGTCCAGCTGGCGCTGCTGCCGTTCGGCGAGCAGGCGCTGCGGCACTTCATGTTCCTGGAACGCCCGGAGGGCATGGACCTCGGCGACGCGGACGGGCTGGTCGCCGCCGGCCGGGCCGAGCCGTTGATGAGCGAGGGCGACATCGTGCCCCGGTCGCAGGACTTCGCCACGGTCGGGCACCTGTACCGGTCGATCGAGGCCGGCTTTGCCCGCCTGGCCGACAAGTACGGGGAGGAGTGGCTGTTCGTCGGCCCGCCGCGGGCTCAGGCCTCGGCGGAGCACTTCCGCTGGACCGACCTGGTCGTGGTCACCGACCTGGCCTCGGCGCAACGGGCGATCGACACGATCCTGGAGCAGGGCGAGGGCCCGCGCGGCGACTGGCGCAACGCCCACTTCGGCCAGTTCGTCGCCATTCTCGACGAGTACCGGCAGATGCGCGAGGCCAGCCCGGAGTTCGACCCGGTCCGGCCGGTCATCGCGGCCAACGTCCGCCCGCCGCAGCGCGACGTCGAGGTCCCGCTGATCACCGACCCGGTGACGGCCCGGGTGGCCGACCTGTTCAACGTGGGCCAGGAGATCCTGCTGCAGATCTTCGAGCGCTACTTCGCGCACACCGAGGAAACCGACGCGCAGCTGAAGGCCCTGGCCGACGCGACCATCCAGATGATGGTGGCGGTGCTCCAGCCGCTGGCCAACGTGATCACCACGCTGCCGGCCGGCCCCGGTCACGAGGGGAAGAACGCGGGCCCGAGCTTCGAGCTGTTCTATGAGGCCGACTACCTGCTGCCGCACCGTGAGGCGGCCTGGATCCTGCTGACCGAGCGGCTGGAGACCGCGGCCTCGTTCTGCGCTTCGGTCGGCGGCGACTGCGACCCGGCGGTGGCCGGCCGGCTGGAGCCGGTCATGTCCGCGCTGCGGGACATCGCGCGGTCCCTGGGCGCTCACCTGCCCCCCGGCCGCTCTCACGCCGAGCCCGCCGGGCCCGACCCGCAGGACATCGCCGCCCGGCTTGAGCGCGCCGGCGACCTGGCCGGGAAGGCCAGCGACGCCGCCGCCGACCGCGACCAAGACCTGGCCGCCGGGCTGGCCGACCTCGCCGGCATCGTCGGCCGGGCGCTCACCGCCGCCCCGGGCGGCCCGGACGGCGCGAGCGGCCCGGACGCTGCGAGCGGCCCGGACGGCGCGAACGGCCCGGACGGCGCGAGCGGCCCGGGTTACCTGAGCGACCTGGTGTGGGCGGCGGCGCAGGCGGCCACCCGGCTGCGGGCCCGCGCCGGCCAGGCCGGCCTGCCCGCGCCCGACCTGGCCGAGGCCACGGCGGCCCTGCAGAGCCTGGCCTGCGCGCTCGCGCCCGCACCGGAGCAGGCCGCCCGCCGGGCGCGGCTCTGGGAGCTCCAGGCCGGCCTGAAGCCCGGCATCCAGACCGCGAGGAACGGGCCTTACCTGGTCACGAACGTCCGGCAGCTGCGCGACCATCTCGGTGCGGACATCCCGGTCCCGCCCCAGGTGGCCCTGTGCCGCTGCGGCGGCTCCGCGACCAAGCCGTTCTGCGACGGCAGCCACGCCAGCAACGGGTTCACCGACGCGAAGGACCCCCGACGGGTGCCCGACCGGCTCGACTCCTATCCCGGCGTGACCCTGACCGTCCTGGACAACCGCGGCACCTGCCAGCACTCCGGGCTGTGTACCGACCGGCTGGCCACGGTGTTCCGGGCCGGGCAGGAGCCGTTCGTCGCGCCGAGCGGCGCCCGCATGGACGACATCGTCTCGGCCGTGCGCGCCTGCCCGTCCGGGGCGCTGAGCTTCGCTGCCGACGGCCAGGCCGCGCGGGGCCAGACCGACTGGGGCGGCTCGCGCGAGCCCGCGATCGAGGTGAGCCGGGACGGCCCGTACCGGGTCACCGGCGGGATCGACCTGACCGACGCCGACGCGGCGGACGTGGCCAGGAACCAGGGCGCCTCGCGCGAGCACTACGCGCTGTGCCGGTGCGGGCACGCGCAGAACAAGCCATTCTGCAGCGGCATGCACTGGTACGTCGGCTTCACCGACCCGGTGGCCGACCCGGCGCGCGAGCCGACGCTGTACGAGTGGGCCGGCGGGCGGCCGGCGCTCACCCGGATGACCCGCCTGTTCTTCGGCAAGCACGTGCCCGGCGATCGGCTGCTGGCCCCGCTGTTCGCGCAGCTGCCGCCCGGCGTGCCGGAGGCCATGGCGGACTGGCTGGGTGAGGCGTTCGGCGGCCCGGCCTCCGGCGGCGACGGGCCGACCGGGTACCCGGGCGTGATGGCCCCATTCCTGCCCAATGGCCTGAACGCTGAGCAGCGCGGCCGGTGGGTCAGCCTGCTGGGCCTGGCCGCGGAGGAGGCCCGCCTGCCGGCCGACCCGCCGCTGCGCGCGGCGCTGGCCGCCTTCGCCGAATGGCATGCGGGCACGGTCCCGGCGGCCGGACAGCCCGTGCCGCGCTGGGACTGGGGCCCGGCCGGGCCGCCGGCCGCCGCCGCAGAGCCGGCCGCGGCGGACGCCGGCCCGGCCGCGGTGACCCTGCCCGGGCCCGGCCAGCCGGTCAGCTTCGCCGCCCATATCAAGCCGCTATTCCGGGAACGGGACCGGCAGTCGATGAGCTTCGCGTTCGACCTGTGGTCCTACGAGGACGTGACGGCGCACGCCGCGGGCATCCTGGCCCGCCTGCGCGACGGGTCGATGCCCTGCGACGGCGCCTGGCCGGCCGGCCGGATCGAGGCGTTCGAGCGCTGGACCACCGCGCAGATGCCGCCCTGACCGGCCGGGCCGGGGGTCAGCCGCCCGGCCGGGGCGCGAGAACCGCCTGGGTCTGGGTGGTCTCGCCGACCGGCCGGCCGGAGTCGTCGGTCAGGTCGGTCCGCACCACGATGAACGAGCGGCCCACGTGCAGCGGCCGGGCGCTGGCGTGCAGCGTTCCCTCGGCGACGCCGCGGTAGAAGTGCGTCGCCGATTCCACGGTGGCGGTGCCCGCGCCGGGCGGCAGGTTCAGGAACGCGCAGATGGCCCCCACGTTGTCGGCGAGCGACATGACCGCCCCGCCGTTCATCGCCCCGCCGGTGGTGCAGAGCCCGGGTGACCAGCGCAGGCTGCCGCGGACCAGCGACGGCGCCGCCTCGTCCAGGGTCATGCC
>Ga0335078_10013368_pt1 | contig 12165 bp, 8 predicted proteins | sample Lox_Sample_32_FD_206711 | JGI IMG/M metagenome (GOLD analysis project Ga0335078, IMG submission 206711) | Soil microbial communities from Loxahatchee National Wildlife Refuge, Florida, United States - Lox_Sample_3.2 | ecosystem: Environmental > Terrestrial > Soil > Wetlands | place: USA: Florida... | reverse complement strand
GCCAGATAAGCGATGCCCGGGGTGGTGGTGACGCCGGCAAAATCGGTGCGAACGCAATGGCGCGCAAGTCCGCCGGCTATCAGCGATGCCATCCACGGTCCGGATTCGCGGGTGTCCATGCCGATAACGACGTGCTTCTCGCGCCCGGAGCCGGCGATCCACTCCCCGAGAGCCACGCCCGTGGCATAAATTGTCTTTTCGTCGAGTGGGTGTTCGCCGGCAATTCCACGAATGCCGTCGGTCCCGAACAAAACGCGGGCCATCGATCAGTTGTCTTCCTTTGAAGTGCTTCTTTGCACGGTCAGTTTGAAGCCTACCCGGCCCTGGCCGCTGGGCTGCACCTGGGGATCGCCTGTAAAAACGTGCACCTGCCCGCCCCGCTCCCCTATGATACCGGTGAGGTCAATCGGATCGGTCTGAACGTGCGACACGAGGGCCACATGGCTCTCCGGTCCGGTGACACGCAGCGTGGGTGGCTGAAACTCGGTGCTTGCGAGCCGGTAGCCTGGGGGGAGCTGGCCTGAGTAACGCGCTTCAATTGCAATCTCACGGGCAATGAGCCGGTCGAAAGTGAGCCGCACCTGCGCTGGAATGGCGCGGGAAAAACTGACCCCAAGTGGAAGACTTGTATTGGCTGCGGTGATGTCGAACGTTCGCTCGCCAGGACCCTGAACATGCGCAAAATCCAGGACTACGCTGACCGCTGCCAGATTCTCATGCTGCAGGCGGCGCGATGGCCCTCGCAGTTCGAGGGTCACGGTTTCCGGGATACCGGAGCTGATTTCCAAACCGTCACCCAATTCCTTGTAGCGAACCTGCGCGGAGACGGACGCAGCGGTTTCCGAGTCATGGCCCAGCGCCACCCACAACGCGATCGCCAGTCCCAGTGCCAGCAACTTCCAGCCAATGTTCTCCGTAAAAAGGCGCTTCACGGGATCTCCACCGTCTCCGCCCGGCTTTCTCGCGTCCCGGTTTCGGCCCCGCGGAGGTCGCGCGCCGGATGGCGGCTATTGAGAATCTCGCGCACCCGGTCTGGCTTGACGTCCTGTTCTATCTCGCCGTAGGCAGCAACCGAAATTCGGCCTCCGCCCTCGGATACGACGATCGAAAGGCAGTCGGCTTCCTCCGTGATTCCAATGGCCGCCCGGTGTCGGGTCCCGAGTTGTGAGGAAAGCGCGGGATTCGTGGTTAGCGGGAGGAAACATGCCGCGGCAGCGAGGCGGTCGCCCTGGACAATAATCGCGCCATCGTGCAGGACGCCGCCTTTCTGGAAAATGCACATGATCAGATCTCGCGACAGACGCGCGTCGACGGCAACCCCGCTCTCAACGAACGTCCGCAGACCGATGTTGCGCTCGACAACGATCAAACCGCCGGTGCTCTGCTGCGAGAGTTGCATCACCGCGAGAATGATTTCTTCGTTCAGTTCGCGCCGTTCCATCGAGCCGGAGCCGAAACCGCGCCAGCGCCCAAGGCGCGCCAGGACACGGCGCAGTTCGGACTGGAACATCACGATGAGCGCGAAGATTGTGTAGGGGGCCAGACCGGCGAGAATAGTGCGCAGCAGATCGAGGCGGAGGGCCGCCGCGATCAGGTACACCATCACAAGAATGGCCACGCCCACGAGCACCGGCGCACTGCGCCTGCCCCGAACCATCAGAATGAACTGATACAAGACAAAAGCGACAGCGAGGATATCCAAAACCGACACGACGGTCAACTGGGGCAGCAGACCCGTGAACGTGGACAGCACTCCCACCATGCGCTGCCATTGTATCGCTTGTAACCCTTATCCCTGTTGTTCCTTGGCCTTCTCGAATTTCAGTGCAGCGGAATTCATGCAGTAGCGGAGGCCAGTTGGTTTGGGGCCGTCCGGGAACACATGGCCGAGATGGGCGTCGCAGGCGGCGCATAGCACCTCGGTGCGCTCCATGAAGTGACTCCTGTCACGCGTAGTGCGCACATTTTCATCCGTCACGGGCGCGGTGAAGCTGGGCCAACCCGAGCCCGATTCGAATTTGTCATTGGAACGAAAAAGGGGTGTACCGCAGCACACGCACCGATACGTGCCGGGCTCGTGATTGTCCCAGTAGCGGCCGGTGAAGGCGGGCTCGGTGCCCTTCTGACGGGCGACTGCATATTCTTCGGGCGAAAGCTGTGCGCGCCACTCGGCGTCGGTTTTCTCCACGCGATTCGGCATGCCTTATAGGATGCGCGGAAACGGTTTTTGTTGCCAACTCGATCGGGCCGTGGTGAAAACGCGTTCCGACCCATTTTCCAGACGGGCTACAGCCTTGGTTGTCACTCTCAGTTTGCTCGGAGCGGTCGGCCAGACTCGTATAGCGCGATGCGCGCGCGCACGCCCTCGGCCAACTGGCCCTGACCATGATCTGTCGCGAGTTGCAGGGCCTTGCGGGCCGTCTCAACCGCGCGTGGGAACTGGCCGGTTTCGGCGTAAGCGGCGGCCAGCGTGTCCTCAAGGGCGGCGTCCTGAGAATCTGTCAACTCGGCCGCCCGTTCCGCCAGCCGCACGGCCTCGGCGCCGTTCCGAAGCGAGGCGTTTTCATCTGTCGCCAGAAGCTGCGCCAGCCGATTCAGTGCCAGGACATTATCAGGCTGGCTGGTCAGCGATTTACGCCACTCCACGACTGCGTCGGAAGGCCGTCCGAGTTGTGCCCACGCAACGCCCATGTGATAGTGCGCCTCCGCCGAGTTCGGATCGTCTTCCAGCGCTTTGGTCAGGTGCTGCAGCGCTTCTTCTGTGCGCCCCTGCATGGCCAATGCGGCGCCGAGATTGGTCTGAATTCCGGAATCGCCGGGAGCCAGCCGCGCCGCGCTTTCGAGATGGGCAATCGCTTCGTTCACTTTCCCAGTACTCGCCAGCGCCATGGCGAGGTTCATCTCCATGGCGGCGTCTCGCGGGTTTAGCCTGACCGTTTTCTCGAACCAGGGAATTGCCTCATCCGCTCTTCCGGCGCGCGAAAGGAACGCCGCAAGCCGCCCTACGATCAGCGGATTCCCGGGTTCGATCTCCGCCGCGCGGCGGTAATGATCGAGTGCGGCTTCCGGCCGGCCCGTTTCCGCCAAAGCGATGCCCAGATTCACGTGTGCGCGCGCGTCGTCCGGATCGAGTTTGAGCGCTTTTTCCCACTCTGGGATTGCTGCCTCGTAATTGTGCTCCTGCGACAGTTTGAATGCCACATCAAACTGCGTATAGAAATCCACAGCGGGCACGTCGATCTTCATCAGCCCATTAGGCGGAATGTTCACGAACTCGGGAATGTTCACCGCGCGATTGGCCGCCGTGGCGTTCTCCACCAGAATGGCCGGGCTGTCGTTGCCGCTCTCGTCAATGTGCGTCAGGTACATCTGCGTGTACGGCGAACGGCTCTTCGATGAGAACACCATCCACCGCCCGTTGGGCGAGAAGCTGTGCCAGGAATTCATCAACGACGTGTTACAGCGCATTAGCCGTGCAATGCCGCCCGCCGCCGGAACAATGTAAAGCTGGCTGTCCGGCCGCATGAGCTGTCCGTTCCGGCACCGAACAAACACAATCCATTTGCCGTCCGGCGAGACCTTCGGAAACGTGTTGCTCAGGCCGTTCTCCGAAGCCCCCTCAATTCGTTGCGGCACGCCGCCGCGGCCGCCGTTGAACGGGACGCGATACAGATCGTACTGAATCTGTATCTCTCCCGGATCATTGGCGAACAACGCGGGCTTCCAGCCTTCTGGATATGGGTCTTTTTCAGGAGCCCGCGCGAACACCACGTACTTGCCATCCGGACTCCACACGCCATCGGCCTGCGCGTAGCGCGGATCGTCAGCCCCCCCCAGTGGTTCCACTTCCCGAGTGGCCCGGTTGTATGAGACCATGATCCCGCGCGTCGGATAGAAGACCTGCAGGAAGCGGTAGTCCTTGAAATTCATCACGTAGTAGGTGGTGCGCAGCGTTGCCTTCGGCCCGCTCAGACGCGTGAGCACGTAACGTCCGTCGGGCGACACCTGCGACATGAACCCCACGCGGTCCTTCGCGGTCTCTTCCTCGTACTTCGGCTTCCACGAGATCATGTCCGAGGTGCGTATGGCCATTTGCGGCTTCACGTCTGCCAGCGCGTAGAGCCCCTTGTCGTTCCCGGGCCCGTCCAGATCCATGCCCAGCGTTTTTCCGTCGTTCGAGAACGAGTGGCAGTTTGCGCAGGTTCGCATGCCAGTGAGGACCAACCGGCTGCTCGTGTCCGCGGGGTTGCGCAGCCGCCAGGCGATCAGCGGGATGGCGGTAGCGGCCAGAGGTTTTATGATGCCTTTCTCCGTCTCAGACGGCATAAGCGGGACATCGCGATAAAAGATCGGCGCGCCGACCGGGTCTTTCGAAATGCGGATGGTGACACTGGCGCGGGAGTTTGGGCCGGAGATCGTGATGGTGGCGCCGCCGAAAACAGAGCTTTTCCGGATAGCTTCCCAGACGGCCGGCTCCGGTTTCCAGGTATGCGAGGCGGCCTGCTGCGGCGTTAGCTCTGGCGGCTTGTTCGTGTCGGAGACGGCGCGCGGGTCGATCTCGCCGACTTGCATGAGGGGGCCAGGCGTGACCACGTTGGCGGAGCCGTTGGCGAAGCGAACTTCGATCCGGAACTCGTGGGCAGCCGGGTCGTCGTCGCGCCAAAGAAATGTCGGAGCAGGGAAGTCCGGCGGAAAGATGGAGCCCTCCAGCGGATAATCGATGATCAGTCCGGCCGGACGCTCAGCCGCCAGCCGTCCGACGAGAGCTGCTCCAGCCAGCACCACACCCGCCGCAGCGAGCCATCGAATTCGCTTCGATCCCATTGGTTGAAAAGACCCAAGTGCACGTCGATGGCCTGTCTCACGCCAGAGCCAGCTTGTTGATTCCGCTTAGCGGGACGGGGAAGCGGCGCACGTCGCGCACGCCCGTGGTGGGGCATATTCATCAGTGCTGGCCCGATTCGCTGAGTCCCGCCTTCGCCAGCATGGCCAGAAACTGCTCGCGTGTTCGCATGTCAATGGCGGTCGCAACCAGTTTCCCTTCGCGATCATAGGCGAAGGTTTTGGGAATGCCATTGACGAAAAACCGCGCACTCACCTTTCCGCCGGGATCGAGCAGCACCGGGTACGGAACGCGCTGATCGCGGATAAACGGAGCCACTTTGTCCCCAGTTTCGTCAGTGACGCCCAGCACCACCAGTCCCCGGCTCGCATACCGGTTGTATAGTTCGCCGAGCGTGGGTAGCTCTTTACGGCAGGGCGGACACCATGTAGCCCAGAAGTTCAGCAGCACCACGTGGCCTCGCAGGCGGCTCAGTCTCCACGGCTTCCCCTGGAGGTCGGTGAGCGTGAGGTCGGCTGCCGCGCGTTGCCCGTCTTCGTCCTCCAGCTTGCGGCGAGCCTCGCGGTACGGTGCTGCATCAAGGGACACCTCAACGCCCTCGTAAGCCGCAAGCTGCGCCAGTTCAATGTAGGGTCCCGCGGGATCGGAATCACTGTTCGGCTGCGGCTGTTCCGCCAAGGCGTCCGCGAGCGCATCAGCAACTTGCTGCAGCGTCTGATGGCCGGGATCTCCCTCGGTGGCGAGCGAGGCAAGCGCGACAGCGAGGCGTACCTTCGTTTGATCCTTTGGAAGGTGGCGAATGCGGAAGGCCAGTTGGGCGGTGGCGGCGCTTCGTTCGGAATCGGGCAGCTTCCGCAACCCCTTCAACTGATTGGTGATAGACTGCTCCTCCGGGTTGGCGGGCGGTCCCGCCGCCTGGGCGCATAACGAAACGAGAGCGAGCCCGGAGCAGAGAAAAAGACACGCCTGAGACCGCATATCGTTCTGCCATTCTAGCGCGCGCCTTTCGTGTCTCGGGTCGCGTCACTTTGGATCATTGCGCCATAACTTTCGCGAGACCCGCAGTATTGGAATCATGCTCTCCAATCGGCCGGGGACGTTCGCTTCGCACTTCGGCCCCTGCGCCGTTCGCCGGGATTTGCATTTGTGGCTATTGTCGTGCACGCCCTGGGCATCGGCGCGAACCGCGCGGTCTTCTTCGAGGTCGGAGATCCGCCTTGACTACAATCCCTCGAGCGAGCGCATGACGCACGGCTGCCCCGCCACACCTCTCGGCCGAATGCTTAAGCCGGGACAACGCAGATGTCCCAGGCATGCGGACGTGGTGGTGCTGTGCCAGGTTCGCCCGAGAGCGAATCGGAAGGACGGCACCGACGCGCCTGAAACCGGCCGTTCAAAACGGTATTATGTTCCAAAGGGTTTCGGACATCATCCGGCGTCCAGGCGGATCGCGCGCCGTGTGCGCAGTGTCCGGCACGGGCATGATCCAGGAAATTGCTTACTATTCGCGAATGATGCTGAGCATCCGGCAACTGCTGCGGCAGCCGGTGTTGACCGATCCTATCGGCGTGCTGCGATGGAACCTGGAGCACCGCGAGGAGCACTTTCTCGATCTGGCGCGACGCATCGTTTTCTCGAATCCCCGGCAGCCGTATTACGAGTTGTTTCGGGTGGCGGGATGCTCTGCGGGAGATCTGGCGGCCGAAGTCGGGAGTAACGGACTGGAACGCACCCTCGAGAAACTCTGCGCCGCCGGGGTTTATCTCAGCCACGACGAGTTCAAGGGCACGACCCCATTGATTCGCGGCGGGCGCGAGATCCCGTGCGGACCGGAAGCGCTGCTGAATCCGCTGGTGCGCGGTGGTATGGTGAGCTCGAGCAGCGGAAGCCGCAGCCGCGGCACAAGGACCCGGAAAAGCACGGAATTCCAGGTCTACCGGGAAGTGCACCACCACTTGCTGTGGCGCGAATTCGAACTGGCCGAACGGACCGCGGTGCAGGTGTGCCCGATCCTACCCTCGGCTACCGGCCTCGGAAACAATCTGCGGCGCATCCGCTGCGGCCAGAAGCCCGCCAAATGGTTCGCGCAAAGCGGCCACTGGCGCGATGAGGGCCACTACCGTCTGGTAACTCACTGCATTGTGCGCTCAGCGCGATTGATGGGCGCCGCCCTGCCACTGCCGGATTACCTTCCCGAAAACGACTTCTCGCCCGCCGCGCGTTGGATCGCCGAACAAAAAAAGGCAGGGCATCCCTGCGTGATGGTCGGGTTCGTCAGCCCGGCGGTGCGCGTCGCCTCGGCCGCGCGGGACGCTGGGCTGGACATCGCGGGAACACTTTTCCTGGTTGGCGGGGAAGCTCTGACCGACGCGAAGCGAGCGGCCATCGAAGCGGCCGGGTGCGAAGCTTATCCGCGATATGTAGTCTCTGAAGTAGGGTCGATCGGAAGCGCGTGCCGGCGCATGCGAACCGGCAACAGCGTGCACGTGCGCCGCGATGCGGTCGCTGTGATCAGCCGCCGGCGGCGCGCGCCACTTTCCGACATCGAGGTGAACTCGCTGATGTTCACCAATCTGCTCCCGTTCGCCGCGCGGTTTCTGATCAACGCCGAGATGGACGACGCGGGCAATCTGGAACCAGTGGCGTGCGATTGCGAATTCGGGCGCGTCGGGCTCAATTTGCGCATCGCAGATATCTATAGTTACGGCAAGCTCACCGGCCAGGGAATCACGCTGATGGGAGGCGATATCGTACGCATACTCGAAAAAGCGCTGCCGCAGCGCTTCGGCGGTGCACCGGGCGATTACCAGCTTGTCGAGTACGATGGCGCCCGGCAGGCCCAACTTGAATTGCGCATTAGTCCGCGCGTAGCCGCCGGATCGCCCTCTGGAGTGCGCGACTTCCTGCTCGGTGAGATTCGTGGCTGCTATGGTGGCGCCCTGGCCTCGCGCCTTTGGACGCATTCGGGCGGTTTTGAAGCGGTCATCGCCGAACCATTCGCGACACGCAGCGGAAAGGTGCTTTCGCTGCACCTGCTCGGAGCGAAAGGGGAGTCCGGCCGTGCTGCGTAGAACATTTCTTACCGTGCCCGCTTTGGCCGCCGTGGGCGGCCTCCTTTCCTGCAGGAAGCACCAGGCGGCATCGCCGCGCATGAAGCTGCGAGTGGCCACGTCCCATAACCTTTCCATGTGCCCGTTTTATCTGGCTTACGAATCGGGGTACTTCACGGAAGCGGGTTTCGACATCGAGGTGGTCAAGGACCTTGGCACCGGACAGTCGATGCCGCTGCTGGCCGGCGGGAAACTGGATGTAAGCCTCGGCGTGCTAGGGCCGGCGGTGGTCAACGCAGTCGGCCGGGGCGCTCGCGTGCGAGTGGTGGCCGCTCGCGAGGTGCTGTCACCCGGCTGCGGCACGGTTAACACAATCTTCGTCAATCGCAAGGCCTTCCCCCACGGCATCCGTGAGATGCGCCAGCTCCGGGGGGCTCGTATCGGCATCGGCAACTCCGGAACCTGGTCTAAGTTTGCGCTGGACACCCTGTTGCAACACGAGGGCATGCGGCTGAGCGACGTCGTTGTGCTGAAGATGCGCGACACCGACAAAGTGGTCGCGTTGCACGGAGGGGCAATCGAGGCGTTCCTGTCGTCTCAGGGCGACTTGAACCCCGAACTGCGGCCGTTGGGATTAGTGGCCGGGCCTGGCCTCGGGAGTCTGCTGCCAAACTTCCAGTATTCTTATATTTTCTTCGGAAGCCGTTTGCTGGACGGTCCCGTTGAACCGGGCGCACGGTTTCTGCGTGCTCACTTCCGCGGCGCCAGGGACTATCTGGAAGGCAGGACCCCCCGGTTCCTCGAAGATTATGCGAAGCTGAATAATCTGGATTCAAAATTGCTCCGCGAGGCCTGCCGAGCCTCGTTTGAGAGGGACGGGACCATCCACCCTGATGACATGCGGCGATACACCGCATGGCTGGCTGAGCAGGGAATGTGCCCCGCCAACGTGGACATCGCTGCCTACGTAGACACACGATTTCTGGAAGCTGCCCGGAGAATGAGTTGAACTCGATAACTTCACCCGTACGAGAGAACCCCTGTTACTGGCTCCACGCCACGTTCCTGCTATGTTTGCTCACGGCTCAATCGCTCGCGCAGTCCCCGCCATCGGGCTCCATTGAGGGCACCATCACCGATTCCTCGGGACAAACGGTGGCCGGCGCCGGCGTTCGCGTGGTCGAGGTCTCCACCAACGCGGAACGTGAGGTGAGCAGCGACCAGGAGGGACGTTTCCTGGCGGCGGACCTTCCGCTGGGCACGTATTCGTTGTACGCCACCCACGGCGGATTTCAGGTCTTCCGCATGGACGGCTTGAAAGTGGAGGCAGGCCGCACGGTGCGCGCTGACGCGGAGTTGAAAATCGGCCCCAGCAGGGAAACGGTTGCGGTCACCGCCACGGCGCAGCCGGTGGATACGGAGTCCGCCGCGTGGGCGGACGTCGTCAGCCAGCAGCAGCTTGCCTCATTGCCGCTTAACGGACGGGACATCTTCGATCTGGCCTCACAGCAGGTCGGCGTGCAAACGCCGGCCAGTGCCGAGACCGCCATCAACACCGGACTCGGCATCCACATCTCCGTGAATGGTTCCCGTCCCAGCGAAAACGCGTTTCGGCTGGATGGGATTTACATTAACGATGCCGGCGGCTCTGCCCCGGCGAGCGCCGCGGGCTATCTTCTCGGTCTGGAAGCCATCGCCGAACTGAACGTGGTTACCGCGCCCTTCAGCGCCGAATACGGCCGCACCGACGGCGGTGTGATCACTGCCGTGTCGAAATCGGGAACCAACGAATTCCATGGGGCGTTGTACGAATACGTTCGCAACAGCGATTTCGATGCCAAAAACTTTTTCGACGCACCGGGGCCGATCCCGGCGTTTCGTCGAAACCAGTTCGGTGGCTTATTCGACGGGCCGCTCCTCAAAGATAAACTGTTCTTCCTGGTTAACTACGAGGGAATCCGGATCGCCTCCAACGATACGCAGACCATTGTCACGCCCGACGCCGGGGCCCGAACCGGCTTGTTGCCGGTGAACGGCGTCGTGAAGCAAATCACCGTCTCGTCCAGGATCCTGCCATATCTGTCCCTGTTCCCGTTGCCCAATGGCGCCGACCTTGGAAACGGGACCGGCAACTACAGCGCGCCGGTTCCCAGCGGCACGCGCGAAGATTTCGTCACCGGGAAACTGGATTACGTGGAGAGCCAGCGCTGGCGCTTTAACACCCACTATACGTTTGACAATGCGCATTCCAACACAGGCGACGCGTTCGGTGTCTGGACTTACCTTGGCGTGTCGCACGACAACCTGGTGCAGGCTGAGGCGCAGTTTGTGCCGTCGGCGAATACCGTTGAGGAGTTTCACGCTGCGTTCAGCCAGATCCGCAACGAGAGCGACGCCTCTGCCCCGGCGGACGACGCGGTGGACGCCTTCGTGCCGGGCCAGGGGGTGGGCGAACTACAGGTCACCGGTTTGAGCACTTTCGGAGGAAACACCGCCCGGAACACCCCGAATTACTTTGCGCTGAGCGACGGTCAGTTCAGTTATTCGCTGATCAGAATCGCGGGCGCGCACAAAGTTACGGCAGGGGCCACTTTCGACCGCATTTTCCTTGATGAAGTCGGCCAGTTGGACGCCGCCGGTTACTACCAATTCACCTCTCTCCAGAGCTTCCTAACCGCGCAGGCCGCCAAGCTCAGCATTCTCGCGCCGGGTTCCAACACGCTGCGGCATTGGCGCATGGAGGAGTTCGCCGGATACGCGCAGGACGATGTTCGCATCAGCCGGCGACTCACCATCGGGGCAGGCGTGCGTTACGAGACGGCCACCGTCCCCGCCGAGCGCAATGGACAATTGAGCTCTCTCCCCGACCCACTCACCGACACGAGCGCTACCGTGGGCGGCTCTCTCTACATCAATCCTTCGAAGCTGAATTTCGCCCCCCGCGCATCGCTTGCCTGGGATCCGTCGGGCAACGGACGCACGGTGGTGCGGGCCGGCGGCGGCATTTTCTACGATCTGCTCGGAACGCGAGAGTTGCTGGAGGCCGGATTGTACATGCCCCCGTTCTTCGAACGGTATGTGATCAGTAAACCCTCGTTTCCGAATGCCCTGAGCGCCATTGGCCCCAGCACCGGACCCGTCGCCGTCCAGATGCTCGCCTACCGCCCGAACCAGCCATACGTTATTCAGGACCAGGCGGTGGTGGAACACCAATTCGGCCGCAGTATCGTCGGACAGATTGGCTACGCAGGATCGAGGGGTATTCATCTGGAAGGGGTAGTGAACAATGCCAACACACCGGTGCCGCAAACCCTTCCCAACGGGCAGCTCTACTTTTCGGCAGGAGCACCGTTGCAGAACCCAGCGTTTTCGTCGATTTCTATCCGGGAGCCTTCCTTCAACTCCTTCTACCACAGCCTGAATGCGGGATTGCAGATGACGATTCAAAAGAACCTGTTCGTGCAGAGCAAGTTCACCTGGAGTAAGTCCATCGACGACGTTTCGGCAGCCGTCCTCGCCGACTTTTTCTCGAATTCGAGCGTGCCGAACTTCTATGAGATCCGCCAGAACCGAGGGCAGTCGGATTTCAATTGCCCTTTTGTCTTTGCCACCAACTTCATTTATGACCTGCCACACCCCGCGTTCCGCACGGCTAAACAGGTGTTGGGCGGTTGGCAACTGGATGGGACCTTCCAGGCCCAATCCGGCAACCCCTTCAGCCCGACGGTGGGCTTCGATAACGCTAACCTGGGTGGTTCGTCGAGCGCGGGATCGGAGCGGCCGAACCTTGTGCTCGGACAGCCCCTTGTGCTGGGCGGCCCTCAGCAGTATTTCAATCCGCTGGCTTTCTCGCTGCCAGCCGCCGGAACATTGGGCAATCTGGGCCGCAATGTTCTGCTGGGGCCGGGGCTGGTCATGCTGAATTTGGCGTTGGACCGGACGTTCCGGATGAGCGAGAAGCACGTGGTTCAGCTCCGCGCTGAAGCGTTTAACATTGCCAACCATCCGAATTTCCAGATCCCGTCGGGGACGACTCTGTTCGACAGCACGGGTGCGCGTCTGGGAGGCGTGGGGCAGATTACAGCCACGACGACCTCCTCACGACAGATCCAGGTTTCGGCGCACTATTCATTCTGAGCGTCACGTTTGCTGGCAAAGTAAGGCACGCTGTGGACGTAGGCGAAGTGGGCTCAGTTTGTTGAAACTGACCCACTACCAATAAGTAGGTAGTGGGTCAGTTTGGATTTCGTCCCTCTTGACATCGGACGATGA
>Ga0335078_10013365_pt1 | contig 12167 bp, 9 predicted proteins | sample Lox_Sample_32_FD_206711 | JGI IMG/M metagenome (GOLD analysis project Ga0335078, IMG submission 206711) | Soil microbial communities from Loxahatchee National Wildlife Refuge, Florida, United States - Lox_Sample_3.2 | ecosystem: Environmental > Terrestrial > Soil > Wetlands | place: USA: Florida... | reverse complement strand
CTGGAGATGACGCCGGCGCACCGGCTGTGGTTGCGCTCCGGGCGTTATTCGCAGGAAATTCTCGACCGGGATCTTCAGTCGATCCGCGATTTGTACCAGTCCAACGGTTTTCGCGACGCGGATATTTCGGCGAAGGTCGACGATGACTACAAGGGAATTCACGGGCATCTGCTGGTGACGCTTGAGGTGAAGGAAGGTCCGCAGTGGCTGGTGCATAAGCTGACCATTGAGGGCGCCCCGGAATCGGATCTGCCGTATCTGCACCTGGTGCTGGAATCGAGCGAGGGCGAGCCGTTCAGCCAGGCAAACGTGGCTGCGGATCGCGATGCGATCCTGACCTACTACTTCAACAACGGCTATCCCGACGCGACTTTTGACTGGAGCGAATCGCCGGCGGCGGACAATCGCGTGGACCTGACCTACACGATCAGCACGGGGAAGCGCGTATACGTGCGTAGCGTGATCGTGCGAGGCCTGAGCACCACGCGGGAGTCGCTGCTGGACAGCCGCATCGCGCTTCAGCCCGGCGATCCGATTTCGCAGAGCGTCATCGCGGCGAGCCAGCAGAAGCTGTACGACCTGGGCATTTTTTCGCGCGTCGCGACCGCGGTCCAGAATCCGGATGGCGACGAAGACAGCAAGTACGTGCTGTTCGACGTGGACGAAGCCAATCGCTATTCGTTCAATGCCGGAATCGGCGCGCAACTGGGGCGCATCGGGGCGGGCGTCACCACCTTCGACGAGCCGGCGGGAACCACGGGATTCGTGCCGCGCGTTTCGCTCGGCATCAGCCGGCTGAACCTGTTCGGGGAGGGCCGGACGCTCAGCTTGCAGACGCGGTTTTCCACCATCGAGCAGCGCGCGCTGTTGAGCTACACTTTGCCGCAATTTTTGGGCAACGAGAACCTCACGGCGACCGTTTCGGGCCTGTTCGACAATTCGCGCGACATCCGTACCTTCGCCGAACGGCGCTGGGAAGCCTCGGCGCAGCTTGCCGAGCGGCTGACGCGCGCCAACAGCATCCAGTACCGGATGACTTTCAGGCGCGTCACGCTAAATGACATTGCGATCTCGCCGGAGCTGATCCCGCAACTTTCGCAGCCCGAGCGCGTGGGCATGATTTCGACCACCTTCATCCAGGATCGCCGCGACGATCCCGTCGACTCGCATCGCGGCATCTACAACACGGTGGACGTGGGCATCGCGCTGAAACAGCTCGGATCCGAGACCGAGTTCACGCGCGTGCTGTTGCGCAACTCGACCTATCATCCCATCGGCAAGGACGTGGTTCTGGCGCGATCGCTTCAGTTCGGCTGGATTCAACGGCTTGCGGGATTGCCGGAGATTCCGCTGGCGGAGCGCTTTTTCGCGGGCGGCGCCACGTCGAATCGCGCGTTCCCCGACAATCAGGCGGGTCCGCGCGACCTCGAAACCGGATTTCCGCTGGGCGGCAACGCGCTGCTAATGCATTCGACCGAGCTGCGCTTTCCGCTGTTCGGCGAGAACGTGGGCGGCGTGCTGTTCCACGACATGGGCAACGTGTATTCCGAGATCCAGGACATCAGCTTCCGGTTCCGCCAGGAAAACATCCAGGATTTCAATTACATGGTGCAGAGCGTGGGGTTCGGAATCCGGTACAAGACGCCGATCGGGCCGATCCGCCTGGATCTCAGCTTCAGTCCGGATTCGCCCAGGTTCTACGGATTTCAGGGCACCTTCGATCAACTGCTGGCCGGCACGGGAGTACAAACCAACCAGCGGATCAACATTTTTCAATTTCATTTTTCCTTGGGGCAGACGTTCTGATGCGACTCTTCGCGCTGGCCATGATGATTGCACCCGTGCACGCGGCGGTGCTCGACCGCATCGCGGTGACCGTGGGCCGGCAGGTGATCACGGAGAGCGATGTGGTGCGCGATTTGCGAGTGGCGGCGTTCCTGGATCACAAGCCGGTGGACCTGAGCGCGGTCTCCAAGCGCAAGGCCGCGGATCGGCTGGTGGATCAGCTCCTGATTTTGCAGGAGGCCGCGTTCAGCCGCGTTCCGCTGCCCTTGCGCGGGGACGCCGTGAAAATGGCCGGCTCGGTAAAGGCGCAGTATGGCGCCGGTTATGACGCGGCGCTGGGCCAGTATGAAATCACCGAAGACGATGTGATCGATCATCTGCTCTCCGGGCTGCGTGCGCTGCGCTACACGGAGCTGCGCTTCCGCCCGGAGGTCCAGATTTCGGAGGACGACCTGCGCGACTTTTATTTCACCCTCAGCCAGGAATGGAAGCAGAAAGGCGAAGCGAACATCCCCACGTTTGAAGCCAGCCGCGACGAGCTCGAAAAACTGCTGACCGAGCAGCGCACCTCCGAGGCTTTGGACCGCTGGCTGGGCGCGCAGCGCACCGAAACACGGATTCGATATCGGGAGCAGGCGTTTCAATGAGACGGCGGATGCTCATCGCGTGGCGCATTGGGGCCGTGGCGGCGGTCGCGCTGCTAATGTGTCTCATCGCCGCGGTGTTGGTGGTCCGCAGCGCATGGTTTGGGGAAAAGATTCGCGAACGCATCGCGGATGAGATCCAGAAATCGCTCGGCGCGCGCGCGGAGCTGGGGAGCTTCCGCTTCGATTGGGAGCGCCTGGTGGCGACCGTCTCGCCGCTGGTGATCCATGGAACCGAGCCGGCGGGTGAAGCGCCGCTGTTCCGGGCCGATTCAGTGAGCCTGGGGCTGCGCGTGATCTCCATGCTGGAGCGCAAAATCGATCTGTCCTGGCTGCGCATGGAGCGGCCGGCGGTGCGTATCGTTTTTTACGCCGACGGGTCGAACAATCTTCCCGCTCCGCGCCGAGGGAAGGCATGGAATGAAGATCTGCTCGACCTCGCGGTGCGGCGCTATGACATCGACGACGGCGTCCTCGATTACGACGGCCGCACGATTCCGCTCGAGCTGCACGGGCAACGGCTGCGCATGACGATGAGCTACGACCGGCGCGGGCCGCGCTATCGCGGCGAGCTCGAGGCGCGCGTGCGCATCGGCGCGCACGGCGTTCCGCCGCTGGACGTCGGCGCGTCCTCGCAATTCAGCTTCGACAAATCCCGGATCGAAATCGCGCGCCTGAGGCTGGAGGGAAGGGAGTCGCGCGCCGACCTGAGCGGAATCCTGACCGACGCGCGGGCGCCGCGCGGAAATCTGTCGGTGAAGGCATCGATCGCGGTGAAGGAAGCCGTGCAAATGTTCCATTTGCCGATCGCGCCGGCTGGTTCCGCGGCCTTCGATGGGCAGATGACGGTCGCGCTGACCTCGCCGCTCCAATTCGAGATGAACGGACGCCTGCATGCGCGGGGGCTGGGATACGCGCGGGATCGCCTGAGCATCGCCGGCGCGGAGCTGCGGGCCGACCTTCGCATGAATCGCGACTCGCTTGCCCTGAGCAACGCTTCCCTCACCGCGCCCGGCGTAAGCGTGGCCGGACGGGCGCAGATCGACGCGTGGCGCGAATTTCATGTGGACGGCAATGTCAGCGGCGTGAGTTTGCGGGAGGCGGCGCGTATCGCCTCGGGACGAACCATTCCATGGGACGGAGTGGTGGCGGGCGCGTTCAGCGCCGACGGGGTCCTGGGAGAGCGGCCGGTGAAAGCGGAGGCCGCGTTGACCATCGTTCCCGCGCCCGATTCGGCGCCACTTCAGGGCGCGATCAACGTCGCGTATGAATCGGGCGCGGCGACGCTGTACGAGTCGCATATTTCGACGGCGGCGACTCAAGTAGAGGCTTCCGGCACGATCGGCACATCGCTGGAGGTGCGGGCGCAATCGAGGAATCTGGACGACTTTCTTCCGATGCTCGCGATGGCTTCGGAAACCGCGCAAAAGGAGCTGCCGCTAAAACTGGTCCGTGGCGAGCTTTCGTTCCGCGGGAACATAACCGGATCACTTGACGACCCGGCCGCGAGCGGAGATTTATCGATTTCGAGCGCCACGTTTCAGGGCCACGCCTTCGACCGCTTCAGCGGCGAGATTCACGCGACGCGCCGGAGCGTTCGCGTGGAAAACGCGACGCTGTCGCGCGGCGCAACCGTGATTGAAGGCTCGGGCGAAACCGATGGTGACGCGATCTCGGGGCAATTCTCAATACGCGGCGCGCAGCTCGCGGAGCTCGCGAAAGAAACCGGATCAACATTCGAAATCGACGGAACCGCGCAGGGATCGGCGCGGGTATGGGGAACCATCGCGCGGCCGCAGGCGGAGATTTCAGGCGATGTCGTGAATCTGACCGGCTTTGGCGAACACATTGACAACGTACGCGCCACGGTACGATATTCGCCGGAAGCGATCGAGGTGAGCGCGGGGGAGGCGGTGGAGGGCGTCGCGAAAGCCACGTTCGCTGGCGCGTTCCTTCATCCGGTCAGCGATTGGAAGAACGGCGAGATCCGTTTCGAAATTGCGACTCCGGGAGTCGACCTGGCCGCGATCAGAACGGTAAAGCGGCTTCAGCCGAGCCTCGCGGCGAAAGTGGACGGCACAGCTACCGGCTCGGCACGGCTGGTGCACGGCGTAGTGCAACTTGCCTCGATCGACGGGCAGGCCAACGCGCATTCGGTCGAATGGGACCGGCAGCCGCTCGGCGATATTTCGGCGCGGGCCGAGACGCGCGAAGGGAATCTGTCGATGGCCGCGAGCGCTCGGGTTCGCGACATCCGCATCGATGCCCAGGGGGCGTGGCGGCTGGAAGGTGACGATCCGGGCTCGGCCGCCGTGCGAGTTTCGCGTGCGAGTGTGGCGTCGCTCTCGAGCGTGGTGATGGCCGGCGGTCCACTTGAAAAAAGCACGCCCCCGTTTGACGGATTCATCGACGGCGCCAACGCAACGGTGTCGATCGCGCTCGCCAAGCCGCTCGATTTTCGCGCGGAGCTGACCATTCCGGTGATGCGTGTCAGCCCGCAGCCGACGCAGGCTCTTCGTTTGGGCGTTCAGGCGCAGGATCTGGTGGTTGAGAACAGCAAACCGGTGATGCTCTCGATCACGGCGCATGAAATGCGCGTCCGCTCGGCCGAGTTCAAAGCTCGCGAAACGAACCTGGAGGCGAGCGGGGCGATTTCGTTCGACAACAAACCGGGGTCGGAGCTAAATGTGCGCGGATCGATCAACATGATCATCCTGCAACTGCTCAATCCCGACCTGGTGGCGCGGGGCAGCGCGACCGTGGAGGCGTCGATTCGCGGGACGCTCAAAGATCCGCTGCTGAACGGGCGGATGGAGCTGAAGCGCGCGTCGCTATACCTGGGCGATCTGGCCAACGGCGTAGACAACGTGAACGGTTCGGTAATCTTCGACCGCAACCGCGCGACCATCGAGCGGCTGACCGCGGAAACCGGCGGCGGGACGCTGGATTTTTCGGGCTTCCTCGGCTTCGGAACGCCGCTCGTGTACCGGCTGCAAGCTGAAGCGCAGAAGGTGCGCGTGCGCTATCCCGACAATTTCAGCGTGACCTTCAATTCGACGCTGGCGCTGAACGGCACTTCCGAGGCGAGCACGGTTTCGGGGCAGATCACGCTGACGCGCGCCTCTTTTACGCCGCATTCGGATATCGCGCAGATCCTGGCCCAGGCGGCGCGTCCGATCCCGGCGCCGGCCGCGCCCAGCGGCTACCTGCGCGGCATGCAATTCGATGTGCGCATCCGCAGCCAGGCCAATTTCGAGCTGCAAACGTCGCTGGCGCGAAATCTGCAATCGGTGGTGGATCTGCGGCTGCGCGGAACGCCCCTGCAGCCCGCGCTGCTGGGCACCGCGTCGGTCAACGAAGGCGAAGTGGAGGTGTTCGGAAACCGCTACACCGTAAATCGCGGCGATATTCGTTTTCTGAATCCGGTGCGCATCGATCCAATCTTCGACATGAACCTGGAGACGCGGGCGCGCGGCGTCACGGTGAACATCGCCATCGCCGGGACGATGCAGAAAATGAGCGTGAACTACAGCTCCGATCCGCCGCTTCAGCCGCGCGAGATCATCGCGCTGCTGGCCGTGAATCGCGCGCCGGGCGATACGGGACCGGCTCCGCAGGCCGCCTCGACCAGCTCCACCAGCCTTTCCGAAGCCGGCGGGAGTCTGATCGGGCAGGCGATCTCGGCGCAGCTTTCGAGCCGCTTCGAGCGCTTTTTCGGCGCCAGCCACGTGCGCATCGACCCCACCGTCACCGGGGCGGAATATCTGCCGCAAGCGCGCCTCACCGTGGATCAGCAGGTTTCGAAGGAAGTGACGCTCACCTACATTACGAACCTCAACCGCACCCAGGAGCAGATCGTCGAGATCGAGTGGGATTTCAGCAAGCGCTGGTCGGCGGTCGCGGTGCGCGAGGCCGACGGACTGTTCGGCATCGACATCCAGTACCGCAAGAGATTCAAGTGACCACCGCCGCCGAAATGATCGAAAAGCAGTTGCGCGCACGCGGCATTCGCGATGAGCGCGTGCTCGAAGCGATGCTGCGCATCCCGCGCGAGCAGTTCGTTCCCGAAGATCTGCGCGATCAGGCCTACAGCGACGCGCCGCTGCCCATCGGATTCGGCCAGACCATCACGCAGCCGTATATGACCGCGCTGATGGCGCAGTCGCTCGCATTAGGCGGCGAGGAAAAGGTGCTGGATGTGGGGACGGGGTCGGGTTATCATGCGGCGGTGCTGGGCGCGCTGGCCCGGCGCGTGATTTCGATCGAGCGCATTCCGGAGCTGGTGGTGCTCGCGCGATCGAACCTGATGCGAACCGGGCTCGACGCAAACATCACGGTGGTGTGCGGCGACGGGTCGCTGGGCTGGCCCGAGGAAGCGCCGTTCGATGCGATTTCGGTCGCTGCCGCGTCGCCCTCCATGCCGCAGCCGCTCGTCAATCAGCTCCGCGATCCGGGAATCCTGGTGATTCCGATCGGTCCGCGCGAGGACCAGGACTTGCGCGTGGTTCGCAAGGAAAATGGAAGGATCAGCGCGCGCGCGGCGTCGGCGTGCCGTTTCGTGCCGCTGCTGGGGAGTCACGGGTTTCAGGAATGAACAACAAGCTGGAGCTTACACCCGCCCAGATGCGGGAGCTGGGATACCGCGTGGTGGACATGATCGCGGATTATTTTTCGGCGTTGCCGGATAAGCCGGTAGGGCGCAAGGGCGATCCGGCGGTGCTGCGGCCGTCGCTGATGGAGCCGCCGCCCGAGACGCCGGTTCCCGAATCCGAGATCTTCGCGCGCCTGGAATACGACATTTTTTCGAACATTCTCAACGTCTGCCATCCGCGATTTTTTGCCTTCGTGCCCATCCCTTCCAATTACGTCGGGGCGATGGCCGACGCGCTGGCGTCAGGATTCAACGTGTTCAACGGATCGTGGCTGGGCGGCTCGGGTGCGGCGGCGATGGAGCTCGCGGTGATCGACTGGTTTCGCCAGTGGTGCGGATTCCCGGAATCGGCCGGCGGATTGTTCGTGAGCGGCGGGTCGATGGCCAACCTGACGGCGCTGGTCGCCGCTCGGCATACGAAACTCGCCGACCACACCGAGGGCGCCGTCGTTTATTACTCCGATCAGACCCACTCCTCGGTCGAGCGCGCGCTGCGCGTGATCGGATTTCGTCCCGAGCAGATGCGGAAGCTCGAATCGGACGGCGAATTCCGCCTGCCGATGGACGCGCTCGAGAGCGCCGTGGAAGCGGATCGCGCGCAGGGACTGCGGCCGTTCGCGGTGATCGCTAACGCGGGCGCGATCAATACCGGCGCGATTGATCCGCTGCGTGAAATCGCCGCATTCTGCCGCGCGCAGGACTTGTGGATGCACATCGACGGAGCCTATGGCGCGGCGGCGGTGATCTCGGAGCGCGGCCGGCGTCTGCTCGGCGGAATCGAGCTTGCCGATTCGCTCTCCTTCGATCCGCACAAATGGCTGTTTCAGCCGATCGAATGCGGCTGCGTTCTGCTGCGCGACGCGGCGCTGCTCAAGGCGACCTATCGCATCATGCCGGAATACCTGGCCGACGTGCATCGCAACGCCACGGAGGTGAATCCATGCGATTACGGCATCCAGTTAACCCGCGGATTTCGCGCGCTGAAAGTCTGGATGTCGATGCACTACTTCGGACTGGAGGCGTTTCGCGGCGCAGTCGAGCGCGGGTTCGAGCTGGCCGAGTTAGCGGAGCGCAAATTGCGCTCGATGCCCGAGTGGGAGATCGTCTCGCCCGCGCAGATGGCCGTCGTATGCTTCGCGCGGCGCGGCGCGGATGACGCGTTCTACGAGCGAATACACCAGGCGATGCTGGCCGGCGGATTCGCGCTGGCGACCTCGACGGTGCTGAACGGACGCACGGTTCTGCGCCTGTGCACCATCAATCCACGCACCACCGACGCCGAAATCGAGCAGACGCTCGAGTGGCTGAACGCGCTGGCAGCGTCAAACAGCGGGTGTGAGATTACAGGCTGAAGCCCGTGCCACCTGAACCTTCGAGTGGCACAGGCTTTAGCCTGTGAATGTGACGGCATCCCCCCATGCGAATTTCTCCCGCTCTCACAAATGGCAGTGCGATAATCCGCGCTTTTCGAGGTACTGCTGATGGTATTCCTCGGCGCGCCAGAAGTCGCTCGCGGCAACAATTTCGGTAACGATGGGCCGTTTGAACCGCTTCTGCGCTTCGTCGCGCGAGCGCCGCGCTTCGGCTTCCTGCTCGGGCGAATGGAAGAAAATCGCCGAGCGGTACTGCGTTCCCACGTCCGGCCCCTGGCGATTCTTCGTGGTGGGATCGTGATTGTCCCAAAACACGTTGAGCAGGTCGTGATAGCTGATCACGGCGGGGTCGAAAGTCACTTCGACGGCTTCCGCGTGACCGGTACGGTCCGTGCAGACGTCTTCGTAAGTGGGATTCTTGCGCGCGCCGCCGGTATATCCGACCTGCGTCTCCTTCACGCCCGCCAGCCGCCGGAACGTCTCTTCGACGCCCCAAAAGCATCCCGCGCCAAACGTTGCCTTCTCCATGCTTCAATTGTAGTGTCTCGCGTGAAAAAGGGTACCGGAGCGGCCTGTCCCCTTTTTCACGCGAGACACCGCTAAAAGTGCCGACCAAGCTCAAAGTGACCAATTCGCAGGGGCGCGTACTGGCGGACCGCGCCGATATCGCCGACACCAGCCCCAAGCGCCGCACGGGCTTGCTGAAGCACACCCGGCTCGAACCCGGCGAGGGATTGTGGATCGCGCCCACCGAGGGCATCCACACGTTCGGCATGAAATTTCCCATCGACGTGGCGTTCTTGAGCCGCAACAAAAAGGTGCTGAAGATCAGGGCGAACATGGTGCGCGGCCGAATCGCGCTGAGCCTGCGCGCGCATTCGGTGCTGGAGCTTCCCGCGGGAACGCTCGAGGCGACCGGAACCGTCGCCGGCGAGACACTGGTTTTCGAAAAGTATGAAGCCTAGACGCGACCCATCTTGCGGTGTTCTTTGAGAATGCACTTGTCCATGACGACCGCAAGACCCGCCGCGCTCGCCCGTTGGGCCGCCGCTTCGTGCACCACGCCTTCCTGAAGCCACAGCGTCGCGGCGCCCACGCGAATGGCCGACTCGGCGATCTCCGGCACAAATTCCGGCCGCCGGAAAACGTCCACGATGTCGATCTTCTCCGGCACGTCTTCGAGGCGCGCGTAGCTTTTCTCGCCGAGCACCTCGGTCTCGTTCGGGTTCACCGGAATGATGCGGTAACCGGCGCGCTGCATGTACTCGGCGACGCCGTTGGACGGACGCGCACGGCTCGAAGACAAGCCCACCACCGCGATAGTCCGCGCCGATTTCAGGATTTCAGGAATGTTGGCCATCTTCCAACTTCAGTATCCTGCGAAATCGCTCGACCTCTTTAGGGGTCAGCGCGCGCCAGCGTCCCGGCGCGAGATCGAGCTCCAGAAATCCGATTTTCACGCGCCGCAATTTCTCCACCAGCAGTCCGAAATGGTTGAACATCACGCGAATCTGATTCTGGCGGCCCTCGGCGATTTTGATTTCGTACCAGGGATTGACGCCGGGCTTGATCTGGCGGATTTCCGCCGGCGCGGTGCGCCGTCCGTGCAGCGGCACGCCTTCGCGAAAAGCGCGCTGCTGATCCTCGGTGAGCGCGCCGTTCGCCTTGACGACGTAGGTCTTGACGATGTGGTTCGCGGGCGACGTGATGCGATGCGCGAATTCGCCGTCGTTGGTGAGCAGCAGCAGGCCCTCGCTATGATAATCGAGCCGCCCCACCGGAAATACGCGCTCGCGCACGCCGCGCAGCAGATGCATCACCGTTTCGCGGCCCTCGGGATCGGAGACGGTCGTCACCACGCTTTTGGGCTTATTCAAAGCGATGTAAAGATGCCGCTTGGGTTTGTGCAGCAGCCGTCCGTCGACCTTGATGTGATCGCGATCGATATTGGCCTTCGATCCCAGCGCGGTAACCGTCTCACCGTTGACGCTGACACGTCCTTCGATAATAAGCTGCTCGGCTTTACGGCGGCTGGCGACGCCCGCCTGCGAGAGAATTTTTTGCAGCCGCTCCTCAGACATGGTTGCTTTTGTGAGTCAAAACGATTTTATTTTATAAGACACCGCCCAACCCGGCCGATACGGAAAATGAAGGAGGCTCATTTGGGTCAGGATTGTTGGGACTTCAAGAAGTGCGGCCGGCAACCGGGAGGGGCAAGGGCCAGCGAGTTCGGCGTCTGTCCGGCTGCGCTGGAAACAAAAGCTCATGGAATGAACGGGGGACATAATGGCGGAAGAATTTGCTGGGCTGTGGCTGGCACGCTTTGCGGTGACAAGGTTCAGGGGAGTTTCGCTTCGAAGCTCGCCAATTGCGTGACCTGCGACTTTTATCGCCACGTTCACAAGGAGCAGGGCCCCAACCTTCTGGTGAGCATCGCCGCGCTGCGGTCCCGTTAGTCTTGAGCGGGAGGGCTCGATGGCTCCGCGGCAGGAGTCTCCTCGGGCGCCGGCTCCGGCTCGGCGATTTCCAATCGGCCCAGCTCTTCGAACTCCTTGAGCGTGGGCAATTCGCTCAGGTCCTTCAACCCGAACTGCACCAGGAATTCTTTCGTCGTCTTGTACAGGATCGGCTTTCCGATCACGTTCTTGCGTCCCGCTTCGGCGATCAGCTTGCGGTCGAGCAGCGTCTTCAGCACGCCCGCGCCCTGCACGCCGCGGATTTCCATGATCTCCGGCGCAGTCACCGGCTGCTTGTAGGCGACCACGGCCAGCGTCTCCAGCGCCGCAAGCGATAACTTTAGTGGCGGCGTCAGCTTTTTGACGAACGCGCGCACGGCCTCGTGATGCTCCGCCTTGGTCGCCATTTTGTATCCGCCGGCGACCTCGCGGACGCTCAATCCGCGATCCGGTCGGGCGTACTCGGCCACCAGCTCATCGAGCAGCCGCTTGACCTTGTCGATGGGCGCTTCGAGCGCGGCCGCGATCTGCTGCGCCGACAGCGGCTCATCGGTTACGTACACGATGGCCTCAAGGATCGCCTTGAGCCGCTCGTCTTCGCCGGCCGCGGGCCGCTCCTCGGCCAGTTGGGTCACATCCATTTCTTCCATTGGTTATTTATAACCTTCGTTGATGGCCGACATTACCTGCTCAGCCGCGAACGCCGCTTCGAATCCTTCCAGGCGCTTCAAGCCGATCTCGCCGAACGCGTCCTTCTGCACCAGGCCGATGGCTTGCAGCTTCACCAGCTCGAGCAGCGCCAGAAACAGGCAGATCATGGCGCGGCGCGAGCGCTGCCTTTCGAACAGCTCGCGCGCGGAAAGCGCTTCGTTGCGGGCCTGGCGCTCGAACACGCGTCGCAGATAGCGGATCATGTCGGGCACCGATACGTCTTCCGTGCCGATCTCGTAAACCGGCCGCGTTTTGGCGCGCTCCAGAACACTTTCGAGCGTCTTCACCAGGTCGAACAGCGAAACCGCAAGCCCGGGCTGATCCTCCTCGCTCAAAAACTGGCTGATCTGCGGATTCGACCACACCGCTTCCTCGATCACGCGCTTCTGATGCAGCATCTCCGCGGCGCTCTTGAAACGCTCGTGTTCGAGGAGCCGGTCGACCAGCTCCTTGCGCGGGTCCTCTTCCGGCACGATTTTTTCGAGCTCGGGGTCGCGCGGCAGCAGCATTTTGGACTTGATGTGGATCAGCGTGGCGGCCATGTACA